>Ga0265293_10002999_pt1 | contig 32365 bp, 24 predicted proteins | sample Munlanlewell138R_FD_192505 | JGI IMG/M metagenome (GOLD analysis project Ga0265293, IMG submission 192505) | Leachate microbial communities from a municipal landfill in Southern Ontario, Canada - Leachate well 138R | ecosystem: Engineered > Solid waste > Landfill > Unclassified | place: Canada... | reverse complement strand
AAATATCTACAATTTTATCAGTTAAAAGTTTGTATTCTTCTCCCGTATTGTAAAACGGTTTTAATAAACCTAAAATACTGTTTGCCGAAAACATATGCTCCGAAATGTGTTCGCGTGTTTGAGAATGTGGACGCTCTTTTTCGAGTTCTGTAAGTAAATATAAACTTTCGAGCCAACTACCTGTTAAAATAAGAGCTGCTAAGTTTTTTTGATTCTCTGTTTTTAAAAGCAAGTCAATTTCTCGGTATTTATTTGATAAAATAAAAAGCATAGAATCTTTCGATTCTATATTGTTTTCAACTCGCTCTATTGTTTGAATATCAAATACATCTGAAATGCCAACTTCATCTGAAATGGATTTTATAGCAGAAAAATATTGAAGTGCATCGGTCGATTGTTCGTGGGTGTTAATATACGCTAAATCAATACCATATATCCCTAAATTAATGCATTTTTTAAATGTGCTTTCGTATAAAAATTTATGTGCGGTAGAATTTAAAATGGTTGGGTTGTATGGCAGTTGTAAATTAAGTATATGTTGTGCAAATTTATAGGGCGAAGGAATGCAAAATATTTTGCCGTTAAAAAGACCAACAAGGTTTTTTTCTGCTTTTACGTAATCTGATTTTGTTTCTGTTTTCGAACTCTTTTCTGTGCACGAAAATAAGGTGAAAATGCATAATAAAAGTATGAATGTATGCCGAATATTCATGTATATTAATTTTTTTTAAAAATACGTTTTTTATTTGAAATGATGAGTGTTTTTTAACAGTTTTTTAATTAAAAATTAATTTTCGGATTCAAAAAAAAGTTTGTAAAAATGCATGTTGCGAGATTGATCAAATCCTTTTTCTATAAATTCGGGACGAGAATGAACGTAAATATGAAAGTTTTTATCGAGTTTAATAATACTTCGCATATATTTTTTTGCCTTTTTTAAGGCATCGGGCGATACTTCAAAATGAGATTGTGGCGTAATGTTTCTTTCTTCTTCAAACTCTTGCTTGTAATCGGTAAAATGCTCTATAACTTCATCATTACCAATTACTTCATTGCTAAATTGTTCTATGTCAAAAAATTGATTTTTATTCAAATAATCAACCGATTTGCTCATAAAAGCAAGTTGTTCTTGTTTGGTAACATTGTTATCTTCGGTAAGTATTTCTTGACTGAAATTTTTACAGAGTTGCATAAAATTTTGCGTGTTAAAATAGTTGTTTTCAATGATTTTTGCATTAATAAAATCATTCCGCCAATATGCCGCTTCGTTGTTTTTATTGGTGTTGTCAACAATTTTAAGAATATAGCCAGAATCTGCGTCTGAATTAAAAATTAAACAGCCTTTGTCAAGTTTTTTTATATTAATACCTTGCTCGTGCTCTACGTCAAATCTATCGTTTTCTTGATATATTTTTATGTACGAATCTTTGTTTTCTGATTTAAAAATGCCCACAGCATCTGTTTCTTCGTCGTTAATTACGCAGCCGGTAAAGTAGGCAACATATAATTCTCCGGGTTTTATATTAGGGTGATTTGATGCATCATATAAAAGTTGTGCAATATTTGCCGAATGCACGTAAAATTCATGGTGATTCTGAAATATTTGTTGTGCCGATGCTTGTACCGATTCTTCCTGTTCTGCACTCTCGTTAAATTTGTAAAAATCTTCTGATTTACATGAATGTGAAAAATAGGTAAGTAAAATATCCGAAATATTTTTGTCGTGTAATAGTATTTCTGATTTTGAAAGCTGAATGCCTTCCTCAGTTGATTTATTACCAATTTTATGAATTACTAATTTTTCAATATGTGCGTGAGTAAAGTCTATCATTGTATGTTGTTTTTTTTTTCAAAAATAGAAAATTGAAGTGATATTTCGTTTGTTTTTGTATGAAACACTCTCTGTTTTTTTAAGAATTTCGAAACGAACTTGGAATAAGTATTTCTTCGGGAATTATTTTTAATAATAGTGGCAATACTATTGAACCACCCGGAATCATAAATATGGCAAGAGATGGAATGGTGCGCAAAAGGTCAATACTCTGTTTTTTTACTTTTTCGCGTTCTTCATCTGATAATTTTTCGTTTTTTGCTTTCCATAATAATTCCATAAGTTCCTTGCTTTCCTGTAATTCTGTTGTGATTTTTGCTTTGTTTTTGGTGAAAAATGTGCTAAATCTACTTGCAAAATTATTTGTAATAAAATCAAAGCGAAATCTTTGACGCAAATATAAAATATGCTTTGTGTTGTGTACTATAAAGTTCTCTACAAGCATGGTGCTGTAATCTGTTTCGTCTTCAGATAAATTACATAATTCTGCAAGTTGAGATAAAAAATGATTTTTTTCTTGAATTTCAATAGCATTGTTCAATAATACAATAAGCGCATGTTCGTACATGAGCATACGTATTAAAGGAGGAAAATTAGAATTTATGTGTATAGAATTTACAGGAAGTTTTTGTGCAATATCGTGTTCTAACTCTTTTTCTACATCAGCTGTTACGTTTCCTGAAGCGATAAAATAATGAATAATTGTATTGTCTTGTTTTGATTCTTTTTCATCAACAAACGAGGCGGAAATCATAGCACGTAAAATGGTGGTTTTAATTTCTTTTTGCTTGTCAAATAAATAATCGCCACGCAACCATTTTAAAAAAAATAAAATATCTAAATATGAAAATACATTAAAATGCAAACCTTTCCAAAATCCTTTGTTGAGCATCGTAGGAGTGTTGACACGGAAATTAATGATTTTTTCGAGTTCAAATATTTGAGAATGTTTGCGATATGAAAATCGTGGTTTTCTACGAGCATAATATGATTCCTTAATGGTGAACACTACATAAAATTCGAAAATTTTTTGTAGTGCTTTTTCTATAAATATACTTTTATCGTGCGATTGTAAAAAATCATGTTTATGTCGAAATATATATGCTCCAAACATTCCCTCAATAAGAGCAACTTTATAATGGTCGGCCACACTCCATGTGTTCATTGTTGAAAACTTTGATAACAAATGGTTGTTTATGTGTCCGTAAAATAAACCTGAAGAATGAATGTAAAAATGGACAAATTCATCGTCTGTTTCGTATTTGCATAAAAGTTCTTTGATAATAGCATGACGTGCATTCATAACGATATGCATGTTTTTTACAAGAGACTTTAACCAATGATTACCAGACGGGTCCATTTTTATAGTGTAAAAAGTGCGTTTTGACGCTATTATATAAATACTAAAAATTTGTTTATTTTGCGTTCAAATTTCTATAATTAAATTACTAATTCCTACAAATTTTGACAGAAATTGGATAGTGACCAGATAAATTTTGTTTTTTTGAACGGTATTCTACAGCTTTCCATTGCTTAGGATATAATACATAATCGAGGCGAATTGAGGGTAAATTCCAATGTAAAGTACCACCAATTCCATGTCCTGCCGATAGAAAAGCATCTTTGGTATGCGATGCTTTTTTTAAATTTCTGTATGTGTTTGAATATGGCGGTGCGTTAAAATCTCCACAAAGAAATATTTTGTATGGTGTTTGTGCAAAAAATGCAATGAGTTCTTCGGTTTGTACATACCTGTTTTTTATAGCATTTCGCATTTTTTTTGTAATAGATGAATATTCTTTTACGTGATGTTTTTGCGAATGCACTCCATCTTCAATAGTGGAAATGTTATGAGGTGTTAATCGATACGATTCTAAATGCACATTAAATATACGAACAGTATCATGTTCAATAACTATGTCTGCCCATACGCCTGAATTGCCTTTTTTTTGAAATTCAAAAATGCCTTGATTCACAATTTCAAAACGACTGAGGATTATGTTGCCATAAAAATATCGTCTGGGAATAGAATGAAAATGATACATGGCTTTATGCTGCATGTTAAAATTTTTGATAATGCTATCGAGTAGCCTAAACGATTCTTTTGTGTCGTAATGAAATTCTTGAAAACATATAATATCGGCTTGCTCTTGTTGTAGATACGTAAACACATCTTTTTGCACCTTTGGTCTGTTTTTCCAACCTTTGCAGTTAAATGCATCAACATTATATGTAATAAGGGTAAACGAATCGGTGTCTTTAGTTGGTTTTTTTGTTGTACCAAATTGTATAAACGAAAACAAAGTGTTATACCCTAATGCTATGAAAATAAATGAAATAAGGGCGTGCCGTTTTTGTTTTGTGAATAGCCAAAATACTATAAACCCTATGTTTATTACTAAATATACAGGATATCCAAGTGCTATAAATTCAAAATACCATATTGTATGTGGCGAAAAACAATAGGTGCAATACGTTAATAATAATTGTATTACAGCAATTCCATTGAGTGCAAGAAGCAAAAAACGTATGATTTTCATGCTTGTAAATATATTATTTTCTTGATGAAAATAAAATTTCTTTTTCTTTTGCCGAGAGACTTTGGTATCCTGATTTTGCTATTTTATCAAGAATTGCATCAATTTGTTTTTGATCATATTTGGGTTTTGATGGCGAAACGTTTTGATAATTAACATACGATGATGATTTTTTTGCTTTGTTTTTTTGCTTTCTATACGATACATGCATTTTTTTTTGTGGTTTAAACCATGTAACTACTGTATCCATTATGTTCATAAACCATTTAGATATATCCACTCCTTTTTTTATGTTTTGTGCCCATAAAAATCCGAACAAAGCGCCTCCTAAATGTGCTAATCTTCCTCCGGCATTTATTCCTTCGGGTAACATAAGGATGTCAATTATCACTAATACAATTGCAATGTATTTTAATTTTACTTTTCCAAAAAACATGAGATGTACTTCATACTCGGGGACGTATGTGCCAATGGCAGTAACAATTGCCATAACCGATGCCGATGCTCCAATCATTGGAATTGCGTTTCCAGAAGCTATAATAGATTGAAATTCAGGTATAATTGAATATGCAATCACGGCAAAAATTGCTCCAGCAACGCCACCTAATAAATATATGGCAACAAAACGTTTTCCGTTTAATAAGTCTATAAATATACGCCCCATCCAATAGAGCATAAGCATGTTGGTGAGTAAATGTATAAAACTAATATGCGTAAACATATATGTAAACACCGTCCATGGTTTTGTGATTAAAATATAAGGATTTAAATATGTTTGAATATTTGCTATTATAAAATTCAATACAGTTGAACTTGAATTACTCACAAATAACCAAGAAAGCAATCGTAATATATGCAAACTTATAAATACCGCAATGTTACTATAAATTACACGCGTTAGGTTTGTGCCTCTTTTATATTCTTGTATAATATCGTTCCAAATTTTCATAAATACGTGCCTTTTTTTCGCCAATACATAATAAGTAAATATCCAAATAACATACCTCCTAAATGAGCAAAATGAGCAACATTATCGCCTGGATTATTTTGAATACCCATATGTAATTCTAATAAACCATATCCTAATACAAAATATTTTGCTTTTATTGGAAGCATCATAAATAAATAAATTTGTGAGTTGGGAAAAAGCATACCAAACGCAAGTAAAAGTCCAAACACTGCTCCCGAAGCTCCAACTGTTGGGGCATTTATAAGAGCATTATACTTTGCTAACAAAGGATTTGTAAAATTCATCCCTTTTTTTACAGCCTGAGCACCTTCAGTCATAACAGCTTCATACTGTTCGGGTGATAAAACACTTTGAATATCGCTTAATTGAAATGCTTGAAAAAGTACTTGTAAAATTCCTGCTCCAATGCCGGTTATAAAATAAAAAAGCAAAAATTTTTGCGGTCCCCATACGTTTTCTATGGCACTGCCAAACATCCATAGGGCAAACATATTGGCTAATAAGTGCGGAAAACTGCCGTGCATAAACATATAACTTACAAATTGCACAGGTTTAAAATTTGCTGAGCCTATATAATGAAGACCTAAGCTGCTCGAAAGGTTGCTTTGAAATACATGTTCTGCAAATACAGTAATTGCAAACATGGCAATATTTAAAATCAATAAATTTTTTACAACGGGAGGTAAAATCGAAAATCCTGAGGGACGAAAATAATTCATATATGATTAATTAAATTTTTTAAAAATTTCATCATACTCTAACAAAACAACTGCCACTTTACCATCGGCTGACAAGCTGTGCGATTCGCATTGAAAGAGTTGTGATATAAATACCTGCATTTCATCTTGTTGCATATGTACATTTCTATAAAGTGCCGATGTTTTTGCCATGCTTTTTGCTACCGATTCGTACATCTTTTCTGTGATATTGGTATGATTTTCATTAAAATCGTATATAAAATCACGTATAATTGATTCCACATGAGTGGTTTCTAAAGACGATGGACAACCCTGAATCACAAAACTTTGCGAACCAAATTCTTCTATATCAAATCCTAAAGACTGTAATTCTGGCAGTATTTGTTTAAGAATGACACATTCGCTATGGGTAACTTCTATTTGAATTGGTAATAATGTTTTTTGACTTGCGTGCGTACTTGTTTGTATTTGTTGTAAAAACTGCTCAAATAAAATACGGCTATGGGCACGTTTTATATCTATTAACAACAAACCTGTTTTGCCTTGTGTTACTATATATTTTTTTTGAATCTGTAAACAAGTGGCTTCTGGTACATGTGGTTCTGATGATTCAAGATGTAATGCCGATGCAAATGTTTGTTCTGGAATATCGGGGTCGGGTTGATTTTCGAAATCCTCAAATAATTGCTCCCAATTTTTTACATCTGCTTTATGTGATGCAAATGGGTTGTAATTGGTGTTGACGCGTATCGAAGGAGCTTTTATTTCGCTTTGGGGAGTCGAAAACATGTCATTATAATCGGTGTCGTCCGTAAAATCAAGCGATGGTACAATATTGCTTTTTCCTAAAGAATACTTAACAGCAGATTCAATAATACTGTTAATACTATATTCGTCAACAAATTTTATTTCTGTTTTTGTAGGGTGAATATTCACATCTATGTGTGCTGGGTCAACTTCAATAAAAATAAAAAACGGCGGATATTCCTGTGGCAAAATAAGGTTGCCATACGCACGAATAACGGCATTTTGAAAACTTCGTTGTTTGAAAAAGCGGTTATTTACAAACAAATATTGGTTAAAATTATGCTTTTTTGCAGTATCAGGAGTGCCAATAAAACCATGAATTTTGCAAATAGAACTTTCAGATTCAATAGAAAGTAATGATTTCTCGAATCGTTTCCCAAAAATGGTAATAATTCGTTGTTTTAAGTGAGTAGCAGGATATTTTGCATGTAAATCCCCATCTTTATATACCGTAAAAGCAATATGTGGATGCCCAAGAGCAGCATGATATATCTCGGCTAAAATATATTTTAATTCTGTTTCATTTGTGCGTAAAAATTTACGTCGAGCAGGAATATTATAAAATAAATTTTTAACTTGAAATAGAGTGCCTGTTTGAAACGATATAGGTTCTTGCGATTCCACTTCGCTCCCTTTTATTATAATGTGAGTGCCTATTTCGTCTTCTTTTCGTTTGGTTTTTAGTTCAACATGTGCCACCGCAACTATTGAAGCAAGAGCTTCGCCACGAAACCCCATAGAGCGAATAGCGAAAATATCTTTTGCAGTACGAATTTTTGACGTTGCGTGGCGTTCAAGAGCCATGCGTGCATCGGTTTCAGACATTCCTTTACCGTTGTCAACAATTTGAATTAACGTTCGTCCAGCATCTACAATAGTAATATGTATATCGGTTGCCCCAGCATCTATAGCATTTTCTACTAATTCTTTTACAACAGACGCAGGGCGTTGTACAACTTCGCCTGCCGCTATTTGATTGGCTACAGAATCAGGTAAAAGTTGAATAATATCTGCCATGTATGTTTTTACTATTTATAAAAATTTATATAATATATATGCACAAAATAACACAACAATGAAAATATATAATTTTCTATTACTACGTTTATGAATAACACCTGTGTTTTTTTCTTTTACAGCTCTAAACTGACCACGAATGTTGGGCACATACTCTTCGTCAGAAACAGTTTCGCCACGCTCTCGTAGCACTTCTTGTTCTATGCGTTTTCGCCGTTGTTCTTTTGCTGTTTTTTCAGGGTCAGAATAACGTGGCATGTATTCAAATCCACGAGGTTTTGCTTGTTTTATAAAAAAAGAAAACAATTTCATTGATAGTTGTTTTTATGCATTACATATAATTAATACTATTTTCATCATAAAACACAAAGATACAATTTAACATGTTTTTTGATGAATATTTCGTGTTTTCTTTTTTTAAGAAAAATATGTAATGTGTTTGGTGTGTAAAATTTAGTGTTTTTTTAGGAATTAACTCTGTAACAAATGTGTAAATGTTGTATATTTGTGTGTGCATGAAACGAATTATAATGTTATATAATTAATTGAAAAACAATTACATGAACGGAAAAATAAAATTAGGAGTAACTTTGTTTGTTCTCGGATTTCTGGGAGTTTTAACAATGTTGACAGTAACATTACCGCTTGAAAATTTGCCAGAAGAAATTGCACAATTATCACCATGTGTCATTAAGCTTTTAACATTAATTCAACCAACTATTTTTTTATTAATTGCCGTTATTGTTGGAACAGCACTTTACAATAAAGTACGTTTAACAGTTCCTACCATTTCCTCGCTTTTGAAAATTGAACGTTCTCAAATATCATTTGTGCAACAAGTTAAATATGGTGTTTTATTAGGATTATTGGTGGGAATTGTAATTGTATGTGTTGCCTTTATATTTAAAATATTGCTATCCGAAGAGTTTAAAATTCTTGAAAACAAACTTGAACTCACATTACTTGCTCGTTTAGGATATGGCGGTATTGTAGAAGAATTGCTTCTACGCTTTGGATTCATGACTTTTGTTGTGTGGGCAACATCAAAACTAACAAAAAATCTTAATGACCTAACGTACTGGATTGGAATTGCTTTGTCAACACTATTATTTGCCATTGGACATTTTCCTGTAGTATATGCCTCTGTGTCTCAACCAAGTTTTTTGTTGTTGACGTACATACTGATTGGAAATTCTGTTGGTGGGCTTGTTTTGGGTTGGCTCTACTGGAAAAAAGGACTTGAAGCGGCGATAATTGCTCACGCATCTGCTCATCTTGCAATGGTTAGTATAGGATTGTTTTTATAAAATAATAACAAAACACACTCTTATATTTTTCTGAAAAATAAGCGGTATGTTTCTATCTTTTTTTTATCTTTGCAATAACTAATTATAAGCCAAATGAACAAAGAGAACGCCGTAAAACTATTCGAACAAAAACAAGTTCGCACCCATTGGGACAAGCAGCAAGAAAAATGGTATTTTTCAATTGTAGATGTTATTGGTATTTTAACTGAACAAGCTACACAGCATGGTGCAAGAAATTATTGGAAAGTGCTGAAGCATAGACTTGCAAAAGAGGGAAACCAGTCGGTTACAAATTGTAACCAACTGAAAATGCAATCAGCAGACGGAAAATTTTATAATACCGATGTTGCTGATACTGAGCAGCTTTTTCGTTTGATACAAAGTATTCCCTCGCCAAAAGCAGAACCTTAGCTGGCAACACACGAAAGGAAATAGAAGAAAAAACAGGTAAAAAAATAGTTTCATCATTCAATGCAAAATCGTTACAAAAACAAATTAAAAAATGAAAATAGTGTAAAAGAGGCAACTCTTTCTATAACAAAAGAATAGTAAGATTTTGTATGCAAGATTCAACTACAGTGAAAAAATAATTCGTGTATAACTTAGTCTTTGTGGATAAAAACATGAACAAAAAAAGCAAAAATTAAAATATGGATTCAGGCAAGTATGATAGCTGTATTTTCACTATTTTTAGCAACAAATTTCACTCAAAACTACGATGTTCCAAAAGATACGGAACAATCAATAGAAAATACTGTTACCGATATTGATGGTAATGTTTATGCTACAGTCATTATTGGTAATCAAGTTTGGATGGCCGAAAACCTAAAAACCACAAAGTATAATGATGGAACAGATATACCCAATATTATTGATGCTCATGAGTGGGGACATCTATCTTTAGATGCTTATTGCTGGTACGATAACGACTCAAATAATGGCAACATTTATGGTGCATTATACAAATGGCAGGCTGTAAATATAGGCAAACTTTGCCCCGTTGGTTGGCACGTGCCAACCGATGAGGAGTGGATAGAGTTGGAGAACTATTTAGCTGATAATGGCTACAACTACGATGGCAGTACAGGTGGCGGCTGCGTTAAAATTGCCAAGGCTCTATCTAACGATAGCGGTTGGAGGAATAGCACATCTGAGGGGGCTGTGGGGAATGCTGATTTTCCTGAGTATCGCAATAAGAGTGGTTTTGCAGCCCTTCCAGCTGGCACCCGTTATAGTAATGGTAATTTCAACAATATTGGTAACTACAGTTTTTGGTGGAGTGCTACTGAATATTGTACCTATAACGCATGGCTCAAGGGGGTAGGCTCTGATTTTAGCGATGTGGAAAGTTTCCACTACAATAAGCATAATGGCTTTTCTGTTCGTTGTGTACGGGATTGAGAATGTGATATTATTATAAAATTATACAGATATAAAATTTAGTGATTTTAAAGGGACTAACTCTATAATAAAAATGTATAAATGTTGTATATTTGTTTATAAACAAAACATAGGCTGCAAGCGTATAAAAGCAGTGTAATAAATTGAAATTTAGTAAAATAATAAAAAGTTATGAAAACAATAACGCTTAATATACCACATAATTTAGGAATTGATGATTTTCAGCTTACAATGCTTCTTGCCAGCAAATTATATGAACAAGGAAGGCTGTCTCTCGGGCAAGCTGCTGATTTTGTAGGTCTTTCAAAAAAAGCATTTGCAGAATTATTGGGAAAATATGATGTTTCAATATTTAATTTTCCAAGTTCTGAACTTTCTAAAGATGTTCTCAATGCGTAAAATCATTATTTCCGACACAAGTTGTTTGATTATTCTTTCTAAAATTGGAGAGCTTGAAATTCTGAAAAAACTCTATCAAACAATTATAACTACAAGCGAAATTGCAAATGAATTTGGAGAAGAATTACCAATTTGGATTGAAATTTTAAAAGTGAAAGATATTTCAAAACAGCAACTTTTAGAACTTCAAATTGATAAAGGCGAATCAAGTGCAATTGCTTTGGCTCTTGAAATTCCTCATAGTAAAATTATTTTAGACGATAACAAAGCAAGAAAAATTGCGAATCAACTTGGAGTCGATTTTACTGGAACAATTGGAATTATTGTTCGAGCAAAACTTAATGGAGTTATTCCTTCTATAAAACCATGTTTGGAAAAAATCAAAGAAACAAATTTTAGAATTTCACCAGAACTTGAATTAATTGCACTGAAAGAAGCTGGTGAATAAAAACACTCTATAACAAAAACGTATAATTGTTATATATTATAAATAAAATTTGAGCCAGAAACGAATTCCAATACTATATAATTAATTCAACCAATTGTTTTTTTAATATCATAAAACTAATAGAATATGAAAGGATATATCCATGTGTACACTGGAAACGGAAAAGGAAAAACAACGGCGGCTATAGGTCTCTCTGTACGGGCTGTTGGGGCAAATAAAAAAGTGTTTTTTGCACAGTTTGTAAAAGGGCAAAAGTATTCTGAAGTGAAAACAATTCAACAATTTTTGCCTGCTATTACCATAAAACAATACGGATTGGATTGTTTTATTTATCAAAAACCAAAACACGAAGATGTTGAAGCTGCTCGTAAAGGTTTAAAGGAGGTTTCTGAAATAATTATGTCAGGAACATATGATATGGTGGTGTTAGATGAAGCTAATATTGCTATGTATTATAAACTGTTTTGTGTTGAAGAACTTATTGAATTACTCAAAAGAAAACCCGAACATGTTGAAGTAATTATTACAGGCAGAAACGCTCCTGATGAATTAATTGAAATTGCAGATTTAGTAACCGAAATGAAAGAAATAAAACATTATTACACAAAAGGAGTTCAAGCAAGAAAGGGGATTGAACATTAAATCTACATGATGTGAATAGTGTTTTTTTACGTTTCTATTGTTTCAAATCGCATTCAGCTTAAAAATGAGCAATATTCGGCTCGAAAAACATTCTTTTGATGAGAAAATAATATATTTGTGAGCTGAATAAATTCTGAAAATAAATAGAAACACAAAAATTATGAATTATATACCTGCACATGACCGATACCAACGTATGCAATATTCTCATTGCGGAAATACTGGACTTGAACTCCCAAAATTGTCACTTGGATTATGGCATAATTTCGGAAGTGTTGATGTGTTTGACACGGCAAAAAGCATACTTTTACATGCGTTTGATAATGGAATAACGCATTTCGATTTAGCAAATAATTATGGTCCAGTTGCTGGATCTGCCGAAAAAACATTGGGTGCAGTGCTTTCAAAAGAACTTGTGGGTTTTCGAGACGAACTTATTATTTCTACAAAAGCAGGATATGGCATGTGGGAAGGACCGTATGGCGATGGTGGTTCAAAAAAATATCTTATTGCAAGTCTCAACCAAAGTCTTAAACGAATGAATCTTGAATATGTGGACATTTTTTATCATCATAGGTTTGATCCTCGCACACCTTTAGAGGAAACTATGGCTGCATTAGAATTAATCTACCGACAAGGTAAGGCGTTATATATAGGTATTTCGAATTATAATAGTGCACAAACAAATGAGGCTGTTGCTATTTTACAATCTTTGGGTGTGCCGCTTGTGCTGCATCAATTCAAATATAATATGTTTTGTAGAGAAGCTGAAACTGATGGCTTATTACAAACTTTAGAACAACATGGTGTTGGTTCAATTGCATTTTCGCCTCTTGCTCAAGGTTTGTTGAGCGATAAATATTTACATGATATTCCTCGTGATTCTCGTGCTGCAAAACCGCATGGTTTTTTGTCGGAGGACGATATAAATGAGGAGGTTCGTGAAAAAATTCAAGCACTTACACTCATAGCACAAAATAGAAATCAAACACTTGCCGAAATGGCAATTGCATGGTTGTGGCATAAAAAAATCACATCGGTTCTTATTGGTGCAAGTTCGCCATCACAGTTGCAAACTAATTTAAACGCACGTAATGCAACGCCTTTTTTAGATGATGAAATACGTGCTATTGATGCTATATGTTTATAACATTTGAAGTTGCAATGTTTGTGTGTCATGGTAATTCTTAAAAAATAACGTATGTTCGAAGCTGTTTCTCTTATTATTAAAAACACCTTGTCAATCACTTTTTTTGTGCTTATTATGATGCTCATTATTGAGTATGTAAATGTTCGTACGGCAGGGGCGTTTAGTAAACACATAAAAAAATCAGGTTTTCGGCAAATTTTAGTAAGCTCAATATTGGGAGTTATTCCGGGGTGTTTGGGAACATACACGGTAGTAACGCTCTATACCCATAAACTTGTGAGTTTTGGTGCACTTACAGCGGCGTTTATTGCGACTATGGGCGATGAGGCGTTTCTGTTGTTTTCTGTAGCTCCCAAACAAGCACTGCTTGTGAATGGTATTTTGTTTGGACTTGCAATTATAACGGGAGTAATTGTTGAGCTTATTTCTAAAAAAAGGAATCAGAATCTTACACAAAATGATGCTGTTATTCATTTTGAAGTACATGAACACGAAATGCCAAGTTTTTCGAAACCGTTCCAAACTATACGAAAAAACTATGTTCAAGCTTCGCCGCATCGTGCATTGTTGTTATTTGGAGCTGTTGGGGTGATATTGTATGCTATTTTTGGGGAAATAGGGCATAGCCATGATTTTTTAACCACGGTTACACATGTTGATGTACATGCTGAAACATGTGCAGGAGAGCATGAACATCATTTTAGTTGGATTTCGTTTACGTTTATTGTTATTTCTGCTATTTCGTTTTTTATTTTTAGCATTGTTCCCGAACATTTTCTTGAAGAACATTTATGGAATCATATTATTAAAAAACATTTTTTTAAGGTGCTTATTTGGACAAGTATTGTAATTGCTGGGGTGTATGTGTTAAATCAGCATTTGAATGTGCAAGAATTTGCAAGTGATTATATGTATCATATTCTTATAGTTGCTATTTTAATTGGTTTAATCCCAGAATCAGGACCACATGTAATTTTTATATCGTTGTATCTATCGGGTGCAATTCCTTTGAGCATTCTCTTGGCAAATTCTATAGTACAAGACGGACACGGCGGTTTGCCGTTATTTGCAGAAAATAAACGTGCATTTGTAAAGATTAAACTTATTAGTGTTGTAATTGGATTTATTGTTGGTGGATTTGGGCTTTTGGTTAATTTTTAATTCTGAATATTCAGCAAGATTTTGGGAATAAAAAATCTTTGAAAATAAAAATCATATTTTTATTCAATAAAATCATGCAGCATCTATGCTCTTGTTAAAACAAACAAAAAAATCATTCTATTTTTGTACCATAGTAAATAAAGTCTTTCAAGACTTTATCATGTGAAAAAAAAAATGTACTTTACACACTTTATACATAAAGTTATAAGCTGTGCTTTATATATAAAGAAATAGAGTATAAGGTGTAAAAATGAGAATATGGATACAAAAAATACGCAAACAGAAGTTACGTCTTTAATTATTTCTTTACTTGAGAAAAAAAAATCGTTTTCTGATTTTCTTGTGAGCGTTTGTAACGTAATTGTTGACGCTTTTAGTCCCGTATTAAAATCTGCTTCAATAAAATTTTTACAGAATGAATATAAAAGTGATGCGTTTATGTTTAGTTCTTCTGTTATTCGAAGTCATTTTGAAACAGTTGATAATAAAGATGTTATTATTAAACTGTATTTTAATTCTCACGATTCCTTGTCTTCGGTACAAAAAGAATATACTATAATAAAAAAACAGCTGCCGCAATGGAAAACAGTACTTAAAAGTGCGTTTTCTATGTATCAATTAGGCGAATTAACTCATAAACATATTGAGCGTTCTAAAGAAATTACGGGAATAGATACAGCGGTAAAAATTGCAAATAAAGAAAACACTATTGATGATATGCTACAGCGTATATGTGAGTTTTTACCTGTAGTAATGCAACATTCTCAACATGCGGGTGCCGAAATAGTGTATGATGAAAACATATATACCAGTGAAAAATTTAAACGTACTCAGTGGGCAATAAAAGAATCATTTGAAATTCCTAATGGTTCAAAGGGATATGTTGAGGTGTGTTATGTGCAAGACATGCAAAGCGGTGATAATGATGTGTTTTTACAAGAAGAGCGAAATTTTATATACAATTTAGCTGCACTTATTTCGGGTGCTACAAGCAAAATAATTTTAAAGGAGGTTTTATATCAAAACACAGAGCGATTAAAAGAAATTAAAATTATTAACGCAGCATCTCATATTATTCAAAAAGCAAAGGAATTACAAGATGTTTTATCAGAAATTTGTGCAATTTTACCCGATGCGTTTCAATATTCTGACCATGCTGTTGTACGAATTAAATATAATAAACAAGTTTTTTTGAGTAATCATTTTGAGGAATCAGAATGGAGAATTAAACAATCTTTTTATTCTGTATCTAAAACACGAGGAAGTATAGAGGTTTTTTATACAAAAGATTTTCCGAAAATTGATAATAGTCCATTTTTAAAAGAAGAACATGTTTTATTGCAAAATCTTGCTGCAATTATATCAGGAAGAGTTGCGAAAAATGCTTTTTTATCACTCCAAAAAACAAATGAGGAACGATTAAAAGAAATGCATATTATTACTATGGTTTCAAAAATCATAGAAGAAGAAAATAATGTGCAAGAGGTGATGCATCGGATATGTTTATTGTTGCCTAATGCATGTCAATATTCAAAATATGCTGCTTGTAAAATTACATTTGAAGGAGAGACGTATAAAACGCCTCATTTTAAAACTACCCCATGGATGCTTTCTGAGCCTATTTACACAATAGATAACAAAAAAGGAACAATTGAAATAGTGTATCTTAAAAAATTTCCGTCCGAAGATGTTGGGCCTTTTTTACAGGAAGAGCAAAATGTACTACATACTACAGCAAAATTAATTAACGGTTTTTTAAATAGCTGTAAGGGAATTGAAGTTTTAAGTCAAAAAAATATTCCTGATAGCGTTCAAGATAAAAATGAGGAGTTTCGTAAATCACTTAGTCAAACAAAACGCCCTATACAACTGTATTTTAATCAGCAATCGCTTGAAAAGTACGTGTATTTAGATATGATGAAATATAAAGTAAAACATATTTTATTTGTATCAACCTTGTACGATGCTTTTATGCTCGAAAGTGAAGACTCGTTTTTTGAAAAATTTATGGGAGAAATTTATCAATATAGCTTGTTTTCACTTCCTCGTATTACTGGCGTTTCATCTTTAGATGAAGCCCTTGAATTGTTAGAAACCACATCGTTTGATTTAATAGTGGTGATGGCAGGAATAGATAAACATGCTCCTATAACAATGAGCGAGGAAATTAGAGCAAAGCACACAGAAATACCAATTTATTTGCTGTTAAACAAAAAAAATGATTTAAAACATTTCGAAAATATTGTGCCTACAATTCGTTCGGTCGATAAAATTTTTGTGTGGAATGGCGACTCGCTCATTTTTTTTACAATGGTTAAATCAATAGAAGATAGAGTGAATGTGGCAAATGACACAAAAATTGGATTAGTGCGGGTAATTTTATTAATAGAAGATTCTCCATTGTATTATTCAAGATATTTGCAAACCTTATATTCAATAGTATTTGACCAAGTGCGACAAATTTTACCCGAAGTTTCTAAAAATGAACTCAATAAAATTTGTAAAATGCGATCTCGTCCAAAAATTTTATTGGCTCGAAATTATGAAGAGGCAATCTCTATTTTTAATATGTATAAAGATTTTTTGCTGTGTGTTATTTCTGATTTTGAATTTGAACGGACAGGAAAACTTGACAAAGAAGCGGGAGTGAAATTTATACAATATGCTCGAACAAAAATTTATAATTTGCCTGTTATCTTGCAGTCGTCTGAAGAACAAAATAAATTTGTTGCTGAAAAACTTGGTGTAAAATTTCTTGACAAAAATTCCGACTATTTAATACGTGATTTAACCGTGTTTTTACAAAGTTATTTGGGCTTTGGTAATTTTGTATTTCGCGATAAAGATGAAATTGAAATTGCCGAAGCAAAATCATTGCGTGAATTTGAAAATTTAATTGCAACTGTACCCGATGATTCTTTTTATTTACATGCACACCAAAATCAATTTTCAATTTGGTTAATGGCACGTGGCGAAATAGAATTGGCTCAAAATATAAATTCTATTCGAGTTGAAGAATATGAAAATCTTGCAGAAAAACGAGCATTGATTTTAGAGGAATTTCGTAAATATAGGGAGGTTAAAAAACGAGGAAAAATTATAACGTTTGAAGAATCGGCCACTATTGACGAACGCAATATTGTAACATTTTGTACAGGCTCACTCGGAGGAAAAGGAAGAGGTTTGGGATTTATTGATGTGTTGTTGTATAACACCGATTTCTCTGAATTATCACAACAAATTTCAATATTAACCCCTGTTACTGTTGTTATTGGTACCGATGAATTCCAAAATTTTATTACACGAAATAAACTTTCTGATAAAATATTTAATACAAAATTACCATACGAAAAACTTCGTGAGTTTTTTGCAAAAGGAAAATTATCTCCTTCTTTGTTAAAGAAAATTAAAGTGTTTGTAAATCAAGTAGATCGTCCAATTGCGGTGCGGTCTTCAAGTACCTCAGAAGATTCTTTAACGCATCCGTTTTCTGGTGTTTTTGACACATATGTTATTCCAAATTCAAAAACATATAAACGCAAAATTGTAGAATTTATATCTGATGCAATAAAAATGGTGTACGCCTCTGTGTATTCAAAAGATGCTCGTATATATTTTGAAGCAATCAATCATAAAGTTGAAGATGAAAAAATGGCTATTGTGTTGCAAGAATTAGTAGGCTCGTATCATGGTGAATATTATTATCCTCATGTGAGCGGTGTGGCACAATCTTATAATTATTACCCGATTGGCAATATGAAACCCGAAGAGGGATTTGCTGTTGCAGCCGTTGGACTTGGTACATATGTGGTTAATGGCTGGAAATCATATCGTTTTTCGCCAAAATATCCAAATGTGTCGGTGTACGGAACAAAAGATATTTTGCAGGCAACGCAAAGGCAGTTTTATGCACTTAAAACTACTAATATTGATGTTGATTTTGTTGCTGACGGAGAATATGCTGCTATGGAACTTCTTGATATTGATGTTGCCGAAAAGCATGGTACACTGAAACATTGTGCGTCTGTATATAATGTTGATAATGATAGAATAGAGCCGGGGTTAATGACATCGGGACCACGCATTATAAATTTTGCAAATATTTTGCAACATAATTATATACCGCTTGCAAAAACAATTGAAGTAATTTTGAAAACAGTTGAAGAGGCATTTGGTTCTCCTGTTGAAATTGAATATGCTGTTGATTTAGAGCCTAATAAATACAACAAGCCAACATTTTATTTGTTGCAAATAAAACCTTTGCTTACAGGAATAAATACAATACCTATTGATTTTACTAAATTTCAACGAAAGGATTTATTGTTGTATTCGCAACAGAGTTTAGGGAATGGTGAAGTTTCTGATATAACTGATTTAGTGTGTGTTAGTCCCGAATCGTTTAATAAATTAGAAACAGTTGAAATGGCTGCCGAAATAGAGGAAATTAATAAGCAAATGATACAAGAAAATCGAAAGTATGTTTTATTAGGTCCTGGACGTTGGGGCACTCGCGACCGATTTTTAGGAGTGCCTGTTACTTGGTCTCAAATTTCTAAAGCAAAAGTAATTGTAGAAACAAGTCTTGATAATTTTCCTCTTGATTCATCTTTAGGTTCACATTTTTTCCATAATGTTACATCAATGAATGTTGGTTATTTTTCGGTGCATCATAATTCTGCTACCGATTTTATTGCATGGGACGTGATTGCAAAGCAAAAAGTAATTAAAAAAACAAAACATTGTGTTCATGTGCGTTTTAAAAAATCATTGCGTGTACTTATGGACGGTAAGAAAAAAACTTCGATAATTATACTGTAAACACATGATTAATGTAGGTATATGTATTCAACACAAACTTTTACTTCGTGGAGTAGAATTAATACTCGACAATTGCAATGATTTTAATATTTTATTTGCAATTGATAATAAAAAAATGCTTGTTGATAAAGTTGCCAATAAAAATCTACATGTTCTCATTATCAGCGTTTCTGATGTTTCAAATCGTACTTTAAATTTGTTTGTTCGTTTACACGCAATCCATCAAAAATTAAAAATTTTAGTTATACCTGCCGATAGAACGGAAGAAACAATTATTAAAATTGTAAAATCAAATGCCAAAGGATTATTGTCAAATAATGCAGAACCAAGAGATTTAATAGAAGCTGTGTATTCTTTACGAAATGGATTTGATTATTTTGATAAATCTATTAAACATATTGTTTTGCAGCAATATGTGCGTAAAATAAATGATGCAACTCCCGAAGAAAACTTGCAAAAATTAAGTGAGCGACAAATTGAAATTATTAAATTATGGGGTAGCAGTTTAACAAATCAAGAAATTGCCGATAAGTTATGTATAAGTATTAGAACGGTTGAAACTCACAAAACCCATATTATGCAAAAACTTCAATTAAAAACAACTATTGATTTAATAAAATTTTCAATTAAAAATAATATAATTCAGTTATAAACACGATTTTAGATTGTGGTTTGTAGGTTTGTGTTATAAAAAAAGGGAATTCAATTCTGAATTCCCTTTTTATACGATGTGTAACTCACACTATTCTTGATCGTAGTTCATTGATGCAAGGCGTGTGTACTGTTTGTATCTCCATTTTGCATCTTCAAGAGATTGTTCAAATAATTGAGTTGCATTTTCAGGGAATGTTTTAAGTAAGGTTGTGTACCGAACTTCATTCTTCAAGAAATTTTTGTATTCCTCAAAATTTGGCTCTTTTGAATCTAATTGAAATGGATTTTTACCTTCCGCTTCAAGGCGAGGGTCAAATCTGTATAAGTGCCAATATCCACATTCAACTGCATATTTTTCTTCGGTTTGTGAAATTCCTAAACCTCCTTTAATGCCATGTGCAATACAAGGAGCGTATGCAATTATTAACGATGGTCCCGGATACGATTCTGCTTCACGAATTGTTTTTAACAGTTGTGCTTGATTTGCACCCATTGCAACTTGTGCTACATATACATAACCATAGGTCATAGCCATGCGTCCTAAATCCTTTTTTCGAACTGTTTTACCTGCTGTTGCAAATTTTGCAACCGAACCTGTTGGAGATGATTTTGATGCTTGTCCACCTGTGTTTGAATATACTTCAGTGTCAAGAACAAGAACATTTACATCTTCTCCAGATGCAAGTACGTGGTCTAAACCTCCAAAGCCAATATCATATGCCCAACCATCGCCACCAATAATCCAATTTGATTTTTTAGTGAGATATTGTTGTAGTGCAAGAATATCTTTTGCTATAGGTTTTTCTGATTTTTCAAGAAGTGGTACAAGATTTTCAGTTGCTGTAATTGAAGCTTCGGCATCGTCTTTTCCTTCTATCCATTGTGTAAATGCCGATTGTAACTCTGCAGACACGCTGCTCATAGATTCATCCATTTTCATAGCAATGCGGTCGCGCAATTTATTCATAGCAATTGTAATACCTAATCCGAACTCCGCATTATCTTCAAATAAAGAGTTTGCCCAAGCAACACCTTTGCCATCTTTATTTTTTGTGTATGGTGTTGATGGTGAAGATCCACCGTAAATAGACGAACAACCTGTAGCATTTGCAACAACCATTCTGTCACCATATAATTGTGTAATTAATTTAACATATGGTGTTTCTCCACAACCTGCACATGCACCCGAAAATTCAAATAAAGGTTGTCTAAATTGCGAACCTTTTACGGTAGAAATTGGTGCTATTGTGTCTTTGTATGTAACATTCTCCGAAATATATTCCCAGTTTACTTTTTCCTCTTCTACAAGTTCTTGAAGCGGTGTCATAACTAAAGCTTTTTCGCCTTTTTTGCCTGGACATACATTTGCACAACTTCCACAACCAGTACAGTCAAGAACAGAAACTTGAATGCGATATTGTAGCCCTTCAAATCCTTTACCTATAGCATTTAATGTGCTTAATTCATTTGGAGAGGCTGCCAATTCTTCTTCGTTAAGTAAAAACGGACGAATAACTCCATGAGGACAAACATATGCACATTGATTACACTGAATACAATTATCTTTGTGCCACTCTGGAATATTTACAGCAATACCACGTTTCTCAAAAGCGGTACTACCATTTGGAATGGTACCGTCAACATATTTCATAAACGCACTTACTGGTAATGAGTCGCCTTCTTGTTGATTCATTACAGCTGCCATATTTACCACAAAATCTGCTAATTCCTTATCGGTATTTTCATTAACTCCTTGATATATTTTAAAGTCATTTGATTCTGGTAAATTTTTCCATTCTGCTTTAACAGGAACTTCTTGCAAACTGTCAACGCCACTATCAACGGCTTTGCTGTTCATGTTTACAATATGTTCTCCTTTATTTCCATATGATGATTTAATTGCTTCTTTCATATATCCCACAGCATCTTCATACGGAATTACATTTGCAAGTTTAAAGAATGCCGATTGAAGAATAGTGTTTGTGCGGTTGCCCAATCCAATTTCTTCGGCAACTTTTGTTGCATTAATAATATAGAATTTTACATTATTGAGTGCAAGTTGTTTTTTGATTTTGTTGGGTAGATGTTTTTCAATTTCTGTAGCATCCCAAAGCGAATTTAATAAAAATGTGCCGCCTTGTTTAATTCCCTGAAGCATGTCATATTTATCAAGATATGACGGTTCTGAACATGAAACAAATCCTGGATTACTTACTAAATAGGTAGAAGTAATAGGTTTTTTTCCAAATCGCAGATGCGATATTGTAATGCCTCCCGATTTTTTAGAGTCATATGAAAAATACCCTTGTGCATATTGGTTTGTGTTATCACCAATAATTTTTATAGAGTTTTTATTCGCTCCAACAGTTCCATCAGACCCCAATCCGTAAAATTTACATTCAACAGTACCTTCGGGTACAGTGTTAATTTCTTCATCGCTCATTACAAGTGATGTAAAGGTAACATCATCAACAATACCAATTGTAAATCCGTTTTTAGGCTCTGGCTGTTCAAGATTTGTAAACACAGCTCTTATTTGTCGTGGTGTTGTATCTTTTGATGATAAACCATATCTACCACCAACAATAACTGGAGCGTTTGGTGTGCCATAAAAAGCATTGCAAACATCTAAAAACAATGGTTCACCTGCTGCTCCTGGCTCTTTAGTTCTATCTAAAACAGCAATTTTTTTAACAGTTTTTGGAAGAGCATGTAAAAAATGTTTAACAGAGAATGGGCGGTATAAATGAATTTGTAAGAACCCAACTTTTTTGCCTTTACTATTCATGTAATCAATGGTTTCACGAATTGTTTCGCTTACCGAACCCATTGCTATAATTATATGTTCAGCATCGGAAGCTCCAAAATAATTGTAGAGCTGATAGTTTCTACCAGTACGCTTATTAACTTCCTTCATGTAATCCTCAATTATTTGAGGCACTGCATTATAAAATGAATTTGATGCTTCTCGTGCTTGAAAATATACGTCAGGATTTTGTGCTGTTCCTCTTGTAACAGGATGTTCTGAGCTGAGGGCTTTATCTCTAAATTTTTGAATAGCATCGTAGTCTGCCATTTCTGCTAATTCGCTATAATCCCACGCTTGAATTTTTTGAATTTCATGAGAAGTACGGAATCCATCAAAAAAATGGAGCACAGGAACACTGCTTTTTATAGCAGCAAGGTGTGCAACTGCACCTAAATCCATAACCTCTTGAACACTGCTTGAACATAACATTGTAAAACCTGTCATGCGTGCAGCATATACATCTTGATGGTCACCAAAAATAGAAAGCGCTTGTGCAGCAAGAGCACGAGCACTTACATGAAATACTGCGGGTAAAAGTTCACCCGAGATTTTGTACATGTTTGGAAGCATTAATAATAATCCTTGCGATGCAGTATAGGTAGTAGTAAGAGCACCAGCTTGCAATGCACCGTGAACTGTTCCAGCGGCACCTGCTTCCGATTGCATCTCTACAACTTTTACTGTGTCATTAAAAATATTTTTTCTTCCGTTAGCTGCGAACGAGTCTGTGTGTTCTGCCATATCAGAAGAAGGGGTAATTGGATAAATTCCTGCTGTTTCGGTAAATGCATACGAAACATGTGCTGCAGCATAATTTCCATCACATGTTATAAACTTCCTTTTGTCTGCCATAATTAAACTTTATAAATAAAAACGATACTAATTTTAAGCTGCTAAATTAATAAAAATTCCTTAAAAACTCTCTATTTAACCTATAATAAAGTTATAAATATTTAAGATTTAATATATGTTTTTTATTAGAATGGAATGTGTGATTTATTCTTATATAAAATGTGTTAGAAATAAAAAAAGTCGAATACTATTCGACTTTTTTTATACTGTATTGTATTAATAATCATCAGGATCTTCATAAGAATCATATTCATCTCCATCGGTTTTAGGAGCAGCTTCCTGTTCTCCTTGTTGTTCTGTGCCAATCTGTGGAGCTCCTTGTGGTTGTGCTCCCGGTACAGGAATGGTAGGAGGCGCTATATTTGTATATCCTTCACCAGCTTTAAATTTTCCTACAAAGTTTCGCATTACTGCCTCTGATGATAGTTGATATTTGTATTGTGCTTCTCTACGAGGAACGTTCATAACGCGTTGTGCTTCTTTTATGTTCTCCATTGCCAAATTTATAGGTGCTTCTGCTGATACAAATTCCATGGTTTCTCTATTGTAGTGGAAGAAATACCATTTGTCTTCAAGTTCAAAGAAAATTGTAAGCATATCACCAGCGTATAGTTTTACAATTTCTACATATCCGTCAACCATTTTGTTCACGTCTTTTCCTAAAATACTATGCACTCCTAATTGTCCAACCGAACGATATGCAAACGCAACGGTATCCCACACAAAATCAACATGCGAAAATACTATTGAGCGTTGTAATTCAGCAGGTTTTCTTCTAATAGTTCCATATAATTGTATTTCAGACTGAATTTCTTGTGATGCTTCGTCGCCAAGTAATTCGGTAATACCTTTTTTAAACGTAAGTGTTGTTAAATCGGCAGCTTTAAATTTGGGTTGATTTATAAGCGTATCGGCAATAGTATTCAATATTCTTTGGTCAAACATAAAATCAACCGTTAAGAATGTTTCTATAGTAACCCGATTTGAAACAATTGCATGGGTAACGTTTCCGTATGCTTCAACTTTTATTTGTCCTAAATCTGCAGCTAAATTTAGCTTCCCTTCACCATAGGTGTTGCAGTATTCACGATGATATGTAAGTAAATTTCCTTGCAATGCTTCGTTTTGGATTTTCTCCTTCGCTCCAATTTTGTATCGTCTCGAAGATTTATCATAAAATAAATATCCTGAAGCATTTACAACTTTTGCATCATATTCTGATTTAAGTGGAGTTAAAAACGAAGTATAAAAATGCGTTGGTCTATTATTAATATAAATAGAAGCTCCTATTGTGTCATTATTACGCGATACAGGATAGTTTGAAATAGGAATGTAAATTTCATTAGGATCTATTTCACTTGAAAATTTGAACCAGTTTGGAGAAATAACTTCACATTCATTAGCAACAAGCACATTTCCAGTAAATGTTAAATCTTTTCGCCATGCATTCATTCGCACATCGCCATAATATTTATATACAGGCGAGAGCGTAAATTCATCAGTTTCGGCAATTCTACCAGTTGCAAACGTACGGAAAACGCTATCTACACCAATATGAGAAAACAGTACTGTTTGTTTTTGTTTTGTTTCGTCAATATAATCATAATATCCTGTTCCACTATAATCAAGTTTTCCTTGCACATTAAATGTTGCATTATATATTGTGTGATATTGATTTGTACGATTTGCTATAAATGTTGCATTTCGAATCGTTCTCATATTTGCATCTTTTCTAATTTGAATTATACTGTCTTGATGAGGTATAATTCGCGAATCAGCTACATCAATATAAGGAACCTTGTGTGCATCAATAATATGTTTATTTAAATCATATTTAGCATATTGCGATTTAAAGTTGATGGTATCTTGACTCATTAAACGAGAATAAAAATGAAGTTCAGCTTCTACATCTTCGGTTAACGCTTTTGGATTACCAAGTTCAATTTGCTTAGTTACCATATCCCACGTAAATTGATTTAAATAACAGATATATTTATTTTGAGGAAATTGAACAACAGTAACGTTATCGTTTGCTTTAAAGTTTGCTTTTTTAGTTTCATAATTCACATACGTTTGTACGTTTTCTGTTTGAAACGCCATGTCGGATAAGTTTGCACCCGATGCTAAATCAAAGTTTGAATGATCGGCAAGCACTTCTTTTTCTTTAAACGTAAAGTCGTTTGCAGTAATAATTGCTTCGCTAAACGTATATCGTCCCCAACCAGTTAAATTTTTTGGTGTAAAAATTAATCCTCCCGTTAAGTGAGTTGTGTCGCCATACATTTTAAATGCCTTACCTGTTTCAACCGAAACCCATCTATCAAGATATGGTTCCCAAAGAATATCAACTTGTTCGCCATTTACTTCAGGATATTCAGCTCCTTTTGATTTTGATTGACGTGCTATGTGATATGTATCAGCTCGTCCTTTTGTAGAGTCGGGGAAAAACGTAAAACCACGCGATGACTTGGCATGTGTATTTAAATATTCAATTTTACCTATTCCGCGAAGTCCTTTAAAACTCAAATTTATTGTATCGGTAAATTGTCCTTTTCCTTTATACACAGGATATCCTTTTGTACCCGTAACGCGTGTAAATCCAAATGAGTAATCAGGTTGCACCACAATTTTTTCGCGCATTGTTTCAAAAATTTGTGCCGATTGAAATTCTCCATCAAAGAATAATCCTTCGGTTGAGAAATTATTAATACTATCAATTACATAGGGATCAACTTTAAAGAAAAACTTTTTTCTATCATACACGCCGCCATATATTGCGGGATAATCGTAAAACACATACGAGTGTTGTTTACTGTCAAAAATTGGATATTGCGGATAATCTTTAATAGATGATTTATTATTTGGGTCGTCAATAAGAATTTCACCTGTAATGTATTCAATAGCATTTTTAACTTCCACAAGAGGACGTAATCCAAATTCGTTTTGTGTTAAACTTTGCACTTTAATTTTTAATGAATCCACGTTTTTTAAGCCAATTCTAAATGCATCATAGTTAAAGTCAAATCCTCGTCCATAAAACGTAAATAAACCTGATTGAATAATACCATCAAAGGTAAAGTCTCTGTTTTTTGACATGGTGATTTGACTACCACGAGGATAAAATATCACGTTTTGCGAGTCACTCACTTGAATTTTAGAGACTCCTGTCATTTCAAGGTTATACGAAGACAAATCAAGCAGAGCATTGTGTAATCCCCGCACGTCATGCTCTGAGTTAAATTGAATTACGTCATAATCAATTCTTCCCATACGAGCATCTATATATTCCTGAATACGAGGTGTTAAACCAATAATTTTTTTATCAATATCATAGGTAATTAAGCCACGATACAACAAGTCAAGACACAGATGTTCGACCGCAATAGGTTCGGCACGTAAAAAATTTGAAAGATCATGTAAGGTAAATGTTTCTGATTTCTTTTGTTCCGATAAACGTGTGAGGGCAATTAAAGGGTGTGTTCGGTCGTACATACCAATTTCACTATATCGAGACGCACGAAAATAATTAGCAGATTCAAAACTTGCTTTATTCACAGTGGTTCCTTCCAATCCACCCATACGCATGTTTAGTTCATCAATTCTCCATGTTAATTGTGGAAAATCCATAGAAATCATATGATATGAATTTGAATAAGGTGCTCGCGATAGATTTTCTGTGTCTTCGTTTCGTATAAGCGACACTTGTTTGGTTGCTACATCATAGCGAAATAATAAGCCGGGATGATAAATAGAGTCTTTTTGAACATAAATGCTTATTTCTGTATTTCTACCAACAACGTGGTCTTTATTAAAAATAAAACTTTCGGATTTACAAAAAACAAGAGTAGAGTCGCCCCGCACAAAATGCAGTGTTGCAGGATTTTCTGCTGTTCCCGAACCAATTACTCGTGCACCATGCATGGTTAAACCACCTTTGTAATTAATGCCAGGATACATGTCGGGAATTTCAAAAAATTGTTGATATGATTGAAAACGAGGATACGATACGCTTTCAGGGTCTCGTACAGGCACGGTTCGTTCAGAAAGTTTACCTAATAAGGGTTCTTGAAAATAGGTTTTGTTGGTAAACCAAACAGAGTCAGCATCATATGTGTTTCTCCGCATGTCAATTACATAATTCCCTAAATCGGCAAAAACTAATTCACTATTTGCTCCAGAACGTTCCCAGCTTACTTTCCCACGAATACCTACCCATTGGTTTTCGAATGGTAAATAATATCCAGCAGCTTGATATAAAATAAATTCATTTTTTGCTGATTGACAAATTAAATCTGTTGGTGGAAAGGTAATGCGAACTTCTTTGGTTTGTTCATTAAATGAATATGCAAACGACCGCAAACGAGCAACACGCCATGTGGCGGTTGACGAGGCTTCTAACTCGTTGTTGTCTAACAAACGAATAGAACTCATTAAAAATTTGTCGGTGGTAACCATTCCTTTGCTTGTTATTAAATACCTAAGAGCCTTGTCCCATTCATGATAACTCGACATGGCATGGTCTTTTACAAAGAATAATTGAATGGCGGTAAAATAATTATAAAAATGTGGATATGCTCGTCCGTGTTTGCTTAACAGTATGTTACAGGTTTCAACAATGTTTTTTTGTTCTTCGCTTGGAATAGCACCCGAATTCCAATACTTTTTTAAGTCTTTGTGGAATTTTTTTAACTCTTTTGCACGAGAAGAATTTGAGAAAAAATCATCTAACTGATTAAAAAACTCCTCATTATTTTCTGAAAATTGACGAACTTGTGAAAAAGCTGTGGTGTGTAATGCAATAACACAAAAAACGATAATACATTTTTGTAAAAATTTCATACTCTTTAATTATTTTGAAAATACAGTAATTGTCCAATTTTTTTTCGTCTTGAAAGATACAAATTTTAATTTATGTAACAAAGCATGTTTTTTGACAATTGGAATATCTTTTTCATAAAACCCACTCATAATAATCAGACCGTCAGGGTTTAAGGAGTCTGAAAATTTGTTCATATTTTGTGTGAGTATATTTCTATTGATGTTTGCAAACACATAATCAAATGTTTTGTTTTCTAACATATTCAAGTCGCCACATTCTGTAATAATATTGCGTATAGCGTTGAGTTCGCAATTTTCAATAGTATTTTCGTAGCATCTGTTGTCATAATCAAATGCATATACTGATTTTGCTCCTAATTTTGCCGCCATTATTGCTAATACTCCTGTTCCGCATCCGCAATCGGCAACAGTTTTGTCTTGTAGAGGCAACGATGCTATATATTCTAACATCAAAAAGGTAGTTTCATGATGCCCCGTGCCGAATGACATTTTTGGAGCAATAATTATTTCGTGTTGAAAGCCCGAAATATGCTCGTGAAACGGTGCACGAACTACGCATGAGGTATTTACAAATACTGGTTTAAACTGAGATTCCCATTGCTGGTTCCAGTTTTCATTTTTTATTTTTACATGTGTATATTCGCAAGAACCAATTGCGTTGAATATACTTGATATAGCGGTAAAAAAAGTAGATTCAATAAAATTTTCTTCTTGAATATAACACGAGAGTTTTCTGTTGTTTTCTGAAAATGATTCAAATCCAATTTCGGCCAAATATGCAACAATAATATCGTTGGCAAATGCCTGTTTCCCAGATAAATCGAATGTGATTTCTAAATAATTTCCCATTGAATATAGTGTAATGCGAAAAAAAGCAGAACCATACGATTCTGCTTTTTATGTAGCATTCAATGTTTTTAAAATGCCGATACAATTGCATTAAAATCAGCAGCTTTTAACGAAGCACCGCCAATTAAACCACCGTCAACATCGGGATTTGCAAACAATTCTTTTGCATTTTGAGCATTGCAACTGCCTCCGTACAAAATAGAAACACCATCAGCAACTGCTTGCCCAAATTTAGCAGCAATAGCATCACGAATAACTTTATGTATTTCTTGTGCTTGTTGTGTTGTAGCTGTTTTACCAGTTCCTATAGCCCAAATTGGTTCGTATGCAATAATCAATTTTTTAAAATCTTCAACAGAAAGATTAAAAATAGTTTCTTGTAATTGATTAATTACAAACTGATTTTGTTCTCCCGCTTCACGAACTTCAAGTGGTTCGCCGCAGCAGTAAATAGGAGTGAGGTTGTTTTCGAGCGCTAAAGCTATTTTTTTATTAAGAATTTCGCTTGTTTCAGCATAATATTCTCGTCGTTCGCTGTGTCCTAAAATCACATATTTAGCACCTGTTGATGCTACCATTTCTGCAGATACTTCGCCAGTAAATGCTCCTTTTGGTTCAGCTGCACAATTTTGCGATGCAACAGAAATTGCACTGTTAGAAATAGTTTTTACAACTTCGGTAATATGAATAAATGGTGTCCCAAGAATCACCACCACGTCAGATGTAGAAACTAAATCGTTTACTTCTTTTGCAAGTGCTACACCTTCTTGTAATGTTGTGTTACATTTCCAGTTTCCTGCAACTACTTTTTTTCTCATTTTTGTAAATTTAATAATTTATATTACTTATATATTTGTTTAAATTCTTCAACCGTAGGCACAGTGTTGTGATGCCATTTATTACATACCACACCATTTTTAAGCAATACCAATCCAGGATTTGCCCGCACAATTGTTTTTAATGCTATATCATCGGCTCCTACAAATGGAAATTCTGCATGTGTTTTTTCGCAAAATGCAGCAACATCTTCATCAAGACTTGCTGTTGCTCCGTAAAATGCGTATGAATTTTCTTTGGCAAAATCATACAATTCATTAATGGTATTCATTGCATGAGTGGCGGTTAGATTAATATCATACGCTACAAATAAAAACACATAATTTGTATCAGAAATAATAGAGCATGTATAATCTTGTGAGTTTTTACTAAAAAACATTGCGTTCATTTCAACTATTGGTGTGTTTGCAAAAATTGAATCTTTTATTGCAGCAGCTGCAGCATTTGGCACTTTAACCTCTCGCGGTGTTTTTTCGGCATTATATTCCCAAATTGTATAGTCGGGATAATCATTTGAAATATCAAATTCTTTACGTTCTCTGGTTTCCATGTGAATAAATTCGGCATATAAAACTTTATCGTATGTTGATGTAAATCCTTCGGTACAATCAGCATGTACCAGTTTATTTCCTATTTTATATGGTCTAAAATCAATTGGTGGTAAATAACGTAAAGCATACGCCGATAATCCTATAGTTGCGAATGTAAATACTGCAACTATTTTTATAGCTTTTGCACGAGTGGTAACCTCAGTAAAACGTTTTCGGTATATAAATGTAATAACAACAGGTATAAGAATGAATATATTTTTTACAAATGTTTGCCAATTAGTTAACACCAATGCATCGCCAAAACACCCACAATCATGTACAAGTTCGGCACCAGTAATATTTTCCTGAACAGCAAGATATAAAGTGATAGGTGTAAATCCTATCATGAATATTAGTGCAAGTAAACTCGAAATGCGAGGAAATAAATTCCACAATAACATAAGCCCTACCACAACTTCGATTGTGCTAAGAATTAAACCAAATGTAAGGGCTGTTGGGTCAAGAAAATCTAATCCCCACGCATGAAAATAATCTATAAATTTATATTTTGAGCCGAGTGGATCTACTGCTTTTACAAAGCCTGAAAAAACAAACAAAATACCCGAGAAAATACGGGCAATATGCACAGGATATGATTTTTTTACAAATAAAAATGCAAATCCTAAAGAAGCACATGCAATAAGTACAAGTAAAAGCCATAATTTTGACCATGTAGCATCTTCTACGGTGCCAAAATTTTTAAATAGTATGAGTGAAATAAATACTGCAATTAACCCAAGAATGTGAAAAATTCGTTTTTTTAATTCCATAATACCATAATTTATGTCGTTTCAATTATTAATTTTATAAGTGCAAAAATTGAATAATTTATTATATCATAATAGTTTGCATCAATTCCTTCAGATATTTTTGTAAGGCCTAAATTGTCTTCGATTTGCTTTGTTCTGTGTATTTTCATGAGAATCAAATCGGTATATGAACTCACGCGCATTAAACGCCATGCTTCGTCATAATCATGATTTTTGTCGAGCATTAATTTAGTAGCATTTTCATAATAGTTTGAATATAAATCTAAGGTGGTTTTTTTGTCAAGTTCAAGAGATTCGTCAGCATCTAATTCAAGCTGAATAAGCCCGATAATACCATAATTTACAAGTCCAATAAATTCAGACACAATTCCTTCGTCAATTTTTGTTTCAGTTTTTCCTTCAATACTTCTAATTCGTTGTGCTTTTATATACATTTGATCGGTAATTGATTCGGGACGCATAATTCGCCATGCAGTGCCGTAATCATCAAGTTTGCTTTCGAATATTTGCAAACATATATCTTTCACTGCATAAAATTGTGCTTGAGTTTTGCTCATTTTTGTGTTTTTTTTAATTTTGACAAAATTATAAAATATTATACTATTTTGAAACACTCTTGTCTGATAAAAAAATTAAAAACATAATTAGTTATACTGTTTTATATGTTTTTTTCCAATATTTTTAATATATGAAAATTCACACACAAAATAGCATTTTAAATTTTGATGTTCCCAAAATTATGGGAATTCTTAATGTAACTCCTGATTCTTTTTATGATGGAGGGGTGCATGCAACGCTTGATGCTATGCTAACACACACCGAAAAAATGCTTTGTGATGGAGCTGATATTATAGATGTTGGTGCATATTCTTCTCGCCCGGGTGCACAGCATCTTTCTGTACAAGAAGAATTAGAACGTATTATCCCTATTGTTACTAAAATACGTCAACATTTTCCGTCTGCAATTCTTTCAATCGAT
>Ga0265293_10002998_pt1 | contig 32369 bp, 17 predicted proteins | sample Munlanlewell138R_FD_192505 | JGI IMG/M metagenome (GOLD analysis project Ga0265293, IMG submission 192505) | Leachate microbial communities from a municipal landfill in Southern Ontario, Canada - Leachate well 138R | ecosystem: Engineered > Solid waste > Landfill > Unclassified | place: Canada... | reverse complement strand
TGGAATCATGAATCTTAACTGCCAAAAGTATAAACTGAAATACATAGGCATAGATGATAGCTAAGATACTATCATTAAGTTCATTATCAAAAGAGTGACTCGATATTTTGGGGGAATGCCAGCTTTGTTGGGGGTATGGCCTTTTTTGTTATCCTGATTTTGATTGTTTTAATGAGGCGGTAGTGTCTCAAAGGTTGGTGTAAATTGAGGTAATGCAATTGAGCAAACTGAAGAAAAAGGTTGAGCCAAATCAAACTCACTGTTTTGATGGTTAAACTAAAAAACAAGGAGAAGATCATGACTCAACCAAAGAGAAAGAAAAATGAAGGTGAAGAATTCGTCAAGTTATTTCAAGAAACGAATCCGGGAGATTTACTAAAAGTGTTTAAACATAGTATACGTTCGATCATAGATACAGAGCTAAGCCGTCGGCTTGGGGCCGATCGCTATGAACGCAGCGAGGATAGAAATAACTACCGCAATGGATATAGAGAGCGCAAGAAGCCATTATCAACATCGATGGGACCAATAACTATAAGGATACCCAAACTCAGACGGGACAGCTTCTATCCATCTGTACTTGAGCGTTATCAGAGAGTAGAAAGAGCTCTGATCAGTATCATCAGCGAGGCGTATGTTGCTGGAGTATCTACCCGTAAGATGAATAATCTGTTTGTTGATTTAGGTCTGGAAAACATCGACCGCAGCCTTGTTAGCCGCTGTTCGTCTCAGATAGATACAGAAGTGGAAATTTGGAAGAATAGGAGACTGGACAGGCGTTATGCCTATATCTGGCTCGATGCAATGTATACCAAGATTAGAACCGAGGGTGGAGTTGTTTCAACTGCGATCCTGATAGCCATCGGTGTCAAAGAGGATGGCCATCGTGATGTTCTGGGGTTGCAACTGGGCAACAGAGAAAGCTATCACAACTGGAAAGATTTTCTACAGAGTCTAAAAGCCCGTGGTTTGGAACGTAGTGAACTCTGGGTCAGTGACGAACATGATGGCCGGATTAAGGCTATAGAAGAATGCTTCCCAGGCCAACTGAGGCAGCGCTGTATAGTCCACTGGATGCTTGGGTGCCCAATCCAAAGTATCAAAGACAGACCTTCCATGGTTAATACCATTGTTAAAAGACCTGGTGGGCTCCCGCACCAAGGAATCATTTGATCTCGCTTGGTGCGAACTTATCAGAGTGGTTGAATCCAAAGGCAAGGAAAAGCTAAGAGACTGGTTGGATAGCACCTACCACGATATCACTGTGTATTTGGATTTTCCTGAGGTGCACTGAAGCCGGATCAAGTGTACCAACTCACTTGAACGGCTGAATCAAGAGCTTAGGCTTTAAGAGAGGTGCATACGCATCTTCCCTGATGAGAAGAGTTGTATCCGGCTAATGGGAGTCATTTTGCAAGGATACTCAGAAGATTGGACGACTGGAAGGATATACATGACAGCGCCTATAGAAAAAATATTAGAAAATCAAGTCAAAGCATTGCCAGGGTTGAAGCTTGCGAGCGACGGGCTGAAGCCCTGCTCCGCAAGCACCGCAGGGCTTCAGCCCGTCGCAATAAGGTAGCTATAGTGAAATAATAATTGACTTATAAAGAAGAGATGAAGATAATGGAATCCGTCGTAAGACAATATATAAAGTGTAAGGAACGAGAACAGTAAACCAAATATTAATGATAGACTAAATTCATGGAGGAAAACATGAAAACTATTGTTTTAGCCCTTCTGATGCTCTGTGTGGTTTTAGGACTATATGCAGAACATCTCCCCCAGTCATTGATATTTAGCTCATATGACAAAATTGAGACCGGCACTCCTGCCAACGAAAAATATTGTGAATGGAAGGAGACTCAGGTTAATCATTCGAGAGAAGGCCAACAAAGCACTATCGTAGATACCTTATACTTTGAACGAGAGCTTTTTCCGATGGCGAACATGTATATCTGGCCCTACGCAGACCCGCTTAATGACTTCATCGTATATGGCTCTCCACATCCAACGGAAACATCAGACTTCGTTGGCGATGGATACAGTTTTTATTATCATTGCAACACGTCTAGCAGACTTTATTGCTCTACGCAACCACAAGCCGGACCGGCAGGGTATTCTTTGTTATCAGTAACTTTCAATGTTTTTCAAATTAATTGTTACAGCAACTTAGAGTCACAAGTTTTCCCGATCTGGTACGACGGCGACCCGCATTATCTTATGCTGGCTCACGTGCAGTATGAGCTTCCGTTTCATAGCAGTTCATTTTATCCTGATTTCGTGCAAAACATCGGAGTCATTAGTAGGGATAATACTGTCGGCTGGCGGACATTAGATGTTACAGAAGCGTACAATGCTACTATATCGAATAGCAGCAGTAATAGAGACTATTTTCAGTTAATGTTGTACTTTGAAATATTGACTGATTGGGACTATATGGATGATTGCGTAATGATAGGAAACCCAAATCACACATACGCTCCTCATTTAGTATTGACATATACGAAAGATGTCTCCAATCAGAATGATGTGATTGTGCCTGTACCCAGTACATTGATTATTTATCCGAATCCATTCAATCCCTCTACAACAATCGACTTTAGCATACCTCAAACTGGACGTGCCAAACTCAGTATCTTCAATATCCGAGGTCAGAAAGTCAAAACCTTGCTTGATGGTGATATTGAGAAAGGCCAGCACCGAGTCGTTTGGAATGGCAGAGATGATGGGAACCGCAGTGTTGCTTCCGGTGTGTACTTCATCCGACTTGAAGCAGCAGGCGAAACAAGCATTAGAAAAGCAATGCTATTGAAATAGTGTTATATGACTATAGGTTGTCTTAAGGCCTTTCTGTAAAAGGTTTTCTAAGGCATAGCCAAAATGAGAATTGGGGCACGGTCTTGCGATCGTGCCCTTTCTCATTTTGTTTTGGTCTGGGGCGCCGAACTCCGATTCGGCGGCGCCCACTTTCAAGGCCTATGGCCTTGCTGGATGCGAGACGCATCCAATCCAGCAGGTGGCCAATCTGCCAGGGGAAGCTACCGTCTGGACTGCAGGAGGATTTAGTAGATTGATTCTTTCAGCGGGAAAGGTAGGTTGATCTATAGGTTCAGCAGGAGTGGGGATTTTGGTCTGGGGCGCCGAACTCCGATTCGGCGGCGCCCACTTTCAAGGCCTATAGCCTTGCTGGATGCGAGACGCATCCAATCCAGCAGGTGGCCAATCTGCCAGGGGAAGCTAGCGTCTGGACTGCAGGAGGATTTAGTAGATTGATTCTATTAGTTGCAATGGCATGCTACTCTACTTGCTCAGCAGGAACGACTAAAACCCTCTGAAGTCCAATGCGCTATCAGGGATATAGGTTACGTGGAATATGTATCAGCGCATTGAACTCCAGATGGTTGCTCAGCAGGAATGGCATGCTACTCTACCCTATTAGATGTCGTGGAGATGTCGTGGAAATAGCAGTAACAAATACTCTTATTTGCACCTTAAATCCATCACATGCAATAAGGGAAGGAAAGATCAAATAAACTAAGACCTATGTCCCCTACCCACTCAAACAAACAATCCGCAAAATCCGTTTAATCCGTAGAATCCGTGTGACTATCTTAAAAACCCGGATAATCCATAAAATCCGTGTGACCATTATCAAAAATTCCAGGCTGCCATTCAAAGAAAAAGTACTTCAAAATGCACAATCTGCTTGACAGAATCCTGCCTTACTCAAACTGAAGAAAACGATATTATGAGGTACAAGATGAAATATTTTCGTAAACTGGTGGGGGAAAAGTGCTTTTTGTCTCCCATCTCTTTGGACGACGTGGAGCGCTATACAGAATGGGTGAATGATCTGGAGATAGGGCAATTTGTGCTATTTTCTGCCGTAGTCTTTGATGTGGATAAGGAGCGCGCAGCTTTGCAGGACTTGATGACAAACAGCGTGAGCTTTGCCATAGTGGAAAAAGACACCAACAAAGTGATTGGAAATTGCAGCTTGCACAATATCAATGAAGTGCATCGTCACGCTCAATTTGGCATTTTTATCGGGGAAAAGACTTTTTGGAATCAGGGCATCGGCACCGAGGCTGCCATGCTAATCCTTGACTTTGGCTTTAATGTACTGAATCTCAACAACATCAATCTGGAAGTGGTGGGCTTTAACAAACGTGCTGCCCGCAGCTATGAAAAAGTGGGATTTCAGTATGTGGGCAAACGCAGCAATTACGTTTTTATGGCTGGGCAGTATCATGACGTTTTGATATATGAAATGCTGGCAGAGAACTTTGAAAGTCCTTATGTGAAGAAGACCTTTGAATATGCGATCAGCGATGAAGCCGGACGCAGCAAAATCACAATAATGTAGAATGTTTCGCAAGATCAAAGGTCAAAGCCAGGTGATAGGGCTTTTGCAGAGCGCTATCGAGCAAGAAAGAATAGCCCAGGCCTATCTCTTTCATGGCAGCGACGGCGTGGGCAAATTTATGACTGCGCTGTATTTTGGCATGGCCTTAAACTGCCTGTCCAGCAGTGAATACCGCCCTTGTGGAGTTTGTGCTTCCTGCCACAAATTTCTCTCCTTTCAACATCCGGACTTCATCTACCTCTTCCCCACCGTGAATCTCAAGCTCAGCTCTGATGGGGAAATTCGGGATAATGAAGCCCTCAAACAGTATGAAGCTTACCTGAAAAATAAGATCGAAACTCCCTGGCAGGAATTCTTCTTTACAGGTTCCACTGAAATCCGCAAAGAGAGTATGTCGCAACTGATCCAGCGTTTGGAGCTTTCCATTCACGAGGGTCAATACCGCGTGGTCATCATCGAAAACGCCGATATGATGAATACTCAGACTGCCAATGCCTTTCTGAAGACCCTGGAGGAGCCTCCGCACAATACGCTGATCGTGATGATCACAGAACGTTTGCCGCAGCTACTGCCCACCATCATTTCACGCTGCCAGCCGGTTTATTTCAAACCCCTCTCGCAGCGCGTGATCCAGGATATATTGTTTGAACGCTTTCAGGTGGATTCCGTGCTGGCCAAAAGCGCAGCCAGGATCAGCGGAGGAAATCTCAAAACTGCGATCCGCATCGCCCAGGATAGCAGTAGCAGCAGCCGTGACAAAGCCTTTGATCTGATTCAGATGGCCGCAAAAAAGCAGGACCTGGAGTATCTGAATCAGGTAAAATCCCGCCGGGATTCTGCAGATGCCATCCGCGATCTGATCGCCTATCTGGGCATCATCGCCAATGATCTGTGCGTGACCCAATACTGCCTGCAGGAGATCACAAACCTGGATAAGAGCGAGCTGCTGGAGAGCCTATCGCATGAGCAGATTGCAGATCGCATCCCGGACTATCTGCTGCTTTTGGATGATCTTACCCGCAAGCTGGAAGGCAACGTAAACCCCACGCTAATTCAAATCAAGCTATTTTTGGCCACTAAATATCTGCTAAGCCCATGAGTCAAAGACGTCTGGCCAGCAATATCAGCGTGATGAGCATCGCCATCTTAATCAGCCGCATTCTGGGGCTGCTGCGGGACACCGTGATGGCGTTTTTCTTTGGCGGCGGTTATCTGAACGATGCCTTCAATGTGGCCTATAACATCCCGAATCTCTTGCGCAGGCTCTTTGGAGAAGGCGCTCTATCCACCGCTTTTGTGCCGATATACAATGAAATTGGCATCAAAAAAGATAAAGATGCGCAGATAGATTTTGCGCTGAATGTGCTGAGTATTCTCACGCTATTTCTGCTGGTTTTGACGGCGATCGGAATCGCCCTTGCGCCCTGGATCGTGAAAGCTCTGTATCCTGGCCTGGCCGATGAAACTACGGTAGTAGCCATCAAGCTCACCCGCATCATATTCCCTTATCTCTTCTTTATCGGCCTATCCTCCAGCTTTATCGCCATCCTGAATTCCCACGAGTATTTCTTTATGACGGGGCTTTCCAGCGCCCTACTGAATATCGGCATGATCCTCAGCATCGTGGTCCCATACTGGATCTGGGGTTTGAGCCCGGAAAGGCTGATTTATGTGGCAGGATGGGGAGTGGTGATCGGCGGACTGCTGCAAACCATTATCAATTTCCCTTATCTGATGAAGGTGGGCTACCGCTTTAAACTCATGGTGCGATTCGGCGGCCAGGCTCTGAGCACGATGTGGAAGCGCTTTGTGCCGGCTATGATCGGCATCGGCATCCGGGAGATCAATCTCATCGCAGATGCTTTGATGGCGAGCTTTTTACCGATAGGCAGCATCACTGCTCTGGCTTATGGAAACCGTTTGATGCAATTGCCCCTGGGCATCTTTGCCATCAGTGCCGGAACTGCTGTATTGCCCTTGTATTCACGTTTGGTAAGCCGTAAAGAATATGGTGAGCTGAATAGCAGTATGCGTTTTACTGCCCTTTCCCTGGCCTATGTGATGTTGCCTGTCACCACCCTGATTCTGGCCTTGGCGCCGGATTTTGTCACCATCCTCTTTGCCCATGGCGCCTTTGATGATACTGCGGTTTGGATGAGCTCTCAGGCGCTGATCTTTTACTCTTTGGGGCTGATCTTCTACAGCTTGAACCAGGTGCTCACACCGCTGTTTTATGCCAATGGCGATACCAAGACGCCGATGAAACTGGCCGCAGTGATAGTGCTGCTGAATATCACCTTAAACTACGTTCTGATGCAAGTAATGCAGCACCGGGGGCTGGCTCTTTCCACCTCGATCACGGCTTTGATAAATTACCTGGCCCTGATCTATCTGATTCACAAAAAGCTGCCCCAGGTCCACTTCAAGGGCATTGCAGTTAATCTGCTAAAGAGCCTGGGAATCTGCGTGCTGATCTATTTTGTGGCCATCTTCCTGGCCGATGTGCTGCCTCTGACCACAAGACTTGAGCTGGTGATCAAAGCGCTGATCATCACTGCGATCAGCTTCACTATCTTTTACCTTTTGGGATTGCTGCTCAAACTTAGCTATATTACCGAGGCTACTCAAAACCTATGCAAACGCCTACGCCGCAAATAGAAAGCAAACTGGCTTTCCTGCCGGACAGCCCCGGAGTATATCTGTGGAAAAACTCCAAAGATGAGGTAATCTATATAGGCAAGGCACTATCGCTAAAGCATCGGGTGCGTTCCTATCTTTCCGCTTCGGTAAAGGACTTCAAGACCCAGCAGTTGGTAGCCCATATCGCCGCACTGGATTACATTATCACGAATAGCGAAGCGGAAGCCTTCCTTTTGGAAGCCAGCCTGATCAAGCGGCATCAGCCCAAATACAACGTCCTGCTCAAGGATGACAAACGCTATCCCTTTGTGAAAATCACCCTGAATGAGCCCTTCCCCCGCATCTTCATCACCAGACAGCTGATCAAAGATGGCTCCCGCTATTTTGGGCCATATACGGATGTGAGATCGCTGCGGCGCACATTGCGAAATTTTGAATGGCTCTTCCCCATCCGGGATTGCAAACGCAAGATTCCCATCGGCAAGGTGGTCTTTGACAAGGCTTGTATCAACTATCAACTGGGCAAATGCACCGCTCCCTGCATCGGCAAAATCTCGCAGGGACAGTATATGATCATCGTAAATAAGCTCATCCGCTTCTTTGAAGGCAAATACGAAGAAGTGGTGCAGGAATATCAAGAAGAAATGAATCAGCTTTCGCAGGAATTGCACTTTGAAGAGGCAGCCAAACTGCGCGACCGCATCATCGCCATCCAGAAGATACAGGCCCGGCAGAGCGTTTTCTATGCAGACCGGCGCAATATAGATATCATAGGGTTTTACCAGGAAGAAAAGGATGCCATCGCCGTGGTGATCAGCATGCAGGAAGGCAGCATCATCAATCAGGAGAATTACCCCTTGAAAAACGTGGGTCTGGACTGCCGGGAAAGCATCCTGGCCTCATTTTTGAAGCTATACTATGCCGAAAAAGAAGAGCTGCCGGAGGAAATCCTGCTGCCCTTTGCCCCGGAGGATTTTGATGCAATCAACCAATGGCTGCACAATAAACTGGTGCTCCCTCAACGTGGCGAAAAAAGCAAACTCATCGCCATGGCCAAACGTAATGCCTTCCACCTGGTGGAAGAACGTAAGCTGGCGCATCTGAGGAAGGCAAACCGCACCATCTTCCCCATTCAGGAGCTCAAAGAAGCCTTGGGCTTACCTAAACTCCCCCGCAAAATTGTGTGCATGGATATCTCCACTATACAGGGCACGGATACTGTGTCCAGTGCGGTCTTCTTTGCCAATGGCAAGCCTAAAAAGAAGTATTACCGCCATTTCATCATCCGCGATATTCAGACCCAAAATGACTTTGCCGCCTTGCAGGAAACCCTGCGCCGTTTCTTAACTGAGATCGATAAAGATTCAGACATGAAGCCAGACCTCTTTATCATCGATGGCGGGAAGGGGCAGCTAAGCTCTACAAATGAGGTTTTGCAAGCTTCCGAGTACAAGGATATTAGCATCGTTTCTTTGGCCAAGCGGGCTGAAGAGATATTCCTGCCCGGCAGAAGCGAATCCGTAATCCTCTCCCGCTCTTCATCCGCTTTGAGGCTGGTGACCAATATCCGTGATGAAGCGCATAGATTTGCCATTACCTTTCACCGCAAGCGGCGTAGCAAGCGCACTTTGAGCAGTGAATTGGATGATATTCCCGGCATCGGTGAACACAGTAAATTCCTCTTACTAAAAGCGCTGGGCTCGGTAGAAAAAGTCCGTAGCGCAGAGATTGAGACTCTAAGTTCCATCAAGGGCATCGGCCCAAAAACCGCAGAAAAGATCTATAACTATTTTCATAAGGAGCAAGCATGAAATATCGCAAAATGCCAAAATCCGAGGATAAGCTATCCATACTTGGCTTCGGCTGCATGAGATTTCCCACCGATACAGATGGTAAAATTGATGAAGCGCGCAGCCTCGCTATGTTGCACGAAGCATATCAAGCCGGGGTAAACTATTACGACACCGGCTGGGGCTATCATAATGAAGAATCGGAACCGTTTTTGGGCAAATTCCTGAGCCAGATCGAGCGCGATAAGGTTTTTGTAGCCACCAAATTACCCTGTTGGCTGGTCAAAACCCGCGCTGATATGGATAGCTTCCTAAAGGCGCAGCTTAGCAGGCTGCAAACCGATCATATCGATTACTATCTGCTGCATGCTTTAAATAAGCGGAGCTGGAAAACAGTGCATGAACTGGGTGTGCTGGACTTTTTGCAGCAGGCCAGAGCCGTGGGCAAGATCAGGCATATCGGTTTTTCCTTTCATGATGATTACGATACTTTCGCCCAAATCGTGCAGGCCTGGGATTGGGACTTTACGCAGATCATGCTAAACTACCTGGATACGGAATATCAGGCAGGACTGAAGGGTATGAGGCTCGCAGCCTCAAAAAACATGGGCATCATCAGCATGGAGCCGCTCAGAGGAGGGAAGCTAATCAGTCCTATTCCCCCGGAGGTCGGGCAGGTATGGAAAAGTGCCAATAACACCCAGACCCCTCTGCAAAGAGCATTGAGCTGGGTTTGGGATATTCCCCAGTGCACGCTTTTGCTTTCGGGGATGTCCACCTTGCAACAGGTAAAAGAGAATATCGCCCTCAGTAAAAAAGCCGAACCTAATATCCTGAGCGACGCTGATCAGAGCGTCTATAGTAAAGCCCGCGAGGCCTATCTATCCCGCATCCCATATCTTTGCAGCGAATGCCGCTATTGCCTTCCTTGCCCGTATGGTGTGGATATTCCCGCCAATCTGGGACAATATGCGGAAGGAATGATGTTTGGAAACAAGGAAAGTAACAAAGAAACCTATCTGAGCTTTATCCCTGACAAGTCACGGGCAGATCAATGCATCCAATGTGGCGAGTGCCTTTCTAAATGCCCGCAGCAGATCGATATTCCCAAATGGATGCAGACGATCCGGGAGTATTATCAAGGATGAACTTGCAGATTTCTGCCTTGACCAATCGGTATCTGCATTATACTATACTATATACTACTAAAAGAAGGGGTTTATTATGCCAGAGATAGATTATATTCTGATTACCGATATCGGTTCTACTACTACCAAGGCTATTTTGATAGACAAAAACACCGCTGAGCTGCTCTGCATAGAGCAGGCAGACACCACAGTGGAAAAGCCTAAAAACGACGTTAATTATGGGGTATTTAATGCCGCTGCCGCAGTGGAGAAAAGCTGTAGCATCAAGCTGCTGGATGGCAGCTCCCGGCCGGATAATCCCAAATTCCTGCCCAATGTGAAATATCTATCTACCAGCAGTGCCGGTGGCGGCTTGCAAATCCTGGTGGTAGGTCTCACCCTCTTTGATAGTGCCAGCAGTGCCAAACGTGCTGCTTATGGCGCCGGAGGAGTGATCCTGGATGTCTTTGCCATCGATGATAAACGCAGCGCTTTGGAGCAAATGCTGAGCATGCGCAATCTTCGCCCGGATATGATACTTCTGTGCGGCGGAACCGATGGCGGGGCTATAGTATCTGTGCTTCGTCTGGCCGAAATCTTACGCATTGCCAAGCCTTTGCCCAAGTTTTCCACCGAAAGCAAGATCCCAACCATCTATGCTGGGAATACAGACGCCTCTGAGATGATCGAGCGCATGATATCAAAGGATTTTGATCTACATATATTGCCTAATCTGCGCCCCACCCTCGATACGGAAAACCTCAAGCCTGCCCAAAGCAAGATTCAGGAACTCTTTATGGAGAATGTGATGGAGCGCGCTCCGGGCTATAGCAAGCTGAAGCAGATAGTAAATCAGAGCATACTTCCCACCCCTGCCGGTGTTTTGAAATCCATCCTCAACCTGAGAAATGATGAAAAGCAGAACCTCATCGCCTTTGACGTTGGCGGGGCCACCACAGACGTTTTCACCCGCATAAACGAGCATTATCAACGCACCGTAAGCGCAAATCTGGGCATGAGTTATAGCGCTCTGAACGTGCTCAAAGAAAACGGCATCGACGCCATCAAGCGGCTACTGCCGGATTCCATCTCCGAAACCGAGATTCGCAATTATATTGGGAACAAAACCCTTTATCCCACCACAAATCCGCAGAGTCAGAAGCAATACCGCATCGAACATGCTGTGACCAAATCTGCCCTGAAGCTCTCCTTTTTGCAGCATCAGGATATGCATTATAATACCGAGAAGATGGGCTATCTGGAGGCGCTAAAGAACAGCGCTCAGGACAAGTATGAAGAGAAATTTGAATACATGGAGAATGAAAAGAAACACTCTTTTTATCCCAGTGATATAGACCTGGTAATAGGCGCAGGCGGGGTCTTTGCCCATGCCCAAAACCCGATGCAGTGCATCGACATCCTGATCGGTGGATTCAAACCCAGTGGAATCACCGAATTGGCCATCGATCACCATTTCATCAGCCCCCATCTGGGAGTTCTCTCCGAAAGCGATGAAGGCCTGGCAGCTCAGATTTTAACTAAAGATTGTCTGAAAAATCTGGCACTTTATGTGCGCCCCCTTTTTCCTCAAAAGAAAGGCATCTCAGTATTGGAAGCCGCCCTGCCCGGAGGCCAGAATATCCATGTTCGCAGTGATAGCTTTCAGATGCTCCAGCCTTCCCCTGGGCAAACCGTTAAATTTACGGCAGCGAAAAAGTGCTATATAAACGGCGAAGAGACCACCCGCACTGTGACCACAGACCTGCCCATCATCATCGATACGAGACTGTCCAGGGCTAACTACAGCCTTGTGGTGGAATCCACCCTGAACCTTTATTCCGAAGATGCCGCTGACCTGGTTTTTGGCAATGATAACGGCGCTATGGATGGTGAGTATAGCCGCGTAGTAGAGCTGCCTTACAGAGGCGACATTCAGGCCACCGAAGCCCAGGTGGTAAGTCCTGATGATATAGTGGCGGTAAATCGCTATAACCCACCCCGCCTCTATGTGATACACGCTTGCACATATTGTCCGGATGCCTCTGAGCAGCAGATTCGCGAGCATCTGCAAATCCAGAAAGGCGATAAGATAGATTTTGATCAGATTCTGATGACAGCTTTGCCTCAAAGCCGGCAGAAAATGCCCTTCAAATCCCCGGTGCGGGGCAAAGTGGAATTCATCGACTATCGCAGCGGCATCGTGGTAGCCTCCGAGATTCAGGATTATAGCACAAAGCCTGTGCAGGTAAACCTCGCAAGCAAAATGGCTATTCCTCCCAAAAAGATTCATTGGTATCTGAAAAAGCGCATAGGAGACTTTGTCTATCAAGGCGATATGCTGGCACAGAAGCTAAGCACATCAGGAGTGGCGATGGCGATATCCCCCACCACCGGTGAAGTGATAGATTATGATAAAAAGAAGGCCATCATGACCATCCACTACAAGGCCAGGCCGCATAACTATCTGGCGCATGTGCCGGGGACTGTGACCCGCGTGGAAGAGCATAAAGCGGTGGCTATCAGCTATCAGGGCAAGCGCCTGGATGCCAGCATCGGCTGGGGAAATACTGTGCATGGCAGCTTGCAGTACATACCGGAGCAGTCCAGGCAGGAGATAGCGAAAAACAGCATCCTGGCTCTGGGTTACAATCCTGATCTGCAAGAGCTGAAGCGTCTGGCAGATAGCGGCGCCATCGGTATCATCTGCCCTTCTGTCAATGAAGGGGATCTGGTGAAGTATTTAGGGCTGGAACAGGGAGTAATCAATACCGGCCTGGAAAATATCAAAGCTACTTTGATCCTGATGCAGGGCTTTGGTGATATCCCGCTTACGGACTCACAAAAGGAATTCTTCAGCAGCCAGGCTGGCCGGCAGTGCCTCTTGGAGCCTCATACCAGAATCCGCGCCGGGGTGATGAGAGCCAGCGTAAATATCATCTCGTAAGATATATATCCGGCAGGGTGGCCTTTAGATCGGCCTGTGCATGCGCCACTGCCAATTGCCCAGCGCAGTGCCGGGGATATTCATCCGCGCATCTATGCCCAGGCCCAGGATGTCCTGCATGGGGAATATCATCCTCTCACAAGCGGAGAGGCGCGCTATATCTACGAGGATCTGATGGACATTATCTTCATCAGGGAGATCATACTGCGGCAGGAAGCGTTTGCAAAATACGCTGAGATTCAGGCGGGAAGAAGAATTTGCCGGCAGTTCATTCCACCAGCCCAAGGTGGTGTTGTTATCATGAGTGCCGGTATAGATAAAGCGGTCTGAAGGGAAGTTTTGCACATCCGGAACGCTTTCTTCAAAGCAGAATTGCAAGATGATCATGCCCGGTAAACCCAGGGAATCACGCACATGGCAAACATCCTCATTCAAGATTCCCAGGTCTTCGGCGATGAAGTTCTCTATCCCAAATTCCTCCTTGATCCTGGCAAAGAAGGCTTCCGGCAGGGCTCGCACCCAGCTCCCGGTTTCCGCAGTTTCGGGAATCTTGGTTTCGGGACAAGGCACTTTCCAGTAGTTTACATAGCCTATGAAGTGGTCTAAACGAAGGAGATCGATGAACTTCAGGATATGGCCAAACCTTCTGCAAAAGAGCTCAAAGCCACTGCCTTCAAGCTTGTCCCAGCGGTAAATGGGATTGCCCCAAAGCTGTCCTGAAGCGGAGAAAGCATCTGGCGGAACTCCTGCCACGCTGAGCCTGCGTCCCTTTTCATCCAGATCAAACAGCTCCTGATGCGCCCAGACCTCAGAGCTCTCGTAGCTGAGATATAGCGGTACATCACCTATCAGGCGGATGCCTTTTGACTTCAATAGCTCTTTGAAGCGGGCAAATTGATCCTCGAAAATAGCCTGCAAGGCAGCAGCTTCCCGCACCAGAGGGTCTTGGGCATACTTTTGATACAAGTCTTCTGTATAGGCACGATAGAGATCAGCCCATTCATACCATCTGCTATCGCCATTGAGATCCTGCAGCTTCAAAAAGCACAGGTATGGCTTCAAATGCCAGGCATTATCCTGAATGTATTTGTCGATGTCATTACTTTTGAGATAACGCTGTGCGGCTCTTCTCAACAGAGGCTGCTTTAGCGCCAGCATCGCATTGTAATCTACCATATCGCTATGGGCAAGAGTTTTAAGCTCGCTCTTTTTAAGAAGCTTGTCTTGCACCAAGAGCTCAGGACTGATCAAATAAGGATTCCAGGCAAAGGCTGAGACGGGATTGTAAGGAGAATTTCCATAACCACAATGATTGAGCGGCAATATCTGCCAAAAGCTGTGCCCTTCGCTGGCCAGATAGTCCGCAAAACGGTAAGCCTCAGGCCCTATATCCCCTATTCCATAATCCGTACACAAGCTGCTGATATGCAGTAGAATTCCACTTTGTTTCATTTTTGCCCCAAGATATTGATAATGCTAAGGTCCAGCTCCAGGCGTTTATCGATGGTGCTGCTCTTTAGTTTGTGATCTGTTTTTAAAAGTAGTTCCATGATCTTCTCCAGCCCTTTGATAGAGTAGTTTCTGGCAAAACCAAGGTATTCTTTGCGTTGGGTAGGATAGATATCCGGGATATGTTTACTGCTGATTTCGCTATCTGTGATATGCCTTGCCTTCAGCAATTGAATCTTCCACAGATTGCTAAAAAAGCGAAACATAGAGAAGTGAATCTGCAGAGGCTCCCAGTCTGATTCCAGCATAAGGTTTACTGCTTCCAGGGCGGTTTTGGTCTTCCTTGCCCCCATCGCCCTGAAAAAGTCTATCTGCGTTCCCGCTCTGGAGCCGCTGAGACTGTCCAGGTCACGCTCTGTAATCTGTTTTCGAGAGCCCACTAAAAGGTCTATTTTGAGCAGTTCATTGGCTGCAGTGGCATAGTCCAGCTCGATGCGATTGGTAAATTCTGCGATAGCCCCTGGAGTCATTACCTTGCCTATGCGCCTTAGCTCTTCCATCAGCCAGGTACGCATTTCTCCTACAAAACGGGGAGGATCGCAGATCACCGTTTGACAGCCGGCTGCAATCTTCTTCCAGGCACTCATGGTCTTATTCGCCTTTTCAGTCACAATAGCCACAGTCTGTATCTCAGAAGGGGATTCAAAGTAATCTGCCAATACTTCCAGCTCTTTCTTTAGCAGGGCTTCGGTATTTCTGATGATGACGAGTTTGGAGCTGGAGAAGATGGTAAATGTATCCAGATATTCTCCCAGCTCAGCGGCTTTGATCTCATCGCCATATACTATGGAGATATCAATCTCGTTTTCTTGGCTCAGCGAGCGTTTGATCCTATCCAGCACCTTATCTATCAAATGGGCATCACTACCTTGAATGAGATAGTTTTGCCCCAGACTTGGCCGGTGTGAGGCAAAATTCAGAGCGTTTATATTCTCAGCCATTATGACATCAAGATAAAAGTTATCGAAGTTATAGCGACCAGCCACACGTAATAAGCAAAGTATTTTAGAGATCCTGCCTGAATCAGGCGAATGAGGACGGCAATCACTAAATATCCGGCCACAAAGGAGCTTATAAATCCAGCCAGATAAATGCCCAGAACCCTGGTATCAAGCGAGATCAAAGCTGAAAATTCAGAGAGATTGGCCGCCAGGATAGCCGGGATGGACAGCAAAAAGGAGAAATGCGCGGCGTCCTTGCGCTTTATCCCGCATAAAAGCGAGGCTGTGATGGTGGCTCCGGAGCGGCTGATCCCCGGCATGATAGCCAGCCCTTGTGCCAGACCTATGAAGGCAGACTTCAAAAAACCCGTGCCCGAGGCCGGGATCGAGGTGTTTTTCACAAAATCGGAAGCAAAGATCATCGCGCCTGTGATGATGAGCATAAAGGAGACCAAAAGCGGACTCTGATAAGCCTGCTTGAGCATATCCTTGAAGATCAGATAAAACACCCCCGTGACCAGGGTGGCTATGATCAGATACACTATCACAGAGCGATTTTGGCGATGGACCTCGTTTTTCAGATTCGGTTTCCAGTAAAACAGCGAGAGGATAAGCTCCCAGATTTGTTTATGGAAGAAAATCAGCACCGCCAGGAGGGTGCCCAGATGCATAAAGACCTCGAAGGTAATATTATCTACGCTCTCAATGCCAAAATAGTGCTGAGCTAAGACCAGATGTCCGGAAGAGCTTACCGGAATAAACTCGGTCAGTCCCTGGACTATGCCCAAAATGATTGCTTGCAGAAAACTCATAAGATCTCCGGTACTTCGTATTCACCCACTTCAGAGAGCGGAATCAGGGTAAATCCAGCCTTCTTCAGCCGGCTGATAAAGGCCTGTAAATACTCCAGCTTGTCCCGGGAGTGACAGTGCGTGATGGCTATCACATGATTTTGAGATTTTGAGAGCTGGATAATGCGATTCAGCTTCGCCTCCATGGTGGATTGGTTAATATTGGGACTATCCAAAAATATATCATTGCAAAAGGCCTTGATATGCGACTTTTGCGCAGTTTGGTAAGCAACCGACACATTGCTAGTGCGGCTGTCCAGAAAAGCTTTGTCATGCTCTTTGAGGGTTTTCATCACCACCTGCATTACATCCGGATCCGTGGTTGCCAGGCTGCCCATGTGGTTATTTATCCCCATGCAAGCTGGCATGTCTTTGATGAACTGCGTAAGAGTGCGCCGGATCTGCGCCTCAGAGTGCTGCACCAAAATGGCATTGTCACCGGGATCTATCCTGGGATATCCAAGGGGCTCCATAGGTACATGGATCAAGCTTTCCCTGCCTTGAATCTGCGCCCTTTGCATGGTATGAACGCTATACTTCTGATCTGGAAATATCGCAAAGCAGACTTGAGTATCCAGCTTCAAGAAATCATCCAGCAAACCCGGGCTGATAGCGCCAAAATCATCCACTACGATGGTGATGGTTTTGGGATTTATCTTGCTTTTATAGATGCTGGAATCGTAATAAAGCGTTAATTGATACTTCTGCTCTTGCCCTTTTTGTTCGAATATCAGGGTCTGTCTGGTATTGTTATCCGTGCCGCTATGCAGCACAGCTCCTGATCTTTCCAATTCGCCCTTGAAGATCATATTGGCATAGGTGAGGTCCATCAAAGCGCGATCTATGGGAACTGAATATTGGATTACTTCCGCTGATTTTCTGCGCCGAACTGCTTTTGCGGGTACGCTTAGTTTCTCGGCCGCCGCGCGAATGGTCATATCCAGCTCAGACTCTCCGGCTCTTGGCTTTGGCTCCGGCTCTGGAGCGGCCACTATTTCCGGCTCTGCCTGCTGCTGGGTTACAGCCTTCGGTTTGGTTTTGACGGCCTTCGGTTTAGATTCCTTGGGTGGAGTTTCTTTGCGCTTTGTAATCTCCTGTGAGACCAAATTTTGCAAATCCTGCGGTGCAGCTTCGGGCTCACGAATCAAAGCCCACATTATCACTATGCTGATGAGGGCAGCCAGCAGATATAAACCCAGCCTTGGCCTGCTGTTTTTGCGCTTAATCTTTCTGGGTTTCGCTTTGCTTTTCTTTTTTTTAGTCTTGGGCATAAGGTACCTGCTTTATTTTCATGGGATGCATGCTATTATTTAGTTTTTGACTGAGTACGATGATGGGATAAAAAAGAAGATTTGACAGCATGAAGGCGGCTGCAAGCATAAAGAGATTATACAAAATCGAGCTGATGCCATCAATCGGGATCAGTTCTATCTCAAGCTTCAGTCCCAGAAACTCCTTCAGACCAGAGAGTGCAGGAGTGAGAAAATATGCGATGATGATCAGATACAATTTTACTGCGGCAAAGACCACCATAGACATCATACCGGTGTATTTGACAGCAGCCCAGACATTTCTGGATATCCAGCCTGTCACCAGTAAGGTGGATTTCTTTTGCGAGTAGTTACGCTCTCGCAATGGCTTTAACCACATAGATTTCAGATAGTAGTAAAGAATCAAAAGTACCGTAAATGCTCTGAAGAAAAACAACACCCCCTTCTTGAGGGCTAAGTCAATGCTATAGAAATAGCCAAGGAAACGGCTCAATACATAATAAACCATGATTATGATGATGGTCACAAAGAGCACCAGGTGCAATTGGACCACCAGATCATAGAATTCATCCATCAGTTTGGGATAAAGCTTGTGTGGCCCCGGGAAAATACAGGTATAGATCTTCAGCACCATAAAACAAACATAGACCAGAAACACCCCAAAGAATGTAAGCGGAAGATAGTGCATCCGTACGCTCAAAAGTGTGGTTAACGGCTCAAGTATGCTGGTGGTGGAAATCCAATAGATCAAAGTCATGGGATACAAAAACACCTGGATACCATTGTATTCAGAACACATAGCTCTGAGCGTAAACCTTAGGAATCGAGATGCCTTACTCAAAGCTCACCTAAAACCTATGCACGAATCCGGCATAAAGACAGACATCCTGCCTGGGTAAGCTTTTAAACTGCCACTTGGGTGAATTCAATAGATTCTCTGCTTTCAGATAAAGCTGGGACAAAGAGCTCAGATCATAAGCCGCATTGATGCAAAGATCCAGTAGTTCCGGCAAGGGGTTTTGATAATGGTCTTTGGCAAAAAAGTGCTGATTGAAGCTCACGCCGGCCTCAAAGGGAAGCCTTTGATATACCAGAGCGGATTCCACCTTCAGCAGTGGGGCATAGGGCTCCCGGACCCAATTTTTACCCGGCATATAACTCAGATAAAGCACTATAGCCTGTTCGAAGACCACGATGCCCTGCCCAAAGCTGGCATAGACCCCGCTCTCATTGCTAAAAACATCAGAATAATGCAGCTCAGGCACAGCAGGATTGGGGCTGTCTCTGAGGATCGGGGCATTGACCTTATATTTCGTGGTATTCGCCAATAAATATCTGTGCAAGAAATAGCTCTTATCAGTGGCATGAGTATCTTCCAGAGCTATCTTCAGATTGAGTGGGATGGTGGTATTTCGGCGCGTGGAAGCAAAGCTCAGCCACCGATATTCTTCCAACAATTCACCAAAGTCACCACGCTGAGTTTCCGGCTCACTTACTATGCTAAGCTGCTGATCGTAATCTGTGATATAACGAAAGTGAAAGCCCGGCACTGCGAAAAAGCGGTAGCCATCATGCAACGCATGGATGCTGAATTTATCTATCTTATCCTGATGCAATTCTACATAGCTGTGCAATACTGGCTTTGGAGTATAAAGATAGAGCCTGTTCCCCCAAGTGAAATTCGCAAAATCCAGCAAACTCTGATGCGTAAAGCCCAGGCCGTTATTTTTGGAAGAAACGCCTGCTCTGTCCTGCTCGAGCCTATGGATGCGTATCTCATTTGACATTTGCCTAATATTCAAATCCATCAGAGCCAGCCTGTCATGATAGGAGGTCAAAGATGCCAAAGTGTATTTGCTATCCAGCCCCTTCATTTCAGAATCAAAGTGTTTGAGATTAAAGCCCATAGCCTCGCCTTCATCCAGGGCAAAATCCAGACTGCCAAGCAGATGATGAGAGTGCATCTTTCTGGCAGGGTATCTCATAGACAGCATAGCTTTGGCATCGCTCAGCCAATCTGAATCCGGATAATATCTGTAATCCGCCATCAACCCCCAGCTGGTATCGCCTTGCAGATTCAGGTAATGCTGGAAGCGTGGCTTAAGCATCTCACTGAAAGGTAAATCCATCAGGGGCAGTGAAGCGGGAATAAAGGCCATAATGCTATCTCTGGCAATGCTCTCACTGCTGTAAGGCAGGGCTTTTTTATACAGGAAGATCTTGATTTGACTCTCTCCGCTCACCTCGATATCAGGCAAAACCTGGATTTGAGCGTGCAGTGCAGCCCAAAGCAATATCGATATCAGTATGCAGCGTTTCATTCACTCTCCCCCATGCTTTCATTGATCTTTTCCAGCTGAGCATCGGAAAGAAGCGAGCTGTAATCCCAAAGATGCATCTCAGCCTCTTTGCGCGCATCCAGAGCTATGTAACTGAGGATCACCCGGTAGGCACAAAGCCCTGTGATATCCTCATAATCAGGAAAGAGTATCATGGTCTTTTTAAAATCGGAGATGGCGGCTTCATACTGCGCACCCTCATATAAGATCAATGCTTTGTAATAAAAAGCGGTGGCGTGATCATGCGTATTGGGGCTTTGATTGATGATGCTGTCGGCGAAAGCCTCCGCCTGCTCAAAGCGGGCTTGCTCTACCAATTGAGACAGCCTGAGCAACCTAGCCTGCGGCAGCTGATCTGCATATTCTGCACCGCTGGCCCAAAGCTCTTCAAATTTCAGATAATCAGCCGCTACGGATGCCTTGAGAGCCTCATGCCAAAGCACCGGCCCGGGCTCCAGCTCCAGCGCCGTTTGATATTTGCCCAGCGCCGCTTCATGATCTCCCAGCTCCAGATCCACCTCAGCCCAGCCCAGCAAAGCCCGCAAATCCTGAGTATCATCGTAAAGAGTGCTCAATATCGAATCTGCTTCAGCATAGGCAGCCAACTTCAACAGGCTATGCCCCATCAAAAGCTCCACCTCCATCCGGCTTTGCTCCGGAAAATCTTCCCTCAGCTTTTCTGCGCTGTTCAACACTTCGCTCCACTGCTCGCCTTCTGCGTATATTCTGAGTACGAGATAAGACAGCTCAAAGCGAATATACTGACTTTGGAAGGTATCCGCCAGCTGCGCCACTCCATGGGCCAGCACAGGATCGTCCAGCCGGTGCAAAGTAAGCTCGATGCCGGTGAAAACCTCGCTCAAAAGAGCGCGATCGGCAGCATCTATCTGATTGACATTGCGGAATCTGAGCAGGATGTTGCGATAGTCGCTCAAAGCCTGCTGGTAATTACCCATATTGTAATAACTATTGGCGATATCGGCCAGAACCGGCAGGAAGTATTGGGAATCCGGAAAGGTATCTACAAACTGTTCAAAAAGCTCCAAAGCCAGATGGTAATCTCCTGCGGCATAAGCGGACTTACCTCCCAGATAGAGATAGGTATCCGGGCTCTGATTGCCCTGATGCAGCTGCAAATAGATCTCTGTAGCCTCATCATAACGCTTCATCTGATACAGACATAGGGCGCGGTAGCTTTTGGCTTCGGTAATGCGCAGCTCGTTCGTGGCAGCCTGTTCTGCCTGGCTGAAATACTTCAGTGCCCTGGCATAATCTTTGCGGTTAAAATTGATATGACCCTGCAAAATCATGGAATCATAACTGGGAGTAAGCGCGGCCAGGCTGTTTTCGGCATCGCCATAACTGCCCAGATAATAATAAGTTTGCGCCACTCTCAAAGCGGCGTATGAATTCTGCGGTTCGGCCTTCAGAATCTTTTGAAATGCTGAAAGTGCCAGATTGTAATTAGCCAGAAAGTAGTCCATCTCGGCCAGATAAAACCTGGCGGAAGGTACAAAGCCGGAAGCTGGATGCTCTTGTATCAATTGATTGAAGGCCTTGGTGGCCAGGCTGTAATCCTTCCCCTCAAAATACAGATAACCCAGATAATACAGAGCAGTATCCCGGGCTTTGGCCCTGGGATAAAGATTGAGATAGCGGTTGAAGCTCTGCAAAGCGCGAGGATGATCCTTGGCCAAGAGCCAGCTGCGGGCTATGAGTATATCCATTTCTGCCATCTGGGCGCGATTTGTGCTCTCGGCTCTTCCCTGCCCCAGATATTTCAAAGCCTCGGCAAAATCCTGCTGTTGAAAGGCAAAATAGCCCATAGTATAAAGTTGCTCCGCTCTGGCCACCTGATTTTGCGGATTATCCACAAAGTCTCCCAGCTGGCGAATTGCAGACAGCGGCTGAGTGCGATACACACTCTTCAGTCTCTCCAAAAAGCTAAGCACCTTAAGCTCTGGCTCTGAATCTTTTACCAATCTGGAAAAGAGAAAATCGGCCTCAGAATCGTCTCCCTCGTGTGCCAATATCAAAGCCTGGTAATAATCGTAATAATCGCCTTTATTCTCTGTGCTTGCCAGGATTTCAGATGCGCCGCTGAAGTCTTCCAGGCTGATGGCTTTTCTGATTCTTAACAGCTCCATTTGCGGAAGAGCACTCAAAGACTCTGTGTCCTGCATCAGCAAATCAAACTCCTGATAGCGGCTGCTATCCAGAAGATAAGTTGCCCACAGCACGTTACTTTTAGCATAGACCGGGCTCTGCTCTGAAATGTTTTCCAAAAGAGCTTGCGCATCAAGGTCCTTATTCAGCTTCAGGAGCACCTCAAGGTATTCATATTCCACCTGCGGCTGGGGACTATGCTGCAGAGTATATTCATAGGCCAGTTTGGCGCTGTAATATTGCCCCAGATCCTTATAGAGTCTGGCTTTGTAAAGATTGGCCTGCGCCAGAAGAAAAGTGTCTTTGGTCTCACTTTGCAAACTTTGCAATTGATTCATGGCCTGGGTGTACTCGCCCATGCCGATGAGGCTCAAAGCCCTATGCAGATAGACCTGGTGGCGCAGCGAAAGCTCGATATCCTCCAGCAGAATCTCGTCGTAAATCGCCAGCGCCTCAGCATTGCGCTCATCTTCTAAAAGCAGATTCCCGCTCAAATAGCGTAACGAGTGGCGATATCTGCTCTGCGGATACCTTGCCATATAGCTCTGGATTTCTGTATATAGATGCTCACTTTCACCGCGCTCATACAGCTTAACGATATACTGATAAGAGTATCTTTCCAGGTTATTCGCCGCTGGGACCTGTGCGGCAAGTGGCGCTATAAACAGCAGACCCACCAACAGGATAATGGTATATTTTATACTTTCGGACATTCAGTTCTCCGCTTATTTCTCTTTGTCCCAATCTGAAAACCACGCTGATCCTGTCAATGCCTTTGTTTTGGCAGACCTTTCCCCCATTTTAACTTAAAACCTAATTTCCATCTAATCTCAATCTCGCATTACCCGTATCTTTGCCCGCCGTTTATGCCTCACAAGCAGCGTTATACAAAAAGCAATACCCCAAGCTATCTTGTAGTAAACGAAATCCGTGGGTCTGTATCTCTCTGAAAAGATTGTCAATAAAGAGTTTAACCAGACCGCCCCAGCTTGCACTGTCATTTGACCCTATTTCATCAGAAGCATTCTCCTACTTTGGCTTCCATTGGGAATGCCCAAGCGGTATAAATATACTCCGCTGGCTACATTTCGATTGTTCATATCCCTGCCGTTCCACGCTATCTGGTGAAGCCCCGCTTCCTGTCCGGTATTGATCAGGGTTTTCACCAATTGACCCCTTATGTTGTATATATCTATTCGAACCTTTGCAGCTTCCGGGAGATAATAAGAAATCGTAGTAGTGGGGTTAAAGGGATTGGGATAGTTTTGAAATAGCGTAAGCTGCTTTAGTCCAGGCGCCACCGGATCGTCATTGCTCACCCAGGGTCTGGAGCCAAACTCAAAACAGCCCATGTCTATGCGATCGTTCCAGATGCGATAGTTACCAGCCAGATCATAAGGAGGCAGGTTCAATCCTGTGATATCGCGAGTTCCCGCATCGATGCAGGGGGAACCCTCCGAGAGGCTGTAATAAAGCGGATCATGCATATCAAAGCCTCCGGCAAAGAGGGGGTCGCCGCTGATATTGGTATCGTGGTAGTGAATTGTGCTCCCGGGGCCTTGCCAGATGTCGCTATAACCATTTCTGATCAGGTTGTTGTTGAGAGTTAACGTAGTAGGGATACCTGTCCCATCCATGGGATTGATAGCTATTTCCACCGATCGATTATTGTAGAATATGCTGTTTGAGATTGTTACGTTACCATTAACCATCAATGCCTCACCGTTGCCAGTATGTCCGGCAAACGTGCAGTTGGTGATGTTCATCAAAGGAAAATCTTCACCATGAAATATAACTCCGCGCTCATTGCAGTAAATATTTGCAAATAAGCTATTCTGAATAGTGTATTGAGGTTGGGTAGGTGGGTTGTACATTCCGCTAAACTGAACAGCGTGAGTATCATCGTCTGTCATAGTAATATTAGTAATAGTGGAGTTTATAAGGGCAAAGCTCCCCCCCAAATTTATCCATATAAGCGGGCTTGCCCATACCTCATTACTTGTAAATGTTGAGGTGGCATTTCTAAAAATTGAATTTCGGATTACCCCTGAAATGTAACCATCGCTATACAGGAAGCCCATGCTGTCGGTAGTGAAGTCCTCAATTATTATCCCGTCCCAAAGACAGTTTGTGGCATAAGTAATGTTAATGATAGCAAACAAATCCGGATTCAGTTCATGCATCCTCAGGTTCTTCAGATGCAGTGATTCCTCCTTAAAACCCCAAATTGCACAACTGTTGTTTGATCCTGCAGTTGTGATGGACATGTCCTCCAGACAGACGTGACTCTGATAAAAGCTGGTAAAGACTTTTAAAGCATTGTATGGCACGTTGGCATAAGCGGGGTCCATCTCTCCCACTATCTGAGTCTCTTCAATCCCCGCTCCTTGAACCTTAATCCAACTTTTTAAAGGAATTGGAAATACCTGCTGATTGGCAGTTCTGGAATATATACCGGGGAGTATGTGAACAGTTTTCTGGTTCAGGCTGTCGGAGGCAACTCTATAAACCGCTGTTCTGATCGTCTTAAGAGCTGTCGCAGGGCTGAGGCCATCATTGGTGTCGTCTCCGTTAGAAGACACATAGAGATCGCTATTTATTTCCTGATGATGAGCAGTCTCTACGTCTATCAATAGTTGAAACTCATTCCCGTAAGCCCTGAAAGGCGCGACATAGTAGTTGGTTGGATTGGACACAGTAAACATCTCCAAGGGGATACTCAAATCATCATTGATGGAGTGAGCGACAATATCCTGTCCTGCTCCGGCTGTATTGTTGTATATGGAGCAGCGGTTAACGGGATCAAAAGCAACATTTACATATCCCATGTAACCATTTATGTATATGCCGCCTGCCATTATGTATGCATAATTGTCAAATATCCGAACTCCACTCAAGACTGTAGTACTCTTAAACAGGTTTATGCCTCCCCCGTATGAAGAAGCATTTCCAAAGAGTGAACAATTCGTTAACATAGATAGGCTATTTTGTCCTAATGATATTCCTATCCTACTATTAGTTATTGAAAAGCCACGGATAGTGACGTTCTGTACATTTTGGTTGATTCTTATACCTGGTGCAATCAGGCTACCGTCAATTATGGTTGATTCAATGTATGAGGGGTCATTTGAGGCATATTCCAAACTTACGACGGCGATATTGCTTACAGATATGTTAACATTCTCCCAATACCTACCGGGATAGACAAGAACAGTGTCTCCTTGTGATGATTCCGAAACTGCAGTTTGTATGCTGGTATATTGTCCCGCTCCGGTGATATCGACAGTTCGAGTAACCGCATTTATTCCTATACCTATCATACATAAAAGCCATGCAATAATCCATCTATGTCTTTTCATAAATACTCCTATAAGTGGGGAGGGCATATGCCCTCCCCGATTCATTGCCATTACTTTAGCATTAGCATTTTTCGAACCAGACTTGTCTTGGGGGTTTTTAACCTATAGAAGTATACTCCTGAAGAACAGGCATTACCAGAATTGTCCAAGCCATTCCAGATGGCTGTATGGCTGCCAATTTCTGCATTTCCATGATACAGAGTCTTGACCAACTGCCCCTTTATATTGTAGATATCCAAAGATACCGGTCCGGTCTCCTCAATTGAATACCTAATTGATGTCGTTGGATTGAAGGGATTGGGATAGTTTTGAAATAGCGCAAGCTGCTTTAGTTCAGGCGCCACCGGATCATCATTGCTTACCCAAGGCTCAGAGCCATATTCGTAGCAGCCCATGTCTATGCGATCATTCCAGATGCGACAATTAACGGCCAGATCATAGGGAGGCAGGTTCAACCCTGTGGTATCACGAGTTCCTGAATCGATGCAGGGGGATAATGCCGAAAGGCTGTAGTAGAAAGGATTGTGGATATCATTGCCTCCAGCAAAGAGGGGGTCGCCGCTAATGCTGGTAGGCAAGAAGTTGATGGTATTGCCCGGCACCGGGAAGGGCAGAATGCCCGCTACACCGTCTTTGACCAGGGAATGGTCGATGCTTATATTGGTGTGCTCGGAGGGGTTACCATCCATGGGATTTACCTTGATCTGATATGGTGTATCGTTATCAAAGATGCAATTGACGATATTTACCTCTCCATTCACCATTAGCGTGTAAGCATCACCCTGATTATCTGCAAAAGTGCAATTAGTGAAGTCCAGCCTGGGATTGTTTGAGGAGACAACAAGGATCATATTATCATGAGAGGAGATCTTGTTGAAGAGGCAATTATTAAAGCTAAAATGATTCTGTTGTTGAGGGAATTGAATACCACCGATCTGGATCACGTTTGCATCCTCATCCTCTACGGACAGATTCTCAAAAACACAATTCTCGAACTCAAGTCTTTTATCTCCGGTAATAGATATGAGGGGCATTCCCATTACTGATGTTGATGTGTAAGTAGAGCTCGCATTGCGGAAAGTGCAATTGGAAAATTTGCCCTTCATTCCAGTTATCTCCCCATTATCCAGTATTCCAGGCAGCATCTGAATCAGATGGACATCATCTGGGGCAATGTTCTCTATAGTCACATTATTCCATATACTCTCCCTTTTACTATTGGCTGATAAATATACTATACGATAAGTATTTGTGTAATTATCATGAGCACCCATGTTATAAATACGAAGATTTTTAAAATTCATGGTTAATCTTAGCTTTGTGCCATCAATTGCGTTGCTATAAAGGGGAACATTACGTGAAGTAATTGATAAATCTGATAGCCATATCGCCTCTTCGCGGATAGCCGAAAAAACAAGCACCCATGAATTATCCCCCATCTCCGGATGGGGTTCTCCAATCACGGTTGTCGTGTCCATCCCACTACCCTGCACAATAACCCAGCTTTTCATAGCAATGGGGAAGACTTGATCGTTATCCGTGCGGGAATACTCCCCCGGCAGAATGTGTACTGTCTTTTGGTTTAAACTGTCGGCAGCCACCCGATAGATAGCTTCATGGATGGTTTTCAGCGCATTAGCGGGACTGAGTCCATCGTTGTTATCATTGCCTGATGTAGAAATATATACATCACTATCAATCTCCTGATGATGAGCATGCAAAATATCAAAATTGATCTGGAAGTTGTTGGCGACAGGAAGTACACTGAGGTATGTGGCGTAATAATTGCTCGGCTCTGCGATGGAAAAAGTATCCAGTGGCATGTATAGATCATTCGTGGCGTTTTGAATGTAGATATCCTGTCCCGCGCCGGAACGGTTATTGTAGATAGAACAACGATTGGTGGGATCGAAGGTGATGTTGTTTGTATAGCCCTCTCCAGATGCTGCATACAAGCCTCCTCCCATGCTTAAGGCATAGTTGCTATCTATATGCACTCCTGAAAGTGATACGGTTGCGGCTCCGATGTTAAGTCCGCCACCAGTATTTGCACTGTTATTATGAATATTTAGATTTGTTAGTATTGATGCTGTATTTACAGCCAGTCCAATTCCTCCTGCTCCCCCGGTTGTAAATCCATTAGTTATCGTGAATCCTCTTATATGTACTTGATGATTGTCTCTTTGTAAGAGAATACACCTTCCTGCATGGCCGCCATCTATTATCGTAGATTCAATATAAGCCGGATCTCCGGTAGTTCCCTCCAGGCTCATCAAGCTAATGTTGTTCCTGTTTATGGTCAGATTTTCATAGTATCTGCCGGGATGTACCAATACGGTGTCCCCAGGATTGGCAGCACCAAGGGCAGCCTGAATGCTCGTGTAATCTCCGCTATCGTCTTGCTTCACGGTCAGTGTCACAGCAAATACAAGGCAGGGCAGGATCGCTGTCAGAATCATCAGATATAACTTTCTATGCATAATTACTCACCAAATATCGGTGGGGAGGGCTGCTAAACCCTCCCCACCCGCAATGGCTTATTTCATCAAGAGCATTCTCTTGGTTTGGGTATTATTCGGGCTGCTGATGCGGTAGAAATATACTCCGCTGGCTACAGCCTGGTTATTGCTATCTTTTCCATTCCAGACCACGCTGTGCGGCCCGGATTCCATTTCGCTATTGATGAGCGTCTTTACCAATTGTCCTTTGAGGTTGTAAATATCCAGGTGAACCCTGGCTGTCTCAGGCAACGAGTATCTGATCGTAGTGCTGGGGTTGAAGGGATTGGGGTAATTTTGCTTTAGTGAGAATTCAGGAGGCACAATGTCTTCCATATCATCCTGAGTGAGTTTGATCTCGAAATAGGGGTATGAGGTTCCTGCAACTCCATATTGGGGCTGGAGCCTGCCGGGGTTCAGGTTCATGGCGCGCAGCTCATTTTCTGGCCGTTTAGCTTCCTCATAGCAGAAGACAAATTCCACATCCCCCTCGCTGATTTCATCAGGGCTATCCACGTATGCCGAGATCTGCTCAAGAGAATCCTTCACCACCACTGAGCCTTTGCATACACCATCCACATACAAGCCGATTTCCTTGAGGTCCATCATCATATCATCCGGTATGTTTAGGTAAACAGGTATGTAGTCCGGTTTTTCATCGTAGATAAAGTTTTTGGAGACTTCCTGATCATTTGGCACATCAGGTGAACCACTACCCCATCGGAAAGTGTGGTTGTTCCTGGTAGTTACTATGACCATATCTCCATACCTCAGAGGGGCTACCTTGCCGTGCATACCATAGTAATCACCTACTGGATTCGGTCTCAGTAAACTCCAATTTTTGGCCTTAATCGTAGTGATGTCATCCCAAATGGCAGCAAAGGCTTCGTGCGGCCAGGCAGGCTCTTCTTTGAAATAACCGAGCCAGTTTTCCACTCCGCCATAAATTGGGAACTGAGTAGTAACCGAGGTTTTAAAGCCGCTTTCTTGTAGGATTACCGGCCATGTGAAAGCTGGGTTCATGCGATATTGCAGCTTGATCTTATAACCTTGAGAACTGGAGACGGAATGGGTATTGACGAGATCATTCCATTCATTTGAGTTGTCTATCCAGTTTATGGAATATATGTCCTGATTATACCACCTAATCTCATCCAGGTAGGTGGGCTGCCAATCCAAGTTCCCATCCTGGTGTTTTAACAGCAATTCTTCAAAGAACACACTTGCCATAAGAGCGTTGTTTGTCACCGAGTTCAGCACCGGATAGCTCACCCAATGCCATCTATCCACATCAGCCTGATCTTCGAAGGTGTATGTCCAATAGCGATGCGTTCGTGCCGGTTTTGCGCCAATATCCCGAGGGCTACCATCGGTATCAGGCGTGCCATAGCCTGCATCAATGCAAGGGGATATGCATGTAGCATTCCAGATTGGCACGAAGTTCGTAGTTAGCTTTGGGTCTCCAAACTGATTACCATGATTTGAACTAAGGTTGATGTCGTAATTCACTGCATCAGTGCCACAATTGCCCAACTTCATAATATTATGCGAATATTGTAACCTTGATTGTTCATATCCCTCATAACAATATATGCCGACATTTGAAATATCAAATACATTGTTAATTGCGCTCACATTGACGTTGTTCAAATAAAGAGCTCGATTATGTGAAACAACGGTATTGTTTTCAATCGAAATACAGGAAGGATCATCGTTGTTTCTTACTGCGTTGATTGCATACTGGAAATGGCTATAATCATTTTGAGAATAACGGTTGCTATCAAAGACGTTATTGCTAATTTCGACGTTTTCTGCGTTCACGGATGAAATACACCCGGTATGTCCGGACTCTCTTTGATAGTTATTACGGATTATATTGTTACGAATCACAAATTGACCCTTCCCGGAAACCCTGATAGCTGAAGATACACCGGCATGGTTGTCATGAATGCGGCAGTTTTCAATGATGGAATGATTTGTTTCACTATTCACATGCAGATAAATGGGGCCTATCGAGCGAACTAATGAGCCCCCAGAGTTACCATGGTTGTCATAGAAGTCGCAGTTGTTTATATGAATTGGGACAGAGACTACTAAACCAATAGGGAAATATTCAACGCCCTGCATGTAAAAATCATCTCCACAATTGCGAATAGTGCAGCTTTCCATGGTGACATGGTCAATGTTACCACTAAGTGATACTCCTCCTCCTCCTCTATTGTCAGAATCTTCAAAGATGATGTTTCGGATGGTTAGCTCATTGACGGTATTTTGAAAATTGTGAATCATTAGTGCGCGTCCTCTGGAATCTGAGTGCAGGACTACAGTTCCCATACCTTCTAAAATGAAGTTTTGCGCATTATCACCTAAATCAGTTACACAGACTCTTTCCATATATGTGCCGGGGTTTACTTGTATATGGGATATATTTGTTCCTCTGCAAACCTCGAAAGCATTTGAAATTGTATGACAGGCATTTGAGTCAGGAGACTGATCTACCAGCACAATATCTTGTGGTACCGTGAAATCGACAACGCCGAAATCTGCATTGCCATATAGATCTACGTTTATTTCAATCAATTGTGGATAGTATATCCCGTCTGCATGCTTTATCTCGTAAACACAGCTGTTAATGTAATAGTTATTAAATTGAATATACCCCAAGTGATCCGTTTGCAAATCGTAATCTTCTCCGGTGAATAGATTTGTTACCACAATTGCCTGATTGACCAAGGGTAGATTATTGTGGCGAAGTTTACCATCAATTTGACCAATTGATCCATCTATCGCAATGTCACGTAGTTTGGTCCTGATCCATCCTGCACAATTGTGACTTAGTACCTGATGAGGGCTGGCATCGTATGGGATATAGTAATCATCAAATGGCGTTTGCACTTCTTGAGAAATTGCTGAAGTGTAAGGAATATATTGGCTTTGACTTGGTTCAGCAAACTCACGATCAGTAATACACAAACTGGAAATAACAGGAACCACTGGAAGATCATAATTGACGTTAAACTTGAATTTTAGATCATCAGCGCCAATGATCCAACCAATAAATTGCTCCAGGGTTGAATTTCCAAAAGAATCTGGAATGATCTTTTGTTGAAAATGAAACTCGGTTGGGAAATAGGATGCCGGACATTTATCGTACCATGCGTTGGGGATACTTGTCAAATTCCAACTTCCTGGGAATCCGAATATCTTCCATTTTATCTGAATACTTGCAAAATTATGATAACTCCCAGTGTTGCCGATTGGCTCATGGGGTCCGAAAGCAACTGCATATTTCTTGATGTTATTCTGTTTCCAAGGAAATCCTGATTTGAAATCCAGTTGTGGGTTGTAATTGCCGGAATAGTAGTAATCAAAATCCTGATTGATATGAGTTACATTATATGCATCGCACGGATTAAGGAAATCAAAAACACTCCTGTATTCATCAGACCCATCAATGAAATCATAAGGTAGTGTATTAGCATTGATATTATTGCGCATGAACTGGCGTGCTATAGGGGAACCAACTAATTCCATCAATTCACTGGCAAGATCAGAATCTTCGGGTAATAAATCTTCAATATCATCTATCCTGTTTTGTAAATTGGAGTTGATGACAAAGCCACGATGTGGCGAATCAACCGTTAACAGTAGATTGCAACCATGAGCGAAATCATTTTGGTCCTCTGCACTGGCAAGCGCAATCCTTGCCAATACGCCCCCCATGGAGTAACCTAATACTCTGATCGGTTGGCACCCGACTCCAGCATATACACCCCCATCTGCATGATTCGCTTTTATACTATTAAGTGCAGAAAGGACCAAGCCTGCATTTAAATACAGGCTGTTTTGACAATCCGCAAATGTCAGTATGTATAAGTCATAACCATCAGTAAGTAAGTTCTTGTAAAAACTTGGATTCAGTCCGATGATACTGGATACTGTATTTGTATTGTGCAGATTGAAACCTTCTACTATCAAAATGGGTTTCTTTATGTTCCCAGAGACTGAGCCTTGATAATGAGTCAGATTTCCCACTGCACCGCCATCCACCGTAGCAACTTCTTCTGTCTCATTATATGGGAAAATGCCCACTTCATAGCTAATTTCATGTTCTGGTTCTTCAATATAAGTCGTGCCTGAAAATCTGTAGGTTTTTATTGTAACGTTGTAAGATTGAACTTGAGAACTATATTGATGAACGACATTCGTTGTCGGGGCATAGACTGTGGAGCTGCTCCCGCTGGAATCACCCCAGTTTACTACAATCTTGTTTCCCACAGGGTAATCACTAAATACCAGTGTAACTTTTGTGAAGTATGTTACCTGTACCTTTTCAGGAGCCAACGAAAAGCCAAATGTCGGAAGTCCATACCTGGCGGCAATGAATGCTGTGTCTTCTTTTCCATAAAGATTGCCGTGGGTTTCAGAGGGTGTTCTGTGAGGGCCGAATTCGGGCATATTGCTTAGAACGTTGTTACGGATAAACCCTGCATCGGCAAACAGCCACACACTTGAAATTAAAAGTAAGAAAGTGAGAATGAGACTACGCATCAAAACATGATAAT
>Ga0265293_10002996_pt1 | contig 32389 bp, 29 predicted proteins | sample Munlanlewell138R_FD_192505 | JGI IMG/M metagenome (GOLD analysis project Ga0265293, IMG submission 192505) | Leachate microbial communities from a municipal landfill in Southern Ontario, Canada - Leachate well 138R | ecosystem: Engineered > Solid waste > Landfill > Unclassified | place: Canada... | reverse complement strand
GAAATTTGGTTGAATTCCGGCAGTATTTAAAGTTCTAACCGCGTGTTGAGTTGGTTTAGTTTTCATTTCTCCAACCTTATTGGGGATTGGTAAATATGAAACCATTACGAATAAAACATCATCAGGATTTTTTAACTTCATAACTCTAGCAGCTTCTAAAAATAATAGATTTTCATATTCACCAACAGTTCCACCAATTTCAATCACCATTATTTCAGCTTTAGTTTTTTCAACCGCCTTATAAATTCTTTCTCTAATTTCTCTAGGGATATGAGGAACAACTTGAACGCACTTACCTTCGTATTCTAAATTTCTTTCTTTATTAATAACAGTTTGATAAACACGACCAGTAGTCATGTAATTCTCTTTATAAATATTTTTATTTAAGAATCTTTCATAATTTCCCACATCTTGATCGGTTTCGTCACCATCTTCGGTAACAAAAACCTCACCATGTTCCACTGGATTCATGGTACCAGCATCAATATTGATATAAGGATCTATTTTAATAGCGCTGACATTATATCCCTTATTAGACAAAATTTGGCCAATAGAAGCAGCGGTTATTCCCTTACCAACTCCAGACATAACCCCGCCAACCACAAAAATAAATTTAGTATTTTTTTTGCTAGACATAAAAATATTGTTATTTTAATTATTTAATAAAAAAATTAATAGCTGCTTCTAATTGAGGGTCGCGATCATTTTCAAAATCTTCATAGGTTAGCTCAACTTCTTGATCAGGCTTGATTCCCTCTTCGTTAATATTCTGTCCCATAGGCGTCAACCATTTAGCTACTGTAATTTTTATAGCTGAGCCATCATTTAAATTTTTAACCATCTGAACAGAGCCCTTTCCATAACTTTGCTCTCCGATAATAGTAGCCTTTTTATAATCCCTTAAAGCTCCAGCTAAAATTTCTGAGGCTGAGGCACTACCCTCGTTTATAATTATTACTGTTGAATAATTTTTTAATCTATTTAAACCATCAGCTAAATATTCGGTGGTTTTTCCATTGGCAAATTGTTCTAAAACAGCCACTTCTCCATTAATCCATTCACCTAACATCATAACAGCCACTTCCAGATATCCGCCAGGATTATTCCTTAAATCAACAATAATTCCATCAGGATCTTGAGTTAAAATCTCTTTTATAGCTTGGGAAAATAAGTAATTAGTATCACCATTAAAAGAGTTTATTTTTATTAAAAAAAGATTATTATCTAATTTTTCATAAGAAACACTTTTAATAGATATAACATCTCTAATTATCGTAAATTCTTTAATATCATCAAATCCATTTCGAAAAATACTCAAAACCACTTCCGTTCCCTTGGGTCCCTTTATTTTACTAACAGCCTCATTGATATCCATATTTTGGGTTGACTCTCCGTTTATTTCTAAAATCTTATCTCCAGCCATTATTCCAACTTTTTGAGCCGGAGTTCCCTCTATCGGAGAAATAACAGTCAAAAGATCGTCTCTAATACCTATTTCTGCTCCTATTCCTTCAAAAGTCCCAGACATATCTTCTTCAAACTGCTTGTTTTCTTGAGGATCCATAAATTCAGAATAAGGATCATCCAATGAAGAAACCAACCCTTCCAAAGAGCCATAAAACAATTGCTTGTCGGCTAAATCATCTTTATTAACATAATCTTTTTTTAATAGATCCCAAACCTCCCAATACAAATCAAAGTCAGCATTTTGAACCCACTTATCATCCTGTTTTTCATATTTTCCAATAATTTTTCCTAAATATAAAACTTCTTTTTCGGCCACTCGACTAACAATATTATTTTTAGTAGCCAAATAAGCACCCATCAAAAAAACAACCAGGAATATAATTATTCCGGCCAATATTTTCAAAATTATCTTTATTCCTTTCTTCATCTTATTTTTTTATTTTTTTAAAACAAGTAACTTTTATATTTTAATTAAAAATAGAAAATTTAGCAAACCCCATATTCTAATTTCAATACTTTAACGGATAGCTGATTCTAACAATCTTAAAGTTTCAGGAACGAGCGGAGTTATCCAGTTAATACTTCCTACAAAAATAGGAGCCACATCAGAATTAGCTACTAAATTATTTAAAAAATCATTAGTTATGGCGTATCTAGACATAACAAAGATAATAACACCCAGAAAAAATAAACCCTGAATTAAACCCAAAATTCCCCCCATAAATCTATTAACAAAAGAAATGATCGGAAGCGAAGTAACAATCTTTAAAATTTTAGCAATGAATTTAAAAATAAAACTCAAGGCATAATTTAAAATTATTAAAACCAATATAAAGGAAATAGTTTTGCCTAGACTTTCAGAGCCAAACCCAATAAACGGAATCATTTCATAAACTTTCAAATAAATATTTATCGATATTATTATGGAAACGATAGATGATCCTAAGTTTAAAATCATTCTAACTAATCCAATATAAAAACCATAAAGAATGAAACCGCCTAAAAATATTATTAGAATTAAATCAAAGATTGGCATAAAATAAAATATTAATTAATTAATAGTTTTGGAAATAAAATTTCTCCTTTAATAATTTTATCAGCATTAAATTGAGCAATAATTTTATTAGCTGATTCTGGTATAAAAGAATAACTCAACAAAGCAATGTTTAAAATGTTTTCAGCTGATTTTTTTAGAATCTCCTTTTTTTCTAATCCTTCTTCCATTTTCCAAGGAGCTTTTTGACTTAGATATTCATCAGTTTCTTTTATTTTAGAAGCAATCACAGAAATTGCCTCATTTAATTTATAATCTTTCATTTTTTCTTGAAATAAATTAAAAAAGTCATTTTTTTTCTCTATTAAGGGAATGCCTTCTCGATATTTAATTTTTTCTAAAACTATATCACTATCAGATTTTTCTATTAAATTAGAAACCCTAGCCACTAAATTACCAAGTCCATTTACTAAATCGCTGGTATATAGCCTCTCTAGTTTTTCATAAGAAAAATCACCGTCTTCAAAAGTGGAAATTTCTTTAGCTAAATAATACCTAACAATATCAGCTCCATATTTTTTAACTAACTCTACCGGATCGACAGTGTTTCCAGAGCTTTTAGAGATTTTTTGACCGTTAACCGTCAAGAATCCAAAAATCAAAACCTGCTCAGAAATATTCAGACCAGCTGACATCAACATGGCTGGCCACATAGCAGTTTGTGGCCTTAAATTATCTTTTCCACAAACCTGTAGTCCTGGCCAAAATTTATTAAACTCATCTAAATTATCGGGCCAACCAAGGCAAGAGATATAATTAACCAAAGCATCAAACCAGACATACATAACCTGACTATCATCATCTGGGACAGTTATCCCCCAGGGCATTTTTTCCTTAACTCGAGAAATTGAAAAGTCATTTAAACCGCCTTCTACAAAACTAATAATTTCATTAAATTTACCTTTTGGTTTTACAAAATTAGGATTTTTTTTATAAAATTCTAATAATTTATTTTGATATTTAGAAAATTTAAAAAAATAATTTTCTTCTTCAATTAATTCAATTTTCTGATTAGGATGAAGTGGGCAAATTCCATTTTCTAGCTCAGAGTCGGTTTTCTCCATTTCACAGCCTACGCAATACTTAACTTGATAATCTTTTTTATAAATATCACCATTATCCAGGCATTTTTTCCAAAAATTTTGCACAGCCTTGATATGATCATCATCAGTAGTTCTAATAAAATTATTAAAACTTAAATTTAAGGTATCCTTTAATTTTATAAACTTATTAGAAAAACTGGAGCAATACTCCAAGGGATCAATCCCCATCTCAATAGCTTTTTGATAAATCTTTTGACCATGTTCATCGGTTCCAGTATTAAAAAAAACATTAAAACCTAGTTGTCTCTTGAATCTAGCTATAATATCAGCATTAATAATTTCTTTAGCAAAACCCAAATGAGGCTCAGAGTTAACATAGGGTAAGGTTGTAGTGATATAGAAATTTTTCATAAAATATAAAAATAATGTTAATAAATTATTACCGTAAACTCTCCCTTGGTTGAGTTTTCATCTTGTTCAAATTTTTTATACAAAGAATCAATATCTTCATTATAAAAACTATAATGCATCTTGGTCATTTCTCGAAAAATCATTATCTTTCTATCAAATTTAAGATCTTTCAATTCTTTTAATAATTTTAAAATTCGATGTTTTGACTCATAAAATATTACCGGATATTTACTATCCAATAACTCTTTTAGCATAGTTGATCTCCCCTTCTTATGTGGTAAAAAACCAAAAAAAGAAAACTTATCAGCTTTAATTCCAGAAACGGATAAGGCTGTGGTAATAGCTGAAACACCAGGAATTGGCTCAATATTAGACTCAGGCATCTTTTCTCTAATAAACTCTACTAATTGACCACCAGGATCGGATATATTAGGTGTCCCAGCATCACTTATTAGGGCCAGTGATTTTCCTTCTCTTAATAAATTTAAAACTTTTAAATATTTATCATTTCCGGAATGATGATGAAAAGAAATTAATGGCTTTTTAATACTGTAATGATTCAATAGTTTGCTGGCCACTCTAGTATCCTCAGTTAAAATAAAATCAACTTCATTTAAAATCCTAAGTGCTCTCAAGGTGATATCCTCCAAATTACCAATTGGCGTAGCTACAATATATAAATTCATAATAATTTATTTAATTTACCAAATTATCCTTTCTTTCTTTCATGTATTTTAACCAATCATCAAATATTTCTACAAAAACCTTAAAAGGAGCTTCGATAATAAAGTCTAAAACAAAAACAAAAACATTAACTTTAGAAGCATTATCTGACAAAAATTTACCCATAGCGATTATCGGGGTGTAAAAAAAGTCAAAAACAAACCCTAATAACCCTTCTCTCGGCTCAATAATAATAAATTTTTTAATTTCTCTTTTAATTCTAAAACTAAAAAAACTGGCGAAAGTTAAAAAGAAAAGAAAGATAATAATACTAACCCAATTAAAATCAATAAAATTTAGAACCTTGATAATAAAGTAAATAGTAACAAAAAAACCTCCTATATATAAAAGATTAAAAATAAAATCCATCACCCAATTTCTTCGGGGAGGTTTTCTAAGTAAAATAGCATATTTTCTTCTTTTTTCACTAAAAACTATCTCCTCTACTCCATCAATTATTTTCTTAGTATTTTCTTGAGCTGGTGACCAAGTAAATAAAATCATCATAAATAATAAAAATGCTGGGAAAGCTATATTTATTGCCAGAGAAAAGGGGTTTATCTCCTCTCCAAACCATTTAACCGCCGGAATTTCTATTAAAAAAACAAAGATAGATTTAGTTAAAAAGATATAAACAATACTACGAAAGCCAGATTTCCATAATTTATTTTTAATTCTTTTATATCTCTTTTCACAGGCCTCCTTAACTAAGTTAATGAAAGATTTATAATTATTCATAGCCTGATCATAAACCTTGATAGGATTATTTTCTATAATTTCTTTTAAGATAGAGAAATACAATGAATACGATTTTATTATTTTATCTAATTGTTTTTTTAAAGGATGTTCTAATTGCTGCTCTATGGCAGAATAAAGCACGTCTATCTTTTTAGAGATAGCCTCAATTTTCTCATTAGAATTATCCCCATCTATTTTTGACCAATCTTTATTATAATATTTAAATAATATAAAACTTAACGAATCTAGATCAAAATTTAAAAAATTTCTAGCAATTCCAAGATAAATCTGAATATCTAGATCATTTTCAAAGGGCAAATCTCGAGGAAGTTTGATGTTATCCTTTAAAATATTAAACATATCACTAACAATTTCGTTCTCAACGTCATCTTTAGTGATATTATCCTCAATTTCAGCAGCCGCTAACGATATAATCCAATTTAATAATTTATTTTCAGCCTTATTATTTCTTTTATTCTTGTTTTTCTTAGAAAAAAAATTAAAAGAAAAATTTTCTTTTTGGAAGCTATAATATTTTAGTTTAATATATTTTTCCAAAATATTAGCTACTTCATAAATTTTTTTCTCAGGAATAGCATTATTTTCTAAATAACCAGCTTGAATTAACTCAGTTAAAAGATGAATAGATAATTCTTTACTTTTTGTTCCCTTAACTAAGCCCTCAATAACAATTTGACGTTTAAAAATACGTTTAATAGCGTTTTTTCTAAGCAAATGATCATCTTCGTAATCAACCGCGTTTCTAATTTTTTCATAAAAAAAGGCTAATCTAGAAACCATAGTAGATACTGTTATCTTTGACTCTCCCGAAGGATCATTTTCTGGTTTGTTTTTTTTAATATAAATAAGCTGAAATAATTTTTTAGCACTAATATTTAAATTAAATTTTCCTTCTTTTTTCTTAATTAAATGGGGGCTAACCATATAAGTATTTAATAAGTAAATTAAAAATTTTTGCCACTTTTGACACTATAATCATAATATAATAAATAAAATAAAAAATCAAACTAAATTCAATAAATCCCTTGACTTATTTTAGCTAATTTATTATTATATAAACATAGCCAAGCAAGGCTGTTTTTAATTTAAATAATTATAGAATATGGGAAAAATTAATAATTATGTCAAAGAATCAATTATCGAGTTAAAAAAGGTAACCTGGCCAACAAAAAAAGAAACCTATCGATACACCTTTATGGTTATCGGGCTAAGTTTATTAGTGGCTATTTTTTTAGGCGCCCTAGACTTTGTTTTTAATTTGGGACTAAAAACCTTAATTACAAAATAATAAAAACACTATGGCTAAACAAAATTTAAATCAAGGTAAGCGCTGGTATGTTTTACACACCTATTCTGGATATGAAGAAAATGTTGCTCATAATTTAAAACAAAGAATAGAAACTTTGGATGCTAATGATAAAATCTTTAACGTTCTAGTGCCAATTGAAAAGAAAATTAAGATTAAAAATGGAAAAAGAAAAGTCGTTGAAGAAAAAATTTTCCCTGGATATGTTTTAGTTGAGATGGTTGTTACTGATGAATCTTGGTATATTGTCAGAAACACTCCAAATGTAACTGGCTTTATTGGGGTTGGAACGGTTCCCACGCCAATTAGCGAAAAAGAAGTTCAAGGTTTGATGAAGAGAATGGGCGTAGAAGAACCAAAATATAAAATTGATATTGAAATTGGTGAAATTGTAAAAATAAATGATGGCCCTTTTAAAAATTTTGAAGGAAAAATAACCAATATTGATGAGGCTAAGGGAAAGGTTAAAGTCAATGTTTCTATGTTTGGTCGAGAAACTCCCGTAGAATTAGATTTTTTACAAATTAAAAAAATATAAAACATAATAAAAAAATAATTTGATATCATTAGAAATGATTCGCTTCTTCAAATTATTATAAAAAAATATGGCAAAAAAATTACTAACCAAAATAAAATTACAAATAAACGCTGGGCAAGCTAATCCAGCTCCCCCAGTTGGTCCGGCCTTAGGTCAGCACGCTTTAAATATCCAAGATTTTTGTTCTAAGTTTAATGAAGCTAGTAAGGATAGAATGGGAGAAGTTGTTCCCGTAGAAATTAGTGTTTATGAGGACAGAACTTTTGATTTTATTATGAAATCACCACCAGCTGCCGAATTAATAAAGAAATATGCTAAAATTTCTAAGGGATCTGGAAAACCATTAAATCAAAAAGTTGGTTCATTAACTAAAGAACAATTATCTGAAGTAGCTAAAGCTAAAATGTCAGATCTAAACACTGAGGATGTTGAACAGGCCATGAAAATAATTGCTGGCACTGCTAGACAAATGGGCGTAGAAATAAAAGATTAAATTAATTAATAAGGTGGGAGAATAATATTCGCTATAACCACTATAAAACTATGGAAAAAACATTTGATAAAGAAAAAAATTATTCAATTAGCGAAGCTATTGAACTATGTAAAAATTTAAAAAAAGCTAAATTTGATGCTTCAGTAGAAGCTCATTTTCGCTTAGGAATTGATACTAAAAAAGGTGATCAACAGGTTAGATCAGCCGTAAGTCTTCCTCATGGAACTGGAAAAACAATAAAAGTAGCTGCTTTTGTTTCAATAGACAAAGAAAAAGCTGTTAAAGAAGCCGGGGCTGATATAGTTGGTGGAGAAGATTTAATCGAGGAAATTAAAAAAACCGAGAAAACTGACTTTGAAGTAGCTATTGCTGACATGGATATGATGAAAAGTTTAGCTAAAATTGCTAAAATTTTAGGCACCAGAGGCCTTATGCCCTCACCCAAGAACGAAACAGTCACCAATAACCCTGTAAAGGCCGTAGAGGAGCTTAAAAAGGGTAAAATAAGCTTCAAGAACGACGATACTGGCAATGTTCATGCTATTATTGGAAAACTTAGCTTTGATAACAAAAAATTAGAAGAAAACCTAGAAACCTTAATTGATGCTATAAAAAAAGCAAAACCAACCTCATCTAAGGGTATCTATATAAAAAACCTGACCATTAATTCTACTATGGGTCCAGGAATAAAAATTTCTTTATAAGATAAAGTATTTTAAAAAAGTCATCATTAATTTGATGACTTTTTTGTTTTACCGTCAAGCTCTAATTATTTTTACAATACATATAAAAATAAAAACAATACCACTCCAAGCAATATTCTATACCAACCAAAGATAGAAAAATTATTTTTCTTAATAAACTTTAATAAAAACTTAATACTAATCCAAGCAACTATAAAAGAAGCTACAAAACCGATTATTAAGAAAATGATCTCTTCTAAACTAAAACTAAATCCAGTTTTAACTAAATCCAAAGAAGAGGCTGCTAGCATTGTCGGGATAGCTAATAGAAATGAAAACTCCACTATCACCAAACGACTAACCCCCATTGATAAGCCTCCTAAGATTGTAGCAGCTGATCGAGAAACTCCTGGGACTATAGCTAAAGCTTGAAAAATACCAACAACAAAACATTGCTTATAGCTCATAACACTAATGTCAACCTCAGTATTATCTCCTAGGGCATCTTTTGCTTCCCTATTTTTTTCTTGATATTTTTTTTCCAAGAAAACAATAGCAATACCACCCAAAAATAAAGCTAAGGCAATTATCTCTAGGCTTTCTTGTAAAAAATTTTTTACTAAACTATATCCCAATAATCCAATAATGGCGGTCGGAATAAAAGCAGTCATTAATTTTTTAAAATAAATAACCTTATTACTCCAAAGTTTTTTCCAATACAAAATAATAACGGCTAAAATAGATCCAAATTGGATTATAATGATAAAACTTTTTAGAAATTCTGTTATTTCCAAATCCAATAAACTAGCCCCTAAAATAAGATGCGCGGTTGAAGAAATTGGTAAAAATTCGGCAAAGCCTTGTATTATTCCTAATACAAGGCTTTTTATAAAAAAGATAGTCATACTTATTTAACAGCTAATTCAAAAAATTCATCCAATAATTCAACTGTAATTTCTGATTTTTCCGAAGAGATAAAATTAATCCAATCTAAATTATTTTCAACTTGGCTAATTAAAACATTTCTGTAAGCCCAAGAATTAACTATCCTCCATTCTCCATCGGTTTGAGGAAGTTTATTATAGTTCTTAACAAATAATTCTATAGCCCATTTTTCTCTAGCAATACTTCTTTCTATTGGTAAAATACCATAAGAAAATCTTAAAAATTGATTTAACTCTAAAATTAAATTATTTTCATCAATTTTAGTAATATTATTTTCCTTAATAATATTATTTAATCGATAAAAATTACCTAAAAACTTTGGTTCTAATTCAGAATTTCTAATAAGCGGCACCCTATTATTAGCTATCTTTAAAACATCCTCAATGTCAGACTCTGTTTCTGGGACACTTCCCTTAACGTTAGTATAATTTATTACAGTAGCGGCTCTTTGCCCCTCACCCAATCTAATCGTGCTCTCTGTCCCATAGGCTAAATAATTTTTTAAGGATGTTTTTACTTCCGGAGTACTAGCTCTAATAAATAAACTTTGGTGTTTAACTTCAACTTTTTTTTCTAGCTCCTCATCAGCTTTTTCAACGTTTACCGATGTTAATAATAATATCTTAACCTCAGCCTCAGGGCTCTTATCAACCATTTGAGCTTCAGTTAATAATTTAGCATCAACAACCCTAGCGTCTTCCTTGGATATGATTGCTAAATTTTCCTTTTTTGTATCAATTTTTTCTCTAATTAATTCTCCAGTTATGGGATTATAAACCTCTTTATACTCTGGTTCAATTGGCTTTGTTTCTACAACAGGAGTAGATGGATTATCTTTATGCTGAAGTATTGGTTTAGAAATTATTTGAAATTTTGCCGGAAAAATATTGCAATAACTATCTACAAAATTTAAAACTATTGACTGATCAACGGGATAAGAAACTAATTTACCAGAAGAATAACTAAAAGCCGGAATATACAAAGAGTTACCTTTAATAATAAAATTACGATATTTATCGCTATCTTCAATATTTATATAAGCAATCCTATTTGTTTCAGTTTTGTCGATTACATCAATTTTTTTATTAATCTCAGAGACTACATCGGTTTTTAATTTTTCATCTCCAATAATAACAGGCTCTTTTTCCTTAGAATTATCTAAATTAAAATTTATTTTAAAATATCTTAAATTCTTTAAACCAGAAAAAGAAGAAATATTTTGATTAATATATTTTTTTTGAATTTCTGAATTAATTAAATAATTAAAATACAAAACTCCAATCTTTTTCTGGCTATATTTATCTAGATATTCGTCATCAAAAGAAAAAATCTCAATCGGCAAACTTATTAATTCATTATTCTTTTTACAAACACTTATAAGATCCAAATCTACGTTAAAATGATATTGATAATTATTTTTAGTTATTTCATCCGAATAATCAATTTCCCAATTAGTATTAGTAGTTTTATTCTTCCAGTAACCGGAACCATCTTTTTCTTTTACATAACAAGCGACTGGATAATAAAAATCAATTTCTCTGTCTCTGTTAAATAAATAAACTAAGTTGTTATTCTGATCTAAAAAATTATAATCATAATCCCGGCCATCAACCTCAAACTTTAAAGAATTTAATTTTGGCTTTTCTGAGTCTAGAGCTAAAGTGAATCTAATATATCTACAATCAGGATTTAATTCTTTCATATATTCAAGATCCTTCGGAAAAAGATACTTATTGTTTAATTGTTCATCAACCAAATAATCACCCTTTTCTTGCTGATAAAAGAAAGTATTAGAATTAAAGCTAATTTTTCCATCTGAAGCTGATAAGGCCTCATTATTAAATAAAAATTGCTTAGCTGGAAAAGCTTTTATATTCGAATGAGAGGATCCATCAGATAAAGAAAAAGAAGTAGAAATAATTTTTTCTATTATTATTAAACCACTACTATCTTTAATCCTAACTATTAAAGAAAAATCTTTTAAAACTTGATTATAATAAGGGATAAACTGCTTAGAATCATCTAATTGAGCTACAGCAAAATAAAATTTAATTAATTTATTTTCTTGATCATATTGTATCACAAAATCTTTGCTATCCGGATTATAAGAAGATCCATTTATTAAGAAAGAAAGACTAGCAACATCCCTGGCCTCCTCTTCCGTTAAATTAAAGGAGGTGTCCAGATATCTGAACTGATGATCTCCTACTCCCTGCTCTTTGGATAAATTTAATTCTTTATAATTAGTAGAACCATCTTTATTTAAAATAATATCACTAACCTCCATCTTGCCGTCATAAATTTTTGTTAATGTATGTGGAATTAATTGACTAGAAATGTGATTTAAGGTTACATTTGAGGGTTGTTTTTGTTTGACATCCTCAATTAAAGCATTAACTTCTTTTTCTCCTACAAGACTACCTTTGCTATCAAAAAATTGAATTAATAATTTTTGGGAATTATTTTCTAATGGAGTCCAATTAATTTTATCAGCCCTAGAGGCTAAGGCAAAATCAACTGAAATACTAGAACCAGATGAAGAAAAATCATGATAGAATACCTTGCCTCCATCTATAGTCCAAGAGGCAGTCATGGCTTCTGGATAGGGATTGGAGATTATAGCAGTAAAATAGCCAATATCTTCTCCTAATTGACCCATGGCCTGATTATTAAAAGAAAAATTTAATAAATTTGAAAAAGTTCCATTATAGTCTAGTTCCCCTAAACTTTTTATAACGATTAAGCCATTGGAAATTTCTGCAAAATTGCTCAATTCCTTAGGATCTTTTATAGAAATAAATTCCTTAGCTAAAGCATTAGATTCTTTTATAATATTAAAAGAGAAATTAACTTCTTGCTCACCTATTATGGAATTTTTCTCGTCTAATAGCCTAACAACTAAATTAAAATTCTGAGCACTTTCATAATAGGGATAAAAATTTTTAGAAAAATCTTCCTTAGCAATAGCAAAATAAACATTAATCTTTTCTTTTTCAGAATTAATTAAAAAAACATCATTATTTACTTGAAGCTCTTTCCCATTAATAAAAAACTTTAAAGAAGAATAATCTTGATTAAGTTTTAGTAAAAAATCAAAATACCTGTTAGTTGATAATCCTATCATCTGCTCTTTTGATAATGTCAAGTCTTTATTGTCAGTACTTCCATCAGCCTTTAATACAATGTCACCAAAATTAATTGATCCATCCAATATTGTTGGATTTAAAATTTCTTCCGGAAAAAGTAATCCAGGCTTAATATTATCAGCAATAAAATTAGTTGGTTTTTGTTGTTTTATAGAGCTATTAGAAATAACCAAAGTTTTTATCCCTAATTCATTGCCATCCTTATCAATAAACTTCATTAATAAATTTTGTGTTCCCCAATCAATCGGAGTCCAATTAACTCCATCTTTTTTTTCAGCCAAAGGATGATCAATATCAAAAGACCCATCAACCAAATTATAAGTATGTTGTTTATCGTTATTAACAACATAAACCACGCTCGCGGCTTCTGGATATGGAGATATAATGTTAAATCTAAAATAACCAATATTTGATCCATAAAAACCATCTACTTGATCAGAAAAACTAAAATCAATAATCTCTTTAAGTGCTCCAGAATAACTTAATTCAGATATACCATTAATATTTATCATTCCATTGGAGAGCGATGTCACTTTATCGGCTGTACTTGGATCTTTGTATTTAACAAACTCAACCGGCAAAAGATCATCAGCAGCTCGAGCACTAAAATTCTCAAAAACAAAAGGATTATTAAAGCGACTGTCTATCATAGCTTTAATATTGATAAAATGAATAGAAGAGACCACTAAAATCGAATAAAAAAATATTCGAAGAAAAAGATTTTTTGTTGTCATAAAATGAAAATTAATGCTAATTTTTATATTTAATTATTTTTAAATTATATCACTTAGTTTATAGAACGTAAAGCTATTTCTTTTAAAATGACATCACGATCTTTTCCGTATTTGTAGCGGCTTAATTGTCTAACAGCCTCAGCCAAACCATCTTTTTTTTCTCCCATTAATGGCCAAATTGTTTGCAAGGAGAAAGGTCGAACTGATTGACCGTCAACTAATAATTTAACAAAAGCCCCACGACCAACATTTACTAAATCATATTCATTAAATACTGGGCCAAATTCCTTGACTAAAAGCTCAGCGTCCTCCGATCCAACTCTAAAACTTACCATAGTTCCAACGTTTCCAAAAACAGCATCTTTAATTTGAGTATCCTGGTTTTTACTAAGCTGACCAATATATTGATGAGCAATATTTAAACATAGAGCATATTTTCTAGCCTCTGATAAAATTTGACAGATAGAATTAGTGGTAAAGTTTTGAAACTCATCGATATATAGATAAAAATCTTTTCTCTGTTCTTGCGGAATATCAGTTCTAGATAAGGCTGCCATTAATATTTTTCCCACAATAATCATACCCAAAAGATAAGCGTTTGATTCTCCAATAGATCCTTTAGGCAAATCTACCATTAATATTTTTTGACTATCCATTAAATCTCTAAAATTAAAAGCACTGTTTTGTTGACCAATAATTGGCATCATCATGTCATTAGAAACAAAAGGTGTTAACTTAGAAGTAATATAAGGAACCATATTAGCTAAGGCCGCCTCTCCCCCAGCTTTTTCGGCCTCTTTTTGCCAAAAATCAACTACCGTTTTATTCTTACAAAGATTTAATTTCATTCGACGAAAATCTTCATCCGCTAAAACTTTAGATATCTCCATTAAGGTTGAACCAGTTTCTGGACTATCCATAATTAACAATAAAGCATTTCTCATATATTGTTCAAACATCGGCCCACCAGTAGCCTTAAGGTCATATAACTTATCAAAAATTCCTATCATTTCATTAATAACAAAAGTTTTTTGTTCTGGATAACGAGGATCATATTCTAATAAATTTAATCCGATAGGTCTTTGGGTGTCAGCTGGAGAGAAAATAATTACATCCTCAGCTCTCTCTGGCGGAATACGATTTAAAATATCTTCAATCAGGTCTCCATTGGGATCCATTACGCAAACACCATGACCATTTTGAATATCTTGAATAGCTAAATTATTTAACAAAACAGATTTACCAGTACCAGATTTACCAACTATATACATGTGACGACGACGATCAACCGATTTAATTTTAACATCAGTTTTAATTCCTCTGTACACATTATAGCCAAGAATAATTCCATCTTTAGGAATATTACTTGGAGCTGGGGCTGTTTTTGAAGTTAACCAATCAATATTAGGCGTTTCGGTATGAGGTAAGGGAAAATGAAACATACTTACTAATTCCTGGGTACTTAATAAAAAACTTTGTCTCTCAATAAATCGTCGATAAATAAAATTATTAATAATATCTTCTTGATTTAATTTTTTAACTTTTCTAAAATAATTTCCATATTGATAATAGGTATACTCACTGAAAGCATTAGTAATATTATCAAAAAATAAATTTGTTTTTTCTTGACTATCAGAACTAACTACCACCCTAAGATTAACATCTAAACCTGGCTTAGCATTTTTATCTTCCATTTTTTTTAACATCTCTCTCTCCTTCTCGGTTAACTCTTTTTTGTTTCCATCCATTTCTGGGCCTTTTTCGGCCTTCCCCATATTAAATAATCCCAACACAACATCATAAACTAGAAAATTTATTGTGTTATGAAAAGCTGAGCTACTGTTTCTAAAAATTTCGCTAACATCGTTTTTCTTATAAGCATTTAAAACAGATCTTTTTAATTTAGCATGCCAGTCTTTCTTAGCGCTTCTAACCACATATTGGATAGCAATACTTTCGTCGTTTTCTAGTTTTGACATTACATTTATTAAAGAATCCATGGGATCAGATTCCATGTCTTTATAATCTAAAAATGGAAAAATAAAGCTACGACCAGCCTTAAAACGACCAGCCTTAATATAGCCCTGAGGATTAAAAGCATTATAATCATCTATCAACTCAACCGAGGCCTCAGGATAATAGGCATGAATTTGCTGTTCCACATAAAGAGCTTTATCTTTAGGAGCAGTAAGATAAAAAGAAATCTTACTTTTATTAGCGACTATTTCAAAAGAAAAATTATCATTTCTACCAAAAAACCAGTCTATAATACTTTTTTTAACCCTCAATCCACCAATACTAGCAAAGATATTTTCTCCCCTGGAAATCTCCTCTTGTAATTGCTGAATAGTCAAGGAAGAATCATGATCCTTAGGTTTTTCCTTGGGAAGCCTAACTAAAAATATAGAATTATTATTATTTTTATTTCTAACAGAAAAATATTTTATAAAATATCTAACTATAAATAAAATAATTAAGAGAAATAAAAATATACCTAAAAAATATAGGTAATCCAGATTTCTTTCTACAAGCATCTCGCCTTCTTGAGATAATTGAGTAGTAAGGTCATTCATAATTATTTTTTATCTTTATCTTTTTTTAGTTTTAAAATTTTATCTGTTTTTATTTTTGCTTCTTGTTCTAAAAAATGTTTATTAACTTTAGGAATATTTTTCAACCATCTTCTTATTAACTCAATAATCTTTCTAACCTTAACTTTAGTTTGACTTAATAATTTATTTATCTTATTTACTGTTTCAACTCCCTCTTCTTGAAATTTTTTTTGCTGCTTAGGTGTCATGCTCATAAAAACATCATTTAAACCATCGGACAAGATTATATCAATTTGTTTTCTTCTCTCTTCTTCAGAGCTGATTACAATCGGAGCTGGGGCAGCAGAAGAAGAAATTATTTTCTCCTCTTCTTCTTTTTGATCCTTTTTTTCTGGCCTCTTCTCAATATCAACAACTTCTTTTTCAAAAGAAGACTCTTTAGTTTTTTCTCCTTTTTCTAAATCAAAATCACCATCTTCAAAAGAAGGCGGAATTATATCAATCTTTTCTTGTTCAAACCCTTTATTTAAATCTTGAGCCATATTATTATTCCACTTTAATAGCCTCTACTGGACAACTATTGGCAGCATTTCTAGCACAATCAATATCCTGCTGACTAATAACTTCAGACTTACCCATAGAATTCATTTTAAAAATTTTAGGACACATATTAACACACATGCCACACCCGATACATTTATTTTGATCAATTTTTATTGACATAATAATAACAATTCATAGGCAAAGAAATTACCTATAAATTTAATTAATTTTTATTAAACTTCCTAATAATTATAATACATTTTAAAATAATTGACAAGTAAAAATAACTTTGTTATATTATATTAGTAAAAAATATAATAAATAATAAAATTTAAAAAATATGGCACATAAAAAAGCTGGTGGATCAACCTCGTTAGGCCGTGATTCCCATAGTAAACGTCTAGGAGTTAAATTAGCCGATGGACAAAAGGCTAAAACTGGCTCCATTATTATTCGCCAACGTGGAACTAAATACCATCCTGGTGAAAATGTAAAAAAAGGAAAAGATGATACCCTGTTTGCAACAACTACTGGAACAGTAAAATTCAAAACCAAAAAAGCCAAAAAATTTAATGGACGATTAATCAATACTAAAGTAGTTAATGTAGCAAAATAATACTAAAAAATATAAAAAAAGATAAGGTTAAACTCTTGTCTTTTTTTGTTATTTAATATTAGATAAAATAAAAAACCCCCATGTTCTCTTTTTGAGAAACACGAGGGTTAGCCTATGACAGACACACAACTTTTTTACTTCAGGGCCAAATAAACAGCCGTGGGGTTTATTGAAATAAATACCCCTTCAACACCCATTGGCAACCTTTCTCTGAAATACCCCACTTTTACAATATTAGCTCTAACATTGTAATTTCCAGAAATTTCCACTCCCACCTTATAGATCGGATTCAAGGTCATTTCTGACTTTTCAAATCCAATAACTGGTGAAATATAAAATTCCGGAATCGGAAGAATAAATCTTATTAAAGAAATATCGGCTTTCAAAGAGAGGCCCCCATTTTCGAAATAACTGTCAGCATACTCATTTGTGAATCCAAATTTCTGCATAGCGTTTACTTCGATACGAGGAAAAATTCTAGTTTCAGGTGTCAATAAAATTGAACCTGCCAAAATAATTCCAGGCTTAACTGTCTTCACCGAAAAAGTATCGGTTGTTCCAGTAATATAGCCATAATCTTTCTGATTAAATCGATAATAACCGGCGCCAATTTTCAATTCACCTAAACTAAAGTTTTGGCGAAAAGAAAGACCAAAATTAAATCCGGAAAGATCACGAGCGCGGTAGGTTTGAACCAAGGCATTGCTACCTTGATAACCACCAAATACTCCCACCTGGGAATTTGACGCTCCAAAAAAGAATTCGCCCTGAATACGGTTTGAGCTAAAAACTCCCACCTTTACCAGGGTATCACCTTCGGAATTAAGGTATTGATCACGGAAGGTCGTTTGACCTTCGTAGGTCAATGAAAATTTTTCAGTTTCAGTTTGCGCTAAAGCCATAAATGGCAGCACTACAATTAATATCAACAATATTCTTTTCATATCTGTTTATTTATTGGTTTATATTTTAAAAGAACTAACTGAATATTATAACATAAATAATTTTATATGTCAAGAGCTCTGACTAGCAGAGCTCTTAAACTAATATCATTATATATTTTTATGGTTTTATTGGAATAAATTATCAATATCACCCGATTTTTTAACATTTTCATAATTATTTTCGTCCTCTTTTTCAGACATTTTTGCCTCCCTATTTTCTTCTATATTTCTCATGGTAGAAGCTGCTTGATTTATTGGTAATAATTTTTTCTTTTTTGGGGCTTTATTTTTATGACCAAACAAATGAATATCATACTTTCTTTCTGGAAATAAATAAGTATAAACCAAGCCAAAAAACAAACTACCAGCAATAACAATAAGTAAAGCATACATCAAGTTTGGTTTAGTTGGATAGGTGGAAGCAATTGGTTGATCAATAACATTAATCTTTACCGAGCTACCTAAACCATGAAAATTTTGATGCTTAGTTATTAAAACATGATTAACAGCTAAAGCAATTTGGGTAGCCTGATAATTATCTTTATGATAAACACTAATATTAATAATTCCAGAGTCCTCTAAGCTCTTAGCTGAAACCGTTTTTTTCCAAGCTTTACTTTGCTTAATAGAGGTATCACCAAAATAATTTTTATCAATATTGAAATCTGATTCCATTACTGATTCATAAAAAGAATTAGAATAAACCACTCTGGTTAACAAATCGGATAAATACTCTACTGACCGAGAGACTGAATAAGGATCAACTCGACCAGCTCCCTCTTGAATAACCAATATTTTTGATTTAGTGCTATATTTAAAATCTTGAGTTAATAAGACCAATAATCCTACTACCAAAAAAACTAAAAAAATAGAAAACAAAGTTTGACGTTTTTGTTTAATTAAAGCAATTAAGTCCATATAATTTTTTTAAAAAATTAATTTTATTTATTCTGCCCATTATTATAACATAATGAGCAGATAAGTAAAACTAAATTAATTATTTTCTACGATAGCATCTTTTATCTCTAATCCAATGCTATATGTATAATTAGAATCATTTCCAGTAACTTTAATATCTGTTCTTTCGGAAATATTTCTAATAACCATGCCATTATCATTTTCACTCTGAACTATAACTCTATCCCTAGAATTGCTAGTTGATAATTCTGGAGCATTTAAAACCTTGGAAAATCTTCCCTCGGTATCAGCTGTAACTTGATATTTTTGTCTATAAAAATCAATAGTCAATTCTTCATTAGGTAAAAATCCGCCACCGCTAACTTGAACTTGGGTGCCGCTATTAAAAATTGCTGAATTTAGATTCAAAAATAAATTTTCTTTAGCATGAACCTTATCGTCTTGACCAGCAACCGAATAACCTAACACCTCTAAATCACTGTTCATAACTAAAATACTAGAATTATTAAAGACTACTATTTTTTCACCATCATTCATAGCTACAGCTTTAAGGCCCATAGCCCAGCCTTCATCAATAGTGATATCTCCAGTTCTTCTAGAGGTTACTACGGACATATCTGACTTTTTTAATTTTACTACACCAAGTCCATTAGCAAAATATAGATATTCGTTCCCAATAGAACTAACATCATAGCCAGGGTATCCAAGATGTTCAAAGGTCCCTCTCAAAGAACCATCTAAGCCAACCTTCTTAACAGAGCGGTCATCAGAAAAATAAATATTATCATCGTAAGCATCGTAATAAATAGAACGATTATTATTACCTCCATAGAAATTAATTTGTAAATTTCCAGTTATTCTTCTTTGAGATTTATCAAAAATTTTAATTTCATTATTATCTTCGCTTAAACTAAAAATTAAATTTTGATTTCCTCCGGAAGAGATATTATAAGGAATTTCGTTAGTTAATTCATAAGAATCAATTATTTCTAGATCTTTATTATATTCTTTTACACCCTTAGCACTCACTGTAACAATATTATCACCGAATTTATCAACCTTATTATACCACTCCCAATAAGTATTTTTTACCTCTTTTACTAAAACTGGGTTACTTAAATTAGAAATGTCATATTTGTAAAGAGTAAATCCAGAAATAGTGTAGGCATATAAGCGACCACTCTCAATATTGAGTTTTACTCCGTAAAAACTATCGTTTTTATTAAAACGCTTATCAAAGGGCCTCCAAGAAGATTTTCTTTGTAGGCCATCCTGACCCAAAGAGAAAAGCTCTAACCCCTCGCTATCCGTCGAAGCTACTACTAAATTATTATTATAATTTAAAGCATCACCTGAATAATAGGACTTAACTTTTGTTTTAGCCGGAATTGAAGTAAATAAAACTACTCCGACCACCAAAGCAAAAAATAAAATAAATTTTTTCATAGTATTTTGTTTTAAAAAACCTGATTTTAAACAAAAAAAGACAAGTTTTTTATTATTTTTTAATTTTTTATTTAATATTACTAAGTTACAGCTATAATTGTATCATAAATAAAAAAAAATGTCAATAGTATCTATTGACATATATAAAAAATAATTGTAAAAATTAGTTTTTTAAAATATTATTATAAACATCTAATAATTCAATTAAATGTTTTTCTACTCTTAAGTTTTCTATTGATTCTTTGGCCTTAGAGCCCATTTTAATTAAATCATAATTATAAGAATTATCAATAATTTGAGCTAATTCCTTAATATTGCCATTTTCAAACAAAAATCCAGTCTCCTTATCCCTTATTAATTCAGGCAAACCACCAGTCCTAGAGGCAATAACCACCTTTCTTAAATTTAATGATTCTAATAAAGTCAGTGGCATATTTTCATTCCAAGTAGATGGTAAGTACACCAATCTAGAACCTCTAATAATGTCTTGCAATTCCTGACCAGATTTATAACCTAAAAACTCTACTCTTTTAGATAATTTTAACTTTTTAACTAATTGCTTTAAATTATTTTCCTCCGGTCCAGTTCCAATAATTTTTAATTTATTTTTCTTATCTGACAAACCTAAGGCTTCAATTAATATATCTATCCCCTTCTCTCTGGATAAGCGCCCAAAATATAAACCATAATCTCCAATTTTATCAGAAATCTTATCATCCATTTTTTCAGAAAAATTATAAATAACCTTAATTTTATTTTTATCCCAACCAAAATTAACAACTGTATTTTTCATAAATTCACTCGGAGCAATAAAATAAGCAATATTTTTTTTATATATTTTTAATATTTTATGATGTAAATACATTTCAATGGTTGCCAAAAAACTCTGCCAAAAAGATTTTTTAAAACACTTATGCTTTAAGCAATTATAATATTTACCTCCGCGACAACGATAACAAATTTTATCATCAACAAATAATTGATAATTAGGACATACCAATTTATAATCATGAAGATGCATTATTACTGGAATATTATATTTTTTAGCTATTGATAAAATCGAAGGAGAAATTTGATGATAAATATTATGAATATGAATAATATCAGGTTTAAAATCTTGAATAATTTTATTAAATTTTCTTTTAGCTTCTAAGCTATATAAAATTCTACCAGGAGTGATAATTTTATCTCTCAACCTAGCTTCATTAAAACTAATACGAGAAACAAAATATTTGCTCCAAATACTAGGATTATTTTTGGGATGATGCATAGAAAAAAAAGCCACTTGATGTCCAATTTTTTCCAACTCCTTACTTATTTCTATAAAATATTTTTCAGCTCCACCCCTAATATAATTAAACTTATTAACTTGAAGTATTTTCATAAAAATTATTTTATTAAACTTAAATAAACATTTTCATATTGATTAGTCACTTTTTTGATATCAAATTTATCCAATATATAATTATTTAAATTTAAACCTAAATTATCTAATTCTTTTTTATTTTTAAGGTTTAAAAAATGATCTAATTTTTTAACCAAATCACTAAGGTCATTATTTCTAAACAATACTCCCGTTTTTTTGTCTTTTATAATATCCAAAATTCCACCAGTAGCTGAGGCTAAAACTGGTAGCCTTGAAAGTCCGGCCTCCAGCAAAACAACACCTAGCCCTTCCCATTTAGAAGGTAAAACAAAAAAATCAAGCTTTGATAAAAAACCTTTAATATCTTTGGTTAGACCCAATAATTCTACTTGATTAAGTAGGCCATATTTTTTTATCTCCCTCTCTAATTTTTCACGCAACTCGCCCTCTCCGGCAATCAAGCATTTAAAATTTTTATTTTTAACCTTAGAAAGAGCCTCTATTAATAAAGAAAAATTTTTTTGCGAAGTCAATCTACCAATCGAACCAAAAACAATTTGATCATCATTAATATTTTTTTTCCTATCTTGTTGAAATCTCTCTACACATATTCCGTTAAAAATTAAATTTATTTTTTCAGAAGGAACTTGATAATTTTCAATAATATCTCTCTTGACAGCCGAAGAAATAGCGATAATTTTATCAGAAAAAGCAGCTGTCTTTTTTTTAAGAAGTTTTATTACCTTATTATCATTTATCAAAACATTTTGTTCCGTAGAGATAATATTTTTAATATCGGCTAACCTAGCGGCCATTTTTCCATAAATATCTCCCCCTAATTGAGTATGAACAATGTCTGGTTTTATTTTTTTGATATGTTTATAAATATTATAAAAATTTAAAAAATCTATTTTAAATTTCTTTTTTAAAACTTTTATTTTTAAACCTTTATCTAAGGCCTCGGAATAAAAAAATCCTTTACCATTAAATAATAACAAATATGGGTCAAAAATATCTAAGTTTAAATTATAAATTAAATCCAATAGAAATCTCTCAGCTCCACCGGAATTCAAAGAAGGTATTATGTATAAAATTTTAATTTTTTTATTTTTGGCCATACTTATTTTTCTATTTTTTTATCTTTAGAAACTAAATATAGGGCTATTAGAGCTAAGGCTATAGGAAACCAAACCCTTCCCTTATAATAGGAAGTATTAAAAATTTGATAAAAATATCCACCAAAAGAAGCTACCGATAAAGCTAATAATAATTTATAATCCCCCTTATTCTTAATTACTCCAAAATATAATTTTCTAAAAATTAAAAACAAAAACAACAATAAAGCCAGGGCTCCAATAATTCCATTTTCAGCTAAAACTTTTTGACCAAAACCATGAGAATCTAAAGGATCTCCATATTTAGCCACAAATCTAACATTATTGCCAACTAAGGAAACAAAACTGCCACTACCATGACCAAAAAATGGCTTTTCTAAAAAAGCCTCTACAGAAATTTGAGTTAATAGGACCCTGTTTTCAGTAGAACTAATATTAGCTTCTTGCAGTGAAATCATCTTTACAAAAAAGGGAGAAACAAAAACAGTCACAAAAAATAAAACTATAGCTATTTCACTAAAAGATATTTTCTTTTTTCTAATAACAAAGAATTCAATTCCAAAATATAAAACCACCTGCAATCCAATTGTCATCCAGGCGGTGCGACCAAAAGTTAATAAATTAACTAAAATTAAAAATCCAGCTAAAACATTAATAAGCCTATCTGACCTAAAGTTTTTAAACCAATATTTTAAAGACAGAATCACAAAAGAAGAAATTATTAAAAATTCAGCTAGTAAATTATAATTTTCCCCAAAAATCCAATCTCCTAATAAATATAATGGCTTTACTCTAAAAAAAGAATCAGACCAATCCTGAAAAAACAAAGATGAGACCCCCATTAAAGCTACTAAAAAACCACCGACTGAAAGCAAAATCAAAACATTTTTTAAAGTTTTTTTATCTTTTATAATATTAAATGGTAAAACTACAAAAGCTAAATAAAAAAACAAAATCCATCTCAATGAATACCAAATAGATCCAATGATATCATCATTTAAAACTGCTGAAAATAAAGTTGCTATAAAAAAAATTAAAAAAGCCCAGCCTAGAGGAAATTTAATCTTTTCCTTTTTAGTTGAAAAAAAATAAAAATAAAGCTGACGAACAATGAAAGAAATCAAAACTATTAAGGAAAGTGAATCAATAAAAGGTATCTCTAAAAACTTAAAACTAATAGCCCAACCAGTTACCGGTAAAAAAAGAGCCATTAAGTAAATCCCCCAAATTGGTTTTAAGAAAAACCAAATAACCGAAAAAAAGAATGTTAAAATTATAGCTGCAACTAGATAATTAGAAAAACTAAAAAATATTGCCAAAGCAAAAACTAAAGATAACAAAAAAATAATCCAAATTCTATTTCGAGAATAAAAATCTTCTGTCATAAAAAATTAAAATTTTATTTCTAAGTAATAATCCTTCTCTAAATTATTATCCCAATAAATTTTATTTTTTTCAACCCTAATATTGCCATCCCCGGAAACAGATTTTATAGGATTAATAAAATTAAATTCAGCTTCAAATTTATTTATGTTATTACCAGGTTGTTTTTGTAATAATAGAGAATAATTATTTTTTGTTTTAACATCTTGAGATATATCTTCAGGCAAATAATATTCAAAGATTAAGGTTCCTTGCCTACCTGGCTCAATCGAAATAAAACCTCCAAAATAAGTTTTTGGATTAGATATTTGAAGATCTTTTTCCAAAATTGCTGGAGCAACACTTAAACCAGAAGAGGTTAATAAAGCGCTATCAAGCGGAACATAAACTCTAGTAAAAGTTCGATACCTAGTTGTTTGCCAATCAAACCAACCATTGTTTTTATAATTTATTTTGATAATAGATTTTAGTCTTCCATCGGCTTCTTCATTTAAAATATATTTTATATTTTTTTCCATCACTCGGTCAGTTTTATAAGCAGCTAAATTAGCATCAATGGTCATTAAGTAATCTAAAGAGGCCTTTTTAATCTCTCCGTCCCAATTTAAATTAGTAGAAATTTTTCGACTATACTCATCGTCTAGATAAACTAAGATATTTTTTTCTAAAATATTTTTATTAAATAAATCCAATAACTCCGTCCAACGTTCCGAAGATAAATTAAATAATTTAACCTTCAATTCTTTTAAAATACTACCAATAACTAATTTTCTGTCCCATTCAAAAATACCCTCTTCCCGGAAGTCCATTTCTACTTCATATTGCAAAACATCCATAAAATTATCTTTATTATAAACCTGCCCGTCAATTTCGATCGGACCAACAATATAAAGTAAATCAGTAATAATTCTGGGAGTAACAGCGATAACACCAGAAAAATCAATTATTTCCTCCTCTTTTCCAGCAGCCAACATCTCTTGTTCATAAAACCAAATAATTTTTTGAGCACTGCTTGGCCAATCTGGTGACCAATTAGAATCACGCATAAACCACTGATTGACACCCAAATATTTAGCTAGGGGCTCTGGTGGAACAACCTGAAAAGATTTGTTTAAACTGGCCGGCATATCTAAATGATAGATATCGTGAGTCTCTAATTTAGTAATATCACCTAATTTTATCTCTAAAATTCCATAAGTTCCAATAAATCCCCCAGTTGGACGTAACTCATTATTATTTTGCAAAACTATTAAATATGAAGCTGGCTCTGGATAGCCAGTTAAAACTGGAACGATAGCCGATAAAGAAACAATTTTTTCCATAGCAACAGAGATTTCTTTTAACTTAATTTCTAGATTATCTATTTGATCAGAATAAGATGATAATAATTTATTATCCTTAACTTTGTCTAAATAAATTAAAGACAAATCAATATTAGCCTTAATACCCTGCATCTCGGGGTAGCTTTCATATAGTTTTTTTAAAATTCTAAATTTTTCATCTTCAGTAAATTCTAAAAAATTTCCGGCTTTTTTACCGGAAACAATATCTTCTATTTCTTGAGCTAAGGTTAAGGATTTTTCAGCCGAAGAACTTAAAACTCGAGCCATTTGAGCCAAATATTTAAAATCATTTAAATTATTATTTAATATTTGGATATTTTTTATTAAAAAATTGTTTTGCAAATCAGTTAAAATTTCTTCGGCTAAAGTAAATCCACCAACAGCTCTTTCAGCAGCCATTGTTGCTTTTGAGAAATCACCCTCTTTTACAAAGGTAAGAGCGTAATCAAGATCTTGACGACCCGACAAAACATTTAAATATACTGTTCTAATTCTAAAGAAAATAAGACCAATTAAAAAAATAAAAGAAATAATTCCTAAAACAATAACAAGAATGATTGACCTAGATAACCCCGAGGAGTTTTTTGAAAAACTCTTTTTAAAAATATTATTCATGGGATTCGTTATTAATATTTAAAATTTTATCTAGAAGAATTATTCTTCTAGTGTTTAAAACGCTATGCAAAAAAACATCAGCCACTTCTTGGCGATATTTAAATTCAGCCTCATCCATAACAGTAAAATTAACTTCTCGACTTAATTCCTGCTCCAAATCATTAATAATTTTAATCAATTTATCGTTTTCAACATTAGCCACAATCAAAACATCTGTTGGGGAATTTTCATTATTAACAAAAATACCACCCAATAATATAAACTTAGGATCGCAAACTAATTTTAAATTTTTAATAAAACTCTCACCAGCCAAAATTTGTGACTTCACGATTAGAGACCTTATTTCTGAAAACAAAATAAAACTTTTGTTCACCCAATAATATTTTTTCTCTTTAAGCCCGGTCTCTTTAACCTCTCTTTCCTTATTATTTTTTTTATGTTCTAATGTATTGGACAAAACATTGGAATTTATGTTATTATTATCATCAGAGGACAATAAGCCAAATTCCTCTAAATTACTTAATTCTCTACGAACTGAGTTAACTTGAAGTTTTAAATCTCTGGCTAATTGCCTAATATAAAACTTTTTATCAGGATTTAATAAAAAATTTTTTAAAATTTTAACTCGAGCCTTAGAACCAAATAGTTTTTCTAGCATATTTTTTAATAATTTTAGATAATAATTAGTATTAATAATATATAATATTTATAAAATTTAGTCAATTTATGTCTATAAAAAAATCTCTTATAAATATAACCAATAATCCGAACAAAAGTTTTATTCAGGCATCTTTTATTGATTCAGAAAAAGTAAAAAACCAAAATTTTGGTTCCCTTTTTGTTTTAACGGAGATAAATTATCCCAGCAGAATAGCTGAAAAAATTGTTTTTATAATAACACAATTATTAGAAAAAAATTATTTTTTAAATGAGAAAATAATCTTATCTGATCAATTAAATAGCTTAAAAATTGAATCAATCTTTGAATCAGCTCTTGTAAAAACTAATCGAGAGCTATTGGAGTTTATTGATCAGGAAAAAATAAATTTTAATTTTAAAGATTTAAATATTATAGTCGGACTAATATATGAAGACCAAATTCATTTTTCTAGCATGGGCCAAAATAAGTCATTTTTGATCAGAAAAACTGATAATGGATGTCAAATTAGTGATATTAATCCAGAAAACGAAGATCATGAAATAGAAGATTTAGCCTCTGGTAAAATATTTTCCTCTATTATTAGTGGAGAATTGCCAAACAACTCTTATACCGTTTTTACTAACGCTTCTCTATCGGAGTACTTATTAAACGAAGACTCAATAAAGATATTAGAAGAATTAAAACTAGAAGGTGCTACCGAGCAAATAAAAAACTTATTAAAAAAAATAAATAATTATTCTAATTTTTCTGGAATAATAATAAAAAATTTCAATAACGAATCAGAAAAAGAAAAATTTAAATATTGTGAATCTGACATCTCTTTAACCGAAAAAACAACTGAAAAACTTTTAAATTCGCCCGGAAACATAGACAAGGAAAATTTTAATAAAAATATTAATATTTTTTTAAGTAAAATAAATATTTTTAAATATTTGGCAAAATTATTAAAAAATATTAAAAAGACGAAAATAAAAAAGGAAAAAAATAACAACGAATTACCTATTGTGGATGTAAAAAAATCAAAAACTAAAAAAATATTATTAATATTATTAGGTATTTTATTGTTAATTTTTTTAACTAAACTCTATTTTCAAAAAAATAAAAATCAAAAAGTTTTTATAGAAGAAACCACTTCAACACTTGAAGAACAAATAATCCAAAAACAAAATCAAATAGATTCCTCCCTGTTATATAATAACGAAGCTAAAGCTAAGGAGATCATTGAAGAATTAAGAAGTTTAATGAATTCTTTAAGCGATAAAGAAAAAAATAAAATAAAAAATTATTCTGATCTAGAAAAAAAATTAGAAGAACAAATAAATCAAATTCAAAAGATGATAAAAATTTCAGAACCAAATGAAATAGCTAATTTCTCTGTCATAAATGGGAATGCCAACACTAAGGCAATTGCACTATCAAATGAAAATCAAAAAATATATGCCCTTGATTCAGAAAATAAATCAATCTATAGCCTTAATTTAAAAGATAATATTATCGGAAAATTGTCCGAAAATGATTTAATTCAAGGAGATAATCCTATCTCGGCTGATGATGTAAATAATAATTCCTATTTTCTAACCAAAGACCAAATAATAACCATAGACTCAGAAGAAAAAATTACTTTCACTAAGATAAATATTGAAAATCGAGAAGCTATTGAATCCTTTGATATTTATAATAATAGACCTTATCTAATCAATAATGAAACAAATCAAATAATTAAATATTCAAAAATTGGCAATGAGTTTTCCTCTCCAACTAAATGGCTAAAAGATAATTCCAATATTAATCCAGTTAGCCTAGCTATTGATTTTAGTATTTATATCTTAAATCAAGACGGACAAGTATTTAGATACTTGGAGGGTAAAGAGGAGAAATTTCAAATTGACATCATTGACCCCGCTTTAAACAGCTCTGAAATAATAAGGCTAAGCGATAATTATATTTTTATAATAGATAAAAATCAAAAAAGATTAATAGTTTATACCAGAGAAAAAGGAATATTTGTTAATCAATATTCTTCTGATAAATTTAACGATTTAAAAGATTTAGTTATAAATGAAGAACAAAAAAAGGCCTACCTTTTAAATGAAAATATAATTTACGAAATAAATCTAATACTATAGCGACAAAAATGTTAATAAAAAAAGAAGAGGTTTAAAACCTCTTCTTTTTTTAACAAAAATATATTATTTTAAAGTTGCTTTTCCTCCAGCCTCTTCAATTTTCTTTTTAATTTCTTCAGCTTCTTCCTTTTTAACTCCTTCTTTAATTACTTTAGGAGCTCCATCAACTAAATCTTTAGCTTCTTTTAAACCCATCTCTGTTATTTCGCGAACAACTTTAATAACAGCAATTTTATTAGCACCAGCTTCAGTTAACTCAATGTCGAAGCTAGATTTTTCTTCAACAGCTTCAGCAGCACCAGCACCAGGCATAGCACCAACCATCATAGCTGGAGCAGCAGCTGAAACACCAAATTTTTCTTCTAGGATTTTAACCAATTCGGCTAAATCTAAAACACTCATTTTTTCGATTTCCTCAACTAATGATTTAAATTTAGCTGGGACCTCAACAACTTTTTTTTCTTCTGACATAATTTTTCTAATTCATCTAAAATATTATTTTATTAGGAGATGAATATTAAATTAATTTTTAATTTTTATTTAAATAAATTATTTTTTATCACCAATAGCCTTTAGAGCAGTGACCAATCCTCTCAAATTTCCCGCTAAAACATTAGCGAAGCCAGAAACGGGAGCATTTAGGGATCCGACTAACTTAGCATATAACTCTTGTTTTGAAGGCAATTTAGCTAAATTTTCCACATCTTCCTTGGAAATCATCTTGCCATCCAAAATTCCACCAACAAAATCAATTTTCCCCTCATGGTCTTTTTTAAAATTAAAAACCACTTTAGCTGGAGAAACTTGATCTTCGTAAGCAAAAACTGCCGCTACCTTTCCTGGCAAACTTTTAATATCAATATCAGATAAACTATTGTTTTTAAAAGCTAGGTCTAATAAAGTTTTTTTGGAAACATAGTATTCTCCACTTTCTTTTTTTAAATTATTACGCAACTCTTCGTTATCTTTTACCTCTAAGGCATCAAAGGTTGCCAGAATAATAGACTTAGATTTTTTAATCTTTTCATCTAAGTCTCTTAAAATTTCTTTTTTCTGCTCTTTATTCTTTGGCATATTATTTTAATTAAATATTATTAATAAATAAAAAATCTGCAAAAAGCAGACTACAAAATAAAAACTAATTTATTTTAATCTCGGCAAGGCTTATATTGGTTTAAAACCAAAGGCTGGCTGTCTGCGATTTATTGATTGTAAAGATATTATAGAAAATATTAATACTATTGTCAAGTCTTGGTTCTTATTTGCTAACTAATTGACCACAAGCCCCTAAAACATCTTGATTAAGACGAAATCTTTCCACCACTTCAACACCCCTTCGTTTTAAAATATTTTTAAACTTAATAATATTTTTATTATCTGAAGACTCAAAAATCCCTGTTTCATTGTGCTTTATAAGATTTACTACATATAAAGGCTTTTTCATTAAAATAGCTAAATTTTCAGCATCTTTAATCGAATCATTAATGTCTTTAATCATCATATACTCAAACATAACCTTACGATTAGTTTTTTCAATATAGTAATCAATGGCCTCAAACAACCTTTTTAATGGATATTTTCTAGTTCCGGGCATAATATTAGCTCTAGTTTTGTCATCAGTAAAATGCAGAGAAATAGCTAAATTAACTTTATTTTTTTCGTTACTCATCTTTCTAATTCCATCAACTATACCGATGGTAGAAACTGATATTTTTCTAGAAGAAATGTCAAAATATTCAGGATTATTTAAATAATCTATAGATTTAAAAACATTTTGATAATTTAAAAATGGCTCACCGCTACCCATAAAAACAATATTAGTTAAATTACCAAATTTTTTTGATTTTAAATATCTTCCCCAAAATATAGCTTGTAATAATATTTCATCAATTGTTAGATTTCTTTTAAAACTTTTTCCGGAGGCACAAAACTTACAAGCCAGAGGACAACCAACCTGGCAAGAAAGACAAGCCGTATTTCTATTCCCTGGATGAATCATTAAGGCTGTTTCAATCTTAGATCCATCTTCTAAAACTAGAATTGCCTTCCCTGACTTACCATCCTTAGATATAAATAATTGACTCTCTATCCTTAAAGGTAATTCTTTATTTAATTTCTCTCTCAGTTCCAAAGAAAAAACTGAGGCTTGCGACCAATCCTCAATAAAATCTTTAAAAATTAATTTTTTAGCTTGCCCCAATCTAAATCTAGGCTGATCTAAAAAATATTTATCTAAATTAATTAAATTCATAATAAGGAAATATTAACATCAAAAAAATAATAAAGCAATATTTTGAAGCTTTTGGGGTTGACATTTTATAGTAAATAGTGTATGTTAGGGATTCGTGCTAACAAAAAAATAATTTTTTATAAAAAATGAAAGAAAAAATATTAATAACAACAATAGGACAATTACTCTTATTAGGAATATTCTCTTTACCGAGCTTAACAGCTTTAAATAATCTTAATAAGCCAACTGAGCTATATTATAACAATAATTTAAATATTTCAGCTGATTTCTTTGAAAAAGATTATTTTTATGCTTCCGCTAGTTGGTATGGAGCTATGTTTCATGGAAGAAAAATGGCTAATGGCCAAATATTTGATATGTATAACGAGCATATTGTTGCTCATAAAACATTACCATTTGGAACAAGGCTAGAAATAATAAACCCTCAAAATAATACAGTCCTATACGCCGTAGTTGAAGATCGAGGTCCATATATTCAAGGTAGGGACTTTGACCTTTCCTATGCTGGAGCAGAAAAACTAGGTATCACTGAAAAAGGTGTTGAAAAATTAAAAATAAGAATAATTGAATAAATATTTAAAAATTTTATCACAAAAAAAGACAACTCAATTGAGTTGTCTTTTTTGATATGTAAAGAAAAATTAATTTCTATCTCCAAATCTATCTCCTCCGTTAAAACCACCTCTTCCTCCACCGAAGTTAGAACGAGGACGATCTTCTTGAGGACGAGCTTCACTAACGATAATGTTTCTTCCTTCAACGTCAGAACCATTAAGCATTTCAATAGCTTTACTAGCCTCTTCATCAGAAGACATTTCAACGAAACCGAAACCCTTAGAACGACCAGTCATTTTATCCATGATAATTATGGCTGATTCTACTGTACCGGCTTGAGAGAATAAATCTTTCAATTGATCATCTTTGATTGCGAAAGGTAAACTACCTACAAATAATTTTTTCATACTAATATTCTTATGCAAATTTATAAAAAAACAAGTCGACCTTTGATCTAACTCTTTACGAACATTTTTGAATTTTGCGTAAGAATATAGAAAACGTCTTGTTTAATATTAACAGTTTACACTATTTTCAGAAAAAAAACAATAGGCTGTATTAGTCCACATTGTTTTGGAAATTAAACCATTATTTATTAAATAATCCACAGGAGAGATTAAATCAAGGCTCCAGTGAAATCTCTTGGTGTTATA
>Ga0265293_10002995_pt1 | contig 32389 bp, 28 predicted proteins | sample Munlanlewell138R_FD_192505 | JGI IMG/M metagenome (GOLD analysis project Ga0265293, IMG submission 192505) | Leachate microbial communities from a municipal landfill in Southern Ontario, Canada - Leachate well 138R | ecosystem: Engineered > Solid waste > Landfill > Unclassified | place: Canada... | reverse complement strand
AACTCCAGCGCGTCCGAGTTCAGGCAGTAACGGGTGAAGGTCGGCGGCGGGCCATCAGGAAACACATGGCCCAGATGCCCGTCGCAGCGCGCGCAACGCACTTCAATGCGCACCATGCCGTGGCTGGTATCGCGCACCTGGTGCACGTGCCCGGCATCGAACGGGCGCTGGTAGCTGGGCCAGCCGGTGCCCGAATCGAATTTGTCCTGCGAGGAGAACAACGGCAGCCCGCACAGCGCACAGGCATAGAGGCCATCGAGCTTGTTGTCCAGCAAGCCGCCGCAGAATGGCGCTTCGGTGCCGTGCGAGAGCAGGATGTGGCGCTGCTGCGGCGTGAGCCGGGCGGCCAGCGCGAGGCGTTCGTCGTCGCTCAGCGGGGTGAGGTCGAAACCGGTGCTGGATGTCTTGCGCATGGGATTCACTCCTTTCGCAGCTGGTCGCCATACCAGGCCCGGACCTTGGCGACCTTGGGCGCGGCAGCGGCGCGGATGTAGGGCTGCTCCGGGTTCTGCGCCGCGTAGTCCTGATGATGGGCCTCGGCCGGATGGAAGACATCGAATGCTTCCAGCGTGGTGACCACGGGCGAAGGGTAGACACCGGCGGCGTCCAGCTGCGCGATGTAGCGGCTGGCGACCTCGTGCTGCGTCGGGTCGGCGTAGAACACCGCCGAACGGTACTGGGTGCCGATGTCGCCGCCCTGGCGGTTGAGCTGGGTCGGATCGTGCGCGACCGAGAAGAACACCTTCAGCAGTTGGCCGTAGCTCAGTCGCTGCGGGTCGTAGCTGATGCGGATCGCTTCGGCATGGCCGGTGCTGCCGGTGCACACCGCTGCGTAATTGGCGCGCGCCGGATCGCCGCCGCTGTAACCGGATTCCACCGCCAGCACGCCATCCAGCTGGCGGTATACCGCCTCGGTGCACCAGAAGCAGCCACCGGCCAGTACCGCCTGCGCCTGCGTGCCGCTGGCGGGTGGATCGAACTGCGGATCGGGGAAAGTTTCGGGCGTAGTGCCCGGCAGGGGACAGGAATCGGCCATGGGTGCTGTCGCATGAGAGGGATGCGTACAGGATGTGGCCACAGGCGTCCGGCTTCAATGCCCGCGCCGGCTGCGAGTGCAGCCGGGCGCGGTCGGAGGACATTATTTCGTCTTGACGCTGCGCGACTTGGCCGTCTTGCGTGGCGTGGTGACCAGCGCCGGCATCGGGCTGGGCGGCGGCACCGGTGCGGCGGATTTGCTGCCGGCACTCTTGCGTGGCGGCCGGCTGCTGGCTTTCTTCGCCGCAGCGGCAGTTTTGGCCGCAGGTTTTGCGGTTGCGGCAGAGGATGCGGCGGTGCCGGTGGTCGAATCTGTCGTCTTGGCGGCCGACTTTTTCGCGCTGGTTGCGGTTTTGGCGGTGGCCTTTGTGGCGGCCTTCTTCGCCGTCTTCTTTACCGGTTTGTTGGCTGCCTTGGCCGCCGGCTTGCGCGCGGGCTTGTTGCCGGGCGGCGTTTCAGCGGCCGGTTTTTTCTCTGCGGTGCGAGCTGCGGTGGCGCTGGCCGGCTTCGCCTTTTCCGCCGTCTTGTCGGTCTTGCTGCCGACCGATGCGCTGTAGACCGCACTGACCGAAGGCACGGCCTGCGCCATGAAACGCTGGAAACTCATCGCCACATCGGAAAACCCGGGCAGCGCGGACAGCCCGCCACCCAAACTCGGCAGCACGCCGGAACCGACCGCGTCGAAAGCCTCCGAACAGGCCGCCTGCCATTCCCGCAGGGCTTCCTGCAAGCCGTCCGAAAACAGCGCCTGGTTTTCCACCGCATGGGAAACCATCGCTTGCCAGCGACCCACGTCCAGTTGCAGGAACTGCGCCGCTGCATCGGCCGGCAGTGCGGCCAGTTTTTCCAGCGAAAACTCGCTACCCAGCGCGCCGAAGCTGGAAACGCCTTCGTCGAAACGGGTGCTGGCTTCCTCGGCAAACAGGTCGAACCACTGTTTGCCGTTTTCCTGCAATAGGGCCGCGATGCGCAGCGCAAGATCGATATTGGCCTGGTACAGCGCCTTGGGAATGGATGCATCAACAGTCACGGCACACTCCTTTCATGTGGGTGGAGAGGGCAGAACCTTGGACAGGATGTGGGAGGGCAAAACGGCGTCCAATCACCGGCTTGCCACCCAAGGGTAGCGAAATCCGCACACGCCCGTATTGCGATGGATCATATCGATGCGCGAGGGCGGTATCGGTTGCCTGATAACGGCACGGGCAGCGGCACCGCTCCCATCTCCGGCGCGCGACCTTCGCGCAAGGCAGGCGGGCGCCGCTACGGCTGCGGATCAGTCCCGGTTTGCCTGCGGCGGCGGCGATGCCGCGTCATCGCGCCACAGCGCATCCCAACCGGTGCGCCCCAGTTCGCGCAGACGTGCTATGTTGCGTTCGTAGATGGCGTCGGTATCGGGCACCGCGTCCACCGCGCGTTCGATCGAGGCTTCGCGCAGCAGGTGCAGGGTCGGGTATGGCGAGCGGTTGGTGAAATTGGCCACATCGCCGATCGGCGCATCGGCGAATTCGTAATCGGGATGGAAGCTGGCGACCTGCAACTCGCCTGCCAGATTCATCTGCACCAGCGCGGCATCGGCAAGATCGAGAAAATCGTTGAAGCCGGGGAAATCACCGAGCACCTGCGGGTGCACCAGCAGCGTGGTTTCAACCTCGTTTTCGTCGCTGACCGCCAGCCGTTGCAGTTCTTCGCACAGATCCAGCAGCAGGGTTTCTTCATCGCGTGCGGGGCTGACCACGATGCGCACCTGCCCGCGCAGATACGGCGCCCGCGCGAACGGGCACAGGTTCAGGCCGATGACGGCGCGCTCCAGCCAGCGCCGGGTGGCGGCGATGACGGCGGCGTCATCCGGCATGGGCGATGTCATTCGCCGATATCCTCATTCCACAGCTGCGGTTTTTCCCGCATGAAGCGCGCCATCAGTTCGATGCAGGCCGGATCGTCGAGCACGGTCAGTTCCACGCCGCGGCTGCGCAGCAGTTCTTCCTCGCCCATGAAGCTGCGGTTCTCGCCGATCACGACACGTGGGATGCCGTACAGCAGAATCGCGCCGGAGCACATCGAACACGGCGACAGCGTGGTGTAGAGCGTGCAGTCGCGATAGACGCTGGCCGGCTGCCGCCCGGCGTTTTCGAAGGCATCCATCTCGCCGTGCAGGATCGGGCTGCCGTTCTGGACGCGACGGTTGTGGCCGCGCCCGATGATGCGGCCCTGGTGCACGATCACCGAGCCGATCGGGATGCCGCCTTCGTCAAAACCGGCCTGCGCCTGCGCGATGGCTTCCTGCATGAACTGATCCATGAAACCTCCTGCCGCCGCTGCGGCTTACTGTGCCGCGAAATAGGGATTGGTACCGCTGGCGTGATCGGTGACATCGCGCACTGCGGTGACGCCGGGCACCTTGGCCAGCAGGGTTTTTTCGATGCCCTCCTTGAGCGTGACATCGGCCATGCCGCAGCCGTGGCAACCACCACCGAAACGCAGCACCACCACGCCCTCGGCGGTCACCTGCTCCAGGCTCACACGCCCGCCATGCGAGGCGATCTGCGGATTGATGTCGGCATCGATCACATAGCGCACGCGTTCCACCAGCGAGGCGTCCTCGCCCGGCAGCGCGCCCTTGATGCGCGGGGCACGGATGTTGAGCTGGCCGCCGGTGGCGCTGGGCAGATAGTCGATTTCAGCCGAATCGAAGAACGGCACGCTGGCCGCATCCACGTACAGCATGAAACCTTCACACTCGATCTCCCATTCGTCGCCCTGCAGGTCGGAAGGCTCGCAGAATTCCAGCCGCGCATCGGCCGCCGGTGTGCCGCCGTCCACCGCGCGCAGGCGGATGCCGATGGCATCTTCGCCCTGGCTCTGGAGCAGGCGGAGGAAATGGTTCTGGGCAGTGGTGCTGATCTCGATCATGGTCATGGCCGCGATGGGTTCACCGGCCATTCTATCGCCGCAGCAACGGCGCTGACGCAACGCCACGTATACTGGCGGGCCGTGCCCCGCGCCGCAGCGCGCTTCGACCAGGAATCTGTCATGTCCACACTGTCCGAACTGGCCCGCGCCTCCTGCCGTCCGCTGCGCGGCGCCGAACACCGCCTGGCTGCCAGTCAGATCACGGAGAAGCTCGCCGCCCTGCCCGGCTGGGAACTGGTCGAAAAGGATGCGGCGATCTGCAAGACCTTCCGCTTTCCGGACTATTACCGCACCCTGGCCTTCGTCAACGCAGTCGCCTTCATCGCGCATCGCGAAGACCACCATCCGGATCTGGGGGTGCATTACGACCGCTGCGTGATGCGCTGGTCCACGCACGATGTCGGCGGCCTGTCCGACAACGATTTCATCTGCGCGGCCAAGGTCGAACGGCTGGCCGGCGCCGACGCCGCCTGAACCCGCACCGCCGGCCATGTGGCGGCTGACGCTGACAGCGGCACTCGCGATTGTCGGGTTGTGGGCCGTGTCCCAGCTCACCGTCGCGACCTGGCTGGCGCAGCAAGCGACACAGCGCGAAGCCGACTGGGCGCAGGGCATCTCGCCCTGGCAGTGGGATTTTTCCGATCCGGCCAGCATCGTGCACGGCGGCAGCCACGGCATCGACAACGCACGTCATTTCAGCGGCGAACTGTGGTTGAGTGCACCGGATGACGGCGTGGTGAACCTGTCGCTGCCGTTGCGCGGCGGCCATATCGACGCGCGCGCGGTGCAGCACGCGCAACTGGAAATCGCCAGCGCCGCCAGCGGCCGCATCCTGCTGTTGCTGGCCCAGCCCGCAGGCCCGCAGCAGTGGAGTGAAGTCCACATTTCCACCGGTGTGCAGCGGCTGCAACTGGCGCTGGCCACCCTGCCCGATGCCGTGCCGGCCGCCGGCCTGCAACTGCGCATCGAAACCACGCCCGGCGCCCATCTGCGGCTGCGCTCGCTCGGTCTTTTCACCACACCCTGCGAGTCGCTTGAAACCTGCCCGGAGTACAGCCGCAGCGCACCGCCATTCGCCACGCCTGAATCCCTGTTGCGCTACCGCGATGCACAGCAGGCGCTGGCCCCGGCGCTCACGATCCGCGCCGGCGGCCATACCGGGCGCACCGGCCAATGGCTCGCCACACATTTGCCTTCCAGTTCCAGTCTGCTGCTGCGGCTGGCCAGCGCGTTGCTGCTGGTGCTGGTGGCCAATGCGCTGTGGCGGCGGCTGAAGCCTTCACCCCACGACAGCCCGCGCCGTGCCGGCTGGGAACTGGCCGCCACACTCGGCCCTGCCATCGCGCTGCTGCTGTCCGGCTGGCCTTCACGGGATACGCCGGTCGAGGTCGATGTCACCCTGCTGTTGTGCCTGCTCGCGCTGATGCTGCTGCCGGCACCCGGACCGCGCCGCTGGCACTGGCGTGGCGACCGCGCCGCGTGGAAGGCCGCGATCGGATTCACCTGCCTGGCGCTGGTGCCGCTGCTGTTGCTGGCATGGCTGGATCCATCCGACACCGGCAGCCGCACACCCGGGCGATACCTGCGCTATCCGCTCTGGGCCACGTTGCAGCAGTGGTTGCTGATCGCCGCGATCGCACCGCGACTGCGTGTACTGCTGCCGGATGCGCGCCACTGCGCACTGGCCTGCGGCCTGATCTTCAGCCTGCTGCACGCACCCAATTTCGCGCTGATGCTGTTCACGCTGGCCGGCGGCACCGCCTGGGCCTTGCTCGGCCAGCGGCACCGCGCGTTGTGGCCATTGATCGTCAGCCACACCCTGCTCGGCCTGGCCCTGGTGCTGCTGGCGCCGCCCTGGCTGCTGCGCTCGGCGGAAATCGGCGGGCGTTATCTGATGGTGCCGTGATGAAAATGACCGGTGCAGTCGGGTTGCAGCAACAGCAGCAGTGCGCTCGTCATGCTCTACAGCAGGAGTCTTGAAGACGCGCTGGGCACGGTCGAAGCTGCTGGCGGCAACGAACTGGCGGTGTGGTCGGAGTGAGATCCTGTCCGGAAACCCACCCGGATATCCGAACCGGTGCAACAATGCCCCCATCATCCGCAGCCCATTCCCCGGAAATCCCGATGACTCTTTCGCATGCCGGTTCCACGCTGTTTGCCGCACCTTCGCCCTGCTGCTGGGCGCATGCAGTTCCCAGCCACAGCCAGCCACATCGGTCGGCATCGCCAACTCTGCTTCCGAGCATTGCCTGAAAAAAGGCGGGAAGCTGGAAATCGTCAAGGAAGCATCCAGCGAGAAAGGCATGTGCCACCTGCCTGATGGCACGGTGATCGAGGAATGGACGTTGTTCCGGCGCGACAATCCCTGACCGGTGGCCGCTTCCGGATACAGAGCCGCCACCGGGATCAGCCCGGACCCAACAACTCCGGTGCCCGCGCTTCGGCCCGCACATGATCGTCAAAGCGCATCGCATGGGCGTGGCGCGCGTCGGCAGGGTGTTCTTGGCTGTGGATCAGCCGCCAGTAGGCCGGATCAAAGCGCGGGAAGAAGGCATCGGCCCCCTCGACCCGCGTATCGACATGCGTCAGATGCAGGGCGTCGGCCAGTGGCAGCGTCAGCGCGTAGATTTCACCGCCGCCGATCACGCACAGTTCGGCCGCGTGTTCGCGCTGCGCCAGTTCCAGTGCCTGCGCGATATCGGCCACCGCCTGCATGCCCTCGAACGGCACCTGGCCGCTGCGGGTCAGCACCAGATTGGTGCGGCCCGGCAACGCGCGACCGAGTGATTCGGCGGTTTTCCTGCCCATCAAAATGGGTTTGCCGAGCGTCAATGATTTGAAGCGTTTCAGATCGTCGGGCAGATGCCAGGGCATGGCATTGCCCTTGCCGATGGCGTGATGGCGATCCAGCGCGGCGATGAGTACGAGTCGCGGGCTTGTCTGCTCCCTCTCCCCCAATGGCATTGGGGGAGAGGGCTGGGGTGAGGGGGGCTTTTTGTCACCGCCAGAAGCAAAAGCACTCGCACCTGCGGTGCGCACCCCCTCACCCCAACCCTCTCCCCCGCCGCTGGCGGGGGAGAGGGAGAAGGACTGCGACCCACTCACACTGCCACCGGTGCCTTGATCGAAAGACTGCGGCCCACTCACACCGCCACCGGCGCCTTGATCGCCGGCCACGGGTCGTAGCCTTCAAATGCGATGTCGTCGTAACCGAACACGAACAGATCGTGCACATCGGGGTTGAGCGCCAGCCGCGGCAGCGCGCGCGGGGTGCGGGCCAGTTGTTCGCGCGCCTGTTCCAGATGATTGGCATACAGATGCGCATCACCCAGCGTATGCACGAAATCGCCGACCTCCAGCTCGCAGGCGTGCGCCACCAGATGGGTCAGCAGCGCGTAGCTGGCGATGTTGAACGGCACGCCGAGGAAGATGTCGGCGCTACGCTGGTAGAGCTGGCAGGAAAGTCTCCCGTCCGCGACATAGAACTGGAACAGCGCGTGGCAGGGTTGCAAGGCCATCTTCGGCAGATCCGCGACATTCCACGCGCTGATCACCAGCCGGCGCGAATCCGGATTGCGGCGGATTTCATCCAGCAGCCACTGCATCTGGTCGAACACCTGCCCGTCCGCGCCCTGCCAGCGGCGCCACTGGTGGCCGTAGACCGGGCCGAGATCACCGTCGGCATCGGCCCATTCGTCCCAGATGGTGACCTTGTTGTCGCGCAGATAGCCGATGTTGGTATCGCCTTTCAGGAACCACAGCAGCTCGTGCACGATCGAGCGCAGGTGCAGCTTCTTGGTCGTGACCAGCGGAAAGCCTTCGGCCAGATCAAAGCGCATCTGCCAGCCGAACACGCTGCGCGTGCCGGTGCCGGTGCGATCGCCTTTCTCCGTGCCGTGCTCCAGTACATGGGAAAGCAGATCCAGGTATTGCCGCATCTCAAGGGTTCTCCGCGCGCAGCGCCAGCGTGGGTGCGCGGCGCGAACGCCACAGCAGCCACAGGCCGACCAGTATCAGCGGAATCGACAGCACTTGCCCCATTGTCAGCCAGCCGAAGGCCAGATAGCCCAGATGCGCATCCGGCTCACGCACGAATTCCACCAGAAAACGGAACACGCCATACAGCAGCGCAAACAGCCCGGACACCGCATAGCGCGGGCGCGGTTTGCGCGAGAACCACCACAGCACGGCAAACATCAGTAGCCCTTCGAGAAACGCCTGATACAGCTGGGAAGGATGCCGCGCATAGACCTCCAGCGCACCGGATGCATGCATCTGGTGCAACGCATCAGCCGGCAGCGCGGCGATATCGGCCGGCAGCGCATGGCGGAACACCACGCCCCACGGCGCATCGGTGTGATGGCCCCACAATTCGCCGCCGATGTAATTGCCCAGCCGCCCGAAACCCAGCCCCGGCGGCACCAGCGGCGCGATGAAATCCACGCTGTCGAAAAAATGCAGCCGGTGCTTGCGCGACCACCACGCCACCGCCGCCAGCACCCCGAGCAGGCCGCCGTGGAAGCTCATGCCGCCCTCCCAGACACGCAGGGCATACATCGGATCGGCCAGCACATGCGGAATGCCGTAGAACAGCAGATAGCCGATACGCCCGCCCAGCAGCACCCCGAGCATGGCGTAGAAGATCAGGTCCGAATACGCCGCCTCGTCCACCGGCAAACGCCCGGCCCGGATGCGGCGCAGGCCCAGCCACCATGCGAGTGCGAAACCGGCCAGATACATCAGGCCGTACCAGTGCACGGCCACCGGGCCAAGCTGGATCGCCACCGGATCGATGGTATGCAGGATGCTCATGTCAGCTCGGCAGGATGCGGCAGATGAAGCCCTTCAGGTAATCGCTTTCCGGGATCGCCGCTTGCACCGGATGGTCGGGGCCCTGCTGCAGGCGTTCCAGCACCTGCGCCTGGCGGTCCAGATGGCGGGCACCGGCGTTGATCGCGTCCAGCAGGGTATCGCGCTGCATGTGCTGGCTGCACGAACAACTGACCAGCAGGCCGTCGCGTTCCAGCACCTGCATCGCCATTTCGTTGATGCGGCGATACGCCACGGAACCTTCCTTGAAATCCTTGCGGCGCTTGATGAAAGCCGGCGGATCCACGATCACCACATCCCAGCGGCGGCGCTCGGCGCGTGCCTGCTTCAGGAACTCGAAAGCATCGGCGCGCACCGCTTCGACCTTCTCGGCCATGCCGTTGAGCGCGGCATTGTTCGATGTGGCTTCCACCGCGCGCGCCGAACTGTCCACGCAGGTGACCTGACTGGCGCCAAATCCGGCCGCACGGATGCCCCAGGCACCCACGTAGGAGAACAGATCCAGCACCCGTGCGCCGCGCACATACGGCGCCAGGCGATCACGGTTGGCGCGCTGGTCGTAGAACCAGCCGGTCTTCTGCCCTTCCAGCGGATCCACTTCGAAGTGGAAACCGCCCTCCTCCACCGTCAGCGGGCCAGCGTGTTCGCCCAGCGCCACCTGGACATGGCGATCCAGCGATTCCAGCTCACGCGCCTGGCTGTCGTTCTTCCAGATCAGCGCGGAAGGCTTGAGCACCTTCTCGATCGCGGCCTCGATCTCGCCGCGCAGGCGCTCCATGCCGGCAGTGCCGATCTGGCCCACGAGCACATCGCCGAAGCGATCCAGAACCAGGCCGGGCAGCCCGTCGGATTCACCGAACACCAGGCGGTAGAACGGCGCCTCGTACAATTTTTCGCGCAGCGCCAGCGCCACGTTCAAGCGGTGCACGAACAGCGAACGGTCCAGCGCATGCCCGCTGCGGTCCACCACGCGCGCGGCGATCAGCGTGGACGGGTTGACGTAACCACTGCCGATCTGGCGCCCGCCAGCCTCGGCGATGATCACCGGATCGCCGGCGGCGAAGCCGGTCAACGGCGTGCGCGCCACGTCGATCTCGTTGCTGAAAACCCAGCTGTGGCCGGCGCGCAGGCGGCGATCCCCACCGCGGTTGAGCAGCAGGACGGGAAGCGATGCATCAGTCATGGAAAATCCTTGAAGAAACCGCAGATGCCGGTCGGCACCCGCGTGAAAAAACCGGCACTCACGCCGGACATGCTCTCAGACCCGGTGCATCAGGCCCACAGCCGTGGCAACAGCAGCAGACCCCAGACCAGCAGCACGTTCATCATGAACACGAACACCGCCGCCGAGCCCATGTCCTTGGCGCGGCCGATCAGCTCGTGACGCTCCGGCCCGAAGCGGTCCACCGCCGCCTCCAGCGCCGAGTTCAACACCTCGGCACCGAGCACCGCCAACAGGCAGGACACCAGCAGCACGCGCTCGACCGCATCCTGACCCAGCCAGAAACCCAGCGGCGCCAGCACCGCGAACAGCATGCATTCGAGCCGGAACGAGGATTCCAGCCGCCAGCAGGCGACCAACCCTTGCCATGACCAGCGCAGCGCCCGCAGCACCTGCGTCGGGCCGCGCAGGAAACCGGCCTTCGGCCCGTCAGCCATGCCGCCACCGCAGGCCGCAACCGGCGCGCGCAATCATCTCATTCATGCGGCCCATCACCCGGCCCAGCCTGCCATCACTTGCCCTGTTCGGCTTCGCCGCCGGTCCAGATCGGCGCATTCCACGCGAAACGCGAATGCCGCGCCAGCTCTTCCGGCGTCAGCATGCCGTTGTAGCGCTGCCCACGAATGACCCAGGTCGGGAAACTGTCGATGCCCTGCGAGGCGCATTCGAACGCGATTGCGCTGTTGCGCCCGTTCGGGCTGCATTCCACGTATGGCAGCTTGTCGGCCGAGCGTCCGAACATGCGCCGCTGCTTCAGGCAGTTCGGGCACCAGAAGGCGCCGTAATACTTGGCATCGCTGCGCTCGCTCAGATGTACCGCCAGCGCATCCAGGCGCGGATCGGCCGGCGGCGAGAGCCAACCGGCCTGCGCAGCGGCAATCAGCAGCAAGGCCGGCAACAACGTCATCGCGTGCAGCCCGATCCAGCGCGGCCAGCCGCCATTGGGCCCCTGCGCCGGACGGCGCAACGTGGCCAGCACGAAGATCGCACCAATCAGCAGCAACGAGATCGTGCACCACAGGCAGAACGCCCCCAGCCCGACCGCGGCCACGATCGTCAGATAGACACTGATCAGCAGACCGATCAGCGACAGCGTCCAGAGCCGGCGCCAGCGTGCCGCAGCATGGCTGCCGGTGACGGACACCAGCGCGATCAACGCGTACAGGCCCAATCCCCACAACGCGATCGGCAGGCCGAACAGCGTCGACCAGCGGCTCTCCTGCACGATCTCGCAGGACGAGCCTTCGGCACAGAACGCCGCACCGCCGGCCGATGCGTTCACGAACAGCAGATAGGCGGTCAGCAGCACGCCCAGGATCGCCAGCACCAGGATCGGCCGATCCGGCGCCAACCGGGGCCGTTTTGCCGCAGTGGCGGTGGTCTTTGCCTGTGGTTTCCTGCGTACTCTGGCCATCGGTTCCTGCGCTCCCCTTGTCATGTTCTGTCATCAACGCCACGGTGGCGTGGCGCGGAAGGTTATCAGGCCGGCCGATGTCCGCGTTAGCCGGCAGCGGCCAGCCGGATCACGGCAATTGTGCGCGATTGTGAAAAATCCCCGCCAGGACCGGAACCTGCGGAGATTTGCCGTATGCTCTTGTGCCCCTTCGCCACGCAGACCGAGCCCGGAAGCATGTCCTCGCCCCGCACCCTGTCCATCGTTGGCGCGTCCGAGGAAACCACCGCGCACGTCCGCCTGCTGTTGCGTATGGCTGGCCGCCAGCTGCAGCACCGCTGGCAACTGCGCGAGGGCGAGGAAGCGGATCTGGTCATCATCGAACCGGGCGACGACATCGCCACCCGCACCCTGCCGGCCCGTTGCCAGGCTGCCGGCATTCCATTCGCGATCCTTGCCGATGAAGGCAGCGTCGTGGTTCACGGCATGGTGCTGCGCCGCCCGCTGCGCATGGATCAACTGGTCGCGGTGCTGAACGCCGCCGGCCAGATGCGCGAAGACGCCCGCGTGGTCAGCAGTATCGACGCGGATTTCTACAATGCCGAACTGGGCGACCTGGTGCCGCAGGGCAGCACCAGCCCGGACACACTTTGGGACCAGCCGCAACACGAACAGGAACTGCCGCCGCCGGCGCCGCCACCTGCTTCAGACAGCGGTCTGGACGCACTTGATCTGCTGATCCACGGCGACCCGCTGATTGAGCCCGAACCGCCGACGCCACTGGTGGACGAGGACACCACACTGGATGCGCGCCAGGGCGGCGACACCGCACGCAGCACACTGCGGCGCGAGGACCGCAGCTACGACGCCAACCTGATCGGCATCACTCCGCTGGATGTGGCTCCGATCTCGCGCACTCCGCTCGTGCCTGCCAGCAAGCCGGTCAAGGAACGCGCCGCCACCGCCCACCTGGCCGAACTGCTGAAAAGCGGCGCCATCCTCAGCCCCACCCGGATCAATGGCGAAGGCCTGCCGGAACTGGTGCTGGACCCGAAACTGCGCCGTTACTATTCCCGCGCCCAGCTGCATGAACTGCTGCCCTACGCCGAAGCCCCGGCGGAGCGCTTGCGCACCGGCTCGATCGTCGGCAGCGAACTGCAACGCGTGCGTGACAGCCAGATCCCGCGCTCGTTCGACGAACTGCAATGGCTGCTCGCACTGGCCACCTCGCGCGGGCGGCTGGATTCGCGCCTCGACCCGGGTGGCAGCTACAGCATCCGCAATGCCCTGGTCGCCGCCACCGAACTGCGCTCGCATGGGCGCATCGCCGCCCTGATGGCCACGCCGATGCCGTTGCATGAAATCGCCCGCGCCAGCGGCGCGCGGATGGAAGAAGTCTTCGACATCGTCAACGCCTACCACGCCATCGGCCGCATCGAATACATCCCGCGCCAGCGCCTGCAAGGCATTCCACCGACACCGCCGGCCCAGGGCGGCGAAGCGACCCGCAGCCGCCTGGCACGGTTGTTCGGCAAGAAGTGAGCACAATATCGGGGCTTGCGCACCCGTGCCTCGTCACTCGATGAAAATCCCGACTGCGCACATCCAACCGAGCAGCCCGGACAAGGCCAAAGGCCGCACCCGGGGCCGAAAATCACCGGGAAAGCCACACCCGGGTGCGCGGTGCTTACCCGGGCTACATGGTTTGCTGCGAAGTCCGCACAGATCGGTGTGAGCCTGACGAGCTCCGTCATCCGGAGGCTCGGCGGCGCGATACCATGCGACGGTCAGCATCCCGAGTTAGTTCAGGACATGGAAGACAAACCCAAGCGCTCCCCCGCCCTGCGCCTGTTCAACGCCCTCTGCGCGACGGCGCTGATCGCGGCGGTCATCTTCGTGCTCGTTGCCGGATTCCATTCCGGTGCGATGGCGGTAGCGGCGCTGGCCGTCGCCTCGGTGGCTGTGCCGGTGGTGATCGGTGGCGTGGGCATCGTGGAGATGCTGACGGGCTTGGTCGAAGCGCTGGTGGATGGCGTGATGGCGATCATCGAGTGCATCGTCAGCGCGATTTCCGCACTGTTCGGATAGCCATATGAAACCCACGACGCACAACGTGCTGTTTGCCTGCAGCAAGAACCGGCTGCGCAGCCCAACCGCGAACACGCCTCCGCCGCCTGATCCGGCACAGCCTGCGACAGCGGCGTGACCACGGTCGCACTCCTGTCACATCGGGCACCGCCCGCCGCAGCCATGCCGACGCAGGCAGGGCACCTTTCCCAAATCCACGCTGAACAGGGAGGTCCGGCTGGCGTATCATGACCGGCGCCATCGCTTGCCCGTGCGGGACCAATGCCCAGCAGATCGACCAGCCCCCATCCGCCCGTCCGCCTGATCCAGCCCGCCCCCCCGAACCCGGTGGCCGCCGACGATGGCGACGAGTACCAGTTCTGCAGCACCTGCGCGTTCTCCGGCGTGTGCCTGGAACAGGGCTATGACAAATCCGCGCTGGCGGATCTGCACTGTCTGGTCGAACACGTCGGCCCGTTCCACGAAGGCGAATACGTGTTCCGCGAGGGCGAACCGTTCAAGGCCATCGCCGCGATCCGTGGCGGCACGGTCAAGACCTGCACCACCGACAGCGAAGGCCGCGAGCAGGTGCTCGGCTTCTTCCTGCCCGGCGAGATCATCGGCCTGAATGCGATCCACCCCGAGCACTACCCCTGCGATGTGGTGGCGCTGAGCCCGACCTACCTGTGCCGCTTCTCGTTCCCGAAAATCGCGCTGCTGGCCACGCGCATGCCGGGCCTGCAGGCGCAACTGTTCCGGTTGCTGAGCCAGGACATCGGCAAGGCCGGCCTGCTGGCCGGTGATTTCAGTGCCGACGAGCGCGTGGCCGCCTTCATCCTGGGCCTGTCCGAACGCTTCCGCGTGCGCCGCCTGCCGCACCTGTGCTTCACCCTGACGATGACCCGCAGCGACATCGGCAACTATCTGCGCCTGGCCCCGGAAACGGTGAGCCGGGTGCTGCGCCGGATGCAGGACGAGGGCCTGCTGAAAGTGGAACGGCGCGAGCTTCAGATCATGGACCTGGCACGTCTGCAACAGCTGGCGAAGACAATCCTGCGCGGCAGCTGATCCAGGTCAGTTCGTTTCCGGATACCGCTGGGTACGATGCTGCGGCCAACGCAATATCTGTCTCCGAGGAGAGATCATGGATACGACCAAACGACTGTGGTGGGGCCTGTCGACCCTGCTGATCGTCACCTTCGCCATCATGTTGTGGATGGGTCGCGAGATCCACCAGCAAGCACCGCCGCTCCCATCGAAAATCGTCACTGAAAGCGGTCAGGTCGTCTTCACCAAGGAAGATCTCGAAACCGGACGTGTGGTCTGGCAGAGCTTCGGCGGCCAGCAGATCGGTTCCATCTGGGGCCACGGCGCACTGCTGGCACCGGACTGGTCGGCCGAATGGCTGCACAAGGAAGCGCTTGCGATCCTGGACGAGCGCGCCCTGGCACAGTACGGCAAGCACTACGACGAACTGCCCGAGGACGACCAGGCCAGGCTCCAGACCCAGGTGCGGCCCAGCCTGCGCACCAACACCTACGATCCCGAGACCGACACGCTCATCATTTCCGATGAACGCGCCCGTGCCATCGAAGTGGTGTCCGCGCACTACGACGGCGTTTTCTCCGACAACCCGGCCATGGCCGACCTGCGTGAAACCTACGCGCTGCGCGAGAACCCGATCCCGGACGCCGAGCATCGCCGCCTGATGTCGGGCTTCTTCTTCTGGGCCTCGTGGGCCACGGTGACCGAGCGCCCGGGCAGTGACATCACCTATACCCACAACTTCCCGCACGAGCCGCTGGTGGGCAACACGCCCACTTCCAGCAGCTTCATGTGGTCGATGTTCAGCATCCTGCTGATGATCGCCGGCATCGCGCTGCTGGTCTGGCACTACGCGGCCTTCCACGCGCAGGAGGAACCGCTGGTTCCACCCAGGACCGACCCGTCGCTGAAGATCGGGGTCACGCCTTCGATGCGTGCGGTCGGCAAGTACTTCTGGGTGGTGATGGGCCTGTTCCTGGTGCAGATCCTGCTGGGCGCGACCACGGCCCACTATCAGGTCGAAGGCCAGGCCGCGTATGGTCTGCCGCTGGCTGAAATCCTGCCCTATACGCTGACCCGTACCTGGCATACCCAGCTGGCGATCCTGTGGATCGCGACCGCCTGGCTGGCCACCGGCCTGTACCTGGCCCCGGCCATCTCCGGGCATGAGCCGAAGTTCCAGCGCCTGGGTGTCAACTTCCTGTTCATCAGCCTGATCCTGATCGTGGTGGGCTCGTTCGCCGGCCAGTGGATGGCGGTGATGAACAAGCTCGGCCTGGCGCAGAACTTCTGGTTCGGTCACCAGGGCTGGGAATACACCGACATCGGCCGCTTCTGGCAGATCTACCTGTTCATCGGCCTGATGCTGTGGCTGTTGCTGATGGGCCGCGCGCTGTGGCCGGCACTCAAGCGCAAGGACGAGATGTCCTCGATTGCCGGGCTGCTGTTCCTGTCGGTGATCGCGATCGGCCTGCTGTACGCGGCCGGCCTGATGTGGCACGAGCATTCGCACATCTCGATCATCACCTACTGGCGTTTCTGGATCGTGCACCTGTGGGTGGAGGGCTTCTTCGAGGTCTTCGCGGTGGCGGTGATCAGCTTCATCTTCGTCAAGCTGGGCCTGGTGCGCGGCAAGACGGCCACCATCGCGGTGCTGTTCGCCACCATCGTGTTCATGGCCGGCGGCGTGCTGGGCATGTTCCACCACTTGTACTTCTCCGGCACGACAACCGCGATCATCGCGGTGGGAGCGAGTATCTCGGCACTGGAAGTGGTGCCCCTGGCGCTGATCGGCCTGGAAGCCTACGACACCTGGAAGAACGGCCGCGCCACGCCGTGGATGTCGCGCCACAAGTGGCCGATCATGTTCTTCCTGGCGGTCAGCTTCTGGAACCTGGTGGGTGCCGGCCTGCTCGGCTTCCTGATCAACACGCCGATCGCGCTGTACTTCATGCAGGGCACCAACCTGACCGCCGCCCACGGCCACACCGCGCTGTTCGGCGTCTACGGCATGCTGGGCATGGGCCTGATGCTGTACTGCCTGCGCGGTCTGAAGCCGGACCTGGTCTGGCGCGAGGGACTGATCCGCTCGGCGTTCTGGGCCTTCAATATCGGCCTGGTCCTGATGACGGTGCTGACTCTGCTGCCGATGGGCGTGCTGCAACTGGAAGCCAACATGGAGCACGGCTACTGGTTTGCCCGCTCGGCCGAGTTCATGGATCGTCCGATCATCGACGTGCTGGTCTGGCTGCGCACCCCGGGCGATGTGGTATTCGCCGCCGGCGCGGTGCTGATGGCCGCCTTCGTGGCGTCGCTGTGGCTGGCACCGGGCAGCGCACGCGATCCTGCCGCAGTGGGTGAGGAAGAGCACCACCAGGCCTGATCGCAAAACGCGCGGGCCAATATGAAAAGGGGCGGCTTCGGCCGCCCCTTTTTTGTTTCCGCGACAAAAATGCGCCGGCCGCACACGCATGCATACGAAGGTTTCCGAGCACTTCTCCGATGAACACACAGGATCTCGCCGGCAAATGTCCGGAAAGCGCACTGCTTCGGGTTGTTGATGCTTTCGCATCCCTCGATGGAGTCAGACATGCATCAACCCGTCCTTTCTGCCCGGTGTTGCAGCAGTTGGCTGCTGCTGGCGACAGTTTTCGTTGTATCGGCAAGCCAGGCACGATCCCCGCATGATCCCGGGGCGGCACCACAGGCCATGCTCGCGGTGCATACCGTCGGCGAACAGGTCGATTGCGACTTTTTCAGCCTGCAGGATGCGATCAATGCTGCGGCTCCAGGCGACACCATCCGAATCGCCCGCAGCACCAGCCACGAGGGCAACACCTACGCCCTGTACGGCAAGAGCCTGACACTGCAAGGCGGTTTCGACAGCTGCGATGCAGGGGAGGCGCCATCCGGTCGCACCACGCTGGATGCCCATGGCGCCAATCAGCCGGTACTGGACATCTGGCAAGGCGCCACACCACCCGACCAGATGCGCGTGGTGCTGCGCGATCTGGAACTGCGCCGTGGCAATGGTGGCCTGAAGATGGAAGGCCAGCTCGGTCGTCTCAGCGTCCAGTTGCAAAACACCGGCATCATTGAGAACGCCTCATCCACTTCCGGCGGCGGCATCAAGGTCCTCATTCCCCATGACAGTGCCCATGACGGCAACTCACAGTCGCTGCTGCGCATCGACAACGACAGCCAAATCAGCCACAACTCCAGCGATGGCGATGGCGGTGGCATCTATTGCTGGCAGCCCTCAGGCACCCACTTTTCCCGCATCGTCATCCTTGTCGGCAATGCACTGATTTCGCATAACACTGCCTTCAACGGCGGTGGCGTCTCCAGCCATGGCTGTACCTCCATGTACTTCGACGCCGGCGCACCACTACTGTCCGGCGTGCCGACCGGCGGCATCTACATGAACAGCGCCAGCCTTGAAGGTGGCGGTCTTCATGCCAGAAATGGGGGCAGCATCCACTTCGCCGGCTCCAGCTCCGGCTCGCTGGGGGCAGAGGACCACGCCGCCGTGATGATGGACAACAGTGCCGGCTACGGCGGTGCCGCAGCGGTGATGGACTCCAACTCGTACATCGCCTTCCGTGGCGTCCTGGCAACCGGCAACACCGCCAACCAGGATGGCGGCGTGGTACTGGCGCACAATGGCGGGCGCTTCCACATGGGAGCGATGACGAACGACCGCTCCTGCCCGCCACCACCTGATACGCACGGCCATCAGGCATTCCCTCCCTGCAACTACGTTATCGGCAACTCCGCCGGCAACCATGGCGGCGTCCTGCGTGTGTTGAACGGCTCCTATGCCGATATTTCCCAGAGCTACATCCTGCAAAACGAAGCAATGGCGGGCGGCTCGGTGATTTCGGTCAATAGCGCCCAAGTGGGCGGCAACGAATTCGCCTCGGCACTGATTGAATCCTCACTGCTGAGCGGAAACAACGGCATCACCCTCGTTTTCGCCGGCAACGCCAGCCAGATCAACCTCCACGGCACTACCATCAGCGGCAACCAAGTCGGCTCATTGATCCATATCCACGCAGTGAGCGGTGCCACATCACGTTCAATCCTCGAATCCAGCATCATCTGGGGCAACGACACACCCTTCATGCTGACCCGCAGCGACACGGGCAACACCCTGGCCACGGCCGAGTGCGTGATCGGTTCGCAGCCGGAACCCACATCGGGATTGACCAGCGCCATCGCCTATCTGCACTCCGATCCCCTGTTTGTCGATGCGCCAGGAGGCGACTATCGGCTGTTGCCGTCTTCACCCGCCATCGACTTTTGCGATGACCGCACGAACTACCCCAGCTCCATCGGCCATGACCTGGCCGGAAATATCCGGGGCGTGCCACGAAACGAACCGGCGCAGGTACCGAACCCGGCCCTTGGCCTCTACGATCTGGGCGCGTTCGAGGCGTATCCCGTGTCGGCAGTGATCTTCGAGGACGGCTTCGAATAAGCCTTGCGTGCGCGGGTGGGCGACCACCCACGCATGGCTTCCCGAAGCCTGGAACACGGCAGCAGGCTGGTATTGATCCCGGACGTGACCCCAAGACACGGCGCTCAGCGCATAGGTTGGTGGTGAGCGCATGCGAACCCCAACACATGGAATCCGGCAGGCGATGCACGACGGCGGACTGGCCATGATGGCGGTGCTGTTTTGCTGTCGGGCATCGCTACGCTCAGCCCGACCTATTCGGACTGGCGCGAGGAAAAATCCGTGACACTCAGTGCGGTGCAGGGGAATCGCACCCGAGGAAAATCGCACCCATCTGCGATGTGTGCTCCTACAAAAGCGGGGCCTTGGGAGGGCTCTTGCGATTGTAGGAGCGCACCCGAAGGGGGCGCGATTTTCTGTGAGCACACCGGCGTGATGCTTACCAATCCAGCGCCAGGCTCACACCGAAACTGCGGCCGGGGCGGGTGTAGAAACCGATTGCCTCGTCGTCGGCTTCCACGCCGCGCACGCCGGACCAGTCCCAGTAGCGCCGGTCGGCCAGGTTCAGCAGGCCGGCATTGAGCCGGATGCCGGGGCGCAGTTCGGCCCAGGCGTAGGCGTCCATGCGCAGATAGCCCGGCGGGGCGAATTGTTCGATCGTGGTGTGGTCGATGCGGTCCTTGCCCTGCACCGCCACGGCGGCCATTTCCGCGCCCCAGCGGCCGGAGCCGGCCTCGTAGCGCAGCCCCAGCGTGATGCGGGCCGGATCAACACTGTTCAGCGGCTGCTCGCGGCGCAGGTCGTCGCCTTCGGACCAGCTGCCGGCGGCATGCAGTTGCCAGCCTTCCAGCGTCGGCGAAAGCGCATCCAGATACCACAGCAGATCCGCCTCCACACCGCGGATGCGGGCGCGATCACGGTTCACCGACTGGAACACCAGGGTGCGCGTGACCGGATCAATGCCGAGATTGGCGCGCGACTCGATCAGGTCGCGGTAACGGTTTTCGTAGATCGAAACGCTGGCGCGCAGGTTGTCGCCGATATGGCGCCAGCCCAGTTCGAACCCATGGCTGCTTTCCGGGCGCAGGTCCGGGTTGGCGCGTACTTCGTAATTGAACACCGGCAGCAGCAGGCCGATGTTGACGTCACCAAACGGCGGCGCGCGGAAACCCCGCGCGTACTGCGCGAACAGGCTGTGCCCGCCGCCCAGGGTCCAGCGCAGCGCCAGCCGTGGCGTGACCCGGCTTTCGTCCACATCGACCGGGTTGTTGTCGGGGAAATCCTCCAGGAAGATCGCATCCGGATGCGCGCGCAGCCGGTACCACTCGGCGCGCACGCCGGGAATCAGCGCCAGACGCGGGCTGAACTGGATTTCGTCCTGCCAGAACAGCGCCAGGCTGTCGGCATCGGTATTGGGGAAGTCACGCACCGGCAGCGGCTCGCCCAGCACCACGGTGGTGGTGGCGCCACTGGCCAGATCGGTTTCCAGCCCGTCGCGCAGGCCCTCGTAGCGTTGCAGCGTCAGATCGATGCCGAACACCTGCCAATGATCGCCCCACGAGGTTTCCTGGCGCGACTGGCCCAGCAGGTTCAGGCCGACCGCATCGGCCTGGTATTCGAACCGGCGCCAGCGCAGCGATTCGTACGGCGTGGCGGCATCCGGCAGGCGGTACTGGTCGCTGTCCTGCTGCACCCAGGTGTCCTGCACATAGAGCTGGGCGCTGAGCGAATCCAGCCAGGCACGCTGCGGACGCCATTCGCCGGACAGGCTGATACGGTCGCGTTCCTGCCGGTCATCGGCGTCCAGCTGGTAGGTGGTGGCATAGCGGCCGGCACCAAAACGCAGCGAATTGACCGCGGTCTGGCGTGATTCGCGGCTGCTGTCGGCGGTCAGCACATAGCGCCCGGCATCGCCGGCATCATTCACCAGCTTGGCCAGCAGGCTGCGGCGCCGATAATCGGCAGGATTGGGGCCGTCGACCTCGCGCCAGGCGCGGTTGTCGGCCTCGTGCCCGCTGCGCTGCCCGGCCACGACCATGCCCTGCCAGCGGCCGCTGCGGTCTTCACCGGCCCAGCTGCCGGCCAGCAAATGACTGTCATCAAGCCCGTCATATCCCATACGCAGGCCGAAATGATGTGCATCGCCACTGCGCGCCAGCAGATCGGCCGGATCGCGCGTGGCGAACGCGACCACGCCGGCCAGCGCATCGCTGCCATACAGCGTGGAGGCCGGGCCGCGCAGGATTTCGACCCGTTCGACCGCTTCCAGATCGACCAGATCCCGTCCGGCCGAGGCGAACTGGCCGATAGTGTAGGCATCGGCCAGCGGGATGCCATCGACCAGGATCCGCACCCGGTTGCCTTCCAGCCCACGGATCGAAAACCCGCGCGCGCCGAAGCGGTGTGCTTCGCCGGCAACACCGACACCGGGCACATAGCGCACCAGCCCGTCCAGGTTGTGCACCAGACGGCGATCCAGCTCTTCCCGTTCCACCTGCGCCACGCTGGCCACCACCTGGCTCAACGGTTCGGCCGCACGGCTGGCAACGACCACGACCGCATCCAGCACGGTCGGATCGGTGCTGCCTTCGGCATCGGCATGGGTTTCGGCGCTGGCGGGCTGCCAGGCCAGGCTGAGGGCAAAGAGGATGGCTGCAGAAAGCGGACGAGGATTCATGGGAGCTCGAATTTCGTGGAACGGGACAGGGATTCTGATAGGCTCGAAGTCTGGCCAGCGGCACCGGAAACGGCATTGACCTCGATCAACCGCGCCAGGTTGATTTAGATCATGGCAGGGATTTTCCACGGTACGGACAATCCTGTCGAAAGGTCAGAACCTTTCACCACCTCCAACCCGAGCAGGCATCCGACATGAAACGGACCACCCACTTGATGATCACCGCCTTGGCGCTTTGTGCCGGCATGGGCCTGGCGGCTTCCGCCAGCGCCCAGGAGAACAGCGGTCAAGCCACCTATCTGCAGAACTGCGCCGCCTGCCACCAGCCGGATGGCAAGGGTCTGACCGGCGCCTTCCCGCCACTGGCCGCTTCCGACTGGCTGGAAGACAAAAGCCCGGCCGATGTCGCCACCACGGTGCTGACCGGCCTGCAGGGCGAGATGGTCGTCAACAACCAGACCTACAACAGCGTGATGCCGGCCCAGACCCATCTGAGCGATGCGGAAATCGCCGAAACCATCACCTATGTGCTCAACAACTGGGACAACCCGGGCGGCAGCATCAGCGCCGAGGAAGTCACCGCGCTACGCGCCGCGCTGGCGGCACCGACCGACCCGGCCCAGGGCGAACTGCATCCGGGCACCAGCCAGGCCCAGGTCGCCTATGAGGGTGCGCCCACCCTGCTCAGCGGGGCGGCGGTCAAGCAGGTTCGCACCCCAGGTGCGCCGGACATGACCGAAGAGGAGTTTGCACGGGCCGGAGAAATCTTCTTCCAGCGCTGTGCCGGCTGCCATGGCGTACTGCGCAAGGGCGCCACCGGCAAGCCGCTGACGCCGGACCTGACCCAGCCGCGCGGTACGGAATACCTTAAGGCGCTGATCAACTTCGGCTCGCCCGGCGGCATGCCCAATTTCGGCACCGGCGGCGAACTGAGCAGCGACGAAGTCGACCTGATGGCGCGCTTCCTGCAGCACACCCCACCCAACCCGCCGGAATGGGGACTGGCCGAAATGCGTGACAGCTGGAAGGTGCTGATCCCGGAAAGCGAACGCCCGACCCGCCAGATGAACACGTGGGATCTGGACAACATCTTCGCGGTGACGCTGCGTGATGCCGGCGAAATCGCGCTGATCGACGGCGACAGCAAGAAGATCATCAATATCATCAAGACCGGCTACGCGGTGCACATCTCGCGCGTCTCGCATTCGGGCCGCTACATCTACACCATCGGCCGCGACGGCAAGATCGACCTGATCGACCTGTGGCTGAAGGTTCCCGACCGCGTCGCCGAGATCAAGATCGGCCTGGAAGCACGCTCGGTGGAAACCTCCAAGTTCAAGGGTTTCGAGGACAAGCTGGCCGTGGCCGGCGCCTACTGGCCTCCGCAGTACGTGATCATGGACGGCCCCTCGCTGGAGCCGTTGAAAGTGGTCTCGACCCGCGGCATGACCGTGGACACGCAGGAATACCATCCCGAGCCGCGCGTGGCCGCGATCGTGGCCAGCCACGAGCACCCCGAGTTCATCATCAACGTCAAGGAAACCGGCCACATCCTGCTGGTGGACTATTCGGACCTGAATTCGCTCAAGACCACCACGCTGGAAGCCGCTCGCTACCTGCATGACGGTGGCTGGGACGCGAGCAAGCGCTACTTCCTGACGGCGGCAAACAACAGCGACAAGATCGCCGTGGTCGACTCGCGCGAGCAGAAGATGGCCGCCCTGATCGATGTGGAAAAGATCCCGCATCCGGGCCGTGGCGCCAACTTCACCCATCCCGAATACGGCCCGGTGTGGGCGACCTCGGCGCTGGGCAACGAGAACATCACGCTGATCGCCACCGATCCGGAAAACCACCCGCAGCACGCCTGGAAGGCGGTGGAAGTGCTGAAGGGCCAGGGCGGCGGCTCGCTGTTCGTCAAGACCCATCCGAACTCCACCAACCTGTGGGTCGACACCACGCTCAACCCCGACGCAGGCATGAGCCAGTCGATCGCGGTGTTCGACGTCACCAATCTCGACAAGGGCTTTGAAGTGCTGCCGATCGCCGAATGGGCCAACCTCGGCGAAGGCCCCAAGCGCGTGGTGCAGCCCGAGTACAACAAGGCCGGCGACGAAGTCTGGTTCTCGGTCTGGAACGGCAAGGACCAGCGCTCGGCGATCGTCGTGGTGGATGACAAGACCCGCAAGCTGAAGGCGGTGCTGGACGACAAGCGTCTGGTCACCCCGACCGGCAAGTTCAACGTCTACAACACGGTCAAGGACGTCTACTGACCGGAATGGCACGACGGGGCGGGAGCATTGGCTTCCGTCCCGTTTTTTATTGCTGCCATCCATGGCGGCGGCATCGCATTTGATCACGCGGATGCCACGACCGCAGCCCGGGCCGGCAAAGAACCACTGTCATCTATGCCTGCACTTTCGCGCCGTATCGATATGTGCGCCCGGATCATGCGTTCCATTTCACCGCGATAAGCACTTTCGCCCGTGGCCCAGCAGTCTTCCCGTGCGGTTCGGCTGCAAGCGCCGGAGCTGGCATGGTGACCGGCGATTCCGGCGGCGCCTGCTTTCAGAACAGCGGTGATACGGCATGTGCAGCCTCTCCGCAGCAGGGCGCGGCGCAACGCCAATAAGCGCCAACACCTGACCGAGCCTGACGCAGTCACTTGACGATGATCAAGTTGCATGCCCGCGGATGCGCGCAGACTGAAACCACATTCATCCTGATATCGCCAGACCGGATTTCCCCTTCACCGCCACTTGCCGGGAGATGTCATGTACACGCTTCCCTTTCCGCTTCCGCACCGGTCCGGTTCCGCGCCCGGTGCGGGTATCGCCCTCACGCTGGCGCTACTGCTGGCCTTGCCCGTCACCGCGCATGCGGATCAGGGCTGGAACACCAGTGGCGACCTCCGCTTCGGCTATGTCAGCTCCGAAACCCGTGCCCGCAGTGGTACTAACTCCGATGCCGACAGCTTCCGTATCCGCGCGCGCTTCCGAATCGCCGGAGAGATGGGCGGCAACTGGCGTGCCAGCGCACGCGCAGCCGCACGGCTGGACACTGGACAGAGCAAGGATGAGTTCTGGCTGCGCACCTATGCGCCCACCGTTGCAGGACTTGAAAACGGCCAGGGCACAATCGACGAAGCCTATCTGGAATACCGCCCGGCCCAGTCGTCCTGGAGCCTGCGCATGGGTCGCTTCCAGGCTGCGTTCGGCATCAACGACATCATGAAGAAATCGCTGGACCAGAACGACAGCAGCAACTTCGACATCAGTTGGACCGACGGCCTCTGGTGGCAGTGGCGTGGGAACGACTGGACCACGCATGTGATCGCGCGCCACAACGATCGTCGCGGGCCCACCGGCACGCTGCGCCGGCCGCTGGATTTCACCGATAACGGTTCGCGTATCGGCCTGTTCGTGGCGGCGGAATCCAGGACCGCCCTCGGCCCCGTGGTGCAACGCATGGTCACGCTGACCTGGCTGCCGTCGGCACTGCGCACGAACGGCCTTGCCGATCCGGCGCTGCAGGACTACCTGGCGGTCACCGCCAAGGCGGCCGCCGAATGGCCGCTGGGTCGAGGAGGCACGACCTTCCGCCTCGGCGGCGAGCTCGGCCTGGCAGTCGACACGCCGCGCCGCGAGGCGATGAACACCGGCAGCGGCGACACCGATGCACTGTCCTGGCAAACGTCCTTCAGCTTCATGGACGTCCTGCCCGAGCACGACATCGGCATCGTCTACGGCCGCATCGCCGATGGCTGGCTGGTGTCGAGCGACTTCCGCCCCAACGATGAACTGCTGGAGGTGCGCTGGGTTTGGCAGGCAACACCAGCTTGGCAACTCGACGCGCGAATCCGCCGTCGTCAGGAAATCGACCTGTCCACGAGCGCCGCCCGCCCGCGTCGAGACGACGACCTGTACTTGCGCGCGACCTGGCGGTTCTGACCGGCAGCACCGCTCCGCGTGATGCAGCACAATGGAAAGATGGAAAGCACCCGTAGACCGGCTGCCCCCACGCCGGACCTGAGGAAATACGCCTGGCTGGCAATCGGCGCCGCCGTGCTGACGGTGCTGCTGAAGGCCAGCGCCTGGGCCATCACCGGCTCGGTGGGTCTGCTGTCAGATGCGGCCGAATCGATGGTCAATCTGGTGGCCGCCATCGTCGCGCTGGTTTCGCTGACCATCGCCGCCCGGCCGCCGGACGCCGGTCACCACTTCGGCCACACCAAGGCGGAATATTTCTCCGCCGCGCTGGAAGGGATCATGGTGTTCGTCGCGGCGGCGTCGATCATCTATCTGGCCATCGAGCGCCTGATCCATCCCCGTCCGCTGGAATCACTCGGCATCGGCCTGGCCATTTCGATGGTGGCCGCGGTGCTCAACGGCATCGTCGGGCGGATCCTGATCACGGTCGGTACCCGCCACCGCTCCATCACCCTGCGCGCCGACGGCAAGCACCTGATGACCGATGTCTACACCTCGGTCGGGGTGGTGATCGGCCTTGGTCTGGCGTGGTTCACCGGCTGGAACTGGATGGACCCGGTGGTCGCGATCCTGGTGGGTGTCAACATCCTGATCACCGGCTACAGGCTGATTTCCGAATCCACCGCCGGCCTGATGGACGCCTCGCTGTCGCCGGAAGACAACGCCCGGATCCAAGCCATCCTGGATGCCCATGCCAAGCCGGGCGAGATCGGATTCCACGCTGTGCGCACACGCGAATCGGGCGCCCGCCAGTTCATGGAAATGCACATGCTGGTGCCCGGCGACTGGACCGTGCAGCGCGGCCACGATGCGATGGAGAACCTGATCGAAGAGATCGTGGCCCAGTTCCCGTCGATCCACGTGACCGGGCATCTGGAACCCATCGCCGATCCGCGCAGTTACGAGGACATGACGCTGTAGCAAGGCGCCTTCGCTTCCGACGGAGGCAACGTGATCATGCTCGACTCGGCATCGTCACCGGCGCGAACGGGGAGCAGGCACCGGGTTGATGCGCCTGCCCGGCACAAGCTGATTCAGGTCATGGCATCGCCGTGATGACGGGAGGACACTTGCGCCATGGCTACTCCAACCTCTTCCCCGCCTCCGGTTTCCCTCCCTGCGATCCTGGCCGCTGCGCCGCACCGGTTGCTGTTCTTCATCGGTGCGTTGAACGTGCTGGCGGCGATGATCTGGTGGACGTTCTGGCTGTTTGATCCGACGCCGATGCCGGTGAACTGGGTACTGGGCGGCTGGCTGCACGGTTTCATCATCCAGTACCAGATGCTGCCCAGCTTCATGTTCGGTTTTTTGATCACGGTGTTCCCGCGCTGGATGGGGCAGCCGGAGCCCACGCGCTGGCATTACGTGCCGGTCGGGCTGGGGCTGCTGCTGGGTCAGGCGCTGTGTCTGTACGCGGCGTTTTCCGGCAGTTTGCTGGCGCTGCATCTGGGCGTGATTTCCACGCTGATGGGTTGGGGCCAGGGGCTGATGGTGCTGGGCCTGGGCGTGTGGCGCAACCGTTTCAAGACCTGGCATGCGGTCAGCTGCCTGGCCGCGCTGCTGCTGGGTTTCGTGGCGCTGGCACTGTTCATTGCCTATCTGCACACGCTGGATCTGCGTTTTGGAAATGCGGCGATCAAACTCGGCGCGTTCGGCGTGCTGCTGCCGATCTACGCCACGGTGGCGCACCGGATGTTCCCGTTCTTCGCCGGCAATGTGGTCGCCGGCTATCGTGCGTGGAGGCCGATGTGGCTGCTGGCGGCACAATGGCCGCTGTGGCTCGGGCATGTGCTGCTGGAATTGACGCATCTGACCGCATGGCTGTGGCTGGTCGATCTGCCATTGCTGCTGCTGGCACTGCTGTGCCTGTGGCGCTGGTGGCCGCGAGGGCGCATGCCGGCGCTGCTGCGGGTGCTGTTCGTGGGCTACGCCTGGTTGCCGGTGGCGATGGTGCTGTACGTGGTGCAGAGCCTGTGGCTGTTGCTGGGCGGTGAACTGGTGCTGGGGCGCGCGCCGCTGCATGCGCTGGGCATCGGGCTGTTCGGCAGCCTGCTGGTGGCGATGGTGACGCGCGTGACCCAGGGCCATTCGGGCCGGCCGCTGGTGCTGGGCGGGGTCGCGCTGTTCGCCTTCCTCGGCATCCAGGTGGTGGCGGTGGTGCGGATCGTGTCCGAACTGCTGGCCTCGCCCTATCCTGGTTTCCAGCTGGCGGCGCTGGGCTGGTTGCTGGCCTTCACACCGTGGGTGCTGCGTTCGGCCTGGATCTATCTGCGGCCACGCGCCGATGGTGCACGGGGATAAACGGCAATGATGGAGTTCTACCCACAGATCAAGGCGGTGCACGTGTACTGCGTGCTGCTCAGCGTGGCGCTGTTCTCGCTGCGCGGGTTGGCGATGATCGCCGGGCAGCGCTGGCCACGCGCCAATCCGGTGCGCTGGCTGAGCTGGAGCATCGACACCACGCTGCTGACCGCAGCCCTGATGCTGGCCGCGATCCTGCCCGGCGCGCTGTTCGCCAATCATTGGCTGACGGTGAAGCTGGTGTTCCTGGTGGTCTATGTCGTACTCGGGCACCGCTGCCTGTCGGCCAGCACGTCGAAGCGGACGCGGCCGCTGTGGTTCATCGCCGCGCTGGCCTGCTACGGCTTCATGTACAGCGTGGCGCGCAGCCATCACCCGGCCGGCATCTTCTGGTCGCTGCTGGCCTGAGTGCGCGGCGGCCGGCGTGACGCCGGACACACCCAATGTTGCCCTGCCACTTGCCCCTCCCGGCACCTGGGCGCAGGATGGCGCCCGCAGGACGGTCGGCGGGCACCATCGCAATGCCGCCCACCTCCTGCCGGAGCCCACTGTGGCGGGACATTCCATGACGGAGGCATTCAATGAACATGAAACGGGGAGTCGGGCTGGCGCTGCTGGTCATCGGCGCGGTATTGGTCTACTTCGGCCTGCAATCCACCGAATCACTGAGCGAAAGAGTGGTGGAAGGCGTCACCGGGCGCTACAGCGACGGCACCATGACCTATCTGATCGGCGGGGCCGCAGCGGCCGCCGTGGGCCTGGCTTTGCTGGTGTTCGGCAAGGGCCGCTGAACGGCCATTCCCCTCCGGCCGCTGCCCGGTGCCTGCCCTTGCCGCCACCGGGCAGCGGTTTCCGCTACTGCAGCTGAACGTCTTTGTTGCGATGCCGCAGCGCGGTTTCTACACTTCCGCACTTGACCCGCCTCACCGCTCCCGGAGCCGACCGTGCAACTGAACGTCCTCAAGGCCAAGATCCATCGCGCCAGCGTCACCCATGCCGAGCTTCACTACGAAGGCTCCTGCGCGATCGACGGCACCCTGCTGGATGCCAGCGGCATCCGCGAGTACGAGCAGATCCACATCTACGACGTCAACAACGGCGAGCGTTTCGTCACCTACGCGATCCGTGCCGAAGAAGGCAGCGGCATCATCTCGGTGAACGGCGCAGCGGCCCACAAGGCCAACGTCGGCGATCTGGTCATCATCTGCGCCTACGGCGTGATTGACGAGGCCGCAATGGCCGAACACCTGCCCACCCTGGTCTACGTGGATGCACAGAACCGCATCACCCACACCAAGCACAGCATCCCGATCCAGGCCGCCTGACAGCGCCGCACCACGCCCGGCATACCGCCATGTACCCGCACTTCTCCTCACCCGCGCTTTGACATTTGCCCGGCCAGGCGGGGAAACCCGGCCCGGCCGGTAGCCTTTCACGGCGCCACCCGGGACAATGGCCAGCTGGAATTCCCTGCCCGGAGTACAGCGTCATGAACCGTGTTTCGCTGAGCCGCTTCCTGATCGAAGCGCAACGCAGCCCGTCCCCCATCAATGCCGATCTGCGCCTGCTGATCGAAGTCGTCGCGCGCGCCTGCAAGGCCATCTCGATCGCGGTGAACAAGGGCGCGCTGGGCAATGTGCTGGGCGAGGCCGGCAGCGAAAACGTACAGGGCGAGGCGCAGAAGAAACTCGACGTGCTGTCCAACGAAATCCTGCTGGACGCGAACGAATGGGGCGGCCACCTGGCGGCGCTGGCATCCGAGGAAATGGACGACCCGCACCTGATCCCGAACCGCTACCCGAAGGGCAACTACCTGCTGGTGTTCGATCCGCTGGACGGAAGTTCCAATATCGATGTCAACGTCTCGATCGGCACGATCTTCTCGGTGCTGCGCTGCCCCGAAGGCGTCACCGACCCCAGCGCCGATGACTTCCTCCAGCCCGGCACCCGCCAGGTCGCGGCCGGCTACACCGTTTACGGCCCGAGCACGATTCTGGTGCTGACCCTGGGCAATGGCGTGCACCAGTTCACCCTGGACCGGGAAATCGGCAGCTTCGTGCTGACCCAGAGCGATCTGCGGATTCCCGAAGACACCTCCGAGTTCGCCATCAACATGAGCAACCAGCGCCACTGGGAAACGCCGGTGCAGCGCTACATCGCCGAACTGCTGGCCGGGCGCGAAGGCCCGCGCGGGCGCGATTTCAACATGCGCTGGGTAGCCTCGATGGTGGCCGACGTGCACCGCATCCTGACCCGTGGCGGCATTTTCATGTACCCGCTGGATGCCAAATGCCGCGACAAGGGCGGCAAGCTGCGCCTGCTGTACGAGGCCAACCCGATGGGCTTCATCGTGGAACAGGCCGGCGGCGCAGCCAGCACCGGGCGCGAGCGCATCATGGACGTGCAGCCGCATACGCTGCACCAGCGCATCCCGGTGATCATGGGTTCGAAGAACGAAGTCGAACGCGTCGCGGCCTATCACGCCGAAGACTGAGCCGGGCTGTCGCATGTTCCGCCGCCTGCACGGATGCCGCGCGGGCGGCGGAAAGATCGCCCCATGCTGCGCAGCAGCAATTTCCGCCTGTCACCGCACAAACGCCTGAACATTGCCGGAAAACGGCCGCAGCGCCGTTTTTCAAGCGCGGCTGAAGCCGGGGGTCGTGGGTTGTTTCACATCCTCGACGTTGGTCGAACTGAAATTGACCGGAAAAGGGCTTGACGCCGGGGATTCGGGCATAGACTCTGAAATTGCCGCAGTGCAATACGACCAGACACGGATCCTCCGCTCATGACCCAGCCCACCCTTCAGGCCTTTCTGGACGCCGTCGCCCGGCGCGACCCCAACCAGTTCGAATTCCAGCAGGCCGTGCGCGAGGTCATGGAAAGCCTGTGGCCCTTCATCGAGAAGAACCCGCAATACCGCGAGCACGGCCTGCTCGAACGGCTGGTGGAACCGGACCGCATCGTCCAGTTCCGCGTGGCCTGGGTCGATGATGCCGGCCACACCCGGATCAACCGCGCCTGGCGCGTGCAGCACAGCGCCGCGATCGGCCCGTACAAGGGCGGCATGCGCTTCCACCCGTCGGTAAACCTGTCGATCCTGAAATTCCTGGCCTTCGAGCAGACCTTCAAGAACGCCCTGACCACGCTGCCGATGGGTGGCGGCAAGGGCGGCTCGGATTTCGACCCGAAGGGCAAGAGCGACGGCGAGGTGATGCGTTTCTGCCAGGCGCTGATGTTCGAACTGCACCGCCATCTGGGGCCGGATACCGACGTGCCGGCCGGCGACATCGGCGTGGGCGCGCGCGAAGTGGGTTTCATGGCCGGCATGATGAAGAAGCTCGGCAACCACGCCGCCTGCGTCTTCACCGGCAAAGGGCTGGCCTACGGCGGCAGCCTGATGCGGCCCGAAGCCACTGGTTTCGGCACGGTCTATTTCGTCGAACAGATGCTGCACCACGCGCGCCGCCAGACACACGGTGCGCGGGTGCTGATTTCAGGTTCCGGCAACGTCGCGCAATATGCCGCGATCAAGGTGCTGGAACTGGGCGGCAAGGTGCTGACACTGTCCGATTCCGGCGGCACGCTGTACGCCCCCGACGGCTATGACGATGCCGCACTGGCCGAGGTGATGGAACTGAAAAACGCCCGCCGTGGCCGCCTCGCCGAACTGGCCGGCGACGCCCGCTTCCAGTATCTGGAAGGCAAGCGCCCCTGGCACATCCCGGCCGAGATCGCCCTGCCCTGCGCCACCCAGAACGAACTGGACCACGCCGACGCCTGCCTGCTGGTGGCCAATGGCGTGGTCTGCGTGGCCGAAGGTGCCAACATGCCCAGCACGCTGGAAGCGGTGGACGTGTTCCAGCACGCCGGCGTGCTGTACGCGCCGGGCAAGGCCAGCAACGCCGGCGGCGTCTCCACTTCCGGATTGGAAATGAGTCAGAACGCACTGCGCCTGTCCTGGACCCACGCCGAAGTCGACACCCGCCTGCATGCGATCATGAAGGAGATCCACGCCTTGTGCGTGCGCCACGGCAAGCGCGAGGATGGCAGCGTCAACTACGTGCAGGGCGCCAACATCGCCGGCTTCGTCAAGGTCGCCGATGCCATGCTCGCGCAAGGCGTGTGCTGAGCAGCCCTTCCATTTATTCTCGGCGCCGAAACACGGCTGCCGCCCTTGCAGCGAGATTCCCGTGAACCTGATCCACACCCCCGTATCGCTCGGCGAACTGGCCGACAAGATCACCATCCTGCAGATCAAGGCTGAGCGCATCACCCAGCCCGAACGCGTGGCGCATGTGCGCACCGAACTGGACGGCCTGCTGCCGCTGTGGGCCGATGCCATCGCCGGCACGCCGGAACTGGAAGCGGTCAAGGACGAACTGAAAACCATCAACGCCCGCATGTGGGACATCCAGGACGGCCTGCGCGAGCGCGAGAAAACCGGCACCTTCGACGA
>Ga0265293_10002993_pt1 | contig 32394 bp, 32 predicted proteins | sample Munlanlewell138R_FD_192505 | JGI IMG/M metagenome (GOLD analysis project Ga0265293, IMG submission 192505) | Leachate microbial communities from a municipal landfill in Southern Ontario, Canada - Leachate well 138R | ecosystem: Engineered > Solid waste > Landfill > Unclassified | place: Canada... | reverse complement strand
ACCGGAGCAATCAAAATAATTTATAGACCCATAAATATTTATAATTTGCTTAAAACTGACTCTACTGTGTATGATAACAGTACCAAACGTCCTGACAGTATATCTCAAACGCCCACAACAATCCATAAGGAGGACTGCTGATGGAGCTTCTCAGCCATTTCATCACGATTCATGGGAATACAACTTCCATTCTTCTACTAGCCTTGATTCTCGCTGCTGGATTTCTCATGACCCGGGTGACAAAATTGGCTAAGATGCCCCATGTGACCGGCTACCTCTTCGCTGGTATCCTCATCGGTCCGAGTCTCTTGGGATGGGTCGGTCCCGAAATGGTCCAAAGCCTCGACTTCATCACCGACATCGCCTTGGCTATCATCGCCTTTTCAGTGGGTAAGTTCTTCAAGCTCAGTGAATTGAAGTCCAATGGGATCAAGTCGGTGGGCCTTACGCTCTTTGAGGCGTTGGGGGCCTTGGTGGCGGTAACGCTCTTGATGCGCTTGATCTTCTCTCTCTCTTGGCCGTTCTGCCTGCTCTTGGGTGTCATCGGGTCGACCACTTCATCAGCCAGTACGCTGATGACAATCCGGCAGTACAATGCAAAGGGTGTGTTCGTCGATACAATCCTTCAGGTCACCGCTCTTGACAACGCCTTCGCCTTGATAGCCTTCAACGTCTGTGCTGCCTTCTTGGCAGCCATCGATACCGGCCATATCAGCCTCTTCTTGCTCATCCTGCCATTGGTGAAGAACTTCATCTCCATCCTCCTGGGGTTCGGTACGGCCTTTGTGCTCAAATTTCTCATTGCCAAACGCAATAGCGATGACCACCGCCTGGTGGTATTGATGATTGCCATCGTCGGTCTTGCCGGCGTATGCTCCGCCCTCAGCGTCTCGCCACTGCTCGCCTGCATGGTACTTGGCGGTACGTATCGGAACATCAGTGACGACGAGCAGCTCTTCCGCCTCTTGAACTTCTTTGCCCCGCCGGTGCTGTTGATCTTCTTTGTCGTCAGTGGCATGAAGCTCGACCTGCAGATGATCCGGATAACCGGAGTGATGGGGGTGAGCTACTTCTTGATCAGGATCATCGGCAAATACCTCGGTTCGTTCGCCGGGGCCACAGCACTAGGGCTGGAGAAGCCAGTTCGAAACTACCTGGGTATGGCGCTGACCCCGCAAGCCGGGGTGTCCATCGGTCTTGCCGCTCTTGGTCAGCGTCTCTTGCCATCCGACTCGGCGATGTTGCTCAACACCATCATCCTCTCGAGCGCGGTGCTCTATGAGATGACGGGGCCGGCTTTGGCCAAGGCGTCGCTCTATTTGAGCGGAGCTATCACGAAGGAGAGCTCATCCCCAAAGGCCTTGAGCGCCTCCTGATACCGTTGTCCGTGCCATAGGAGACCTCTTTTCTTTGATTTTGCCTCCCTTCTGTGGTGGCAATTACTCGTGGGTGGGTTGTAAGATAGAGCGACGGCAGTGAATCCGGCAGTGGCGATGTGCCCTCACCCTGTGCCTGGAATTGGTCGTGGAAGTACAATCAAAAAATTTTATAGTTCTATAAATATATATAATTTGATTTATTAGAACGAATTGTATAGTATGTCCCATATCAATGATAGGTAATCGCCCTCGCCCGCTTAATAATCCATAAGGAGGACAGCCCATGGAGTTCATTCACCATTTCATCTCGATTCATGACAACGCCACCACAATCCTACTGCTAACACTGATTCTTGGTGCAGGATTCCTCATGACACGGGTTACCAAGCTTGCTAAGATGCCGCACGTCACCGGGTACCTGCTTGCCGGTATCCTCATCGGGCCGAGCGTACTCAAGTGGGTGGATATCGAAACGGTGCGAAGCCTCGACTTCGTCACCGATATTGCGCTGGCCATCATCGCATTCTCCGTTGGTAAGTTCTTCAAGATCAGTGAATTGAAGTCAAATGGAGTCAAAGCGATAATCCTCACGATCTTCGAGGCCTCAGGGGCCCTGATCATCGTCACCCTCACCATGCACTACCTCTTTGGCCTTCCCTGGCCCTTCTGTATCCTGTTGGGGGTCATTGGTTCGGCCACGGCCCCGGCAAGCACGATGATGACCATCCGCCAGTACAACGCCAAAGGACCCTTTGTCGATACAATCCTCCAGGTCACCGCCCTTGATGACGCCTTCGCCTTGATCGCTTTCAGCGTCTGTGCCGCCTTCCTGCAGGCCCTCGAGACCGGTCACTTCAGTCCTGCCATGCTCTTCCTGCCGCTCTTCAAGAACGTGCTCTCCATCGGGTTGGGATTTGGGACCGCCTTCGTATTGAAGTACCTCATCGCCAAGCGAAACAGCGACGACCACCGCCTCGTGGTGTTGATGATCGCCATCCTCGGACTCTCCGGTACCTGTGCGTTGCTCAATGTCTCGCCGTTGCTTGCCTGCATGGTTCTCGGCGGTACCTACCGCAATATCAGCGATGATGAGCAGCTCTTCCGGCTGTTAAACTTCTTCGCCCCACCGGTGCTGCTCACCTTCTTTGTTGTCAGTGGCATGAAGCTCGACATTGTCATGTTGAAAGTGGCCGGCATCATGGGCGTCTTCTACTTCTTCATCCGCATCGTCGGCAAGTATATCGGCTCATACACCGGTGCTTCGCTGTTGAAGATGGACAAGGAGATCCGCTACTTTTTGGGCATGGCACTCACACCGCAAGCTGGTGTGTCCATCGGGCTTGCCGCCCTCGGCCAACGGCTGTTGCCCACCGATATGGCGATGCTGCTCAACACCATCATCCTCTCCAGCGCGGTGCTCTATGAGATGACCGGGCCGGCACTGGCCAAGGCGTCGCTCTTCCTCAGCGGTGCGATCACCAGGGAAGTGAAAGTAAAAACCAAGAAAGCATGACCGAGCGTGGTGTTTCGTCGTAATCATTGTTGACAGTAAAAACCCACTGGTTTATCATACTAATGATATTTAATATCATTTAGGAACGTGCATGCGAGAAAAACGACAAACAATACAGAAAGGCTTGGTGTGGGATGCCGTCAGCACCGCGACAAACCACCCAAACGCCGAAGAGATTTATGAGAGCATCGCGGTCTCCCACCCGTCGATCAGCCGGGCAACGGTCTATCGAAACCTCAACATGCTCGTTGAGGAGGGGAAGGTGAGGCGCATCAAGGTGCTCGGCGGACCTGACCACTTCGACCATTGCCTGGGCAAGCACTACCACATCCAGTGCCTCGACTGCCGCAGGGTAGGGGATCTCGAGCTGTACGATGAGATCAACCTCGATACGTGGCCGATGGATACCCACGGCTACGAGCTCACCTCCTACGAGATCGTGTTCAACGGAATTTGTCCCGATTGTCAAATTAAACGCGCTGCACAAGGGCAGTGAAGGAGTATGGAATGGAATTGAAAGGATCGAAGACGGAAGCAAACCTGAATGAAGCGTTCGCCGGCGAGTCTATGGCTCGGAACAAGTACACCTACTACGCATCCAAGGCTCGCAAGGAGGGGTATGTCCAGATAGCCAAACTCTTTGAGGAGACGGCTTTCAACGAGCAGGAACACGCCAAAATTTGGTTCAAACTCCTGCAAGAGGGTGGGGAGATTCAGGATACCGCCAGCAACCTCAAGGCGGCAGCCGCCGGTGAACACTACGAGTGGACCGAAATGTACGCCAACTTTGCCAAGGATGCCCGTGAGGAAGGCTTTGCCAAGATTGCAACCCTGTTTGAGATGGTCGCCGCCATCGAGAAGCACCACGAGCAGCGCTACCTCGACCTTTTGAAGAACGTCGAGGACGGAGTGGTCTTCAGCCGCGATGGTGATCAGATCTGGGTCTGCTCCAACTGTGGGCACATCGTCGTTGGTAAGAAGGCACCCGGCATCTGCCCGGTCTGTGTACATCCGCAGGCGTACTTCGAGATTGCCGCAAAGAATTACTAATTGAAGATCATTGAAGACCAGTGGAGGACGGCAGGCGTGAGCCTGCCGTTCATCATTGCATGCCCATATAGCGCATCGGGTTGGTCTGCACCATGCGGTGGACCTCCTCGTCGCTGAGGGGCGAAGCCTCGAAGAGCCGGAAGTAGGAGGTGTAGGACTCGACCTTCATCAAGTTCACCGAGAAGTCGGTGCCGAAGAGGATCCGTCCTTCGATGGTCTCTCTCACCTCGTCTTCAAGGCTTGTCAAAAAGTTGGAGAGCTCGTCATAAAAGCCGACGTTTGCCCCACTGAAGGAGACATCGGCATAGATGTTGGGGTAACTCTTCATCAGCTCGGTGATCTGGTAGAACCACGAGGAGTCGGGTACCTTGTTGGCCAAGCCGGTGAGCACAGTCAATGGGTTCTTCTGCAGTGGGGTGTACTGCCACCCAAAGTGTGCGAAGTCGATCGCCAGCATCGGAAATTGAGCGAGGACCGGGCGCCAGGCATCGGGTTCGCTGACCCGCCACGCCTCCTTTGCACTCAGGGCGCGAAAGCCCTGGTCATCGCAATGGGTCATGATGGGGATCTTGTGCTCAGTACAGAACTCATAGATGGCTGCAACCTTCGCCCGCTCCTCCCGGTCAGCGGGCCAAGGGTCGTAGCCCAACGGAGGATAGACCTTGATACCGTAGAATCGGCGCTTGCCGCTCGCCTTGTCGGCGTCGGTCACCACGAATGTCGAGAGGATCTCCTTGATGAAGGGGAGGCAGTGCACTGGCGGGTTGATGCCTACGAAAGGGAAGAAATCAAAGAGTCCGTCAGGATGGTTGGTGCGATAGTGCTCAAAGCCAGAGAGCGTGTCGTCGATGTAGGTGAGGATCTTCTCCTTCTTGGGGGTGGGGTAGTAGAGTGACTGACCGCTGGTTGGTGAGGCGGTGAAGTCCATCAACATCGGACACATCGCCATCTTGTCGTAGGTACGGCTGCGAAAGTGGAGCTTTCCGCTGCGGATGTAGGGCTTGTCGGGCCGTGCCGCCTCCTCGTCATGGGAGGCGTAGGCTCCGCCAAGGTCCTCCTCCATCATCAACAGCGTGGCGCCGATGGGTTGCTCGAAGGTTGTCAGCGTATTGGTGATGCGTGACAGCAGTGTGTGGGTCCTGCGTGTCTTGGGTGTGAGGATGTAGGAGGGGAGCAGCGCTCCACTGGTGAAAAGCTCGGCTACGCCGCTTTCGATCGAACCGAAGAAACTGATGAGGTTGGGGTGGGAGATGTCCATCAGATGAAAGTGCTGGTCGAAGAAGTAATTCATTGCTCCTCCAGAAAAATTGGGGGACGCACCCGTCCCCCGTCTGTTTACAAGCCCATCTTCTGCTTCATCCTTGCCCAGGAGTCGCGCAGCGTGACAGTGCGGTTGTAGACCTGCCTCCCCTCATCGCTGTGCTTGCTGTCCAGGCAGAAGTAGCCGTTCCGGATGAACTGCAGGTAGTCGCCTACCTGCGTCTTGAGTATCTCCACCTCTGCTTTGGCGTCGGTGACGATGACGTGAGAGTCGGGATTCAGGTCATCGAGATAGTTGCCCGTTCCCTGGCCGGGGTATTCACTGGCGAAGAGCTTGTCATAGAGGTGGACCTCGATCTCAACCCCCTCGCTGGCGCTGACCCAGTGGCTGGTGCCCCGTACCCGTCGCCCGTCCTCGGTCGCCCCACCGCGCGAGGCAGGGTCGTAGGTGCAGTGCACCGCAACGATGTTCCCATCCTCATCCTTCTCCACCGAGGTGGGGGTGACGTAGTAGGCGTACTTGAGGCGTACCTCATTGCCGATGTAGAGGCGATGGTAGCCCTTGGGCGGGTGCTCGGCGAAGTCCTCCGCTTCGATATAGAGTTCTCGGGTGAAGGGGACCGGGTGGGAGGGGCTGTTTGGATCCTCGGGGTTGTCAACCGCGTCAAAGTACTCGACCCTGTCCTCAGGGTAGTTGTCGATGATCAGCTTGATGGGCTCAAGGACGACCATCAGGCGTTTGGCACGCTTGTTGAGGTCCTCACGCACACAGAACTCGAGCAGGGAGTAGTCGACCACACTCTCAGATTTGGCTACACCGACACGGCCCACGAAGTCCTTCATCGATTCGGGTGAGTACCCACGGCGGCGGATGCCGCTGATGGTGGGCATGCGCGGATCGTCCCATCCGTCGACTATGCCCAGTTTGACCAGATTGAGCAGCCGACGCTTGCTCATCACCATGTAGTTGATGTTCAGGCGGGCAAACTCATATTGGCGTGGGGCGTGGTCGATACCATCAATCTCGGTCGCCCAATCGTAGGCGGGACGATGATCTTCAAACTCGAGGGTGCAGATCGAATGGGTGATGCCCTCGATGGCATCACTGATCGGGTGGGTGAAGTCGTACATCGGGTAGATGCACCACTCATCCCCGGTGCGGACATGGTGGGCGAACTTGATCCGGTAGAGGGTGGGGTCACGCATATTCATATTGGGGCTTGCCATGTCGATCTTTGCCCGAAGGACCATCGAACCCTCCGGGTGCTTGCCCTGGCGCATCTCTTCAAAGAGGGCGAGGCTCTCTTCGATGGGACGGTCGCGCCATGGGCTGTTCTTGCCCACTTCGGTGAGGGTGCCGCGATACTCCTTCAGCTCTTCGGCACTGAGTTCGTCGATGAAAGCTTTGCCCTCCTTGATGAGGCGCACGGCAATCTGGTGGAGCTGGCCATAGTAATCGGAGGCGTAGTACTCATGTTCCCCCCAGTCGAAGCCCAACCACGAGATGTCCCGTTTGATGGATTCGATGTACTCAAGCTCCTCTTTCTCTGGGTTGGTGTCGTCATAGCGGAGGTGACAACGTCCCTGGTACTTCTCTGCCAGACCGAAGTTCAAGCAGATCGACTTGATGTGGCCGATGTGCAGATACCCGTTCGGTTCGGGAGGGAAGCGGGTGATGATCATGTTATTCGGGACCTTGCCGGCGGCAAGGTCATCCTCGATGATTCGCTCAAGGAAGTTTGACGGGGCTTTCACCTCGACTGTCTCGTCCATCTCTCAATCCTGCCTTATGCCCTTCCAAAGGGGCTTTTTTATATGATTGCATAGTAGCACAAGCGTATCGCTTGTGCGAGTGCCCATTAAATGTGTCTGCGATAGGAAAACGTCTCGATGATGGCCTTTTGTTCACGGTCGCCGGGGTTGGCGAAGTACGGCCCGAAGCTGATCGAGTTGGCCAGGCCTGGGAGGGTGAAACACCCTACCCAGTGTATCGGATCGCTGCTCTCGCTTCGATAGCCGATGGATACTCCCTCCTGTTCTCGTCGCAGCGACCAGAGGGTGCTCTCTGTTGACGGGTTTGACCGTTTCACGTGCCAGCGATTGGCCCATCCGCTGATGCTGGCGTTGATGACCACCTCGCCGCCGACCAAGCCTACAGCGATGAACGTGGCATCGGTGTGGTAGAGGACCATGCCCGCTTCGCACCCCGCTTCAGACCTGAGGGCCATCTGGCAGTCAAAGTACTCGTCACTGATGGCCAAAAGCAATGGCCCCTGAGGGGGCGGCGGGGTGAACGGTGCAACCACCACCTCCCTCGTGAGGCGGTTGCCCTTGGAGGCCAGTGGTTCCCTGATCCAGGTGAAGTCGGGCAGCGTGATGCGTTTCATGGGCCCAGTATAGGGGTTTGGAGAACTTTTTTCCACATCCCGCTTTATTGAGTGATGCTTGTGGTGTACGCTATGGGCAGGACAAGGAGGAGTTTGAGATGATTGGAATCATGGGAGAGGCGTTGATCGACTTCATCGCCAAGACAGAGGGAGATGTGGTGAGCTTTGATTCTTTCGTCGGTGGCTGTGCGCTCAATGCAGCGACTGCGGCAGGCCTGCAGGATGCTTCGGTCGGCTTCATCGGCAAGATTTCAGCCGATATGTTCGGCACCCGGATGCTCGAGCACCTGGTGGACAATCGGGTGATGTTCGACCCGCTGCTCTGCAACGCCAGCCAACCATCGCTTTTGGCCTTCGCCTCCCTCGATTCCAAGGGTAGCGCCACGTATGCCTTCTATCTCGATGGCAGTGCCCCGCTCAGCGTAACCAAGGATGAATTGATCACCGTCATGGCTGAACACACCGACCTGCGCGTCGTTCATATCGGCTCGCTGGCACTGACGCTGGAGCCCAGCTCCTCGGCGATCCTGGCTGCCCTCGGTGAGTTTGAACCGAGGCCGGTGATCTTCCTCGATCCCAATGTACGACCAGCGGTCATCACGGACGCAGCTGCCTTCCGCGATCGCATGGATGAGGCGATGGACCTCGCCTCGATCATGAAGCTCAGCGACGAAGATCTCTCCTACCTCTATCCCGGCTGCGATACCCATGCACAGGCGGCGGCGCTGGCTCAAGAGAAGGATCTGCACGTGATTCTCACGCTCGGGCGGGGTGGGGCGGCCTGGTACACCCCTGATGGAGCCGTACGGACCCAAGCGATCATCGATCTTGCCGTGATCGACACCGTCGGAGCCGGCGATACCTTCAGTGGCTCAATCCTCACGTACCTCCACGACCGCGACTACTTCGGTAGCGATGGCCAAAAACCGATGATGGGAGAGCTGCCGCTCGCGGTCATCGAGGAAGCGTTGCTTTGGGCGAGTGCCGCCAGTGCCATCAACTGCAGTCGCAAGGGGTGTGACCCGCCGACCAAGGAGGAGGTTGCCTCACTCTTGGGCTCGCTGTAGTTGCCTCACCCTTGCACTTGGAAGTACACTGTCACCAATGGTCAGACACAAACCAAATCGCCTACTCACCATCATCCTCATCATCCTTGGTGCCGCCCTCATCATCGCAGCAATCATCGTTCTGGGACGATGGACGCGTTATATTGGCGAAGAGAAACAACGACGTGAACTCAGCGATGCACTCAAGACCATCGTCGAAAAGCAGGGGGTGGAGGCGGTACTCTCCCTCTCCGGGGTGCAGCTGGCAGACATCTTCTACGGCGAGGAGGGAATCACCATCCTCAGCGGAGAGGAGTCGTCGTGGCGGTACAGCTCCTCGGAGATGTTGAACATCACCATCTACGAGCGGGTGAACAAGAGCGTGGTGCACATCACCACCGCCGAGCCGTCGCTGGGCATGAACGTCGATACCCAGGGTAGCGGCAGCGGGATCATCCTCTCCGCCGATGGCTACATCCTTACCAATGCCCATGTCGTGGAGAAGGCCGCCAGCTTGAAGGTCGGCCTCTACTCCGGTGAGGTATACGCTGCCAAGCTCATCGGCTTGGACAGCGTCGATGACCTGGCGGTCATCAAGATCGAGGTGCCCAAGACGGTGAGCCTCTTGCCGGTGAAGCTCGGGGACAGCGATGCACTGCGTGTCGGACAGAAGGTCATCGCCATCGGAAACCCCTTCGGATACGATCGTACGATGACGGTAGGTATCGTCAGTGGTCTGAACCGGCCGGTGAAGTCGGCCGACGGGAAGATCATCATGAACGCCATCCAGACCGATGCGACCATCAACCCGGGGAACAGCGGGGGGCCGCTGCTCAATGGCCGCGGCGAGGTGGTGGGCATCAATACCTCGATCTACTCGACTACCGGCAGCTCCCAGGGCCTGGGCTTCGCCATCCCCATCGCCACGGCACTGACCGTCGTCCCCGATTTGATCACCAGTGGCAAGGTCAGTCGTGGATGGCTCGATGTGGCTGCCGTACAGCTCTCCGCACAATTGATCAGCTATGCGAAGCTGCCGCTTGAAGAGGGAGTGCTGGTCAGCCAAGTCGCCCCGGGGGGCTGGGCCGAGAGGGCGGGTATCCTCGGGGGAACGCAGGCTGTCCAATACGGCTCATCACTGCTCTACCTTGGGGGTGACATCATCACGAGAATCGGTGATGTGAAGATTGGGGACCTCAACGACCTCTATCTGGCCCTGCTGCCGATGCGCAGTGGCCAAAAGGTTGAGGTTGAGGTGAATCGAAAAGGTGAGACGAAGCGTTTCACCGTACAACTGATAGAACGAACGGCGCAGCACGTCGGCGCCTTGGTACGATAAGCATGCACGATATTACTGTAGACCAACGATGGGGCGGGGAGACGATCGAAAATGTTCACGGAGACGTCTCCTACCAAGAGAGAAAATTCAAGGTGGCTGCGCCCTTCGATCCCTCGGGCGACCAAGCCCAGGCGATCGAACGCCTTGCTGAGGGAATCATTCGAGGCGACCGATATCAGACACTCAAAGGGGTGACCGGTAGTGGCAAGACCTACACGATGGCCAAGATCATCGAGACGGTACAGCGCCCGACGTTGGTGCTCAGCCACAACAAGACACTGGCCGCTCAGCTCTACCGGGAGTTCAAGTCCTTCTTCCCTGACAATGCGGTGGAGTACTTCGTCTCCACCTACGACTACTACCAGCCCGAGGCGTACGTACCGGGCAAGGACCTCTACATCGAGAAGGAAACTGACATCAACCAGGAGATCGACCGCCTGCGTCTGAGCGCGACCTTCTCTTTGATGGAGCGGCGTGATGTCATCGTCGTGGCCACGGTCTCGTGCATCTTTGGCTTGGCCAACCCAGTCTCGGTGCGAGACATGGTCTACACCTTCCATCGGGGGACCCCCTTCAACCACAAGGAGATCCTCAATCAGCTGGTGAGGATGCAGTATGAACGCAACGATGCGATCCTCAAGCGTGGCGCCTTCCGCGTCAAGGGCGATACCATCGAGATCTGTCCCTCATACCTGGAGAATGCGGTGCGCATCAGCGTTGACTGGGATGAGATCGCCCAGATCCAGTGGTTCGATCCGATCAGCGGTGAGAAACAGGAGAGTGTGGAGAGCTATACCCTCTACCCAGCCAAGCAGTTCGTCATGCCCCCCGAGCAAGTCCAGGCAGCCATCAGCCGGATTCGCGGCGAGATGGAGGAGCAGATCGAGTACTTCGAGTCGATGGGAAAACCTCTGGAGGCGGAACGGATCAAGACGAGGGTTGAGTACGACTTGGAGATGCTGCAGGAGATCGGTTACTGCTCCGGCATCGAAAACTACAGCCGTCCGCTCTCCAACCGCAAGGCCGGAGAGCGCCCGGCGGTGCTGCTCGACTACTTTCCCCCGGACTTCGTCACCTTCATCGACGAGTCCCACGTAACGATTCCCCAAGTCGGGGCGATGTACGAAGGGGACCGCTCGCGCAAGCTCAACCTGGTCAATTATGGCTTCCGCCTCCCCTCTGCGCTGGACAACCGACCGCTAAAGTATGCTGAGTTTATCAATGTCATCGACCAGCGCCTCTATGTCAGTGCAACCCCGGGCAAGACAGAGCTCTCAGAGAGCAGCCAAGTGGTGGAGCAGTTGATCAGGCCAACCGGGTTGCTCGATCCCAAGATCGATGTGCGATCGTCTGAGGGTCAGATGGAGGACCTCTATGGCGAGATCCGCAAGACGGTGGCGAAGAAGCAGCGGGTACTGGTCACCACGCTGACCAAGAAGATGAGCGAGGAGCTCTCCGATTACTTTGCCTCGCTGGGGTTGAGGGTTCGCTACCTGCACAGCGAGATTGAGACCATCGAACGGGTGGAGTTGCTCCGCGACCTGCGCCTCGGGGTCTTTGACGTATTGGTGGGCATCAATCTGCTCAGAGAGGGGCTTGACCTGCCGGAGGTCTCCCTCATCGCCATCCTCGATGCCGACAAGATTGGTTTCTTGCGCTCCACCACCAGCTTGATCCAGATCATCGGACGGGCAGCGAGGAATGCCGAGGGGAGGGTCATCATGTACGCCGACCGAATGAGCAGCGCCATGGAGGAGGCAATCGGGGAGACTGAGAGGCGACGTGCCATCCAGATGGCCTACAACGAAGAGCACGGTATCACGCCCACGACAATCATCAAGGCAGTGCAGGACATCATCGAACGGGAGAAGGAGGAGACACGGGAGATCCAAAAGCAAGATCTCAACATCCTCAAGGGGGGCTACAACCTCTTCTCCGCCTCCGACCGCAAGAAGTACATCAAGGCATTGGAGAAGGAGATGCTCGAGGCCGCCAAGAACCTGGAGTTTGAGCGTGCCGCTGTCATTCGCGATGAGATTGTGGCAGTGCGCGAAGGGCAGTTCATCGGCTGACCAGAACAAGGTCCAATGGTCCCCCACTGATCTGTGGGTGCTGATACCACAGCCCGAAGCGCCCATCGGTGGGGATACGCTGGTGGCAGAGGATATATTGGTAGAGCCAATCGCTGCTGATAAACAGTCGCTTGAGAACCAAGGCCTGTTGGGTGCACTCCCATCCCAGCGCCTCCAGCAACGCGCCGGTGAAGTAGCCGTGGGTGTGATCGCCTCCAAGCGGCTCGCTGCTGGTATGGTCGCTACTGGTTGCACTGAGCACAAACACCCTGCGGTTATACGGTGCATTGGTGAAGAAACGCCGATAGGCATCGCCAAAGATATCGCGCCGCTCCACCACTGAGATTGAGGAGCCCTCCTCCTGGACAAAATTGCCACTGTAGCAGCTGTCGAGGATGAGCAGCACCGACGCCTTGCACGGTGCCAACAGAGTGAAGAGCTCATCTGTCCCCAACAGAAGCGATCCATCGATACTCCCGCCTTCTAAAAAGATACTTCCCTCTTCACCAGGTGGGGCCAGCACCAGCGACCCGTCCTCCATGCCGTGGCCACTGTAGGTGATGATGAGCAGGTCACCGACGTGCAAGGCTGACATCCAGTGGCCAAGGCGCTCAAGGATCCGCTCCTTGGTGGGAACCCCGTCTGATGAACCACCTTCATACATCCACAGGCCATCGTCATCCAACGCTCCTGTTTGGATCAACAACTCACCAGAGAACGCCCTCCCTGCAAAGAGCTGCGCCAAGGCCAGCGATACCTCCACCGCATCGTTGATGGTGGCAGGCAGGACCTGCACATCACAGCCCCGATAGGAGAGGCCGATGCCCACGTGCACGATGGTACCTTCATCGATGGGAAGGAGTTCGCAGGAGAGTAATAACGCTGCCAACAGAAGAGGAAAGAGGCGTACATGCTTCATACCTCTCAAGGCAGAGACAAAGATGGTTTGCTTCAGAAGGTGAAGAGGACCATGTCCAGGGCACCACCGGTGACCATGGGGTGCTGGTTCTGTCCGGACGGAGCGAAGACGGAGTACCAGCTATTAGGTGATTTGTAATCCTTTACGTAGGTATACAACGAACCTGCGCTTAGAATTGAATTTTTTGCCGCTGGGGGATTTGGTAATAAATCAAGATTAATGGTTGAGAGGTCCTTGGCGTGTGGGTGGCTCCAACCAAGCGCGTTGAGGAGGGCATAGGTGAATACCCCGTGGCTGTGCCCATTGGCCGTGCCTTCCTCATACGATTTTGTGTTAGTACTTGCTGTGAGAACAAACACTTCAGGCTTAGAATACGTAGTCTTATCCCAATACTTCTTATACCATTTTGAGATATTGTTGTTAATCAGAGTGGAGTGGCTTGCACCGGTCTCTGGTATCGATACCCCACTATAACACGTATCAAGAATCATGATTTTCCGCCCAGGCACCTCCTGCAGGGCATCAAGGAGATTGGATGTTGCATACACTTCATTTGTTGCCAATACAAGTTCTCCTTCCTCTGACCCATGTCCACTATAAGTAAAAATTATGAGGTCGTTGGGAGTAGCTACAACTTTTAGATTGTTGATGGCTTGATGAAGATTGGCTGAATTGGGAAGTGAATTTACTGGTTCTGTGTTTCCGATGGTCACCGTCCCTGGCGGTGATGCATCCTGAAGAAACAAGTACCCATAATAATCAATGGCTTTTGATTTTGTCGTTACAGCCTTCAAGGCGAGGTTAAGTTCCTGTGCATCGGGGATAGTACCACCTAGCGTTGCTTGTTCATTAGTGTCCGAATAATCCAGCGCCACCAGGATTGCATAGACCTTTCCAGCTTGTGGCTCCTCTATGAAGAGTTCACAGCTGAACAAGAGGAGGGAGAGGAGGAGGATGGCAATGAGGATCGGGGATCTCTTCATTGTCGGCCTCCCCACGTTGGGAAGATTCGGTAGCGCAACCCCACCGAAGGCTGAAGGGCGGTGATCTCCTTTCTCAGGTGGATGGTGAGCGGAAAGATGAGATCCAAGGTGTAGATGGGGCTCTGGATGAGGAGGAGTTCAACACCGAAGGAGGTCGTGAAGGAGGCGAAGGCGCTGTCAACGTTACGGTAGAAGTTGATCTCGGTACCCACTGTGGTAAAGAGGGCAAGCTTCTCTCTCAGCTGGTAGGCAAAGCGCAGGTCAGCCCCGACCGAGTCGAATCCACGGGCCCGGTAGAAGCCATGGGTGATCGAGGCAGTGGTACCACGGTAGCGGAATTCCAAACTGAAGTCGTAGTGGCTCTTTTGAAAGCCCAGAACCCCGATGGAGACCTCACCTCCTGCGGCCGTGCGCATCGGGATGTCATCCTGATAGTGGGGGATGGAGAGGTAGGGGAAGAACGAGGCGGAGAGTGAGTAGTATTGCCCTCCAGCTTGGGCGGTGAGGGGGGAGAGGATACAGGCGAGGATTATGACCAAGACCACTCGTTTCATAGCAAGAGTATAGCCTAATGGCTTAGGGTGTGTATTCCCCTATCGAGGGAGATTCTTGCTGTTTGTCCCCTCAAAGAGCAAGATATCCTGCTTTCTGACCGAGAAGTTGATACTCGTCGTCCTCGGCCTGCGATCACAGTAGCAGACGATGGGATGGCCCTGCCAGCGGGTGTGGAGACGGTAGCGCCCACCTTGGAACTCACAGCTCTCTACTGTAGCGTCACTGAAAGCAAGGTGGGGCAGATACTCGCCGGGTGTTGTGGCGTGTACCGTCACCTGTTCAGGGCGGAAGAAGATGACCCCGCCCCGTGCTTCATCATCTTGGTGCAGCAGGTGGGCAGGCAGTGTGTTCCCTTCGCCGATGAAGGTGGCGACAAAGAGGGAGTTGGGCGCATGGTAGACCTCTTCCGCCTTACCGCTCTGCATGACTGTTCCTTCGTGCATGACGATGATCCGGTCAGCGATGGAGAGCGCCTCCTCCTGGTCGTGGGTGACATAGAGGGTGGTGATGCCCGTCTCATCGTGTATACGACGGATCTCTTCGCGCAGGTGCTTTCTCAGCTTTGCATCGAGGGCGGAGAGCGGCTCGTCGAGGAGAAGCAGCTGGGGGTCGCTCGCCAACGCCCTGGCAAGTGCCACCCGTTGCTTTTCTCCTCCAGAGAGCTCGTCACTCTTGCGTTTTTCGTACCCTTCAAGGGAGACGAGGCTGAGCAACTCATCAACGCGTCTGGTGCGTTGTGATTTCTTGATATGCCTGAGTTTGAGCGGGTAGGCGATGTTCTCTGCCACGCTCATATGGGGAAAGAGAGCGTACTCTTGAAAGACCATGGCAATCTGGCGATGGTGGACGGGAACTGAGGTCAGGTCGTTGCCAAAGAGCGTGATGCTCCCCTCCTTGAGCGGAAGCAGGCCTGTGATGAGCTGTAATGTGGTGGACTTGCCACACCCCGACGGTCCGATGATACAGGCGAGCTCACCCTCTTCTACAGCGAACTGGGCATTGAGGGTGAACTCTTCATACGATGCGCCCAGCGCACAGACGAGGCCACTAGTATGCATGTTTTTTTCCTTTGGTGGCTGTGGTTGCGATGAAGACCAGCGCGCTGACGGCGATCAGGATGGTCCCCAATGCACAGGCACCTTGGTAGTTGTAGGAGCCGATGAGCCGATACATGACAATCGGAAGGGTGACGATGGTTGAGGAGGCGAGGGTCAGGGTTGCATTGAACTCCCCCATTGAGATGGCGAAGGCAAAGATGGCACTGCTGACCATCGCAGATTTGAGCAACGGAAGCTCGACTGCAAAGAAAGCCCGTGCCGGGGTGCTGCCCAGTGTGCGGGCGCTGTTGGTGTAGGTTGCCGGGATCTTGCGATACTCAGGCAGCAGGACCCTCAGCGCAAAGGGCAGGGCGATGACCAGATGGGCCAGGACCACCAGCGTGTAGCTGAGGCTCGCCCTGCCGACCAGGCGCGAGGCGATGAGGAAGTAGCCCAAGCCGATGATCACCGAGCTCACTGTCATGCTGAGCATGCCCAAGAGTTCCAAGGTGCCTCTCCCTCGCCGTCGCCTTTGGATGGAGGCGGCCAAGCCGATGCCCAGCGAGACGGCGATGAAGGAGACGATGAGGGCGATGAGAAGGCTGTTGACCAGCGCAGTGAGCGCCGACCCCATGTGGGAGGTGGCCCGTTCCACGTTGAGGAGTTGGCGGTACCATCTCAGCGTGAACCCTGATGAGGAGTACACCGACCGCACGATGACCGAGATGATCGGGGCGAGGACGAAGAGGAGGGTGATGATGGTGTACAGGGCAGCCAAAGCCCGTCCCACTAATCCTGCAGGGCGCTTTTCTAAAAAGAGTGGCTGCAGGTAAGCTTCGCTCTTGGCGAGGCGACGTTGGCTTCTGTTGTATGCGATGAGCATGAGACTGGTCACAGCGATGGAGAAGAGTGAGAGGGCTGCCGCAGCCCCGGTATTGCCCACCATCCGCGCTTGGCGGTAGATCTCCACCTCCATGGTGGTGTAGCGTGGCCCTCCACCGAGGACGAGGATGATGGCGAAGCTGCTGAAACAGAAGAGGAAGACCAGACTTGATGCACTGATGATCGCTGGTAGGAGACGTGGCAGCGTGATAGCGAAGAACGTCTTGGCCTTTGAGGCGCCGAGGGTGTAGGAGGCGGCCTCGAGGCGGCGGTCGAGGTGCATCGCATAGGTGGCTACCAGATTCATGATGATCGGGAAGTTATAGAAGGTGTGTGCCAGGATGATGGCTTTGTAGGAGTACAGGATTCGTACCGGAGGCTCGGGGAGGGAGAAGAGCTTCATCAAGGCGGTGTTGAGAAAGCCGTTGTTGCCAAAGAAGATTACAAAGCCGAGCACCACCAAGATCGAGGGGATGACGAAGGGCACGGCGCTGAGGGCGAGGATGAGGCGTTTGAAGCGGAAGGAGTATGACGAGAGGAGATAGGCGCCACCGAGGGCCACCACCAGCGAGGTAAGGGTGGAGAGGGATGCCTGGATGAGGGTGAAGCGCATGATCCTCAGGATATATGGATCGGTGAAAACACGGGTGATGGGAGCGAGGGAGAAGCCCCCTCCCGGGCCGATGAAGGCAGAGGAGAGGGTGATGACCAGTGGGACGAGGAAGAAGAGGGTGATGACCAACAGTGCCGGCACTGCCAGATGCTGGTAGAACCTACTCTGCTCCATCTCGCGTAATCTCATCGACTCATTACCTCTGTCCACTCAGTAAGCCACCGTTCGAGGTTTTTTTCAAGCCTTGTCCGGTCAGTGGAGAGCGACTGAGGCGGCTTGGGCGCCCATTGGAACGCTGCAGGCAGTTCGGTTGATGCGTTGGTCGGATACATCGAGTTGGCGATGGCTATCTCTTCTTGTGCATCCGAGAGGAGGAAGTCGACAAACCGCTCGGCCTCCTCTTGCCGGGTACTCGAAGCGAGGATCCCCACCCCCTCGATCGTCGCCTGATGGCCCGAGGGGAAGATCAAGGCTTGGTAGCGGGTACTCCCCTCGTTGAGCACGTGGTAGACCGGGCTGGTGGTGAAGCTGATGACCAGTGGCGCCTCTCCTTCGGTGAAGAGCCCGTAGGCGCTGGACCAGCCATCGGTGATGGTCAACACGTTTGGTTTGATCGCCTCCCACCAAGAGAGCCAGTGCTCCGGGCCGTACTCCTCGATCGTCCACAGGAGCAGTCCCAGACCCACCGATGAGGTGCGTGGGTCGATGAGGATGATCTTGTCTTTGAAGCGAGTGTCAGTCAGGTCGGAGAGCGTGGAGGGCCACAGTGGCCGCTGCAGCTTCTCACTATCGACGATGAAGGCATAGTTGCCGTAGTCGAAGGGTAAAAGCCGCCACGTCGGGTCGAAGTGCAAAAAAGAGGGGATGTGTTCAAGCTGTGGACTCTGATAGGGACGCAACAGGGCAGAGTCGAGGATCCTGCCCGCCATGTCGTCGGTGATGCCGACCACCACATCAGCCGGGGTGGATTTACCTTCGGCCATCAAGCGATTCATCATCGAGATGGCATCGCCGCTTCCCACGAGTTTGATGGCAGTGCCGAAGCGCGCCTCATATTCGGCGACCAATGCAGGGCCTGGGCCCCAGTCTCCGGTAAAGGCATCGTAGGCGTACACTACCAAGGGTTCTTGCCGCTCGGCTCTTCCCTGCGCAAAGATGGGGAAGAGGAGGAGGATGATGGCAACCATTACACAAAAGGCTCGATGCTGTTTCATACTGCACCTCCCAATGATGATAGTCTGCCATGGGGATTCAATGATCAGTGACTGTCTCCCTCCGCTGGTATTATCCAGATCAGGTCAACGGGTGTAATCTCAGGCGTATGGCCACCCCAGGACTCTTTCAGCTTACTGAGCGCCGGTGGAGGTGTCAAGGAGCCTCAGTCGGTTGAAAACTCTCTATCTCTGGTCTACAGTATTTTTATGAGACCAATTGTCACCGCCGCCGCAATTGCACAAGTGGATACGAGGGCCCAAGAAGAGGCCAAGATCCCCGCCCTCCTCTTGATGGAGAGCGCCGGTCTGCAGGCATGGCAACACCTCAAGGCCCGTCTGACACGCCAGGAGGAGCTCCTTCTCTTTCTTGTCGGAGCAGGCAACAATGGAGGTGATGCCCTGGTGGTCAGCCGCTATGCATACAACGAGGGATACACCAACCAGAAGATCTACCTCCTTGACGGCACTGTCTCCCCCTCCTCGCTCGTGCAGCGCCGCATCATCGAAGGGTATGGTATCGAGGTGATCAACGACACGGGTCTTCATGAGGCGTTGAGTATCGCCGATTGGGTCATCGACGGCATCGCCGGTACCGGGTTGAAGGGGGCGTTGAGAGGCACAGCGAGAGCGGTGGTCGAGCAGATAGAGAAAAGCAGTGCCCACGTCTTCAGCATTGATATCCCGAGCGGCCTCGGTGACCACGTGGCAGTCGATGCTCCGTCGATACACGCCACCCTCACCGTGACGATGGGGGCATATAAGAGTGCGATGTTCCACCCCAAGACCCGCAGCCGCTGTGGAACAATCGTGGTGGTCAACCCAAGTTTTCCCCCATCCATGATCGACCGATTACCCACTGTCGCCCACATTGACGAGCAGCGGGCAGCGCTGGCTCCCTTGAAGGTCGATGACTACAAGAACAGTCGTGGGCATGTGGCAGTCTTTGGCGGCAGCCCTCCCTATAGCGGGGCGTTGCGCCTCAGTGGCCGTGCAGCCTTTGCCTCCCGTGCCGGATTGGTGACGCTGGCCTGTGATGAGGAGATCCTTGGCGTCGTTGCATCCGAGGCTCCCTCGGTGATGGTTCGCCCCTCCACTACAGTAGATCCGACAGCCTACGATGTGCTGCTGGCAGGGCCGGGGTGGGGACGTGGGCGTGCTGCGTTGCTCAAAACCCTCTTGGCGTCGAAGAAACCGATGGTCATCGATGCCGATGGCATCACTGCCTTGGCCGAGGTCGTCACCACCGGCGGTTTGAGCGAGCACGGCTCTCTGATCATCACCCCCCATCTGGGCGAGCTCAAACGCCTTGCCTCCTCACTGGGTGTTGAGGATGAGACCACCGCCCTCGGCTTCTTCTCCATGATCAAAGAGATCGCGTCCAGGTTGGACGCACTTTTGGTCGTCAAGAGTTCACTCGTCCATATCGTATTGCCCAATCGGACGGTCCTCGTCGTCGAAGGGTGCAACCCCTCGTTGGGGGTGGCCGGCAGCGGCGATGTGTTATCTGGCATCATCGCCGCCCTCTGGGCGACCAGTGGTGATGCTGTTGTGGCGGCCAGATGTGGGGTGCAGATCCACCAAGAGGCTGGCCGTCGGGCCCATGCAGCGGTAGGTTACTACGACAGCGAGCATCTGGCCGAGTATGTGGGGCGTACGGTGCAGGAGGCAGAGCGATGATGCAGACCTACCTGTTGAGTCTCCTCTATCTCCTCTACGGCTCTGCGTTTCTCCTCGCCGATGTCCACGGGGTGCGCTTTCCCATCCTCCTGTCGCTGCGCTACCACTTTCGCACCAAGAAGGGGGTGCGCGTGCTCCTCATCGTCTTCGGCCTCTCCATTGCTCTCCTGCTCGCCCTTTTCCCGATGGAGCCCGGCCCAGTATTGTTTGGCGACTTCATTCCACTGCTCAACGTTATCTCGCTTGCCATATACTACCTCTACCTCAGCCTGAAGGGGCTTGAAGAGGAGAGCGATGAACGGCAAAGCGATTCGGTGTTGCACGCCACCGGCCAATACGTCGAACACAACCGCAGTAACGTCGGGTACCTGACCCTCGGGGTGTGCATCACCCACTTTTTGATCCCGCACTTCGTGCTTCTTTAGGAGATGTGGAATGGAAGAACGTATCACCACGGCAGGCGTCCTCATCATTGACGGCAGATTTTTAATCGCCAAACGTACCGAGCGTGGCTCCATCGGCGGGATGTGGGAGTTTGTCGGGGGCAAGAATCGCTGGGGGGAGAGTGAGGAGGAGACGCTGAAGCGAGAGTTTGACGAGGAGCTCGGCCTGGCCATCGAGGTTGAGGGCCTCATCCACGCCCACCACTTCACCAACAAGGAGACAGCCTACCACCTCAAAGCGTATGTGGTGCGCCTCATATCAGCGTTCAAACCCCGTCTCTCGGTGCACACCGAGCTGAGATGGGTGGCGCTCACAGAGCTGGAGGGCTTTCCAATGGCGGGTAGTGACCGCGCCATCGTCCAAACCCTCCTCTCTGCGTTCTCTGATGAACACACCGTCGTTACTGCAGACTCTTGATCGCCTCCCTGAGGATGGGAAGGCCCGCTTTGTACCGCTCCATGAAGCGGTTGAACCCCTCGATCTCCTCCTCGGTTGCTGAGACGGTGGAGACTGTGGCATCGGCGAAGACTTCGGTATTGAGGAACTCGACCAAGCTCATGCCGCTGCCATGGGCGAGGTAGCTGGCCAAGAGGGCGATGCCCCACGCCCCACCCTCACCGGCGGTGGTGAGGGTGCTGATCGGGGTGTGCAGTGCCGCTGCCATCATCTTCTGACCCACCACGGCCGTCTTGAAGAAGCCACCGTGACCGGTGATCGTATCGATGTGGATGGATTCGTTCTCAAAGAGGATGTCCATGCCGATGCGGATGACGCCCAAGGCGGTGTAGAGCTGGGCGCGCATGAAGTTCGCCAGTGTGAAAGAGTTCTCCGTCTCACGGACAAAGAGGGGACGTCCTTCGTAGATTTCGGTCATCGTCTCCCCACTGAGGTAGTTGTAAGGAAGCAGACCGGCGCAGTCGGCATCGCCTTCCAGCGCTTTGGTGAGAATCTTGTCGTAGAGCTCCCCTTTCTTGGTTGAAAAGCCCATCGTCTCGATCACCTCACCGAAGAGGCGCATCCACAGGTCGTACTCACCGGTGCAGTTGTTGCCGTGGCTCATTGCCACCAGCGAGCCATCGGGGGTGGTGACCAGGTCGATGAATTTGTTGTAACTCTTGGAGAGTTCGTTCTCGAGAACCACCATGGCAAAGACCGAGGTGCCGGCTGAAACGTTGCCGGTGCGCTGGGCAATCGAGTTGGTGGCAACCATGCCGGTGCCGGCGTCGCCTTCGGGGGGACAGAGGGGGATGCCGGTCTCCAACGCTCCACTTGGGTCGAGGAATCGGGCTCCAGCTTCGGTGAGCGTACCGCCATCCTCCCCTGCGTCAAGTACAGCGGGAAGGAGGGCCTTCAGATCCCATGCAAACCCGTAGGAGGCGGTCAGCGTCTTGAAGGAGGCGAGCATGCGCTGATCATACTCACCGGTCTTGGTGTCGATGGGGAACATGCCGCTCGCATCACCGATGCCCAGCACCTTCTTTCCCGTGAGGCGGTAGTGGACGTAGCCGGCGAGCGTGGTGAGGAAGCCGAGGTAGGGAACATGCTCCTCACCGTTCTTAATCGCCTGATAGAGGTGGCTGATCGACCAGCGCTCGGGCACCGGGTAGTCGAAGAGGTCGCTAAGCTCCTGGGCAGCATCCTCGGTCATCGTGTTGCGCCAGGTGCGGAAGGGGACGAGAAGCCGGTCATCGCGGTCGAAGGCGAGGTAGCCGTGCATCATGGCGCTGATACCGAGGGCCTTCACCCGATTCAGCGGTACGCCATACTGCTGCTGTACATCTCCTCTCAGTGAGGAGAAGCACGCTTGCATGCCTGCCTCCACCTCATCAAGCCCGTAGGTCCATACCCCGTCGATGAAGCTGTTCTGCCAATCGAAGCCGCCTTGGGCGATCGGTTGGTTCGTGTTGTCGATGAGCACCGCCTTGATACGTGTCGAGCCCAGCTCGATGCCGAGGACGGCCTCTCCATTGGCGATCAGGGTCTTGGTGTGTGTTGTGTTCATACTTCCCTCCTACGGTTGGTCAGCTATAGAGGCGAATGGCCTCGATCACCCCATCGGTATTGGGTGCGCTCGTTACATGGTCTGCTGCCGCTTTCACCAGGTCATGTGCGTTGCTCACTGCAACGCCGATCCCTGCTTCCCTCAGCATCGTCACATCATTGACATCATCGCCGATGGCAAGGATTCTCTCAAGAGGAATGGCGAGGTGGTCGCCCAGGCGGCGAAGCCCAAAAGCCTTGTCCACCCCCTGTGCCATGATCTCACAGAAACGGGAGTCGTAGCGGTTCAACGAGAATGTGTCTTCAACGGCCTCGAGCAGGGAATCGATGGCAGCCTGTCTCTGCTCATCGTTGTGGTAGAGGAGGGCGATCTTCAAGATTTCCAGCTCCCTCCACTCCTCCTCTGTGGGAACCGCGATGGTATAGCGGCGGATGGTGGATTTGTTGCGTTCAACCCACGCGGTCTCGCGAAGCGCGTATGCCTGCCAAGCGGTGTAGTAGATGACTGTCGCACCGAGGCGGTCGGCCTCCTCCAGGATTGGGCGCAGCCTCGCCATGCAGAATGGGGATGAGGCGATGACCTCGTCTCCCACAAAGAGGGCGGCACCGTTGAAGGCGATCATTGCCGTCTCCACCGCGAGGGCTTGGGCGATGTGCTGCATGAAGATGATTGGCCTGCCCGAGACGAGGGTGAAGTGTTTCTCTCTGCTTCGTAGCTCCTCGATGACCGGCAGGATGGAGAGCGGCAGCTCTCCTGTCGCATCGAGGAGTGTGCCATCCAAGTCGACAGCTACAAGCTCAATGGTATCTCTCTCTTTCATAGAGGGTATCCTTGTCGTTGTGGTATAAAAAAAGCGGGGAGGGGGAGCACCCCCTCCCGTTTGGGCCTTGTCACATCACCGTCCCATTCTTGATGACGGCATTCTTGTTGATGACGATGATTCCGTCGTGGATCGAATACATGGCGAAGTCCCCCTCCTTGCGGGGGATATCGTCGATGCCGATGCGGCACCCATCCCCGATACGAGCATTCTGGTCGATGATCGCCCGCCGGATGATGGTCCCCCTGCCGATGCCGACGTTGGGGATGCCGCGCGCGGCGTTATCCTTCTTCTGCTGCTCCGTCTCGTAGTAGGAGGCCCCCATGCAGTAGACACCATCCAGTGAGGCGCCGCTCTCGATGATCGTCCGCACACCGATGATTGAATTGACGATGTAGGCGTTGGTGATGATCGATCCCTCGCTGGTAAGGGAGTTGGAGATGTTGCAGAAGTTGACCTTCGTCGCCGGCAAGTGGCGCCGGTGGGTGTAGATCGGCATCTGTTCGTTGTAGAAGTTGAACTGCGGGTTGATGGATGCCAGGTCGAGGTTGATGTCATAGAACGCCTTGATGGTCCCGATATCCTCCCAGAACCCATCGAAGATGAAGCAGGCAACCCGCCGCTGCTTGATTACATCGGGGATGATCTCCTTGCCAAAGTCGGTCTTGTCATTGTTGAGCACCTCTTCCATCGTCTTGGCATTGAAGATGTAGATACCCATGCTGGCAAGGTACTCGTTGTTCTCACCCACATCGACACCCAAGGAGTGCTGCATGAACGCTTGGCCGACCGTATACTCCTTGATATCGAGGTCCGGGGCGGGTTTCTCGTAGAACTTGGTGATGATTCCGTCTTCATCGACTCCCATGATGCCCAGGCCGGTGGCCTGTTCACGGCTGATGGGCTTGGCGGCGATGGTCAGCTCGGCACCGCTGTCGATGTGGCGGTCGAGCATCTCCTGCAGGTCCATACGGTAGAGTTGGTCGCCGCTGAGGATGATGTAGTAGTCGGCCTCCTGGTCACGGAAGTGGCGCAGGTTCTTGCGCACCGCATCAGCTGTCCCCTGGTACCAGGTATCGGTCAAGTTGGTCTGTTCTGCGGCGAGAATCTCGACAAAACCGTTGGAGAAGGTGTCGAAGATGTAGGTGTTGGCGATGTGGTTGTGCAGTGAGGCTGAGTTGAACTGGGTCAGGATATAGATCTGTTTGAGGTCGCTGTTGATGCAGTTTGAGATGGGGATGTCGACGAGACGATATTTGCCGGCAAAGGGTACTGCCGGTTTTGCGCGATCCATCGTCAATGGATAGAGCCGGGTCCCCTTGCCCCCGCCCAGTACGATAGCAATAACTCTCTCTTTGTTGCGCATACTCACACTCTCCTTTTGCCGGATGCATACAATTCTCGATAGAGGGTGGCGGAGTGCCGCCAGCTGCTATCCCACCGCATTGCCCGCTGCCGAATTTCGCCGATGGATGTCTCACCTTTGTCCCACCATGCGATGGCTCGTCCCACTGCATCCAGTATACCATGGCCGGTGAGCTGGTCAAAGAGGATTCCGGTTCCTCGCTCACCGTCCTCGTCAAGGTCGATGATCGAATCGTTGAGTCCACCGGTCCTGCGAGCCACCGGGAGGGTCCCGTAGCGGAGGCTGTAGAGCTGGTTGAGCCCGCACGGCTCATAGCGGCTGGGCATGAGGAAGAAGTCCGAGCCGGCCTCCACCAAGTGGGCGAGTTTGTTGGAGAAGAGGATGTTCACCGAGAGGTTGGGGTGGCGTTTGCCCACTGCACTCAGCGCTCGTTCAATGTCTGCGTCGCCGGTCCCGATGATGATCATCTGCATCGGGTGCAGGTCCAGCATCCTGTCGAGGGCTGACGGACTCCCCTCCAAGAGCTCGACGAACCCCTTCTGGCTCGCCAGGCGGCTGATCATCGAGAAGAGGGGGATGGATGGGTCGACCGTAAGGGCGAAGTACTCTTGGATCTGCGCCTTGGTGCGGGCCTTGCCGCCCAGGTCACCTGCTGAGAAGTGGTGGGTCAGGAAGGTGTCGGTTTGGGGGTTCCACTCCTCGTAGTCGATACCGTTGATGATCCCCACCAGGTCGCCTGCGCGCGCTCTCAGCAGCGCGTCGAGGCCACAGCCGTACTCAGCGCCTTGGATCTCCTTGGCGTAGGTCGGACTGACTGTGGAGAGCAGGTCGGCGAACTCCAACCCGCTCTTGAGCATATTGGTCCGCTTCGACGGTGTCGGTCCGCCGAAGAGGCGTGCCTCAGGGACGATGTCACAGCAGAGCAGGTCGAGGCGGCTGAACTCCCCTTGGTAGGCGAGGTTGTGGATCGTCATCACGCTCTTGACCGACGACCAGAAGGGATCGTCGCTGGTTTTCATCAGGTAGGGGAGAAAGCCGGTCGTCCAGTCGTGGCAGTGCATCACGTCGATCTTCCAATCGAGCACCTTGACCAGCTCCATGGCCGCCTTGTTGAGCAGTGTATAGCGGACCAGATTGTCATCGTAGGGGGCGTGTGAGGTGTCGCCGTAGATGCCACTGCGCCCAGTGTAGAAGCGGTGGTCGACGAAGTAATAGACCACCGCATCGAGGGTGGCCTCTCGAAACGCCACCTCCTCCCTCTTACCCTGCAGTGTGACAGATACCGTGACATCGAGCTTCTTGAGCAGCGTGGCATCGATGCTGCCGTAGAGGGGGAGGATGACCCTCACATCATCACCGAGGGCAGCGAGCGCCGTAGAGAGCGCACCCACCACATCGGCAAGCCCCCCTGATTTGGAGTAGGGGACGCTTTCGCTTGAGACCATGCATACCTTCATGCCTTATTAGACCATTAAGGTTTGCCCAGCGTCAAGGAAAATCAACTAGACGTAGGCGCGCCCTTCAAGCTCATCGATGTATTCGCTTGCACAGTGGGCAGCAATGGCCCCGTCGCTGGCTGCGGTGATGAGCTGGCGGAAGACAGTGTCACGCACATCCCCTGCGGCGTAGAGGCCGTCGGTGAGTGTCTCCATGCGTTCGTTGGTCTTCACATACCGGTCGGCGGTGAGAACACTCGGTTCCAAGAGCTCGGTTTGGGGAATCATGCCGACGAAAACGAAGACCGCGTCGAACTCCCGTTCGTACTGCACCCCCTTCTCCAGGTCGTTGAGGATGACGCTGGTCACCTTGTTGCCGTCCCCCTTGATCTCGAGGACTGTGTGCATCATCACTCGCTCGATGTTCTTGTTGCGCTCCGCCTGCTTGACGAGGTTGTCCTGCGCCCGGAAGCGGTCCTTGCGGTGGACAACGGTCACCGTCTCGGTGAGCTTTGAGAGGTAGATGGCGTCGGTGAGGGCGGTGTCCCCGCCTCCAACGACGAGAATCCGTTTGCCGCGGAAGAAGGGGCCGTCACAGGTGCCGCAGTAGGAGACGCCCTTGCCGTTGTACTCCTCCTCCCCGGGTACGCCGAGGTGGCGGTGTTGGGCGCCGGTGGCGTAGATGACCGCCTTGGCTTGGTATACCTCCCCGTCGGTGGTGGTGGCAAAGAAGAGGTCACCCTCCTTCTCCAGCTCCTTGACGGTGGCATAGACGAGCTTGGCACCGAACTGCTCCGCTTGGGAGTGGAATCTCATCCCGATCTCCGAGCCGCTGATGGGCTCGTTGAAGCCCGGGTAGTTCTCGATCATGTCGATGTACATGGTCTGTCCCCCGGGTGCGATCGCCTCTATGACGGTGACCGAGCGGCCAGCGCGGGCTGCATATTGGGCGGCACTCATGCCGGCGACCCCACTGCCAATGATCAGGATGTCTTGCTCTATCATCTCACTTCTCCTTCACGCGGTTGTGCTGAAGCAGTGCAAGCTCGGCATCGCTCTTTCTGATGTAGAACGGCCCTGAGTCCGGTGCATCTGCCCCTTGGGTAAGATACTGATTTACTCCCATACGGGCAAGGCTCAATGCGAGGGCCGTCCCTTCGCACGGCAGGAGGGGACGTGAGCATTTGAGGCGGGTGAGCAGCAGCGGACCATCGGCGCCGGTGATGAGGAGGTCGGGGTAGGCGGTGATGAGGGCAGAGATCTCTTCAATGGTCAGGTCGGCAGGGCCGACGAGGCGCTCGCCCTGCTGGTAGAGGGCGACGTAGAAGCGCTGTTTTTTGGCATCGATGGCCACGAGCACCGCCTCGCTGAGATCTTCGAGTCCCGCGTACCACACATCGAGGGTGGGGACGCTGACCAGCGGGATGGAAGCGGCCATGCTGATGCCCTTGAGCGTCGCCATCGAGATCCGCAAGCCGGTGAAGGATCCCGGCCCGGCGGTGGTCACCAAGAGGTCGAGGTCGGCCAACGCGATGCCCGCATCGGTGCAGAGGCCGAGGATCTTGTCCATCAACACTTCGCTGTGGCGGTTGCCGGCTGAGAGGGAGAGTGTTTCAAACCAGGTGTGCTGCCCACCCTCAATCCGGCTGAGGGCGAGGTGCAGTACGCCCGTCGACGTATCGCAGGAGAGCACCATCATGGCGTCAACCCCTCGACGGTGATGGTCCGGTCCTGGTTGGCCTCGATCGTGATGGTGATCTGCTTCAGATCCTTGGGCAGCATCTCGCCGAGCTTCTCGGCCCACTCGATGAGGGTGACCCCCTCCGGGTAGAGGTACTCCTCCCCCCCGATCATCTCAAACTCCTCAGCCCCGCTGAGGCGGTAGAGGTCGATGTGGGTGAGGGAGAGACGCCCTTCGTACTGCTGGATCAGGGTGAACGATGGGCTGACCACCTCATCGACGATTCCCAAACCACGGGCAATGCCCTTAGCCAGGACCGTCTTGCCCGCTCCCAGTCCACCGCTGAGGGCGATGACCTCGCCTCCCTTGAGAGCAGAGGCAATACGCTTGCCAAAGGCCAACGTCTGGAGCGCTGACGTACTGACATAGCTTGTCATTGCTCCTCTCCTCTCTCCAGGTGATGCATCACCTCCTCGGTATCGAGGTACTGCTGCACCACCGGGGAGCCGACCAGCTCTCCGGTGGAGGTTTGGTAGTCGGCGATGAGCTGCTCGATGACCGGATCGCTCTCGTCAACGGCCCGGGCACGCTCTAGAAACTCGCGGGCCAGGTCGAGCTCCTCATCGGCGAGGTGGAGGTAGGCGAGGTTTGAGAGCAGCGTGATGTTCTCCTCATCGAGGTCGATGGCGGTGTTGAGGTACTCCTTGGCCAGTGCCCGCTCGCCCAGTTCGAGCGAGCAGATGGCAAGCTCGTTGTAGAGGTCGCTGCTGGCTGTGGTGTAGGAGAGGGCCTTGAGGAACGAGAAGCGCGCCTCATCGTAGCGCTCAAGGCGCCGGAGCGCCCATCCCTTGAGAAACCAGGCGTTCCAGACGGTGGGGTTGGACCCAAGAAAGGAGTCGAGGGTGGCCAGGGCCTCCTCCTCCTTGTTCATGTGGATTGCATCGTAGGAGGCCATCAGGGTCTCATCATCGGCAAGCTTTGCATTGATGTCAGCGAGGATTTTCTTGGTGTGGGTACGCTTCTCATCCATCACCCCATCGGTTTCGAGGTAGCGCTCCAAGAAGGTGCGGGCGACCTCCACGTTGCCTTGGTAGAGGTGGAAGTAGCCGACCTCCCTCAGCAGGTCCGGATCATCCTCAATGATACTGAGTCCCTCTGTGAGGGTGTCGAGCGCTTGTTGCTGGTACGTGTCGTACTGCTCCCCCTTGGCGGTGTCCTGGGCTGCGATCTTACTGTAGAGGGTCGCCAGGTTGATGAACGAGGTACCCTGCGGTTCAAGGATGCAGACGGCGCGAAAGAGCTCCTCGGCGAAGAGGTGGTTTCCCTTCTGCTCTTGTGCAATGGCGGCGATGTTCAGTTCCTCTGCTGCCGTTGGCTGGGCTGCCAGCACGAAGGAGCGGTAGTAGGAGCGGTGGGGATGGGAGGGATCCCAGGCGAGGATCTTCAACATCCCTGCGACGATGAGCTCGATGCTGACCTGCTCGGCAGCGAGGGTACCTCTGCTCTTCTCGTCCAGCTGTACTGGAATCTCGATCGAAGGGTCGATGGTGAAGTCGTTGATGGTCCTCTTTGAAGAGGCGGGGAGGGTGATGAAGACGATGTCCTTCAATTCGTTTGGATGTGCATGCATGAATGAGATTTCCTATACAAGGCATAAAAACCTGCGGTGTAACACCCGGAGAATGCTCTTGAACCGACGGTTCAAGGGGGAAACTAGTTGTGCTGAAGATTCTGTTCCATTCAACCCCGTAGGAGTTGGATCAATGCAAATCAGCTATACCGTTTCCCGTCTGTGTAAGTTGAGCCAAGAGACTGTGGCTCCAGGTGGCACCGCAGGAGACGTTTCCATTCAGGGCAGTTACCCGCCCACCCCCATCGTACAATAAGAACGGGGTTTGGGAAAGAGGGGTGAAAGAAAACAGGACCCGAAGGTCCTGTTCTCAGTCTCTTGATGTGCTGTGCTCTAGAGGTCTGGACTGTCATCCAGCAGCGCATCAAAGTCAATGTTGTAATCTGGTGCTGCATCTCCGCTGGTGTAGGCATCGGCGGCCTCAAGCTCCAGGGAGAGGTCGTCAAAGAGCGGAACATCGTCCAGCCCATCGATTGAAGAGAGGGTGTCCAGCGCGAGGGCAACCGACTGCTCAAGCAGCTTGTTGCTTGTGGTGTAGCTCTCTACATACTCCTCCAGCTCGGCGTTGTGGGTATGGACCAGGTCGAAGCGCTGTTGCAACTCCTCCTTCTCCTTACGCAGCATCGCGATCAAGCCGGCAGCCTTCTTGGTTCTCAGTTCCAACAACCTGATGGTATCAACGACTGACACGGTTCCTCCTTTGTCGACTGTGAGCGAATTGCCCTGCCTCACTTGGCGAGGGCACCCTTTGCCTGGGCAACAAGGGCATTGAAGGTGGTTGCATCTTCAATGGCCATATTCGAGAGCGCCTTGCGGTTGATCTCGATGTTGGAGAGTTTGAGGCCGTACATGAACTGGGAGTAGTTGAGCCCCTGCTCCTGCACCGCCGCCGAGATGCGGGCGATCCAGAGGCGGCGGAAGTCCCGCTTGCGCTCCTTTCGACCGCGATAGGCGTATTGTCCTGCCTTCTCCACAGCGTCCTTGGCTACGCGGTAGTTGGTACTTCTCCTCCCGTAGTAGCCTTTGGCGAGCTTAAGGATCTTCTTGCGTCTGTTCTTGTGTTTGGTTCCGTCTACTGCTCGTGCCATCTCTCTCCTCCCTTACGAGTACGGAAGCATGCCTTTGACACGCTTCGCCTCTACATCGGAGAGGACGCCGGTAGCGCGCAGGTTGCCCTTGCGCTTACTGCTCTTCTTGGTCAGGATGTGACGAAGCCCCTGCTTCTTGTAGAGGACCTTTCCGCCCCCTGTCACCCGGAACCGCTTTGCAACGGCACTTCTTGTTTTCATCTTGGGCATAGCAATGCACCTTCCTTATTGCGCATACAAGGAACAAGACCCCTTGCAGCAGCGTATTCTTGATCCCCTTCGGGATATTGGTTACTGGTTTTCTTTCTTGGGAGCACTCTTGGAGGGGCTGACGATCATGCTCATCATCCTCCCTTCCATCGCTGCTTCCCGGTCAAGGTTGTAGCCTACACCATTTAGCTCGAGCTGGGCAAGTATCCTATCCAAGACCACTTTGCCAAGCTCGGTGTGGGCCAGTTCTCGGCCACGGAAGCGTATGCTGACCTTGACCTTGTTTCCCTCACCGAGGAATTCACCGATGAACTTGCTCTTCGTCTCAAGATCGTGCTTCTCGATCTTGGGCTGCATCCGGATTTCCTTCATCTTGACGATGTTCTGGTTCCTTTTGGCGTCCCGCAGTCGCTTCTCCTGCTCATAACGGTACTTGCCAAAGTCGAGGATTTTGCAGACCGGCGGATTGGCGTTCGGGGAAACCTCCACCAAATCCAGACCCACGCTCTCGGCGAGTGCCATGGCATCGAAGGAGCTCATGATTCCCCGCTGATTTCCTTCTGCGTCAATGACGAACACTTCCCTTGCACGGATCTGTCTATTGATCCTCAAATCCTTTGTAGCCAAACGATCTCCTTGTGTTTTCGGTGAAAACCACGTCCTTTGAGTGTCAAACGACCTAAACGGTCGACCTCAAACAATATACCATACGCTCCAATGCGTGTCAAAGCATCAATAGAGCCGCCCTCGACGGGCGGCTCCCAAATTCGGATGCTGTTCAGGCTTGGTCGGCAGAACCGAGCACGTTCCGGTTCTTGTGCATGTACATCCTCTTCAGCTCCTCTCGAGCCGGTCCGAGGTACTTGCGTGGATCGAACTCGCCAGGCTTCTCAGCCAGGACTTTTCGGATGACACCGGTCATGGCTAAGCGCCCATCGCTGTCAATGTTGATCTTGCACACTGCGCTGGAGGCTGCCTTGCGCAGCTGCTCCTCGGGGATGCCGATGGAGTCCTTGAGCTTCCCGCCGTACTGCATGATCATCTGTACATACTCTTGGGGCACCGAGGAGGAGCCGTGGAGCACGATGGGGAAGTTGGGAAGCTGTTCTTCAATCTCCTCAAGGATATCGAAGCGAAGCGGCGGCGGCACGAGGGTACCGTCTTCAGCCCGGGTGCAATCCTCAGGCTTGAACTTGTTCGCCCCATGGCTGGTACCGATGGAGATGGCAAGCGAATCGACGCCGGTGCGGCTGACGAAGTCGACGACCTCCTCAGGCTTGGTGTAGTGGCTCACCTCATGGCTCACCGCATCCTCGATGCCTGCCAGCACTCCCAGCTCTCCCTCGACGGTCACATCGTGGGCGTGGGCGTATTCGACGACCTTGCGCGTCAGCGCAACGTTCTCCTCGTAGGGGAGGTGGCTGCCATCGATCATGACACTGGAGAAGCCGTTATCGATGCACTCCTTGCAGGTCTCGAATGAATCACCGTGGTCAAGGTGCAGCACGATTGGAATATCGTAACCCAGCTCCTTGGCGTACTCGCCGGCTCCACGGGCCATGTTGCGCAAGAGGTTGATGTTGGCGTAGTCGCGCGCCCCCTTGGAGACCTGGAGGATCACCGGGCTTTTCGTCTCCACACACGCCTGGATGATCGCCTGCAGTTGCTCCATGTTGTTGAAGTTGTAGGCGGGGATGGCATACTTGCCCTTCATGGCTTTGTCAAACATCTCTCTGGTGTTGACCAGACCGAGTTCCTTGTAGGATGTCATAGCGTTCTCCTTGTACAGTG
>Ga0265293_10002992_pt1 | contig 32399 bp, 32 predicted proteins | sample Munlanlewell138R_FD_192505 | JGI IMG/M metagenome (GOLD analysis project Ga0265293, IMG submission 192505) | Leachate microbial communities from a municipal landfill in Southern Ontario, Canada - Leachate well 138R | ecosystem: Engineered > Solid waste > Landfill > Unclassified | place: Canada... | reverse complement strand
AAGACTCAATATTCATTAAGTGACGATCCGAGCAAATTAGGAAAACCAGAGAACTTCCGAATTGATGTCCGTGAGATACGTGCCTCAATCGGCGCAGGCTTCATCGTAGTCTTAACAGGGCAAGTTCTAACTATGCCTGGACTACCGAAGATACCTACGGCAATTAACATGGATGTTGATGTCGATGGAAAGATTACTGGGTTGTTTTAAATAACAACATCAAATAAATATAAGCATAAAACCGACCTTGATTATGAACTGCCCCTGTCTATTAAGCTGGGTGCATATCCTTATGAGGTCGGTTTTTTATTGTTTTTTTACAAGCTCATTTATGAAAAGTTCATCTACTGTGCTATCTTCTTTCGATTTAGCGCTATTTCAATTTCTCTAATACCCATTCAATAATACCCATAACAAAATATATCACAGCAAAAGTCAAGCCCACATAAATTACGCTTTGATATGTGGAAGTTGGACACACGCCATCCGGTGCCTGCCAACGATCATAATAAATTCGAACTAAAGCATATCCCATAATAATGAGTCCACCATAAAAGAAAACATTATGTGTTACATTCCACCATTTTGGCATTTCTGTCCTCCGTAAAATTTATGTCCTATTTCAAAAACAAATTTCTTACATCATTTATAATTGATTGCCGTCCACTACCGTAGATGGACAAGCAAAATATTACATCATCTATATTTTCTTCTTGTATTAATACTTTTGCGTCATAGGCTTGCTTTCCAGAGCTATTAAAGCCCTTAGGGTCAATAATATAAATTTGTGAATAATTAGGCACTAGCCATGGGATGAATGCACTGCCGAAGGAGTCTTTAATCACCAGCACCTTCTTGTTGCTAGGGCTTTTTGTATCGATCTTGGATAACGCTCTATCTCCCCAAGCGAATGCTGAATATTTATAAGCACCTAAGCTAGCAAAATCAGTGTTAATAACACTATTAACTTTCCATGTCTCTTTTTTTAGAGCATCACTGTAGATTCTCATTTCATAATCTACTTTAGGAATATAATAATCTAAACGGTCCGGATTATTTTTAAGTCGTGAGCCTTGGGGTAATTGGTAAATTTGCGAATATAGTCCTCCTAGAAATGGTTCATGACTATATTGGTCAAAGTCTTCAGAAATATTAGCAGCAGAAATCCCGGCAACATCACAAAACGCCTTATAAGCATAGTAAGCACCTAGAGCAGACCAATGAACATCAGATTTATAATAGATATATTCATCTGTATGTTTTTGTAGTTCATTATAAACGCTTGCTACAGAAACACCGTGAGCAGTATTAGAAATGTTTAATTCCGCTTTACTTTGGTCATACGAACCAGTTCTGTAGTTTTCTGATGCATAATAAGCGGCACTTGTTGGTCCAATTACAGCATATAAATCAACAGTATCTATGCGATTAGATATTTCAGCTAGTAAACTACCAAAGCCACTGTGATTTGAAGAGCCTACAGGCATCATAACTCGGTCTCCGGCTATAATTAGAGAATCATTAACCCTTTCGTTATTAGGAGTCTGCGTTGGGGGCTGTGGTTCATTTATATCGGAATGTGGTTCATCTGCATCGGTAGTGTTATTAGTCGATATATCTCCATCGACAAAGTTATCAATAGAGTTATCGACAGAGTTACTGACAGAGTTATCAGTAGTGTTATCGGTAGAGTTACTAGTAGGGTCAGTATCTTCCACCGTATTGCTATTAGGGGAAGCTTCATTTTCGTCTATAGTGCTATTAGGTGACTTCGTATCAACCTCTTGCGTTGACCGCACAAAATCTTCAATATCAACGGTCATGAGAACTTCTTCTGTTGCGGAAAAGGCATCTAAATAGAACATACTCGAATAAGCTTGATAGCCATTTATCATCCAATTTCTAAGCAAAAAATTATCTAGCAAATAGGCTTCATAATCCTTTCCATATGTACCATCTAAATAACTATCTGTAGTTAAGACTGGTTTTGGAAGCAATTCACGATTCTCAAAAGCTGAGAAACCATCATTATTAGCAAAAAGAGAAATCAAACTAAAAGACCCGATTATGAGCACAAATGTTACAATAACGCTTATCTGGATTTTTTTCATATTCACCATACCTATCTGTATTAAAAGCGGAAATAGATAAAAGGATTATAACTGTTACTAACAATACTGGTTGTAGATAGTATTACTAATATAGCAATGCATATAGATGCGCCCACAGCTATGAATTGTGGAGATAGATTAAGGTTCTTTATTTTATTAGTGAGATATTCCCTAGTTGGCGCTGCAAATATAAAGCAGATAGCGATAAACGGTGAATAGTTAACTACCAGCTGTGCAAATTCTACTATGTTGTTTGAAACGCCCGCAAAACCAAACATCACCTTTAGTGCCTCTATATTCCTGCTGAAATCTTCAAAGTAGAAAAAATTAAAGCCAAAAACGACAAAAACAAAGGCGTAAACTCTGCGTAAAAATACTGGGATTTTATCCAAGAATCTAAGTAAGAATTTCTTTTCTAAGGATAAGATTAAAGCAAAATATAGTCCCCATATAACGAAATTCCAGCTTGCTCCATGCCAAAGCCCTGTCAACATCCATACGATTAAAAGGTTTCGATACTGGTACCTACGATTTCCGCCTAGAGGAATGTACACATAATCGCGGAAAAATGAACTTAAAGAAATATGCCAACGACGCCAAAATTCAGTTATGCTTTGGGATATGTAAGGGTGTTTGAAATTTTCAGGATAATTAAACCCAAACATTTTGCCGAGACCTATTGCCATATCTGAATATCCAGAGAAATCAAAATATATTTGGAAAGTAAAGCATAATAAACCAAACCAAATGCCTAAAGATGATTGACTAGCTAGATCACCATTCAGGAATTCTATTGCTAAGCTACCGGCGTAATTGGCAAGAATAGCTTTTTTGGCTAGACCGATACTAAACCGTACGACTCCTGCATACATGCCTTCAAGTGTAACTCTACGATTTGTCAATTGGTCTTGTAGCACCTCATAGCGAACGATAGGTCCTGCTACTAATTGTGGGAACATAGAAACATAAAGTAAAAAGCTCAAAAAAGATTTTTGAACTCTTACTTTACCTCGGTACGCATCAATTGTGTATGAAATTGTCTGCATCGTATAAAAGGATATACCAATCGGCAGAGAAATCTCTGCAACGGTAATTTGCGTATTTAACAGCCAGTTAATATTATCAACGATGAAATTACCATATTTAAATATGGCAAGAATTCCAATATTTAATACTAATGATGTAATTAAATAAAGCTTTCCTCTACTGGAATTTTGATATTTACCGGCCAATCCGCCACATATGTAATCAACAACTGCACTAAATACAAGCAGGATTACCCAGATTGGTTCACCCCAGGCATAGAAGAATAAAGAGGCAATAATTAACACTATGTTTTTAATTTTTATATTTGGTGCCAGTAAATATAGAACAATAGTAACTGGTAAAAATTTCAGCAAAAAAACAAGACTAGAAAATACCATATTTCCTCCAAGGTTCAATTGTAAAATAGTGTAATGGTAATGTTACGGTATAATTACTAGATTTGTTGGTACGCGTCTTTCTGAACCATCAGAAGGTTTATTGAGAACCTTACCATCATAATAGAATGTACTAGAGCCTCCACCATCAAGATTATATGCATCACGGACTTTAAATTCTAATAGTTTATCTTGGGCTTCTTCTAAAGTAACGCCACTACTCCAACCTTGTCTACGGCCGTCTATAACAATGATTAATAAATCGCCATTTTGGAAATGACCTATTATAGTTCGTGGTTGTCTTGCGTTTTGCCAATCCTTTGGAATTGGCTGTTTTTCACTATTTTTTAATAATGTTGGAAGAAAGCTTGCCCCGTTTTGAATACCCATTTCTTTAATATCGTTTTCGGTTGCAATCTTGCCACCCACTAAATTACCAGATTGATTAAAGCCCACAAAGCTTACTTCTGCATTTGAGAATGCTTTAATTTCTCCGTCGATAACTGTAATACCAATTGGTCTTAGAAAGCCATCGCTATAAAAGCCGCCTCCGGCATTGACGGCTAACGTGGCATTTGCGCGCTTAGCTGCTTTACTAGTTGTTTCACCTTGGCTTGATAATTTGTCACCTGCTAACAACATTTTAATAGCTTTTGGATCAATAATGCGGACTTTTGCCATATAGCCACGGTACCCGGCTTCTTCCAAAGAATACACCTTAACAATTGCATCATCTCCAAAAGTCTGTCCTATTGGCTCACCGAGAATATTAGCCAGAATCTGATCTAATACCCCCGCAGTATTTTTATTTTCATCTTTGCTGCTCTGTAACAGGGACTCTACCATAACCACCTGCTTTTGGTATTCCTCTGTTTCGTATTCAGCGCTGTTGCGAATACTTGATAATAAATTTCGTGTTTCATTAGTATAGTTTATAACATCAACTGCAGTAGTATTGATCATATCGACAGTCGTAAGGTTTTCTGCAAACATATTTTCTGGTCGCTCGAATCCGATTTGATTAAGGGGCAAGTCGTTATTTGAATCAAATATTACGAATCCTGTCAATAGACCAATGAAGGGTGTCAATAGTAGTAGCATGAAAATATGAAATCTAGTAGACATGATTAGTTTCCTCCAAGTGTAGTATTTAAAATATCAGAATTTTTGGCAAGATAATTAGCAAGGTAGCAAGTAATGATGATGCTAAGATGCTTCTAGTCCTAATGTACAAAAGGCTAAGCACTATCGAACCAAATGGAGCTACAAGAAACGATTGTATTAATGCTTCGATAGTTACCAATTGATAAATATATGTGTTAACTATGAAATTTATAACGGCAACAATTCCAGCTGTTGCTGTTATAGCGACAATAGTGTTAGTTAGCCTTTCAATGTAGTTCTGAATAATACCTCTGAAAATCAATTCATTAATTAATGCTTGTGCAAAGAATGCTACAAGAATCATACTTATTAAGTTTAAATAACTATCAAAATTAAAGCGAATTGGAATATTAAAGGCGCCCAGTATTTGAAAGAAAAACCCTAGTGCAATCGCGGAACTAATCGAATGCCCCCAATGATAAAAATTCAAACCGATATATTGTCGTTCTGCTGAGTTTTTGCAAAAGGATAGTATAATCAATAAATACAAAAGCACTGTTAAGATTATATTCTGATAATCGAATACGCTATAAGACGATAACAATAATTGGCCAATAAAGTAAATTAGAATAGTTAGTATTACAAGCCAATGTGGATACTCAATTTGTTTTTTGAGTCGTTCAAAGCGCTTTTTCTGATCTAAATCAATAGTTAGTAACCATACAACAATTATAGCAGCTATCAGCAATAAAGAAATTGTTATTGAAGCATAAATAAGAATATTTTTTGGAGGATATTCTACTGCTTCATTGGGGTTAGTAACATTAAAATATTCCTCGTTTGTACTTAAATCGTGCAAGCTAATAGTACGGTTTTCATTATATAATAAATACTGAAGGCTGGGTGTTTTAAGTAAGGCTATCGTAACTTCAGAATCTGGTATGTAAACTCTTTTGTATCCGAATAGTTGAATTGATATATATACATCTGATTCCTTATCGAATATAGATTGCGCTTGAGCGCGAATCTGATCGAAGTACTGATCACTTTCTTGGTATTCGATAAGCTGGTTATTAGCGTCTATTACTTGGTTACGGCTCGTAATCTCAGTGAATTGAGCTTCAAGCAGTAGTAAGGCTAATTGTTCTTCTTGATATGGTATATAAATTTCGCTTATATCACCTTGTTCACGGTATGAGCTATCAGGTGGGTAGAATTGATAGACACCATCACTGATAATAGCAACACCTTTAACAGTTCCGACGTTATTATATGCAGGAACCAAAAATCCACCATCATTATAAGAAATGTCTAAATAATTGAAGGTATTGAGCGTAAGTGATGGGAAATAATACATCTCATCAATATGTAATTTATGTGGCTGTTCGCCAATACTAGTTGGTAAATAAAGAACAGCTGAAACTGCCGTAGATAGCGTTAAGATTAAGATGACAAGCAACACAATAGCTGTGAAAAAAGAATTCTGGAATACTGCGTGTAGTCGTTGAAGCATCTGTACCTCCGAATTTGTTAATAATAGTGAAATCTTATTTTATTTCATGTATTATATAATAGTAAACTTTTTAATTTCTTTGTCAGACAATATTCGACAAATTTTCATTAATATCCTGCTTAACTTAGAGCAAATGCGACAAATAGGAGGCATATATAAATGAACGATATAATAAATGCAGAACTTAAAGATAAAATAATTGCTTTGAAAAAACAAAAAAACGCTATAATTCTGGCGCACTACTACCAACGAGCTGAGCTGCAGGAGGTAGCTGATTATATAGGGGATTCTTTTGGGCTAGCAAAAACTGCCGCGGCTACAGATGCAGATATTATACTGTTTTGTGGAGTACATTTCATGGGTGAAAGTGCAAAAATCCTAGCACCTGACAAAATCGTATTAATCCCTGATGAACGAGCTGGATGCCCGATGGCAGATATGGTAGATGCAGATGGCTTAAGGAAATTAAAGGCACAGCATCCTAACGCTGTTGTCGTGGCGTATGTTAATACATCTGCGGCAGTTAAGGCAGAGACTGATATTTGTTGTACTTCATCAAATGCAGTTAAAGTTATCCAATCAATTGACGCAGACGAGATTATCTGGGTTCCAGATAAAAATCTAGGTCATTATGTAAGCCAATTTACAGATAAACGCATGATAATTTGGGAAGGTTATTGTAATACACATGACCGAATAACGTCTAAGGATGTTAAAGATATTAAGGAGCAATATCCTGATGCACCAGTAGTTGTTCATCCTGAATGTCGACCTGAAGTAGTTGAGCTAGCAGATCATGTATCAAGTACGGCGGGTATTCTGAAGTATTGTAGAGAATCGGGGCATAAGGAATTTATTATTGGTACAGAAATGGGTATTGAATTCATGCTTAAGCGTGAGAATCCTGATAAAGAGTTCCATTTTATATCTAATGTATTGATATGTCCGAATATGAAGGTTAACAACTTAAAGAAAGCTTATAATGCGTTACTAACCTTAGAACCACAAATTCATGTTGATAAGCAAATTGCCGATAAAGCTCGAATTTCATTAGAGCGAATGTTAGAGGTGCAATAATATGCAGGGTAGATATTTGATTAATTTGCATAAAGATATACCAACTATAGAAGTGAAAGCGGTTGTGATAGGTTCAGGGATTGCAGGGTTATATACCTCGCATTGTCTAAGTCAGCACCAATCTGTTGCGTTAATAACGAAGCGAGTGATAACTGAGAGCAATACTAATTATGCGCAGGGTGGGATTGCGGCAGCAATTTCTGAACAGGATTCGCCAGAATTACATCTTAGCGATACTTTGTATGCTGGCGTTGGGCTGTGTGATAAACAGGCTGTTGAGATACTAGTTAATGAAGGTAAGGAACGGATTAAAGAACTTATTGAACTGGGCGCTGTTTTTGATATGAAGGATGGAGAATTAGCGTTGGCGAAGGAAGGTGCTCATAGCTGCCGTAGAATTTTGCGTGCTAAGGGTGATGCCACTGGTGCAGAAATAGTTAGAGCATTAGTCAAGGTGGTTAGGAATAATCCTAATATTGAGAAGCTGGAGAATCATTTTGCGATTGATATTGTCACAGAAGGTAACACCTGTAAGGGAGTATTAGTGCAGGATGATTGTGGGAATATAGTGTTTTATCGTTCAGATGTTGTCGTATTAGCAACTGGTGGTATGGGACAATTATTCCGATATACAACTAATCCCGAAATTGCAACAGGTGATGGAGTGGCGATGGCTTATCGGGCGGGAGCTAATATTGCTAATATTGAATTCTATCAATTTCATCCGACTGTGCTTAGCTACCCTGGGGCACCGCGCTTTTTGATTTCTGAAGCTGTTCGTGGTGAAGGTGCGCTTTTGCGTAATATTCATGGTGAGCGGTTTATGGTAGAAAAGCATGAAATGGCAGAGCTTGCGCCTAGGGATGTAGTATCGCGCAGTATTGTTGAGGAAATGGAGCGAACAAAGGCTACTTATGTGTTCTTAGATATAACGCATAAACAACAAGAAGAATTATATGAACGATTTCCAACTATATATGAAAAGTGTTTGCAATATGGATTAGATATTAGTCATGATTGGATTCCTGTAGCACCAGCGGCACATTATGCTATGGGGGGTATTGTGACTAATGAATGGGGAGAAACCGAGTTGCAAGGATTATTTGCTTGTGGCGAGGTAGCTTGTACGGGTGTCCATGGAGCTAATCGCTTAGCCAGTAATTCGTTATCTGAAGCATTGGTGTATGGTAAGCGAATAGCTACTAAGGCAAGTGAGCTGTTAGATGAAATTGCTAATGAAAGAGTCGCGGAGCATAGTGAAGCTAAATATCAATTGCCATTCTTGATTCATAAGCCAGTTAGTAGACTACATCATATTAGTGAACGTCGTCTGCGGCTACAGAAGGTAATGTTGCGATATGTTGGAGTCAAAAGGGACAAGGAAGGTCTTGCTCAAGCACTAGAAGAATTCAGAAAATATACGCCAATGGTAAGCTATGCATATAGTGAAGTTGGAGAGTATGAATTTATGAATATGCTGACATGTGCTACATTAATTGCTATGTCTGCAATTGCAAGAAAAGAAAGCAGAGGCGCGCATTATCGGCTAGATTATAGTGATACACTTGATGATTGGCAAAAGCCAATATCTATTCATAAAGACAGAGGAGTTGTTGTTGATGTTGACAATAGCTAAGCTTGTAGAATTAGCAATTGCCGAAGATGTTTTCACGGGGGATATAACCTCCTTAACGACAATCCCGGCTAATGCTAAGGGTAACGGTATGATACATATGAAGGAAGATGGAGTTATATCTGGGGTTGAAGTGGCAAAGGAAGTATATCGTCAGCTTGATTCGGATATCGTTATAACACAGCATGCATTTGACGGAGATTATGTGCATAATGGACAAATCATCCTTGAGCTAACTGGTTCGTTAAGGTCGATATTAACAGGAGAGCGAACGGCGTTGAATTTTATGCAACGGATGTCGGGGATTGCTACTAAAACCAATAAATTAGTATCGTTGATTAAGGATTATCCAGCCATAATAGTCGATACACGTAAGACTACACCACTTTTACGAATTCTAGAGAAGCAGGCAGTACGTGACGGTGGCGGGAACAATCACCGTTTTGGTCTATATGATGCAGTGATGATTAAGGATAACCATATTAAGGCTGCGGGTGGGATAGCGAAAGCGGTGCAAGCGGCTCGAAGCAATATACCACATACGATGAGAATTGAAGTTGAGGTAGAGAATCTTGATCAACTGCAGGAAGCTATTGATACTAAGTGTGATATTATAATGCTTGATAATATGGCACCTACATTAATGAAGCAAGCAGTTATTCTAGTGGCTAGACGCGCAATAACTGAAGCATCAGGTGGAGTTAATGAACACAATATTATTGAGATTGCAAGTACAGGTGTCGATTACATTTCGTTAGGAAGCTTGACACATACTATTGAAAGCTTAGACATTAGCTTAGATTTATTTGAACCCAAAATAGTCATATAATATTTATAATTAAAGGCGTAGTATAATTTGGTTAGTTGATTCAATTTAAAATTTAGTTATAATGTTCGATAATAGAGATTTGCAAGTTAGAGCATATAGGATAGAAATTTTATAGGATTAGGATAGTAGGTGGATTATGCTATTAGTGATGGATGTAGGTAATACTAATATAGTCTTAGGTGTCTATGAAGGTAAACAATTACTTCACTATTGGAGAATTGCTACAAGTCGTGAAAAGACAGAAGATGAATATGGTATCACGATTAAGAATCTATTGAACGATAGAGGTTTAAAGCTAGCTGATGTTACCAATGTCATAATTTCATCAGTGGTACCGCCGATTATGTTTGCACTGGAATTAATGGTAGAGAGGTATCTTAAGCTAAAGCCTTTGATTGTCGGGCCAGGAATTAAGACTAGTCTCAATATAAATCTGGATAACCCAAGAGAAGTAGGCGCAGATCGTATTGTTAACGCAGTAGCTGCAATTCATGAGTATGGAGCACCTATTATTATTGTTGATTTTGGTACGGCCACTACTTTTTGTGCTGTAGATAATAAAGGACATTATTTAGGTGGGGCGATTGCGCCAGGTATTCGCATATCTACAGAGGTGCTGTTTACGAGAGCAGCAAAGCTGCCGAGGATTGAACTGGTAAAACCACAAAAGATAATTGGCAGAAACACTGTAGCGTCTATGCAATCCGGAATTATCTATGGATACATTGGACAATTAGAAGGCATTGTTAAGCGAATGAAAGCAGAAATGGGGTTAGATGATATTAAGGTAGTCGCAACAGGCGGGTTAGCAGAATTAATAGCTATTGAGAGCGAGTGTGTTGACATTATTGATGAATTCCTGACACTAAAAGGATTGCTTATTATTTATGAGAAGAATAAGGCAATAGGCACTGATAAGTAATAGACACTGATAAGTAATAGACACTGATAAGTAATAGACTAAATTAATAAGCAATAACAAGATTAATATATTAGACACTAAAGACTATCTATATTAGGTAGTAAAAAATTTAGTTAGTAAAAAATAATTGAAAGGTGGATATTTATGAAAAAAGTCGTTATGTACATAAAAACGTATTGCCCTTACTGCAAAAAAGCAGCTGAGCTGTTGACTAACAAGGGGGTAGACTTTACAAAAATTGATGTAATGGAAAACGAACAGCTATTTGAAGAAATTAAACAAAAAACTGGTAGCAGAACTGTGCCACAAATTTTTATTGGCGATGAATTTATCGGCGGTTGCGATGATTTGCATGCATTAGACGCTTCAAAGGAATTAGATGCGAAGCTAGGTTAATATTTTCATGGGAGATTTTCACTAGGTGAAAGTCTCTTTTTTAGTACAATCGTTGTTAATTCTTGTTATCTTTTGTTATACTGATTAAAACAAGCATTTAGGGGGTTGTAACGGCTTATTATGTCCGATTATATAAAAATTAACCGACGAGATTGGCTGAAGCGGGCGCTGTCCAAAACAAAGGATGTAACCTTAAAAGCTACTAGTAGTGCTGCGGGTAATTTCGCAGAAATTTCAGATACACTTAAGGAGTATCGCTGGGAAAGTATTAATGGTAACTGGGAGTTGACGGATACACCTAAGCAAATCATGTTTAAGGGAAAATCAGTGTTTTTGGTGCAAAATGATGAACAGATACTAGCGTTTCAAGGAATTTGCCCTGTTGATAAGCAATTGGTTTTTTGGCAGGGGCATACAAAACAATTTTATTGTCCAAACTGCGAACAAAGATACGATAAAACAGGAATTAGTATCAATGATAGTGAATTAATGCTTAATTCCATACCTGCTCGTATAGTTGAGGACAGGATTCAACTCAGAATTGAGTAGGGAGTTTAGCGAATTTGTAAGAGTAGTTTACTGAATATAAGTGTTCTTGCTTAAATAATCGTATTAAATGTTTAGTAGAGGTTACTAAAGTAGGAGGTCGAATTATGCATGAATTATCAGTAATGTCGGGGATTATTGATGTAGTCGGGAAGAGTGCTAGCGAACATAATATTAATAAGATCCGCAAAGTAAAATTAGTTGTTGGGCAAATGGCGAATGCGATTCCAGATGCATTAATGATGGCATTCGATATGTTAAAAAACGAAGGCCCTTTTACGGAAGATGCTGAATTAGAGATAGAATTTGTAGAGACAAGAGTTAGATGTAATGAATGCGAGTGTGAATTCAGACCAGAATCAGGGTATATTTTTACTTGTCCACAATGCAATGGTTTATATACAGAAGTGATTGAAGGCGAGCAATTATATGTAGATTATTTCGAGGGGGATAATGAGTAATGAGAATTGATGTTAAGAAAAGCCCGATGGAGAAAAATAATGAACAAGCAAAGTTGAACAGAGAGTTATTAGAGGGTAAGGGGATTTTTGTACTAAATCTAATGAGTTCGCCAGGTTCAGGCAAAACGACTCTATTAGAAAAGCTATCCGATGTTATGGGAAAAACAGTACGAATGGGTATAATTGAAGGTGATTTAGCTACCGAACGGGATGCTGATCGAATCCGTGCCAAAGGGATTCAATGCGTTCAGATTAATACCAACGGCGGTTGCCATATGGATGCCCATATGATTAGAAAGGTTTTAGATGAGTTTGATTTAGATAATCTTGATTTATTAATTATAGAGAATGTTGGGAATCTTGTTTGTCCTTCGTCTTGGGATTTAGGCGAGCATAAGCGCGCAGTTGTGTTATCGGTGACTGAGGGTGCCGATAAAGTAGCTAAGTACCCGACGATGTTCCGCAAAGCAGATGCTGTAATCGTTAATAAGATTGATTTAATTCCATATATAAATTTTGATATAAATATTGTCAAAGAAGATTTGTTTGCTATGAGACCTAATTTGGATTTCTTCCAAGTATCAGCTACGACGGGAGAGAATATGGAGGACTGGTGTCAATGGCTGAAGGGGCATCTGATCAAGTAACTAAGCTTCAGAGACAGCAGTTATTAGTGACGGGTATTGTCCAAGGGGTTGGATTTCGTCCATTTATATATCGCATTGCTAATGAGGAACGATTGCCTGGTTTTGTACGCAACACGAGCAAAGGTGTTGAAATAGAGCTTATAGGATCAGATGTTCAGATTGCACGTTTTCGACAACGGATACTAGCAGAGCTGCCGCCATTAGCGGTAATTGACTCAATAGAAGTAAAGGATGTTGAGCATGATATAGTAGCGCAGAATGATGAGCCAGTTTTTCGTATTATATCAAGTCATGCTCAGGTCAAAGGCAAGGTAAAGCTTCCAACTGATATTGCCATATGTGAAGCCTGTAAACAAGAAATATTAACCCCAGCAGATAGGCATTATTATTATCCACTAACTAATTGTACTAATTGTGGTCCGAGATTTACGGTGATTAGGGATGTACCCTATGATCGGCAAATGACAACTATGCAGCCATTTCCGATGTGTGACTTTTGTGAAAGTGAATATAATGAGCCTGCAGACCGTCGGTTTCATGCACAGCCAACCGCTTGTCCAGTTTGTGGCCCGAATACGAAGTTGCTTAATCGTGATGGAAATGTTATCGCAATAGGTAATAGCAGTGATAGCTTAGTGAAACTGCTAACAGAAGCAGCCAACTTACTTAATGAAGGTAAGATTATAGCTATTAAAGGAATTGGTGGATTTCATTTTGCGTGTGATGCTGATAATTCAGACGCTGTGAAAGCTTTAAGACAGCGGAAACGGCGACCATATAAGCCGTTGGCAGTAATGGCGAAGGATATGGATGCTGTTAAGGCAAGAACTATATTATCTCAAGTAGAACAGGAAATATTAGAGAGTTATCAAGCGCCAATTGTAATTTTAAATAAAAAGGACGAGCAGCTTTTTGGTGATGTAGCACCTAGTATGCATACCGTTGGAGTAATTCTTCCATATACGCCATTACATGTACTGCTATTTGCCAGTGGTTGCCCGACTTGGCTGGTTATGACCAGTGCTAATCAGAGCAATATGCCGATTACAATTGATAATCTACAAGCTGTTGATGAACTACAAGAATTTGTCGATTATATAATCGTTCATGACAGAGAAATAGAACAACAATGTGACGATTCATTAGTCAGGGTTCAGAATGATGAGCCTATATTAATTCGTCGTGGGCGTGGTTATACACCGACAACAATCAAATTACCGATGCAGACTGATAGTGTTGTCCTTGCGGTCGGTGGTGAGATGAAGAATGCATTTGCCTATGTGAAGGGTGACGAAGCTATAATTAGCCAACACATAGGCGAGATAGACTCGTGGGAGGGCAGACGGCTCTTTTTGCGTACAATTGGGCATTACGAGCGATTGTATGATTTGGAACCAGAGATAGTGGCATATGATATGCATCCTTCCTATCAGGTTTCGGAGATTGCCCGACTGTTACAATATAATCGGAAGATAGAAGTGCAACATCATCATGCGCATATGGCAAGCTGTATGGCTGAACATGGGCTGACTGGTACGACACTGGGAATAATACTAGACGGTACCGGTTATGGCGATAATGGAAGTCTATGGGGATTTGAATTTCTAGTAGGAAATTATCTCGGTTACAGTCGAGTCGCCTATGGTTATCCGTTACCTGTTGTTAGTGGTGACAAGGCTATTAAGCAACCGTGGCGAATGGCGGTTTCAGCTCTATATTTACTAGATTCTGAGAATGGCTCGCAGCTAGCAAAGCGTTTGTGGCCAGACAAAGCAAATGAAATAATGTTACTAGGTCAATTGCTAGAGAAAAAGTTGCAGGTTATTGATAGCTCAGGGGCTGGAAGATTATTTGATACTGTTTCGGCACTGCTGAAAATTTGCGAGATTAGTAGCTATGAAGGTGAAGCGGCAATTCTTCTAGAGAATAGCGCTATTAGATATTTACGACGTCAGCCAGTTACTCAGGGCGTTAGCCTAAATGGTGTTACTGATACCCCGATTTCTATAAATAGTAACTCAGTGTCCGCAAGTTTTATTAATAATGATAGAGTATATAAAGTCGACTATGTAATTAATGATAATGGGCAGACAGTACTTGATTGGCGACCAACGCTAAATCAGATTGTTCAAGAAATATTTGACGGTGTGGATATCGATGAAATTGCGTATCGATTCCATGTAACCTTAGCAAAGGCAATCATTAGCCAGACGCTGATTATAATAGATGAAACAGCTTCTCCATACAGTGCTGAAGGTGAATCATTGTTGAAATCAACAATCAAGCAAGTTGTCCTTAGCGGTGGGACTTGGCATAATGAGTTATTGCTGCAATTAGTCAAGAATGGGCTAAGACAACATGGGGTAACGGTGTATAGTCATCAAACGATTCCTACTAATGATGGAGGGATTGCGCTTGGGCAAGCAGCGATAGCTGTAGCTAAATGCAATCAACGTAGAGAAAATAGTTAACAGCTTTTATAAACAAACAATATAGGGGGTAACGATATGTGTTTAGCAATTCCAGCGAAGGTAATAGCAATTGATGGTTATATGGCAGAGGTAGAAAGCTTTGGCAACACTCGTAAAGTAGGCTTGACTCTATGTCCTGAAACGAAGCTTGGTGATTATGTATTAGTGCATGCAGGATTTGTTATAGAAATTATTGATGAACAGTATGCTTTAGAGAGCCAAGCAATATGGAAAGAGATGATTGAGCATGAAGCAAAACGCGGCTAATATATATCGTGACCCGGTCTTGGGGAAACAGCTCATTGAAGCAATTCATAAGCAAGCAGATGAATTCATGCAAAAGCATGGACGTAAGCTAAACTTAATGGAGGTTTGCGGAACACATACAGTTTCTGTATCAAAAGCAGGACTGCGGGACGTGTTTCGTGAGCAAATTGAATTTATTAGCGGTCCAGGCTGTCCTGTTTGTGTAACTAGTCATGAGGATATTGATTATATGATAGAACTGGCCAAGCAGCCTGAGGTGATATTGTGCACCTTTGGTGATATGATACGTGTGCCTGGTTCTTATTCGTCGTTAGCTGAGGAAAAGGCAAATGGACACGATATCCAAGTGTTATATTCGCCTTTAGAAGCGCTTGATATTGCAGAAGCTAACCCTACTAAAAAAGTAATTTTTTTAGCCGTAGGCTTTGAAACTACGACGCCAGCAATTGCTGCGACTATAGATATGGCAGCAAACCGTGCTATCAGCAATTATTATGTTTATACAGTTCATAAGGTTTGTCCCCCAGTTATTAGGCTGTTATTTAATGATCCTAAGTTAAAAATTGATGGATTATTATTGCCAGGTCATGTTGCAGCAATTGTTGGGCGCAATGCATTGGAATTTATCGCTGATGAATATAAGATTCCAAGCTCAATTGCTGGTTTTGAACCATTAGATGTATTGGCGGCGATTTTTGATATTATACGTATGATTAATAATGATGAAGCAAATGTTACTAATCAATATCTACGGGTAGTAACGGAAGACGGAAATATTGCGGCACAACAGATGATTGATACATATTTCGAAATAACAGATTCTATATGGCGTGGGATTGGAAATATTACAGACAGTGGGCTTGTTCTGAAACCGGAGTTCAAGCACTATGACGCTAGAAATCTATTTGATATTACTGTTACAGCTTCACCGAAGACTAAAGGCTGCCGATGTGGCGAGGTATTATCAGGCCATATTAAGCCAACTGATTGTGGACATTTTGCCAAAAGCTGTACCCCTGTCAGTCCGGTTGGGCCGTGTATGGTTTCCTATGAGGGAACCTGTGCAACTTATTATAAGTATGAGCGGAAGGTGTGATTTTTAGTGGCGGATAAAATATTATTAGCGCATGGAGATGGGGGCAAGCTCACCCATGATTTAATCGAAGCAATATTTGTGAAACATTTCTATTCTGACACTAAGGACACTTCTAATGAGGCGTTGCCGGATGCGTTTGTCACTGATAATGAGCAAGGGAGAATTGCTTTTACGACGGATACATTCGTTGTCAACCCGTTGTTTTTTAAGGGTGGGGATATTGGTAAAATTGCTATTGCTGGTACTGTTAATGATTTAGCGGTTGTAGGTGCTATTCCTAAGTATATTAGCTGCGGCTTTATAATAGAAGAGGGCTTTTCTATGGATGAATTAGAACAGATTGTTGCTTCGATGGCAGCAACTGCTAAAGCAGCAGATGTTAGAATTGTGACAGGTGACACTAAAGTCGTAGAGAAGCATAAAGGTGATGGTGTGTTTATTAATACTTCCGGGATTGGATTTGTACCTGAGGATAGTAAGCTTAGCTATCGTTCTATTACTAAAGGTGATGCAGTGCTTATCAATGGTAATATTGGTGAACATGGAATGGCAATTATGTCAGAAAGATCTGGATTGAATTTCAATAGCCCAGTTGTTAGTGATTGTCAGGCGCTTAATAAGTTTATTAGTACACTTGTACAGCACGTACCTGAGGTAAGGTTCATGCGTGACCCAACTCGTGGAGGGGTAGCTACTACACTCAAGGAAATAGCTGTTGATACAGGCTTAAATATAGTAATTGAAGAAACATCACTGCCTGTTAGTGATGAGTTAATGGGTGCGGCAGATTTATTAGGATTAGACCCGTTATATTTAGCTAATGAAGGAAAGGTGCTAGTATTCGTGCCGAATGATAAGGCAGAGTATGCATTAAGTATAATGAGAAGTATGTCTGAAGGAGCCAATTCGATGCAAATCGCTACCGTTACTGAAGGTCATGGGCAAGTGTTTCTACAGACTGCTTTTGGTGGCAAAAAGATCATTGATTTGTTGGCTGGCGCGCCTTTACCGAGAATTTGTTAGGTAAATTTTACTGCGTTTAAAGGCTTGTTTATTACCAAGTGTTCTATATTTGCAGTAATTAAATATATATAAAAATAGCATGTACTAGTTAGTGAAGGAACTAAAAGAGCGGATGATATCATTTGACAGGTATATATAAATAGCATGTACTAGTTAGTGTATAGAAGAAAGGCAGGTTTATTGATGGAAGACTATGCAATACGGGCAACAGGATATGGCGGAAAAGCAAGACTTTTAGCGTGTAGAACAACTAATCTGGTAGAACAAATACATAATTGTCACAATACATCTGCAACAATTAGTGCTGCGCTAGGGCGCGTTGTATCAATAGCAGCCATGATGGGTTTACTTCATAAAGGCAAAGATAAGATAACGATTCAAGTTCATGGCGATGGTCCTGCAGGTAAGCTTATAGTTGATGCGGATGCCTGTGGTAATGTGCGTGGGTATGTTACTAATCCACAGGTGGATTTTACAGCTAATGAATATGGTAAGCTGGATGTTAAGCGAGCGATTGGAACTGCTGGAATGATATATGTTACTAAGGACATTGGACTTAAAGAGCCTTATCAAGGCGCGTCGGAGATTGTGTCAGGAGAGATGGGCGAGGATTTCACTTATTACTTCACGCAGTCAGAGCAGACGCCATCTGCGGTTGGGGTTGGCGTAACTATAGATACAGACTTGAGTATCAAGGCGGCAGGGGGCTTTATAATACAGCTGTTTCCGGGCACTGAAGAGGAAGTCATTATTGATATAGAGAATAAGCTTAAGAGTTTTGGGGATGTATCCAAAAAAATCGCAGAAGGATATACGCCAGAGCAAATGCTTGAGCAACTAGCAGATGACGTAAGGATACTACAAAAACAGGAGCTTAATCATTTTTGTACGTGTAGCTATGACAGAATTAAGGCAGTTATTGCGCAATTAAAGCTTGAAGAAATTGAGGATATGATAGCTAAGGAAGGTCAAGCTGAAGTTACCTGTAGTTTTTGTAATGAACAGTATATAATACCAAAGCATGATTTAGAACAAATATGTAAAGCACTGGGGGGATAAGTGTGAGGGAGCGGCTGCTATGGGGAGTCATTGCCGTATTAATTATAGTAATTGCAATTTTAATATTTTTTAATGATACGACGAGCAATGACATCGCTAGAATTGAGAATAAGACGATCGGTGAACAACAGTTTGTTGATGAGCTTGTAAAACGATATGGATCGCAACTATTATATGAAACAATCGAACGAGAGGCTATTTTTTATGAAGCTAATAGACTAGCTGTTGAAGTTGCAGACCGTGATGTGGACAAAGAAATAGAGAGATATAAGCATAATTTGGCGGATGATGATCGTGATTTAGAAACAGTCATTTTCGATGGGTATGGGATTTCGCTTGATCAGTTGCGAAATGACATTCGCTATAATTTATTATTAGAAAAGCTGGCAACTTTAGATGTTCGTGTTTCTGATGCAGAAATAGAGAAGTATTATCAAGAGAATCAGGAGCAATTTAATGAAGAAGAAAAGTTAAGAATTCGTAGAATTTTACTAAAAGAGCAAGCTGAAGCAGAACAGGCTAGCAAGGAGTTACAGGAAGGGGCGGTTTTTGCGGCTCTAGCGATGGAGATATCTCAGGATCGGTTAACGGCTTCTAATGGTGGTAATATAGGGCTTGTGCAGGTAGATAGCTTATACCTTGATCCGGAATTAATTAATATGGCAAGTAGCTTAGATGTTGGGCAAGTCAGTAAACCGTTTGAAACATCTGAAGGCTGGAATATTATTATGCTAGAGGAACGTATTGAGGAGAAATTATATCAGTTAGCAGAGGTTAAACCGCTTATCTTCCGAGAGATGGCGTTGAAACAGGCAAAACCATTAAATGAATATTTACAGGATTTAATTATGAAATTAGATATTGAGATATATGAGGAAAATATCAAGGGAAATTTGAATTTTGAACCGTAATGCCTATCGCAAAGATTAGAGATTTTTATGCTTGACATCTAGTAAAACCTAGCATATTATTAAATGCATATATTCCAATCAAAATACTCGGATATCGGAGGAAGTTAAAATGCGAAAGGTTAATAATATTTCTCAATTAATTGGATATACACCGATCGTGAAATTAAATCGTGTAGTTGGAGAAAACGATGCAGATGTATATGTAAAATTAGAGTCATTTAATCCAGGAAGTAGCGTAAAAGATAGAATTGCACTAGCGATGATTGAAGAGGCTGAACGAGAAGGATTACTGAAGGATGGGTCAACTATTGTAGAGCCTACTAGTGGTAATACAGGAATTGGTTTAGCTATGCTAGCGGCGGTTAAAGGCTATAAAGCTATATTGGTTATGCCTGATACGATGAGCATGGAACGTCGTAATTTATTAAAGGCTTTTGGTGCAGAGCTAGTACTTACACCAGGTGTAGAAGGCATGGGCGGTGCAATTCGTAAAGCAGAACAATTGGTAAAGGATAATGATAATTATTTTATGCCACAGCAATTTGAGAATTTTGCTAATCCTGCTGTGCATCGCAGAACGACTGCATTGGAGATTTTGGAGCAAATGGAGTCCGATATCGATGCTTTTGTTGCGGGTGTAGGAACTGGGGGAACTATCACTGGTATTGGGGAAGTACTGAAGGAGAAATTACCTAATGTCGAAGTTGTAGCGGTTGAACCATTAGCTTCACCGGTATTATCAGGTGGTAAAGCTGGGCCGCATAAGATTCAAGGTATTGGTGCTGGCTTTGTCCCAGGTGTTATAAATGTAAACATTTATGATAAAATTGAAAAAGTTGAAAATGAAGAAGCTATGGAAATGGGAAGACGCGTAGCACGAGAAGAAGGGATTCTTGTAGGAATATCCTCAGGCGCTGCTATCCATGCAGCTGCGATAGTGGCAAAACGACTTGGCAAAGGGAAAAAAGTAGTCGTTATTGCACCAGATACAGGAGAACGCTATTTAAGCACTGCTTTATTTCAAACAGAATAAAAACGATAAAGCATAGTAGTCATCGCTATCATCATAGTGGTGGACTACTATGCTTTTATTTACGGTCCCTATAATAGACTATATTACACTGTAAGAGGGTGTTAAAACTCTACTTGAACTAAGTTTTCTTTATATTATAATAATGAAGAAAGCTTTTTTAGAAGATAGGTTAGTGTTTTTAAAGTCGTGAAGATAGTCTGGATAGGTGAATATCTGGCAAGTAGGTTTATAGCCCGAGCTGAGTAGAGCATAGCATAGTAGAGTAGAGGAGAGATTAGTGTGATTTTAATGATTGACAATTATGACTCATTTACATACAACATTGTGCAATACATTGGTGAGCTAGGAGAAGAGATTGAGGTATATCGCAATGATGAAATTACTATTGAAGAAATAGAGTTGAAGAGTCCATTAGCGATAGTTATTTCGCCGGGGCCATGTACGCCTAACGAAGCAGGAATTAGTTTAGAAATAATTACACACTTTAAGGGTAAGATACCGATCTTGGGGATTTGTCTTGGACATCAAGCGATTGGGCAGGCTTTTGGTGGAGAAGTAGTCAGGGCTAAGCGGATTATGCATGGCAAGACATCTGAGATAACCCACGATGGGAAGGGTGTATTTAAGAATGTTTCTTCTCCAATTACTGTTACCAGATATCATTCACTAATTGTTAAAAGAGAAACATTGCCGAATTGTTTAGGAATTACTGCTTGTTCAGAAGATAATGAAATTATGGGGATACGACATCAGGAGTGTTTAATTGAAGGATTGCAGTTTCATCCAGAGTCAATTAAAACTGAACATGGCAAGCAAATGATTGCTAACTTTATAGAGCTAGTCAGATAGAGGGAGACTTGTAGAAACCGAAAATAAATTGGACTTGTTGAAATCGAAAACAAAGCAATTAAAAGATTGAATGATCGGTTAATATAAAAAATACGGTTAGAGCAGGAATGGTTGTATGGAGAGAATTCAGCGGATTTTGGGGCATGATAAGTATCTTAATTATTTAGCAAAAATAAAAACCTTAGAACAGGGTCGTCCATTTTGCTTGCATCCGATTGATCATTCAATTGATGTTGCCAGAATAGCTTATATTTTATGGCTAGAGCAGAAGTCGCTCGAAGGCGATTTTACTATGGAGCATAATATACAACAGCAAGCGAAGCTATATTTATATACAGCTTCGTTATTGCATGATATAGGTCGTTTTCGCCAATATTTAGATGGAGAGAATCATGCCCAAGCTAGTGCAGAATTAGCTGTAGAAATACTAAATGATGTAGGATTTAATCAACACGAGCAAGTAGAAATCCTTGATGCGATTCGTTATCATAATCTGTACGAGTCAACACATTTATATACTCAGCTATTACAAAAGGCAGATCGATTGTCGAGAAAGTGTTTTCAGTGTAAAGAGCAAGCGCGTTGCTATAAAATTGATCTCATGGAAGCAAAAGACGGGCTAATTTACTAACTAACAAAGACCGAGCTAATGACAGTAATAGTTATGTTACACGAAGAAGGAGTAAGGAAATGTATAAACACAATGCTTATATGCTATCTTTGCAAAACGCACAGGAGTTAGCTGCTGAAATGAACCAGATTGGAGCCGATGCGCCTGGAATCAAAATTATGCAAGCAAAAGGGGAACTTTTTCATATTCGGATAAGTAATATAAATTTGCGTGCTGCCAATATTATTAAGCAAGAGATGTTGAGCAAGGGCGGCGACGCGTGTGTACATAAATTAGTTTCTAAATTAGAAGCAGATAATACTGACATACTGTTAATAGGAACAAGAGTGCAATTTAAGCATGTAATAGCAAACTTTCAAATACAACCGTTTGGGTTAAAGGATTTGGCAAAGGAATTAAAAGAAGTATTCGCTGCATATGACAAATCTTTAAATCTCAATCAGTATTCGGCATGGGCTGAAAGGCTTCAATTACCGCTGAAAAAGCGAACATTAATAATGGGGATTTTAAATTTTACGCCTGATTCTTTTTCTGATGGTGGACAGTATAATACTATCGAGCAGGCGTTGATGCGTGCTAGGCAGATGGTGGCGGAAGGTGTAGATATTCTTGACATAGGCGGAGAGTCAACAAGACCGGGGGCGGATTTTGTTGATGCGTCAATAGAGCGTCAAAGAGTAGTACCTATTATAGAAGCAATCGTTAAGGAATTATCGGTTCCGATTTCTGTTGATACATATAAGTCAGAAGTAGCAGAAGCGGCCATTCGCGCAGGTGCACATATTATAAATGATGTGTGGGGCACCAAGAGGGATTTACAGATGGCGGAAGTTGCGGCAAAATACCAAGTGCCAATAATACTGATGCATAATCGAAACGATATGCAGTACGCTAACTTAATTGGCGATATTATTAGAGACATTAGGGAGAGTATAGAAATTGCAACACAAAAGGGCGTTCTTGAAGACAATATTATCATTGATCCAGGTATAGGCTTTGCCAAAGATTATCAACAAAATTTAGAGACAATGTACCGATTGCGTGATTTTTGTAAGCTTGGATATCCTGTTTTATTAGGAACATCGAGAAAGTCGATGATTGCAAAGACTTTAGATTTGCCTGCAGAAGAACGGATAGAAGGAACAGCGGCAACTGTAGCACTAGGAATTGAGCGTGGAGTTGATATAGTTCGTGTTCATGACGTCAAACAAATGAAGCGTGTAAGTATGATGATGGATGCGATGGTTAGAAGGGTGTGAAGCTAATGGAACAACATAGCAGTATATTAGACAAAATTGTTATGAAAGATATGAGATTCCATGCTAGGCATGGGGTGCTAGAAGAAGAAAAGGTTCTAGGGCAACAATTCATAATTTCACTTGAGTTGTTTTCACCGTTGTTTAAAGCTGGGGAAACTGATTGCCTAGAACATACAATTAATTATGCCAGCGTGTATGCGGATGTTAAAGACATCGTTGAAAACAGACAATTTCAGTTGATTGAAGCTTTAGCAGAAGCAATTGCTCAGTCGACACTTGATAAGTTTGATAAAGTGGAAACGATCAAGGTAGAAATACAGAAACCACAAGCACCTATTCGTGGAATTTTTTCTTATATGGGTGTAGAAATTATCCGAAATAGGAAACATACAGATGGCAGATAACAAAAGCGTTCCAATGGCAAATAACAAAAGTGTGCTTACATATATAGCGCTTGGATCTAATATTGGCGACCGTCGTGATTATATTGAAAAAGCAACACAAGCAATTGATTTACTTCCGGAATGTAAAGTATTAGAAGTAGCTCCGATTATTGAAACTAAACCGCAAGGATATACGGAACAGCCTAATTTTTTTAATACAGTAATTGCGGTCGAAACCAGCTTGACAGCAGAAGAATTATTGCGTAATATGCTAGAGATTGAGTTGCAGCTAGACCGCAAGCGAACGATCCGCTGGGGTCCAAGAACTATTGATATAGACATACTCTTTTATGGTCAGGAGATAATTGAACAAAGTAATCTAGTAATTCCGCATCCGCGTTTGCATGAGCGGGATTTTGTCTTGATACCGATGCGCAGTTTAAACAAAGACTTTATTCATCCTATACTCGGTCAGACAATAGAGCAGATTTATCTCAATGCTGTTATTAAGACAACTAATTAGTGCATGACCATTCTAAAGGTTAGTGGAGTCAATCAGGGAAATATCAGTTATGATTTTGGGAAAGTTTTAGAGGTATGATGTAGATGAAGATAGGTAATGTACAAATTGCGCCGCCGGTTGTTTTGGCGCCAATGGCAGGAATCACAAACTACCCATTCCGCATTTTAGCTAAGGAAAATGGTTGTGGCTTAGTATGTGCCGAAATGGTAAGTGATAAAGGTTTAATCTATGGTAATGAGCGAACAGCAAGAATGTTATATGTAGATTCGAAGGAAAGACCCTTAAGCATGCAACTGTTTGGCTCTGATGTGGAAAGCATGGTAGCGGCAGCGAAGTTAGTTAATAAATCCAACGCGGACATTATCGACATTAATATGGGCTGCCCGGTTCCGAAGGTAACCAAGCCAGGCGGTGGATGCGCTTTAATGCGAGATCTTAATAAGGCAGAAGCTATAATTAATGCAGTAGTCCAAACCGTTGACAAGCCAGTGACCGTTAAGATGCGAAAAGGTTGGGATGAGCAGGAAGTTAATGTTATTGAGCTCGCTAGAATTTCAGAACAAGCGGGCGCAAGCGCAGTAACGGTTCACGGTAGGACAAGAATGCAAATGTATAGTGGACAGGCAGATTGGGACATTATAAAAGATGTGGTAAAAGCAGTGACTATTCCTGTGATTGGTAACGGAGATGTTAATAGTGCCAAAGAAGCGAAAAGGATGCTAGAGCACACTGGTTGTGATGGTGTAATGGTTGGTAGAGCGGCTCAAGGCAATCCTTGGATTTTTCGTCAGATACAGATGTATCTTGAGCATGGCGAGCTAATTGATTTGCCGACAGCTCAGGAAAAAGTCGAAACTTGCATCAAACATTTAGATATGTTATTAGAAATTAAAGACGAAAGAGTAGCTGTTCAGGAAATGAGAAAGCATGCTGCATGGTATTTAAAAGGTCTTCCGAAGGCAGGACTAGTGAGAAATGAAATAATGCGTGCAGAGACAAAGGTTGAATTAGAGACAATTCTTAAGACATATTTGCAATGTAGTTATTGACAAATTCTTGCAACTTAGAATATAATGTGGCAGTATATAGGTCTTGGTCTTATAATTTAAGCAATTACTGAGCACTGTCATGCATCAATGGCAGTGCTTGTATCATATAATACTTAGTTAGTTATAAATTCTAGTTGTGGATTTAACACTTGCAACGAATAAAGAACTATAGTAATTCATATACTTTTAGAACTTGCAATACAGTATTTGGATTAAATGGTTTGCGGATTATATCCAGGTAGTGCTACATATAGTGTAAGCGCTCAACAATTAGAAAAAGAAAAAAGGAGAGTTTTTAATGACAGAGAAAGAAGTAATATTAACACCTGATGGATTAAAGAAATTAGAGGATGAGTTAGAACAACTGAAATCAGTAAAGCGAAGAGAAGTAGCCGAGAGAATTAAGGTAGCTATTAGCTATGGAGATATAAGTGAGAATTCAGAATACGAAGATGCTAAAAATGAACAGGCATTTATTGAAGGACGTATCATCACATTAGAAAAGATGCTACGTAATGCTAAAATTATCAACGATGACGAAGTAGATGTTAATGCAGTTAGTATTGGATCAACTGTTAACGTTAAAGACCTAGAGTTTGGCGATGTGCTTGAATATAGAATAGTAGGTTCTGCTGAAAGTGATCCATTAGAGCATAAAATTTCTAATGAATCACCTTTGGGAAAATCGTTACTAGGCAAGACAAAAGGTGCGATGATAGAGGTTTCTGCGCCAGCAGGTATCATCAAATATGAAATTCTAGACATTTCTAAATAGATTTCGAATATAATTCAGCTATAGTATATTTTGTTATTTGTTACGTAATTCAGCTGTATGTACTGTTAATAACCGAACATATAAAGCTCAGGACATGTTCCTGAGCTTTTAAAGCTAAAGCACAGGCATAGATTATGACGAATATTTAATCAATATGAATGGCTGTATATTTGTTCTAGTAGAATATGTTCGTGGAAATATGTAACCTAATGATAGGACTTAGCGAGTTTAATAATGGGTAGGTGGATAGTTTGAGTAGTAAACAAAAACAACTTAATCAGCTCGATCAAGCTAATGCAGGACAAGCTAATACAGAACAAGAGCATGCTGAAGATTTAAATGAATTATTGCTAGTCCGTAGACAGAAGATGCAAGAGTTATCCGATATGGGTTACGACCCATTTGGGAAGAGGTTTATAAGAACATCAGACGCTACTACAATCCAAAATGTCTATGGCATTATGGACAAAGAAGAATTAGAGAATCAAACTATTGAAGCGTCGATTGCTGGAAGAATAATTGCTAAACGTGGTCATGGAAAGGCTAGCTTTATCCATATTCAAGACCGTACAGAGAAGGTTCAAGTATATGTACGTGAGGATTCAGTAGGGGAAGCAGCTTACGAGGCTTTTTCGTTATTGGATATTGGCGATATTATAGGTGTGACAGGCGTAATCTTTAAGACAAACCGTGGCGAGACAAGTATTCGTGCAACCAAAGTGGAAATACTGTCAAAGTCTTTGCGACCACTTCCGGAGAAATGGCATGGCTTAAAGGACATAGAGCTGCGTTATCGACAAAGGTATGTAGATTTGATTGTTAACCCAGAGGTTAAAGATACTTTTATTAAAAGAAGCCAAATAATTCAAGCAATGAGACAATTCTTAAATGAGCGAGGTTACCTAGAGGTAGAAACTCCGACGCTTCATACGATTGCAGGTGGTGCTACAGCTAAACCGTTTATCACACACCATAATGCATTGAATATGGACATGTATTTAAGAATAGCGCTTGAATTGCATCTGAAGCGTTTAATTGTTGGCGGTTTAGAAAAGGTATATGAAATTGGACGAGTATTTCGTAATGAAGGTATCTCGACTAGGCATAATCCAGAGTTTACCATGATTGAATTGTATGAAGCATATGCTGATTACGAAGATATAATGAAACTAACAGAGGAATTAGTTGCTTACTGCAGCAAAATAGTATTAGGAACTACTGTAGTGGAATATCAGGGACAACAAGTGGACCTTACGCCTGCATGGGAGCGTTTATCGATTGTTGATGCAGTCAAGAAATATACTGGTGTAGATTTTAATGTAGTGATGAGCGATGAACAAGCTCATGCATTAGCGAAAGAACATCAAATAAAAGTTGAACCGACGATGGCGTTTGGTCATATTGTCAATGAATTTTTTGAACAAAAGGTTGAGGACAAGCTAATACAGCCTACATTCATATACGGCCATCCGGTTGAAGTATCACCATTAGCGAAGAAAAATCCAGATGATCCGAGATTTACAGATAGATTTGAATTATTTATAGTCGGCAGAGAGCATGCTAATGCATTCACTGAGCTTAATGATCCAATTGATCAGCGCGAGCGCTTTGAAGGTCAATTAAAGGAACGCCAGCAGGGAAATGATGAAGCACATATGATGGATGATGATTACATCCAAGCTCTAGAATACGGATTACCGCCAACAGGTGGATTGGGTATTGGAATTGATCGATTGGTTATGCTATTAACTGATTCGCCATCGATTAGAGATGTTATTTTATTCCCTCACATGCGTGGGCAGCTAGATTAATATACAAATAAAGATTATATAGATAATACAAAGATTTAAAATGACCAAGGCGCAATTAGTTTTTGCTCCTTGGTTTTTTTTCAAAAATACTTGCACAAATAAAATGTTTCTGATATGATGATGCTAATGATAATCATTATCAATCACTAAAGGTTATTTATCGCATACGTCATAAAACAGTTAACTACAACTATAGATACATATAAAAGATAAAAAACTCTTTATTTTTTTATAATGAGTTGATAATGATTATCAATACCATTTCCGTAATTTTTAAATAAAAATTTATACTCATTATCAATATGCACTTAGGGATCAATGCTTAACAACAAGTTGTAAATATATTATACTTTTTGATTTTTAGATAGTTTTATGAGTATAGAGAAGGGAATAGCCATGAAAAAACGACACTTATTAGCAGCATTGGTTATACTTTCAGTCATTTCTTTGTTTGTTGGCGTGAAAGACCTTGGACCGCATGATTTGTTGAATTTAACTGAAGAAAAAGCGCAAATTCTAACACTTATAAGAATTCCAAGGCTAATTAGCATTATTATCGCTGGAATGGGTCTTAGCATTTGTGGGCTTATTATGCAGCAGTTAACACGAAATAAATTCGTGTCACCTACTACCGCAGGAACAATGGATTCGGCAAGGTTTGGTGTATTGGTTGCATTAATGATATTTGGTTCAGCTAGCCCATTGATGCAGATGTCGGTGGCTTTTATATTTGCCTTATTGGGCACCTTTATATTCATGAAAATTTTAGAAAAAATTCGCTTTAAGGATCCGATATTTATACCTTTAGTCGGATTAATGTTTGGTAATGTAGTAGGCTCGATTACGACGTTTTTTGCTTATAAGAACGACCTTATCCAGAACATGTCATCTTGGCTACAGGGAAACTTTTCGCTAATTATAAAAGGCAGATATGAGTTGCTGTTGATTAGTATCCCGGTATTGATAATTGCATATCTATACGCTAATAAATTTACTGTTGCCGGAATGGGTGAGGAATTCTCGATTAACCTAGGTCTTAATTATAAGCAGGTCGTTAATATTGGACTGACGCTTGTGGCGCTAGTAGCATCAGTTGTGCTACTTACCGTTGGAATGATACCGTTTTTAGGGCTAATTATTCCTAACATTGTAAGCATATATCAAGGTGATAATCTTAAGAAAAACCTCCCGCATACAGCGTTATTAGGGGCAGTCTTTGTATTAGCGTGTGACATTTTAGGACGCCTAATTATTTATCCTTATGAAATTCCGATTGGAATGATGGTAGGAGTAATAGGTAGCGCAATATTCTTATACATGCTATTAGGGAGAAGAGCTTATGAATAATCGAATAAAAATACTACTTCTCGCTGCTTTGTCATTGATACTTATTGGTATTTTTCTATTTGCTAATGTCGGCGCTAACTGGGGCTATATTGTTCCGAGAAGGGCGCTGAAGGTGGGTGCAATAGTTATTACGGGCGTTGCGATTGCATTCTCGACAATAATATTTCAGACAATTACCAATAACCGAATATTAACACCTAGTATTATGGGGCTTGATTCGCTGTATTTGGTATTTCAGACCTATATCGTCTATATGTTTGGTTCTACAAGTATTTTGGTTGTAAATCAGAACTACAACTTCTTATTATCTATGCTGTTGATGGTATTGTTTGCAGCGTTATTCTATAAAATACTGTTTGCCAAGGAACGCCGAAATATATATATGCTTTTACTAATAGGAATAATATTTGGCACCTTATTTGATAGCATTGCAACCTTTATGCAAGTTTTAATTGACCCTAATGAGTTTTTGATGGTGCAAAGTCGGATGTTTGCCAGCTTTAATCAGATTAATGCTGATGTATTATGGGTTGCTAGTATAGTTTTATTGATAGCTACAGCATATTTTATGAGGTTTTACAAATATCTGGACGTGCTTTCCTTAGGTAGAGAAGAAGCAATCAATTTAGGGGTACCATATGATACGGCAGTTAAGCACTTGCTGGTAATCGTCTCCATTCTAGTATCTATAGCAACTGCTTTAGTTGGGCCGATTACCTTTCTCGGATTGCTAGTAGCCAACGTCGCTTACGAGGTATTTAAGACATACAAACACTCCTATTTAATAGTTGGTGGAATATTAATTAGCATTATCGCATTAGTAGGTGGGCAATTATTAATAGAGCGAGTCTTTACCTTCTCGACAACACTTAGCGTTATTATCAATTTTATTGGTGGAGTGTACTTCATATACTTATTATTAAGGGGGAATAGAACATGATATTAGTAAAAGGACTATCCAAATTATACGGTCAAAAGCATGTTGTTGACGATGTATCAGTTAAAATTCAAAAAGGTAAGATTACTTCCTTTATCGGCCCTAATGGCGCAGGCAAGAGTACTGTAATCTCAATGATTAGCCGATTGATTGCTAAGGATGCAGGTGAGGTTTTTATTGATGATAAAGACATTGCCGAAAGTAATAGCAACGATCTTGCTAAGAAAATTGCGATACTAAGACAATCTAATAACATAAATATTAGATTAACCATCCGTGAGCTTGTTAGCTTTGGTAGATTTCCATATTCTCAAGGGAAGCTAACTGATGAAGATTGGAAGTTTGTCGATGAAGCTATTCAATATATGGATTTGCGAGATATTCAGCATAAATACCTTGATCAGCTTAGTGGTGGGCAGAGACAAAGAGCGCATATTGCCATGGTGCTTGCCCAAAACACTGAATATATTCTGCTTGATGAACCACTTAATAATCTAGATATGAAGCACTCGGTGCAAATCATGCGTGTACTTAGAAAATTAGTTGACGAACTAGGCAAAACAGTCGTAATCGTCATCCATGATATTAACTTTGCATCTTGTTACTCTGATTATATTGTCGCACTAAAAGATGGCAAGGTGGTTAGAGTAGGGGAAACTAATGAAATAATCAATGCGTCTGTGCTCAAAGATATTTATGACATGGATATTTCTATACAGAATATCAATGAGAACAGAATATGCGTGTATTTTGCGTAATCAAATATGCCTAAGGATTAGCAAGGGCATTTAGGTAAGTTAAAGTTGGTATTTAATATATTGCTGAAATGTGTTTAGGCGGTTATTCTTAAACCCCCTTTAGGATAGACGCCATAGTACATAAGCACAATATATTTTAAATATATAAAAAATAAAAACATCATAAGAGGAGAGGTTAAATTGAAGAAGAGCATTTTATTATTGCTGTCAATTTTCGTGGTAGCAATCCTGTTAACGGCGTGTGGTGGTAATGAGGCGAATACGCCAGCAAATAGCGACAACAATGCAGACCTAATAAACGCACCAGAGCCTGGAGTAGAAGTTGTTGAAGAAGCAGAATTTACAATAGAACATCAATTAGGAACAACTGTTGTACCTAAAAACCCTGAAAAAGTAGTAGTGTTTGATTATGGTATTATTGACTCACTTGATAAACTACAGATTCCAATGGTAGCTATGCCTAAATCGAATGTACCACCATATATTCAACATATAAATAATGATACAATTGCAAATGCAGGTACGTTGCAAGAACCGGATTTTGAAATGTTGGCAAATCTAGGACCAGATCTAATCATTATTTCAGCACGTCAAAGTGCTCATTATGAAGAATTGTCTAAATTAGCACCAACTATATTTATGGGAGTCGATAATGCAGCATACTTAGAATCATTTTCTAAAAACATGAGAACATTAGGAAAGATTTTTGACAAAGAAGCAGATATTGAGCAAGAACTTGCACGTATTACCAGCGAACTTGCTGATATTAAACAAAAGGTAGCAAACGAAGGTGAAGCACTAATTATATTAACTAACAATGGCAACATCAGTGCTTATGGTTCAGGTTCACGCTTTGGTATTATTCATGGAGAAATGGGCTTTGCAGCAGCAGATGAGAATATCGAAGTAGCAACGCATGGTGCTAACGTTTCATTTGAATACATTCTTGAGGAAAACCCTGACTACTTATTTGTAGTTGACCGTGGTGCAGTTGTAACAACTGGAGATGCAGCAAATTCCGGGAAAGATACACTTGAGAATGATATAATCAAAAGAACTAGCGCATATAAAAATGGTAATATTATTTACTTAGATCCATCATACTGGTATCTATCAGGCGGAGGATTAGTATCTGTATCTAGTATGGTTGATGAAATTACAGCAGCAATAGCGAAGTAATGTAGTAATATGGCGAATTAATTTAAGTAATCTAAGAAAGGCATTTTTTTATAGCTTACAATTGATAATAGGTATCATTATCAATTGTAAGCTATTATAATATAAATAATTGTAAGCTAAAGGCAAATAACAGAAAAGAACAATCTAGAGAGAATGGAATAATATAACGGTTGTAAACAATATGAACTTCGTGATATATTGGTATTTGTCGCTTCAACGAAGTAATTAAAGCGAAATAACAGTTCAGGCAAAAATTTTAAAAAAATATGTTGACGAGACAAACAGCCTGTGATATTATATAAAAGTCGCCGCTGAAATGGCAGACTAAACATCTTAGAACAAAAGAAACATAAAGTTCCTTGAAAACTATATAGTGCA
>Ga0265293_10002991_pt1 | contig 32399 bp, 27 predicted proteins | sample Munlanlewell138R_FD_192505 | JGI IMG/M metagenome (GOLD analysis project Ga0265293, IMG submission 192505) | Leachate microbial communities from a municipal landfill in Southern Ontario, Canada - Leachate well 138R | ecosystem: Engineered > Solid waste > Landfill > Unclassified | place: Canada... | reverse complement strand
TATCGACTCTTTGCCTTCATATAGTAATTCAAAGCTATTTTTTTCCTCGCAGGCATCAGTTACAGCGTCAGCAAGTTCAAGAGCACCTTCACCACCCTTGAGCCAGTGTTCCGAAACTGCAGCTCTTGCCCCAGCTGATTCTGCAACTCTTTTTACCAGCCTGATTTCATCTTCCGTATCAGTATAGAACCTGTTGATACAAACTACCGGGTTTATTCCGGATTTTTTTACTGTTTCTATATGAGCAATCAGGTTTTCGCAGCCCTTTTCCAACATTTCCAGATTTTCTTCCTTATAAGCTGAATCAAGTGGTTTGCCGGGCACCACAACAGGCCCTCCGCCATGCATTTTAAGTGCCCTTACTGTTGCCACAACCACAGCACAATTAGGCTTGAGCCCGCTCAGGCGGCATTTTATATTCCAGAATTTTTCAAAACCAATATCGGCGCCAAAGCCACTCTCAGTTACATGATAATCACTTAACCGAAGAGCAACCTGGTCGGCTATGATAGAAGATTGGCCTACCGCGATGTTGGCAAAGGGGCCAGCGTGCACAAGTACTGGTTGGCCTTCAATCGTTTGAAGCAGATTTGGATTCAATGCTCGTACCATCCAGGCAGTCATTGCTCCATCAACCTCAAGGTCTTGAGTAGTAACTGGCTCTCCGCGCTTGTTATATGCTACCACTATGCGCCCCATCCTTTCGCGCAGATCTTTAAGGCTGGTGGCGATGGAGAGAATAGCCATCACTTCGGAACTTACTGCGATAGCAAAACCAGATTGAGCAAGGAAGCCATCCATCTTGCCACCGAGGCCGATAACTATATCTCTCAAGGCTTGGGCGCAATAATCTATCACCCATTTCATTTCTATATTTCGGGGATCTATATCCAGGCGTTTCAGGTTTCGTTTTGCCAGGAATTCATCGGTGTTTATAAATTCATGCTGAAGCCGGCTGGTTACTGCTACCATAGCAAGATTATGGGCGTTGACCACGCAATCGATATCACCAGTTAAGCCTAGAGAAAACGGGGTTAGGGGAATACATTGCGAAAGACCTCCTCCAGCAGCGCTTCCCTTAATATTAAAGGTTGGGCCTCCCGATGGCTGGCGAATAGCACCGGATACTTTTTTATTTCTTTTTCCTAAACCTTGCACCAAACCAATAGTGGTAGTGCTTTTGCCCTCCCCAAGAGGGGTTGGAGTTATTGCGGTTACATCAATATATCTGGCGTGGGGATTTTCTTTCAGCCGTTCTGTAACGAGCTTGAAATCTATTTTTCCGAGATGGTGGCCATAAGGAAGAAGCTCGTGTTCCAATACTCCCCATTCCGAAGCCAGTTGTTTTACCGGTTTCATTGAATTTTCGGCTTCTTGGGCAATTTGCCAATCTTGTAATTGTGTTGGATCCAGCCTGACCATTCTCTCCTCCATATCATGAGTTGCTAAATTTTACCATTGCAGGGAGCTCTTTTAATACTTTTTAAGGTATTTTTTCTTCTATGTTATATACTGGAGTAAATTCGAAGAGGCCAACCGGAGCCATGCTGGATAAGTGATGCAGGTTACGCCTCAGTGAGAGGATTTCATCCAGTTTAATAATATACCCTAAATTTAAGGTCGAAGTATAGTTATAAAACTCCAAATACGACTACTGTGCATTCTGTTGGGAAAAATTATTCTATACAATGCTGACTCAGCGATTGTTGTATACAAGATTTGACATTACCTCTTTCTTCATGATACTCTCTTTGCCCTCTTCAAAAATCCCGCCTTTTATAGAAAGTACGGAATTATATTATCTATTCTCCGATATAACGATTGATCATTGGGAGAAAAGCACCTGGGCAACTGTTCGGGTGCTTTTCTCACCATAGACATATTCGAAGGCAACCAGGGCTGCCCCTTCGCCCTCACTGCCGATAAACAGGCTCATGGCTAAAAAGGAAAAGGAGATAATTAATATGGCTGAAGAAACCAATGAAGAGATTTTAGGGCAAATATCAAGTCAGGAAATCTCGTCAATGATGGCAGAAAACCGCGTATTCCCTCCTTCTAAGGAGTTTTCCGAAAAAGCTGCCGTCAAGAGCATGGAGGAGTACAAGGCGCTTTATGAAAGGTCTATTAAAGATCCGGAGGGCTTTTGGAAAGAACTGTCTGGCCAGCTCCACTGGTTCAAGATGTGGGACAAGCTCCGAGAGTATGACTTTACCGAGAAACCAGAGATAAGGCATTTTATCGGCGGTAAAATCAACGTGTGCTATAACTGTCTTGACCGCCATCTTAATACGCCGACCAAAAACAAGGCTGCCATTATTTGGCAGGGCGAGCCCGATGACGAAGTGGTCACCTATACCTATCAGCAACTGCATCACGAAGTGTGCAAATTTGCCAATGTGCTGAAAAAGCACGGCATCAAGAAGGGTGACACCGTTTCCATCTACCTCCCCATGATTCCCCAGCTGGTTATTGCGATGCTGGCCTGTGTCAGAATTGGCGCAATACACAGTATTGTTTTCGGTGGGTTTAGTGCTGAAGCATTACGAGACCGGATAAACGATTGTAAATCCAAACTGCTGATAACAGCTGATGGCTATTGGAGGGCCGGAAAGCAGATTCACTCCAAATCCAATGCTGATAACGCAATAGCGGAAAGCCCATCTGTTAAAACAGCAATAATCGTTAAGCGCCTGGGTGTTGATATTCCCATGCAGCCCGGGCGGGATATTTGGTGGCACGAAGAGATGGAAGCAGATGACATATCATCATTTTGCAAAGCAGAACAAATGGATGCCGATGCTCCACTCTTTATATTGTATACCAGTGGAAGCACCGGCAAGCCCAAAGGTATTTTACATACCCAAGGTGGTTATCTGTTGCATACCTATCAGACGGTGAAGTGGGTATTCGACATTAAAGACCAGGATACATACTGGTGCACTGCTGATATTGGCTGGGTGACAGGCCATAGTTATATTGTATATGGTCCATTAGCAAATGGGGCTACCAGTCTTATGTTCGAAGGCGTGCCGACTTATCCTGACCCAGCCCGCTATTGGCAGATCGTGGAAAAATTTGGGGTGAATGTGTTTTATACTGCACCGACCGTGATTCGTGCCCTGATGCGGGAAGGCAAAGAATGGACTAAAGAGCACGATATTTCTTCCCTCAGGCTGCTTGGATCTGTAGGAGAACCGATTAATCCAGAGGCCTGGATGTGGTACCACCGCTATGTTGGTCGGGAGAAATGCCCAATTGCTGATACCTGGTGGCAGACTGAAACGGGAGGTCTTATGATCACTCCGCTGCCGGGTGCAATTCCTACCAAGCCTGGATCGGCGACACTGCCGTTCCCTGGAGTCGAACCAGTTATTTTACGCACTGATGGAACCGAAGCCGGTATAAATGAAGGTGGCTGGTTGTGTATCAAAAAACCATGGCCTGGTATGATGCGCTCTCTCTGGGGAGACCCCGAACGTTTTAAATCTACTTATTTCAGCCGGTTTCCCGGTTATTATACCAGCGGTGATGGTGCCCGTAAGGATGAAGATGGTTACTACTGGCTGATGGGGCGGATTGACGATGTAATTAATGTTTCCGGCCACCGCATTGGCACTGCAGAGGTGGAGAGCAGCCTGGTATCCCATCCCCAGGTGGCTGAAGCCGCGGTTGTAGGTATGCCACATAAAATAAAGGGTCAGGGAATCTATGCGTTTGTAACTCTGAATTCGGGTCAAAAACCAAGCGAAGAACTTGAAAAAATCCTCAAGAACCACGTTCGACGTCAAATTGGTGCGATTGCAACTCCGGATGTTATTCAGTTTGCCGATGGCCTGCCCAAGACCAGGAGCGGCAAAATTATGCGCCGCATTCTGGTAAAGATTGCTGCGGGCGATATTACAAATCTGGGCGATACCTCCACTCTTGCCGATTCAACCGTTGTTGAAACTCTGGTCTCTGGAAGAAAAATCAAAGAGTAACAGACTAATCGAGGAGGCAATATTATGGAACATGGCCAACCTGCAAAATGGAAAACTGAAAAATCAGAAGGATACAAAACCAGGCTTGGTATCATCATGTTTGCCATTTTTACTCCTATTTATCTGGCATTTATCCTGGTGAGTGTGATGAGCCCGTCTTTTATGGCGGCTGATTTGGGAAAGCTGAATGTCGCCATTGTATACGGCTTTGGAATAATTATTTTGGCGGTTGCACTGGCTGTCATCTATAACTCTATCTGCTCTCGTAAAGAAAGGGATGATGAAGTGGAGGAAGCGCATAAGGAGGGATCTATCTAATGAATTACAAAGCCGAACCTCTCGCTATTGTAATTTTTGTAGTATTCGTCCTTGCTGTTCTGTGGGTTTCTTACTGGTTTGCCAGGAAGGCAAAATCTTCCAGCGGCTACTATGCTGCCGGCGGTAATATACATTGGGTGGTAAATGGCGTTGCTTTTGCCGGCGATTACCTTTCTGCGGCCTCATTTTTAGGTATCGCCGGCATGATCTCTCTGTTTGGTTATGATGGCTTCCTGTATTCCATCGGCTTTCTAGCCGGCTGGATGGTTGCCCTTTTTGTTGTTGCTGAACCACTGAAGAGGTTGGGAAAGTACACTTTTGCCTCGGCTATCGATGCAAAGTTTAAATCCCGCGGTGTTGTGCTTGCAGCTGCGATTTCCACGCTGATAGTCTCCCTCTTTTATCTGATTCCGCAGATGGTTGGCGCAGGGTCGCTCATTACCCCTCTGCTGGGCTTGCCTTTTGAAGCTGGAGTGATAATAGTCGGCGCTGTAGTGATTCTTATTGTTGCTACTGCTGGCATGGCTTCTACCACCTGGGTTCAGTTCATCAAAGGTGGTCTGCTGGTTCTTTTCTCTCTTATACTGACTGGCATACTTCTTATAAATGGTTTTTCAACCAAACCAGGTACTGAAAGTGTACCCTTCCACCAGCCCCAAACCATCGAGTTGGCAAGTGCTGCTCCTGGCAACATAGTACCAACAGACCCGGGGCTCTCAGTTATCGAAGAATACACCGTTAACAATATGACATTCGTAAAACTTGAAAAAGATGGTTTTATTAACTACTGGAAGCTGGAATCTGAAGATGGCGTTCTAACCGAAGCGCAGTCGATCGTTAACCAGCCCGGGCAGCCTGATTTGTATAACGGAGCCCCCAAGGAAGAAGGGAGATTCTACCCCGTTGGGCATCTTAGTGAAATTGATGGGGAGACTGATGTGGAAACCGGGCCAATCGGGATTGGTGAATTTTTCGAAACTATCAAAGAAGGTACTGTTGTACGGTGGGCAACCCAAAAGATTGTCGATGGGGATGCTATCATCACTGTCTATTATCAAATCCCTACTAAAGGTTCGGAAATCCTGACACCGGGCGAAAAATATAAAATAGATCCGGCAAAAGGAGCCACTACCGCCAGCAGGATTGATTTCATATCACTGATGTTATCGCTGTTCTTGGGTACTGCAGCCTTGCCGCACATCCTGATACGCTACTATACCGTGCCAACGCCGGCTTATGCCCGCAAGTCTACCATTGTTGCGGTTGCTGCGATAGGCTTGTTCTATATCCTTACTCTTTTCCTTGGCTTGGGAGCGATGACTCATGGAGTGATCGATCTTACCAACTCAAATATGGCAGCGCCGCTATTAGCACGCGCGTTTGGTTTGGGTATATTTGCATTGATTTGTGCAATAGCATTTGCTACTATTCTTGGTACAGTGAGCGGGCTGATTGTAGCTGCTTCTGGAGCAGTGGCTATCGACCTCATTCACAGGGTGATGAAAATCAACCTGAGTGATCATAAGATGGTTCTGGCAGGTAGACTTACCGCTGTAGTAGTGGGTATCATTGCGATGGCGCTTGGAATTGCATTTAAGCACATGAATGTGGGTTTTTTAGTCGGATGGGCATTTACGATTGCGGCATCGGCTAACTTGCCAGCCATTGTAATGGTACTTTTCTGGAAGAGGGTAACTGCCAAAGGGGTAATAGCTTCTATTATGGCCGGCTTGTTAGTATCTCTCATAATGATTATGCTCTCTCCAGAGACATATAGCCAGGTATATAATCTGCCGGCTTCCAGTGCCCCTCTACCTATCAGCCAGCCGGCGATATTCTCGGTTCCGATTAGCTTTTTAGTGTTGATTGTCGTTTCACTGATGACTAAAAAGACACAAGTTGCGACCGCGCAAGCTTAGGGAGGAAAGGAAATGTACGAAAAGATACTGATACCACTAGACGGTTCGAGTGTTGGTGAAGCTGCACTGCGAAACGTTGAAGAACTGGCAACCAGGATGTCTCCCGAAACCAAAATGGAGATCACCCTGCTCAAGGTTGTGCCCTACGTTACATTCAACGTTCTTACCCTTGACCCCAGCGCTCAGATGCCAATAAACGGTAATGAGTATGATCAGATGGAAAAGGAATCGCTGGATTATCTGGAGAAAATTGCTGCTCCCATACGCAAGCGGGGGATTGCAGTGCGCACAATAGTAAAAGTTGGCAGTTCAGCCGAAGAAATCATAAAAACTGCCAAAGAATCTGGTGCCAATATGATTGCCATGTCTACTCATGGTTTTTCTGGTATCAAACGTTGGGCGCTGGGTAGTGTTACTGACGAAGTATTAAAAACCAGCGATATTCCAATTCTGGTTATACGTGCCCGGGAAAAAACTCGCTAACGTTTAAGGGGACTGGTAAACGGAGAATCCGTTAAAACACTTACGCCTTCCTGAAGTTAGAATTTACTGATGGCCAGCAAATCAAAAAACCGGTTTGCTGGCCATCGCGTTTTGTTTATTCAGGCCGATGTGGTTTTAATACTTCTCATGTTTGAAGCATAAGGTAAAACTGGGATATAATCACAGGATATGTTTTCTTTATTTTCTCCGGAGGTTATTAGTGCTTAAGACTCATAATGCTACAGAGGTTGACAGCAGCCTCCTGGGGCAGACTGTAACATTGGCTGGCTGGGTGGACCGGCGGCGCGATCATGGCGGCTTGATATTTATCGATCTGAGAGATGTATCAGGGATAATCCAGCTCGCCATCAATCCGGAAATAGATGCCGGTGTTCATGAAGTTGGCAGCACCCTGCGCAGTGAATATGTCATACAGGCGACTGGCCAGGTAGCACTGAGGCCGGAAGGCACTCAAAATCCCAAATTGCCCACTGGTGATATTGAAATAATTGTAAAAAAAGTTGTCATTCTATCCAAGTCTAAAACGCCTCCATTTTACATAAACGAAGAAGTTGAAGTCGATGAAAACGTTCGCTTGCGTTACCGGTATCTGGATATAAGGCGTCAGCGAATGAAGAATAATATGCTAACCCGCCATCGTGTGGTTCGCTACATGCGCAACTTCCTGGATGACAAAGGATTTACTGAAGTCGAAACACCAATACTTATCAAGAGTACTCCCGAGGGCGCTCGTGACTATTTGGTGCCTTCACGGGTGTACCCGGGTAAGTTCTATGCTTTACCCCAGTCACCGCAGCAGATGAAACAGTTGCTGATGGTAGCCGGATTAGAAAAGTACTATCAGGTAGCCAAGTGTTTTAGAGATGAAGACACTCGGGCCGACCGTCAGCCTGAGTTTACCCAGCTTGATATCGAGATGAGCTTCGTAGAAGAAGCCGATGTTATGGCGCTGATGGAAGAGCTTTTTAGCAGTATAGTTCCTGCTACCAGGCCGGATATTAATGTTATTTCTCCTTTTACTCGTCTGACTTATGCAGATGCAATGGAGCGTTATGGTTGCGATAAACCAGACCTTCGCTACGGATTAGAAATCAAGGATGTAACTGATATAGCGGTTCAGACCAGTTTTGGTGTATTTCAAAAAGCAGTGTCGGCAGGGGGCAGGATAAGAGCAATTGCTGCACCCGGTTGTGGTAGCTATAGCCGGCGAGAGCTTAATGAACTCAACGATATTGCACGCTCTACTGGTGCAGGGGGTGTTGTTACTGTATCCTTGGGCGAGCCCGGTGTTTCAATCGATGAGCTTGATATGGAAAACGTTCATTCTATTGCTGCCAAATACATGGATATCGAACAGATAAAAGCAATAGCTAAAAAACTTGGAGCTAAAGGTGGAGATCTGCTATTGATAGCTGCCGGTACCGATGATATCACCAGTGCTGTGCTGGACCGGCTTCGCCGTGAGATGGCACATCGCTTGGCACTGGCAGATGAAAAATTATTCCACTTTTGCTTTATTACTGATTTCCCTTTGTTTTATCGGGATACAGAACATAATCGATGGGATTCAATGCATCATCCATTTACTTCTCCCAGGGAAGAAGATAAACCGATGGTAGCCCAAAAACCGGGCGAGGTCCACGGGCGGCATTATGATCTTGTTTTGAATGGATATGAAATAGGCGGCGGCAGTATACGTATCCACGAAGCCGATTTGCAGAGAACGATCTTCCGGCTATTGGCATATACTGATGAGCAGATCGATGAACGCTTTGGGCACATGCTCGAAGCCTTTTCCTACGGTGCGCCACCGCATGGCGGTGTTGCGGTCGGTATCGACAGATTCGTAATGCTTCTCTGCCAGGAATCATCCATTCGGGAAGTGATACCTTTCCCCAAGAACCAGAATGCCCAGGATCTTACCTTTGGCGCTCCAGATTTTGTAGCTGATGAACAGCTTGAAGATTTGCATATAAAAATAGATGAGAAAATAACCTAAAAAGGGGAAGTAATGCGGATAACAGAAAAACAGTTTGAAAATTGTCAGGCGATACTCACCATTGAAGCCGATGAGGCAGAAATGAAAAAGGCAGTTGACGCAGCCTATAAGCATGCGGGAGAACATGCTAATATACCCGGTTTTCGCAAGGGCAAGGCACCCAGGCGGGTTCTTGAAAAGCATGTAGGTAAAGACGCAATTCAGGCGGATGCCATTGAGATACTGGCTCCTGACGTGGTTGAAAAAGCCATAATAGAAGAAAAACTGGATTATTATGGCCGGCCACAGGTGGAGGTTGTACAGCAGGAGCCGGCTATCTTGAAAGCCACTGTGCCCTTGCCACCCAAGATTGAACTGGGAGACTATAAAAAGCTCAAGACGAAGCAAAAAAAGGTTAAAATTACATCCAAACAGGTTGACGAAACGCTTGAAGAAATCCGCCGCTCAATGTCAGCATGGTTGCCTGTTGAGCGTCCGGCAAAAGATGGCGATATGCTTATCATAGATTTGGAGAGCAATGTTGAAGGCAAGCCATTCATTAAAGAAAAATCTTCTCAGTATCATATTCAGGTAGATAAACCTTCTTACCTAAAAGGTCTGGCGGAATCTTTTGTGGGCATGAAAACGGGTGAAGAAAAAACTTTTGATTTAGAATTGGGAGAAGACTATCCAGTTCCGGAGATGGCCGGCAAAATCGCCAATTTCCAGGCGAAAGTGCTGGAAGTAAAAGAAGAAGATATGCCCCCGGCAGATGACGAGCTGGCAAAAAAGGTCGCCCCGGATGTTGATGGAATTAAAGCCCTCAAACAGCGGATCAAGACCAATCTGGAGAATCGCGAAAATCAGAAGTCAACCACCGATTATGAACTTAATCTGGTAGAAGAACTGGTTGAAAAGAGTAAATTGGAATACCCGCCAATCCTGGTTAACTCAGAAGCTGATAAAATGATAGAAAGCCAGTTGCGCCAATGGCGTAATTACAGCCGATCAAAAGAAGAATTCGAAGAACGGCTGAAGCAAAACAGCTATGAAAGCCTTCAGGCTCAGTATAAGAAGCCAGCTGAGGAAAGACTCAGGCGTTCACTTGTACTGACCAAGTTTGTGGAAGAGGAAGGCATTACTGTTACAGATGAAGAGCTCGATGCGGAAATCGAACGCATTGCAAGCGGATATGGCGAACAAAAAGAAGAACGAATGCAAGCTTTAAAAAATCCGGAAATTGCAAATAACATCAGAGCTGATTTACTTACGGTAAAGGCATTACAAAAATTGAAGGAATATGCCGAGAAACCTACTAAAAAAACCTCAGTAAAACAGGAAGAAAAGGAAGAAACGAATCAGGAGGAAGATAATGTATAGACCAGAGAATGTTATTCCGATGGTTATAGAGAGCGGAGCCAGAGGTGAAAGGGCTTTTGATATCTATTCCCTTTTGCTCAAAGAAAGAATTGTAATTCTTGGCTCTCCGATTAATGATCAGGTTGCAAATGTAATTATTGCCCAGTTGCTTTACCTGGATAGGGAAGATCCGGAAAAAGATATACAGCTTTACATAAATTCACCAGGTGGTGTTATTTCGTCTGGACTTGCCATTTATGATACGATGCAGTTGATTCGTCCTGACGTTTCTACGGTATGCATGGGCATGGCAGCCAGCATGGCGACCGTTCTTCTCTGCTCCGGTAAAAAAGGCAAACGTTATGCTTTGCCTAACTCCACCATTCACATGCATCAGGCGATAAGCAGTGCTCAGGGGCAAGCGTCTGATATTGAAATCGCTGCTCGTGAAATCCTGCGCCTTCAGGAGATTATCCGCCGGATACTTTCCGAAAATACCGGACAATCCCTGGAGAAAATTATCCATGATACCGATCGGGATTATTATCTTAATCCTCAGCAAAGCCTTGAATATGGTTTGATTGACGATATTATCGGCAAGGTGGATAAAGAAGAACCGGCAAAAAAGCCCGGTAAGAAATAGACCTTTTTAGCGGCTTAACTTGGTGCGGAACCGTTGGAATAGGGAATAACAATGGGTTGAAAAATTGGTGCCATCACCACCCATTTTAGCTGCATCCAGCGATAAAAGAAACTGGGCTGGATTGCTAAATTCTGGCATTTCCAGGTAATAATTACCGATTTCCCGTACGGTATGTGCATCACTTCCAGCGGTCATGCGCAGCTTGTTTTCCCGTGCAAATTTCAGGGGACGGTCGATGTCCTGAAAAGGGAGTGTTTTGGCGTTTCTGAATTCTACCATGTCAATCATGTGCTTGATTCTTTCGATAGAATGTTCTTTCATGGCCGAAGAGCGAAAAACTTCAAAAGGGTGAGGAATGCACACCAGGCCGCCCTGCTGCCTGACTGCAAATATAGTATCCTCAGGAGACATACCCGGCGGTATGGTTTCTTCAAGGAACAAGCCCATTATCTCGCCTTCTGTGCTCTCAATTTCTTCAGATACAATCACTGTAAACGGAGCTAATTCCCTTAGTTGCAGGGCGCCTTCAACAGTGTTATGATCGCAGATATTCAAACAATTGATAGAGCGCTTCAGACTGTGCTCAATAATTTCATCAAGCGGGCTGCTGGAATCTCCCGAATATAGTGTATGTACGTGCAGGTCAGCTTTAAGCAATTTTAATTGTTGACCCTTTCCAGATAGCTGCCTGTGCGGGTATCGACACGGATAACATCATCTTCGTTTATAAAAAGCGGTACAAGGATATCAAGACCTGTTTCCAGTTTGGCTGGTTTGGTTCCGGCGTTAGCGGTATCTCCTCTAAAGCCAGGTTCAGCATGAGTTACTTTCAATTCTACGGTGATTGGCAGCTCGATGCTGATAAACTTCTCCTTGTAGCTTCCCATTTCCAGTGTAACGCCTTCTTTGAGGTAATATACAGAGTCTCCCAGCAGATCGGCGCCAAGGGGAATTTGTTCAAATGTTTCTTTGTCCATGAAGTAGTACAGCTCGCCGTCTTTATAAATATATTCAACCGGTCTGTAATCCAGCCTGGCGCGAACAAACTTATCCCCAGATTGAAAAGACTGCTCAATGGTATGTCCGCCGATGATATCGCGCAATTTTACCTTAGCCAGAGCGGTGCGCTTCATTTTAACATGCTGGTACTCAACAACCTGATATAATTTATCGTTCAGTTCAATTACTACGCCTTTTCTCAGTTCGGTACCACCTATCATACTTTTCTCCTCGTTCGATTAAAAATGATTTCTTAAATTATTTGGTTGCTTTGGACAGAAGCACAACCCCGTTGTTTTGTAAAAGCGCATCGTCCTCAATGCGTATTCCTCCCCATCCGGGGAGGTAAATACCAGGTTCGATTGTAAAAACCATGCCTTCTTCCAGCGTGTCTTTTGAAGACGGACCCAGGAAAGGTGCTTCGTGGACTTCTAATCCAATACCATGCCCCACGCTGTGGCCAAAGTAATCGCCATATCCAGCATTTTGAATTACGCTACGGGCAATAGCATCGGCTTCACTGGCTTTCATTCCACTCCGGATCTTTTCAATAGCTGCCTGCTGAGCAGAAAGCACAATATTATACAGCTTTTTAAATTGGCTGTCAGGTTCTTCGCAGTAGATTGTGCGCGTAAGATCGCTTGTGTAACCGCCTGCGCATGCTCCAAAATCAAGTACAATCGGTTCTCCGGGGTTTATTGACCTTTGTGTGGGTTTAGCATGGGGCAGGGCAGAATTGGGGCCAGAAGCGCAAATGACGGAAAAACTTACCGGCTCGCTGCCGTTCTGGCGCATATGGCTTTCAATTTCCCAGGCTAGCTCAATTTCAGTCATGCCTGCGTGGGCGATCTGGCGGGCATATTCGGCTGCGGCATCACTGATTGCCGCGGCCTGCCTGATCAAGGCTGTTTCTCGGTCATCTTTAACCGTTCTCAGCTGATCGCACAAATCTCCAGCGGCTATCATTTTGGTGTGGACCCCATCTTTTTTAAGAGCTCTGCGCATAACATTGCGGGTATCTACGGTAATATCTTTGCTTTCAAAGCCTAATCTGGAAACACCAGCCTGTTCCACAAAGCTGGCAAACCATTCTTTCAGGCCTTTGGCGGCTTTGTAAAGGGTTAAACCGGGGGCTTCGTTTGCTGCCTGTTCCCAATAGCGGAAATCAGTTGAAAGCAACTGAGTTGTGCGCGAAATGAGCAGCAAACCGTTTGAACCGCTAAAGCCAGAAAAATAGCGCCGGTTGCAGGGAGAAGAAATCAGAAAGCCATCCAGGCCGGCTTCTTCGAGTTTGCCAAGCAGCCTGTTTACCCTGTTATTTTGCATTGGTTTCCGTCTTTCTTGCCATGGGATGGGCAGCTAGATAGACTTTTTTAGCTTGTGCCTGGGTTACGTGAGTGTATACCTGGGTTGTGCCCAAACTAGCATGCCCCAGTAGTTCCTGAACTACTCTCAAATCAGCGCCGCCATCCAGCATATGAGTAGCAAAAGTATGGCGCAGAAGATGAGGATATACATGCTTGTCAATTCCGGCTTTAAGAGCTGTGCGTTCGAGCATGTTCTGGATTGAACGCTGACTGAGGCGTTTACCAAATCGGTTAATAAACAATGCAAAACGGTCTCCCTTGAGGCATACCAGGCGAGGTCTGCCGGCTTCAAGGTACTTTTTCAATGATGTAATTGCCATGTTGCCAATTAGCACCATTCTTTCTTTGGAGCCCTTGCCAAGTACTTTTATTTCTCCGGTATCCAGGTTAACCTGCCCGAGATTAAGGCTGACAATCTCGCTTATACGCATACCCGAGGCGTATATTATTTCCAGGATGGCCCGGTCTCTGATGCCCTGGGCAGTATCTTGGGAAGGGGCAGAAAGCAATCGGTCGAGCTCTTCTTTACTCAGGCATTCTGGCAGCCGTCTGTCCAGCTTGGGGGAGGTAGTGAGTTTTACCGGGTTTTCTTCAATATAGCCTTCCCGCAGAAGATAGCGGTAAAAAGAGCGCACTGCCGATACTTTGCGAGAAATACTTCTTCTGGATATATTTTGCTCCATAAGATACCCAATATATTCACGCAGGATATGCCGGTTGACATCTTTAACAGACTTTACGTTTTTTTGCTGTAGATACTGGAAAAAACCCATAGGGTAAACGCCCGATTTATTACCCAGAAGGTCTGTTGTATAGTTGCGGACGGTATACGGAGAAAAGCCGCGCTCTGCCCTCAGGTAATCCAGGTACCGTTTCAGGAGGTCCTGCATGAACTTATTCCTCGTATTTTTCCTTGTGGGAACATTTAGTGCACCTTGCCCATTTTATACGATACTGGCTCATGAGTCCACCGCATTCAGGGCAGGATTTGGCTACTGGTTTGTAATTGGTAGCCAGCTTGCATTCCGGGTATCTTGAACAACCATAGAAGGCATGTTTTTTCTTGGAGTTCCATTTCTCAACTATTTCTCCCTGGTTGCATTCAGGGCATTTTACTCCGGTTTTCAGCTGGTAGGAAGAGGTATATTTACAGTCCTTGCTGTTAACTTCGGGATATTCGTCATGGGAGAGGTACTTGCCGAACCGGCCCACTTTTATTACCAGAGGTTCGCCGCAATTTGGGCACACCTCATTTGTTGGCTGTGCCGGCGGCTTAATCTTTTGCGCCTTTTGTTCAGCAACCTCCAGTTTTTCTGAAAGCGGTGCGTAAAATTCAGCCACTACCTTCGTCCAATCGGCATCTCCGCTGGCTACTTTATCCAGCTTGTCCTCCATATTGGCAGTGAATTCAACCTCTACCACTTCCGGGAAATATTCAACTAGAAAGCTGTTTACCAGTGTTCCCAGTGCAGTCGGTTTCAACTGCATTTTTTCTTTTTCTATGTATTCCCGGTCGATTATTGTCGATATAGTCGGTGCGTAGGTGCTTGGGCGCCCTATACCTTTTTGCTCCAGCTCTTTGATGAGGGTAGCTTCTGTATATCTGGATGGAGGTTTTGTGAACCTCTGGTCAGTCAGGATGTTTTTCATATCCAGCGGTTCCGCTTTTTCTAGTGGCGGCAGCGCAGGCGTGGTTTCTTCCTCGTCATCGTCCTTGGCTTCACTGTAAAGAGCCAAAAAGCCCGGGAAAACATTGGCAGAGCTGTAACTTCTGAGAAAATATTTGTTTTTGCTGGGAGCTTTAGCTTCAATTTCAACTGTAGTATTTTCAAATGTTGCCGCAGCCATCTGGCTGGCAACCATTCTTTGCCATATCAACTGGTATAACTTATGCTGGCTGGCATTTAAGTAAGACTTAACTGCTTCGGGTGTGCGCTCTACGCTGGTAGGCCGTATCGCTTCATGCGCTTCCTGTGCTCCCTTGACAGCCGTGTGGAAAACCCGTGGGCGAGTTGGAACATAATCATTCCCGTAATGCTCTGCAATATAGCTTCTGGTTTCTTCTATACTCTGGGCGGATACGTGAGTAGAGTCGGTTCTCATATAGGTAATCAAACCGGTATTCCCTTCTTTGCCCAATGGGAGACCTTCATAGAGCTGTTGGGCAATAACCATTGTTTGTTTGGCGCTGAAGCGGAAACGACGGCTGGCTTCCTGTTGCAGAGTGGAAGTGATAAACGGAGGTGCCGGTTGACGTTTGGCGTTCTTGATTTTTACCTGCAGCACATGGTAAGTAGATTTTTCCAGTTCCAGCTTGATGTCCCCAGCTTGCTCTTTGCTTGAAACCTCCAGCTTGGATGTGCCGGGAATTCCAGTGAGGGTAGCTTTAAAGGGGGGACGCTTGTCCGGTGCTTGCTTGGTGAGCATTACTTCTATAACCCAGTACTCACGGGGTTGAAACTTTTCTATTTCATTTTCACGGTCAACAATGATTCTAACCGCAACAGACTGCACTCTTCCGGCAGAAAGGCCCTTCTGTACTTTTTTCCAGAGCAGGGGGCTCAACTTGTAGCCTACCAGTCGGTCAAGAACACGTCTGGATTGCTGCGCATTGATGAGGTTCAGGTCCAGAGACCTGGGCTTTTTAAACGCCTGCTCTATTGCAGGCGCGGTGATTTCGTGGAATACCACTCTTTTGTAAAGATCTGGTTCGAGCCCAGTAATATGGGTAAGGTGCCAGGCAATAGCTTCTCCTTCCCGGTCAGGGTCAGTTGCAAGGTACACCATAGAAGACTCACTAGCAGCCTTTTTCAGCATTGCTATTACCTTGCGCTTGTCAGAAAGAATTGTATATTTCGGCTTGAAGTCTTTTTCTATATCCACGCCCAGGCTGCTTTTGGGCAAGTCCCGAATATGCCCCATTGAAGCTTCCAGCCGATAATCCTTTCCCAAGATTCTGGCCAATGTCTTTGCTTTAGCCGGGGATTCAACTATAACCAAGTTCTTTTTATCTGTTGTCATTTATTTCGCTTTCCTGTTTTAGTTTTCCGGGTGTGCGAGGGCATAACACATTACCCCCACCTGTTTTATCCAGCCTTTCAGCTCCATCAGGGTAAGAGTACTGCTAACTTCTGCAATTGGAAGACCGGTACTCCGCACCATCTCATCAATATGCAACGTCTCTCTTGCCAGGGCACCGACCAGTAATTTTTCGGCATGGCTTTCCGGTTTAATAGATATCTCCATTTTTTTGGCAGTTGCCGTGAATAAATTAAGTTCTTCAAGGACATCATTCACCGATGCAACCAATTTGGCACCTTCCCCAATCAAGTAGTTGGTTCCGAAGCTGTTGGGGGAATATATACTGCCCGGAACTGCAAATACATCTCGGTTGTAATCAAGTGCAAGCCGGGCAGTTATCAGAGCTCCGCTATCTCTTCTGGCTTCAGTAACTACTACTCCCAAAGCCATTCCGCTCATAATCCGGTTGCGCCTTGGGAAATATTCCGGTCGAGGCCGTGTACCCGGTGGGTATTCGCTGATAATTGCTCCCTGCTCGATTATTTTCTGGGCAAGGGCATGGTTAGAAGCCGGGTAAACACGGTCGAGCCCGGTGGCGCAAACGGCTATGGTTCTACCACCGGTTTCCAGGGCTGCCTGGTGGGCGATAGTGTCAATCCCCCTTGCCAGGCCGCTGATTACGGTAAGCCCGACAGCAGCAAGGCCGCTGGCGAGCTCCCGGGTAACCTGCTTGCCGTAGGTAGTTGGTATTCGGCTTCCAACAACGGCAAATCCAGCTTCATCTCGGGCAAGTAGTGTTCCCTTTACGAATATAACCGGGGGATAATCGGGGATCTCTCTAAGCCTCGGTGGGTAATCTTCATCATGGTAAGTAAGTAAGCGGATTCCATTTTTTTCAAGTTTTTCCGCTTCGATATCCGGATTGATGCTGTGCCGACAATTGATAATGGTATCTACTGTATGCTTATCCAGCCCAGACTGACTCAGTTGTGAAGAAGAGGCTTTCCATGCATTTGCCATAGAGCCGAAGAATTTTTCCATATGCCCAAGCTTGACGCGACCAATGCCGGGAATACGGTAAAACCCCAGCCAATATTTATTTTCTGTTATATGTGTAGACAAAACGTCTTATTCTAACATAGGGCGTATGCAGTAAAAAATTGACATGGCGGAGAGGGCGGGATTCGAACCCGCGGTCACTTGCGCGACACACGCTCTCCAGGCGTGCCTGATAGGCCACTCCAGCACCTCTCCGCGAAAGCAATTAAAATGGCGGAGAGGGCGGGATTCGAACCCGCGCTCCACATACGTGGAGACCGCTTTTCGAGAGCGGCACCATCAACCACTCGGACACCTCTCCAGCGCCATAAAATTGTATTTAGTTATTAAGGATTATTCTAACCAGGCTGATACTGTTGGATTTCCAAGCGTTAACTACAATTTGAAAGCCACATTAACACGTTATTGTATCGTTTAGAAGCCAGATTATCAAATCTTGCGGGCTATCCATAAACAAGTGTTATTCTTGAACACCCATAAACACAGTTGCTTGAGCAAAGTGAAGAATCTTACAAGACTAGAGCCCGTCTTTTCGTTAATACTCCCATATAACAACGGGCACTATTACGGGGAAGATCCTTCGTCGGGCTACCGCCCTCCTCCAGGAAGACACAGCAAACATAAAAATGTGTCACCCTCGAGCTCAGCGAAGGGTCTCACACGAGTTGTGCCCGTACAATAAATGTGTCACCCTCGAGCGCAGCGAAGGGTCTTTTAAGAACTGGGCTCGTACATACAAAAACACTGCCATGTGACCAAGAAGACTATCCCGAGAAGATCCTTCTTCGCACTAACGTATTCATCTATGATGACACAGAAAAAGAACACATCTCATCCGGATGCTAATGCCAGATTAGCTTACTATACACACCCAACTCCTTTTCAATTCTTTCATCCCAGCTGCGATTCTGTTTTATAAATGCTCTCGCCTGGTTACCCAGTTTTTGTCTTAGTTTTACGTCCTTATATAATCTCTCCATTTGTCGGGCTAAAGAACGGTTGTTGCCCGGTTCTGCCAGAAGCCCGGTTTTTCCATCAATTACAACTTGGCTGGTTCCGCCCGCATTAAAGGCTACCACTGGTTTGGCGCAAGCCATTGCCTCTTGTGTGGTGCGGTTTGTGTTGCTGTACAAGCTTGTAGAAAGTACCACATCAGACAGGGCATAGTACTTTGGCATTTTAGGAGCCGGTACATGACCAACAAACTTTACATAATCAGTAATCCTCAATTTTCTGGCGTAACGCTTTAAAGGTTTTTCAGAGGGGCCGCTGCCGGCTATTACCAATACTTGTTTATCATTATCGAGTTTAATAAGGAGCTGCTCAAAAGCTTTAATGGCATGCTCCAGGCCTTTAACTGGTATTAAGCTATGAGGGCTTAAGATGGTAAAAGTATCCTCAACAAGATCCATGTTTTTAATAAGTATCTCTGGTTTAGGCAACGGTTTGAACTTTTCTGTATCGATTGCATGTTTAACCACCGTTACCCTTTTATTCAAGATTCTTTTAAACTTTTTCGGAGCTGGGGAGCCATCATCCAGTACAAATACATGCTGTGGTTTAAATAGTTTGGTTAAAAGAGTTTCATACTTACCGCTGAGCCGGGAATATGCCAGGCAAGTACCATGGAGCATCCACACCGCCGGTTTTCTAAGTATCCAATTGGAGAGGGTTGCAGCTGGACCAACACCAGCGCCATGCGCCTGGATAATATCGATGCCGTATTTATTATTTAGCTGGATAACTTTTATTAAAGCACGTATTCCGAAAGAAATATGCAGTAAGGGAGCTATCGGCAATGATGGAAGATGTTTATTTTTAATTCTTTCCAGCAGTTTAAATCTGTAACAGTCAACCCGGTACACCTCAAAAGGAAAAGTTTTATCTAGCTTGGTGGTATCTTCGGGCACACTGGGTGTGATAATGAGCTGCCGGTTTAAATGAGGAGCCATATGCTTGCTCAGTTCAATGGTGTGAGTTACCGAGCCTCCAACCCTTGGCGCAAACTCATAAATTATCCTGCACAGGTTTTTTGATCTTAATTCCAATACACACCTCTCTCTTTTAAATTATGTATGTTTATACAGATGAGTTTTTTGGGGAACAGTGTGTATTGAACAGACCGGTTATGTGGTTGTTTTTGTTGGTAGAACTTATTTTTGTTTTTAACAAGGCTGTTATTGTGAAATAAAAACGTCATAGTATTCAGTTAAGTAAAACATCGCGCTTGTGCAGATGGTGTATGATATTGTTGAATAGTTAAAACAGCCAGATAAGCAAGCAAAAATAGTAAATAAGCCAGCTAATTAGTAATTATACCAGGAGACAATTGTGCTAGCCAGTTTAGAGGAAAATCTGTTGAATATACTGCCAGCTTTTATCTGGTCTAATGTATAGGTTATAATCAGCCTGTAATAATACAACCTGAACTCACAATATACATATAATGACAGATACCAAACAAACCGCTAACGAGGCGCGGCGCTTTACCATGGATATGCTTTGGGTTGCTGCCTCTCAATTGCTTATCCAAGCGTTAGGGGTTATCACATTACCTGCTCTCACCAAGACCTACTCCTCCGAGCTTTATGGTGTGTGGACCCAGACGAGCGTAACGGTTGGTTTGTTGGTTCCAATTATCACGCTTCATTTGTCTACCGCAGCAGTAAGATTTCTATCGGCTGAAGATGATGTAAATGTTCGCCGGCGCCAATTCGGGGCAATGTTATGGCCTATTCTTGTTCTTGGGTTAATAGTCTTATCAGTTTCACTATCGTTTGGCGAAAAGCTTTCCCTGTTTATTTTTTCCAGCAACCAGTATCAAAAGTTTATACCACTAGCCTTTACATGGGTTTGCACTGGGGCTCTGTTTAATTTCGGAATAGCATATTTACGCGCCCGCGGTAAAATCCGCCGGCTTGCCTTGATTAATATTTCCTTCTCAATAACCAAGATGCTTCTCATAGTGATTCTAGCCACACAAGGTTTCGGGCTTGAGTGGATAATGGGTAGCATCATAGTAGTAGAAGGACTGCTGGTGTTATTAGTGTTCGGGCTTATTATCAGTGAAATAGGTATCCCTTGGCCCAATACAACCGGCATCAAGCGCTTTCTGGCATTCAGCATACCTCAGATTCCCTCCGGTATTCTTTTGTGGGTAATAAGTGCAAGCGACAGGTATTTTATTACGCATCTGTTAGATCTGTCCCAGGCGGGTATTTACAGTGCTTCTTACAGCCTGGGAAGCCTTATTTCGATATTCTTTTCCCCTATCAGTTTCGTGTTATTGCCGTCTCTCTCGCGTTTTTGGGAAAACCGCCAGATAACACGTGTAAAAAACTATCTTGAATATTCCAATAAGCTTTTCCTTGCCTTGGCTATTCCGGGTGCTGCCGGGTTATTTGTGCTATCCCAGCCATTGCTCAAGCTCCTCACCCGCCCGGAATATGCTGTTGGTGGCGAACTTGTTTTACTTATTGCATTGGGGGTACTGCTGCTAGGTTTGTATCAGATAAATCTTTATATAATGTATCTGTTAGAACAAACTAAATGGCTGCCGCTTATGATATTAGCAGCAGCAGGAGTTAACGCTGGTATAAACATAGTGTTGATACCACAAGTCGGGATAATCGGAGCGGCAGTCTCTACCATCGTTGCCTATCTTGTTCTGGCAGCTATAGTAACTATCTGGGCAAGAAAGGCAATCAGCTATAAGCTGGATGTTCTCTTTATAGGGAAAGTAATACTCGCAACAGGGGTAATGTCATTATGTTTATGGTTTATACCTGTAGAGGGAGTGGTGAGTATAGGTTTGGCGGTTGTCGCCGGGCTGGTTGTTTATGGAGCGAGTCTAGTGTTATTGAAGACTTTTTCCGGGCGGGATACATTGGTTATTAAAGAAATTGTAAGAAGATAACTATTAGAAACCTTATCATCAAGACTGTTTTTTAGACAGGAGTTTATCATATACCTCCAGCTCAATTTTAATCCGACTTTCCCAGCTGCGGTTTTGCTCAATAAATTTTCTGGCATCATTCCCAAGCTTTTGTCGTAATTTGGGGTCCATATATAATTCATACATTGCTAATGCTAGCTGTTTAACATTTCCTGACTCTACCAATAAACCATTTTGTTTTTCACTGATTAACTTATTTGTTCCACCGGAATTAAATACGACAACGGGTTTACCGCATGCCATAGCTTCCTGAGTTGTACGGTTCATATTGCTATATAAGCTAGTAGCCAGGACGATATCAGAAACAGCGTAGTAATCTGCCATTTTGGAGCTTGGAATATTCCCAACGAACGTTGTTAAAGCTTTTGCCCCTAATTCTTCTGCCAATTCTTCGAGGCCTTTCTTAAGTATGCCACTGCCGGCAACTATAAGAAAGACATTCTTTTTATTAGCGTTTCTTAAAAAATTACTAAAACCCCTAATAGTGTATTCCTGTCCTTTTACGGGGATTAAGCTGTGAGGACTGAATAGAATGAATGCATCATCGGGTAAACTGAGTTCTTTTAATAAGTACAAGGGTTTCGGAGCAGGTTTAAATTTATCTGCATCGATTGCATGAAACACTATTGTTGCTTTGCTATTTAACATCTTGATAAATTTATCAGGGGCGGGAGAGCCATCATCTAATACAAACATATGATTCGGTTTAAATAATTTGGTTAGCAGGGTTTCATAATAACCGGCAATTCGGGAATAGGCTAGTGATGTGCCATGAAGCATCCAAACAACCGGTTTTTTTATTAGCCACCCTGCTATTCTTGCTGCTGGCCCGGCGCCTATCCCATGTGCTTGGATGATATCAATGCCGTGTGTTTTGTTCAGAAAGATTGTTTTCTTGATAGCGTTGATACCAAACGAAAAGTGGATTAAAGGAGCAACCGGTAACCAAGGTAGAAACTTCTGCTTGATTTTTGCCAAACTTTTAAAACTGCAATATTGGATTCTGTAGACCTCAAAAGGCAAAGCGCTATCAATGCTCGAAGTATCTTCATCTGATTCTTGTGTGAGTATAAATTGTCTGTTTAGATATGGGGCAATATGGCGGCCAAGTTCGACTGTATGGGTGATTGACCCCCCGACTCCTGGCAGGAACCCAAACATGATTCGGCAAAGGTTGATTTTCTCCACATTTATGCCTTTATGCTTGTCTGCGATTTAATGTAGTAGGACGCAAATTCATTGTTGCCATAAACTTTATTTGCCGTATAGTCAAAATGTAGTTTGATAAAATCATCTTCATCAAACCGGTCAACTTCCTCCCAAACAGTATCATAAATAACCCTGTCCTTTTTAGTAATGTTTAATAGAAGGTCTTCTGAATATTGTTCTCCCAGGGTATCGTATTCCTGGTAACCAAAGTGATCTTCTACCTGGATGATGCGTGAACTCCTAAGATCGGTTCGGCTGGCGGCTGCGCTTCTTCCAAGAATCCCATCTGCATACCTGTTAATGGGCGACATAATGGTTGCAGCCTTGTGAGTGAGATTTTTATATTCAATATACCATTCTGAACCAGCTATAGAATGGGTTGTTATCTGGCCGTTGGGCTGTAATTGGTATGGAGAAAAATAAAGACTGCGAACACCCATAAAAGCGCTGATGGCAATAACCATGATAGTTACTCCCGCCACAAGCGGTTTACATCTTGCATTTTTCAGTAATTGGACTAAAGCATATCCGCCAACCAATGGGGTAAAAATAGCTACGTAGGAGAGTAAGCGCTGCCCTCCAATGCTGCTCATCCCGGGGAAACCAACAAGATACAACAGATATAGGAAGCCAAAGAAAACTATCAGGCTGCTGATAACGATAAGTGGGGTGTAAGAAACGGGCGCCTTGCTATTTTTGCTTTTTGCCAGGGCAATTATTATCCCTGTAATAGATAAAAGTATCATAAATGTTGTAACACCGTAGAGTTTGAAGAAGAGAATTACCGTATCCCAGCCGGTCATGTTGATTTTAGAAAGGATATCGCTTATATCCCCGAATTGACTGGGAGCACCGGAGGTAATTTGTGCCCACATATTGCGGATATTCGGTATGAACTGGTTAAAAGAAAGAACCCATGGAATAAGCATTACGAACTGGAGGATTGCAGGGGTTAAGGGTTGGCCGGCTTGAGCGCTAACCGCATTCAAAGCAGCATTTTGCCTGATGTAGTACCAGAATAATGCACTGCTGATTAATAATACCAGGAAGGAGAGCCCTAACATCAGGCTGGAAAGAGGGTGGAAAAAGGGGTATAAAACCAGCATCAGTATAAACGGGAAAGTAAAGGAGAACTTTTCAGCCTTGCTGAAATATAAGAAAAACAGAAGAGGCATAAACAGGATTGACCAGCCATTGGGCATCAGGAAAACTGAGTACTCTCCTAGTACCAATATAAAACCTGCCAATAGCACCGTGGCCAGCCGGTATTTGGGTTTGGGAATTACTCTGGTTGAGAGCAGGTATATCAATACTATATAAAAGGCAGAAAAGAGCCCCGTACTCAGATTGGTTACAGTTCTTATGGGCAACCCGGTAAGCTGAATTACCTGCGCCAGCATGGAATGGGTTACCGGGTAGGAGTTTTCACTATACAGGTGCCCGGTATCCAATACATCTATTATCATGCCCCAGTGGGTGATGTTATCTCCACCCCAGGTTACATAACCTCTTACATACGGAATCCAAAGCAGCGCCAATCGGGCAACGACCAGCACTGCAAAGCCCAGCATCCAAGCACGGTTATGCTTATATCCTTGGGTGAACAACTGGTGAAGGATGATGCCGGCACCAATTATCATAGAAGCACCGATTAGAAGCCATATAGCAAGTGGGGTGCTTGCATAAATATCGAGCTCATAACCAGTAGCGGGGTTTAGCCAGGCAATAATTAAAGCCATGGCAATAAAAATAGAGGCACAAACTGTGGCCATTCTGTTAATCACTTCGCCAATCCTTACCACGCATAATTTTAAGCGCTAGTTGGTTTTACGTAGCGATAGTTTACGCGACCAGGGCTAAGTTGTAAACACAAGCGTAGTAAGTGCTCAATAAAAAACCTACCCGGCTCTAACCACCAAGCTGATTATATCGATGCTCGTGTTTACATCATCCCGGCTTATCATGCGGTGGGTTACTGCACGGATGGTTCTGCCACCCATGCTGCTTAGCAAAACTCCATGTTTCTTAAGTGAAGAAAGAAAATTGTCAATGGTGAGGTACTCTGGGGGCTCAAACAATACAATATTGGTTTGTACTCTTTCCGGGTGGATGATGATACCGGGTATATTTGCCAGCCCCTCTGCAAACAGGCGGGCATTCTCATGGTCAATAACCAGGCGGTCTACCATTGTTTCCAACGCAACAATTCCCGCAGCAGCAATTACACCTGCCTGCCTCATGCCGCCGCCAAGCATGCGGCGCCATTTACGCGCACGAGCGATAAAATCCTGCGTGCCGCAAAGAAGGGAGCCGACCGGCGCGCTCAGGTTCTTTGAAAGGCAGAAACAAACTGAATCTGCATCCTTTGCCAGCCGGGATACGGGTATGCCAAGATGAACAGCAGCACTGAATATACGTGCTCCATCAATGTGAACTTTCAGATTATTGGCGTGAGCCAGAGCGCAGGCTTGGGAAGTGTATTCTTCTGTAGTTACAGTACCGCCACAGCGGTTGTGGGTGTTTTCAAGGCACAGCAGGGAAGTCCTGGGGAAATCCATGTCCTGCTCCCGGATGGCGTTTTTGATTTCAGCCAGGGGGATGGTTCCATCAGGAGTATTGGGCACAGTGCGCATCACAACTCCACCCAGAGCAGAAGCCCCGCCAACTTCATACCAGAAGATGTGGGACTGGCTGCCGAGGATTATCTCCTCCCCGCGCTGGGTATGAGTGAGTACCGAAAGGAGGTTGCTCATTATTCCGCTCGTGGTATAAAGAGCCGCTTCTTTGCCGAGCATGTCTGCCCCAAGCTTTTCCAGGCGGTTAACGGTAGGGTCTTCTCCATCTACGTCATCCCCAAGTTCGGCTTCGTACATGGCTTGGCGCATTTCATCGGTAGGGAGGGTCTTGGTATCGCTTCTCAAATCTATCGTTTTCATAGACGGCTTTAACCCCCGGTAATTATTAGGTTGACGAACTTGGTTCTGGTGCTCTGAAGAACTCCAGGGTATTATTGGGGCATACTTCAATGCAGTCTCCGCAGAATGTGCACTTATCGGCAATAAACTCCGGTTCTGCCTTTTCCTTGTTCCAGGTGATTGCTTCATATTTACAAGCATTAAAACACTTGCGGCAGTGGATGCACCCGGTCTCACAGCGCTCCCTGCCTGCAATCTGCTTAAGTTCGCTATAGTTACAGCGAAAGGCGATTTTGGTTTTACCTGGGACTAGTTTAATAAGATCCTGCGGGCATTCTTTTATGCATAGGCTGCAGCCGGTGCATTTTACATAATCAATAACCGCTATGCCTCTGGTTTTATCAATCGATATTGCATCGTACTTGCAGGCTCGCATACAGTCACCCAGACCAAGGCACGCATACGGGCAGTGCTTGAATCCACCTGCCTGAAGAGCAGCTGCCTTGCAGGTTTGGGTGCCAGAATAATCAAAGATAACTTCGGAATTCCCCCCGCAGTGTATCATTGTCTTCTTGCTTAAGGAATCAGTATCTATGGTAACTCCCAGTGCGGTTTCCAGGGCTTTGATGGCTTCTTTATCTCCAGCGAGCATTGGGCAGGATACTTCTCCGGCTTTTTCGGGATTGTTAACCAGTTCACTGGCAAGGGCAAAACAGCCAGCGTAACCGCAGGCTCCGCAGTTCATTCCTGGCAAGAGGGAGTTGATTTCGTCGATTCTTCCTAATCCGGGGACTTTATGCGGCACCCGGATATATACAATGTAGATTGCTGCACCGCACAACAGGCCTATCAAGCCAATGAGAACAACAGTTAGAAATAACTGCATGCTATACCATCCCCGCAAAACCGGAAAATGCCAGGCCTAAAAGTGCAGCCACCATAAAAGCAACCGGAAGCCCTTTCATAGATTTGGGGACACGCACATTATCCAGCCTTTCGCGGATGCCGGACATTATTACCAGCACCAGGGCAAAACCGATACCACCACCCAGCGCTGACAGCACGCTTTCGATGAAATTATAGCCTTCGCTGGTGTTTACCAGCGTTACACCAAGAACAGCACAATTGGTGGTAATAAGGGCCAGATATATACCAAATGCACTATACAGGGCATAGTTGGTACGCATGATAACCAACTCCAGGATCTGAACCAGGGTAGCGATAACCAGGATGTAAACCACCGTGCTTAAATACTCTGCGTGGAGGTTGACTAAGATGTAGTTATATATTGGCCAAATCACTGCCGAGGCTGCTACCATAACAAATGTTACTGCCAGCCCCATGCTTAATGCGTTGGATAATTTTTTAGATACTCCAAAGAACGGGCAAAGTCCTAAAAATTTTACCAGCACAAAGTTGTTGATGAGTGCCATGCTGAGGAATATTGTCAATGGATTAGTCATTCTTTATTAACCCCACTCTTCTGAACAAAGCCAACAGCAGGCCAATCACCAGAAATGCTCCCGCCGGTAACAGAAATAGCGAAATTGGTTGTTCGCTTAAAACCGGGAGGGAAAACAGAGTATTACCGAATATGGTTAGCTTGCCGGTTCCCAGGGTCTCTCGTAATGTAGCGATAATGCATATAGCCAATAAAAACCCTGAGCCCATTCCAAGCGCGTCAGCTACTGCCAGGCTCAACCGGTTTTTGGAGGCAAAGGCTTCTGCCCTGCCCAGGATAATGCAGTTAACTACTATCAGGGGCAAATATATACCGAGGGATTCATACAGCGCAGGCACATAAGCCTGGAAAATCAAACTAATTATAGTAACAAAGGTGGCGATAATTACAATAAAGGTTGGTATACGCACAATGCCAGCTACCCATGTACGCAGTATCGAAACCAGTATATTTGAGCAGAGTAGTACGAAAATTACTGCTGCACCCATCCCGATAGCATTATCAAGCGAATTGGTTACTGCCAGGGAAGGGCATAGACCCAAAGCCATTACGAATATTGGGTTGGATACCACCAGCCCCTTGCCGAATTCTTTTAACCAGCTAACCATATATACTCCGCATCTTAATCCAGCAGTGCTACCTTTTCCATTGCCATTTTGCTGACGGCTTCGATAACCGCTTTCGAGCTGATAGTTGCTCCGGTCAGCGTATCTATTTCTGAACTCACCAGGTCTATTGCCATTCCCTCAAACTGGCTTATGAATGGCGGTTCTGTAATTCGGGTACCAATACCCGGAGTTTCGGTATGGGATATTATCACAATTCCCTTGATTGTTTCTTTATTGGCCAGACCGACCATGATTTTTATTTCCCCGCTATACCCCGGGGTACTGGCGAAAAACGCATACCCCTCCAGATCTCCATTGTCATAAAGGGTATAAATGTCGTTCTCGAATTCGAAATCATCCATATCAGGAAATATTTTAGTAAGATGGGCAAGAAATTGCTCATGCTCCTGCCGTTTTATCTGCTCCTCGGTCAGATTATAGGTGAGGCCAAGCAGGCTTACAGAAACCATTACGATAAACGTAAGGAATATAACGGCATAATACTTTTTAAGATCGCTAAGCTGCATTCCTCTTGGCCTTTTTCATCCCCATAGGTATCGGTTTCACATACCTGTCAATAAGTGGAGTAACGGCGTTCATGATTAAAATAGCATAGGTAAAACCATCAGCAGCGCTGCCAAGCTGGCGAAAAAGTACTGTAAAAACACCTGCGCCGATGGCAAATATAAGCCTTCCCTTCCAGTACAGTGGTGTTGTTACCGGGTCGCAAGCAAAATAAAAGGCAGTTAGCATTACCCCGCCAGCCAGTAGGTGGAAGATTGGGTCCGCGCCAAAAGCCAGGCTGGTCAAGGCAACAGCGCCGAGGTAGCTAAGGGGAGTTCTAATATCAATCGTACCGATTAAAAGTAGCAGCAAGCCGCCAACAATTACAAAAATGGCACCACTGCCGATGAAGCCGGCTGTATTTCCAAATAACAAGCTCTGGTACAGTTCGCCCTTGGTGATTTCTGCACCTATTTCACCAACCAATGGATTTATCCCGGAAATCAGATCTCCCCCGAAACCAGTAGGTTCAATCCAGTGGCTCATCGGGCTTGAAAAACTTGCCAGCAGAAAGGCCTGAGCTCCTAGTGCAGGGTTAAATATATTTTGGCCAGTACCGCCGAAAGCTTCTTTTACAATGCATACAGCAAAGATGGCTCCAATAGCTGCCATCCACAATGGCAGCGCAGGGGGAAGAACCAGCGCCAGGAGCAGCCCGGTGATTACAGTACCGGCATCGAATTTGATAGCTTGCCCTCTCAGTTTTTGGCATATCATTCCGGCGATAATTGCGGTTATTACGGTAACCGCAATAACACCTAAGGCGTTGTACCCATACCGCATTATTCCGCCAACAGCTGGAATCAACAACGATACCAGAGTTATCTTCATCATTTTGCCGGTATCAAACATCCCTCGCATATGAGGGGCGGGTGATAACCGGCTTTTCTGGCTGACTTGTTCTGCCACTTTAGCTATTGCTTCCTCTCAATTTAATCTCGCGCTTGGCGATCTTGATGTATTGCATTAAGGGAATGCCTGAAGGGCAAGAGAATGCGCAATTGCCGCATTCAAAGCAGATATCGATTCCGTATTTACTGCATTCTTCGTATTTACTAATGCGAGCGTTGTAATAAAAATCAACTGGAGAAAGCCTAACCGGGCAGACATCAATACATTTACCGCAACGGATGCATTCACTTTCATGCATTTCGGTCTCTGTGAGGGCTAATACAGCAAAAACAGGAGGCGTGATAGGTATCTCCAGGTTATGAGCAAGGCGCCCTGTCATTGGACCACCAAGAATTATCTTATTATTATTGCTTCGGATTCCTCCGCAGTAATTAATAATATCCGAAAGAGGGGTGCCGATCCGCACCTTAAGATTTGCCCGTTTTACCAGGTTGCCACTTGCGGTAATTGTTCTGTCGGCGGGAGGAAGCCCACTCGTCATTACATCGTTTACGCTTTTGACTGTAGCAATACTATGGATGCTGGCTCCGATATCCTGTGGCAGCCTGCCGGGTGGTACTTCCCGTTTCAGTATAGTTTTTACCAGTAATTCTTCAGCGCCTGAAGGATAAACTGATTTAAAGGGGCTGATTAGTATCTTTCCCCCCATCTCCATGTCTGCTGCTGCATTCTCAAGGCTGGCAATTGCGGCTGGATAACGATCATTTACAGCGATGATGGTTTGCTGGGGAGACAGTATTTTTTGAAAAACACGGGTGCCGGAAATAATGTCATGGGCGTTTTCAATCATCAACCGGTAATCGGAGGTAAGATACGGTTCGCACTCCATTCCATTGATTACCAGAGTGTTTACCTTGGCGTTTAAGGCGGAGAGCAACTTGATATAGAGCGGGAAACCGCCGCCGCCCAACCCATATATACCGGTTTTTTCAATTAACTTTAGCAGAGTACGGCCGGAGGCATTTTCCCGGGGGGATTTTTCTGGTTCTATCCATTTATCCTGTCCATCGGAGGTGATGGCCACTGCTGAAATTAAAGAACCATAGAAAGGATCAGCGTATTTGATGATTCCGGTTACCTCTCCTGATATGGTGGATACAATTGGCGGCATAACTGGGTTATCACTTGTGCCGATCCCTTCACCGGCAACAATTGCCTGTCCCTTGTTGACAGTAGGAGCATATTCATTGCCGTAACACAACAGGGGGATAATTACTTTTTCTGGAAGAGGTATCGTCTCAATTGGGCACGAGGCAGTGAACTTGTAACCGGGCAAATCGATACTGTTGAAGGGGATGTTATTTATTTTCACCCTGAACCTCGTATTTACTCAATCCATCAGAACGATGTATCTCCCGATCGTTATCGATTATCATGCATTCAACCCCTTCGAGGTTGTCGACGAATCTTATTCCTTCTACTGGCCCCATTACAAATACTGCGGTTGCCAGTGCATCTGCCAGTTCTGCCTGGCGGGTGATGATAGTAACCGAAATGCACTCACTGATTGAATAACCGGTACGTGGATTAAGGATATGGCTAACCTTTTTAGCAGGGTCAAAATACCTGGCGTAATTACCCGAGGTGGCAATAGACTCGCCCTCTAAAGCAAAGGAAACAATTGATTCATTGGTATTATCAGGATTTACCAAGGTTGCTTTCCAGGCGGTGCCATCGGGCTTGTCTCCCAGGGTAGCACTATCCCCGCCAGCGTTGACAACGGCATGTTTAATCCCCAGGTTTTCCAGGACTTTTAAAGCCTCACCAGCAGCAAACCCCTTGGCAATTCCTCCCAGGGTTATTTCCATCCCCTCAGACATGGTAATAGAATTTGCACCCGGTACAATTTTATTGTACCCGACGAGCTTCATTGCCTCGTTTACCCGTTCTTGTTGAACCTGGGGAGTTTCTGACCAGAGGCCGCCTTCCCAAAGTTCAAGAACTGGCTGAACGGTAATATCAAAAAAACCGTTGGTGAGCTCGCCGTATTCAATAGAGAGTTCAACCAGCTTCTTTAGATCCGCACTGGGGGAATCAATGAATCCTTGTTCATTAAGACGATAGGCTTCGGCAGTTTCGCTGTAAATCGAAGCTGCTTGTTCTATTTCCTGCATGCGCTCAAAAGCCGCTTCAATTGCCGCTGAGGCGGTATCTTCGTCTGTAGCGTAAAGGGTTATAGACACAAAGGTCCCCATCAGCATGCGTGTTTCATCGAAGCTCGTCAGGGTTGGGGCAGAACATGCTCCAGTGACCAGGGTAGAAGCCATAATAATCAGGGAGCATATTGCTCCCAAAATCTGCTTGCGGCAAGAAATCATTTAGCGCCTCAATATAACATTATAGACTATCACGAACTGGTTTAGCATGAGAAACGGGTCTACACACAGAAAATAAAAGGGTATTAAGCTTATCACAGAAACAGGTGGATGTTCCAGTTGCGCTGTATTTGTGCCTTTAATGTATAATGGATTCCAATATGGGTGAGTGGATGCAATCATTATTGCTGACCTTTGTTCCATTGTTTATCGTGATGGATGCTTTTGGTGTATTGCCGTTTATCATCATCATGAGCGAGGGATCTACTGCTATGGAACGGAGCAAGATGGTGAAGGTTGCAATAATAACTGCAGCAATAGTCGGTTTGGTTTTCTTGTTCATCGGGCGGCTGATTCTGAATGCTATGGGTATTTCAGTAGGGGCGTTTGCCATTGCCGGGGGTATTATCCTGCTGGTGCTGTCCGTTAACTATATGACCAAAGGGCACATGATGGATGCAAGCAAAGAAGAAATGGTAGCGGTTGTGCCAATAGGAACGCCGCTTCTGGCTGGCCCGGCTACTATCACTACACTATTACTGCTTGAATCTCAATTTCCTTTTTATATTGTGCTGATATCCCTCACCTTAAACCTGCTGCTTACGCTTGTAGTGTTTTCATTTAGTAATCAGATAGTTCGCTTTATGGGCCCGGGTGGGATCAAGGCAGTATCGCGCGTGTTTACGCTGTTGCTTTCAGCTATTGCGGTAAACATGATGTTACAGGGTCTTGAGATGCTTGAGCTGATTACGCTGCCCATCTAGTAGAAGGCTAAAATATATTCTGGGAGTAATATAGATGAGCGACGGTGCTTTAGATAAGTTAAGAGATGCAATTCAGGCAGAATTACGTTATGCCGGTTTTTCTGAAAAAGCACTACTGCATGCCACGCGCCCCGCTAATACCGGTGAGTTAGCAGGGCATAATGCTTTTGGTATATCGTTTGGGGAAAATGGCGAAACTTTGGCTATCTGGTTAAAAGTTAAAGACGAAGTGATAACCGGGGCCAGTTTTACATCCGATGGGGATGATGCCCTGACTGCTTGCGGCAGTATGATTACCGAATTGATAAAGGGCAAAACGCTGGAACAAGCGGGCTTGCTCACTTCTGGTGATCTGGTGCGTGCCCTGGGAGGCTTACCGCAAGGATGCTCAGTGGCAGCTGACCTTACTATTGAAGTTCTGGGTAATGCGCTGTTAGACGCTCCCGGGAGTTAAACGGATTTTTATTTCTTTGCCCTTTTTAAATGCCGGAGCAATTGAATCCCCAAAGCTGAGGTATTCCTGCCTGTGGCCAGATGAATACAGAAAC
>Ga0265293_10002990_pt1 | contig 32400 bp, 27 predicted proteins | sample Munlanlewell138R_FD_192505 | JGI IMG/M metagenome (GOLD analysis project Ga0265293, IMG submission 192505) | Leachate microbial communities from a municipal landfill in Southern Ontario, Canada - Leachate well 138R | ecosystem: Engineered > Solid waste > Landfill > Unclassified | place: Canada... | reverse complement strand
TTGCCACATTTAGCGCTAGTTCTTGGCTCGCCAGTTTCACATAACAAGCGTTTCAAGCGGACTCGGACAGAGTTCAGAACTTTAATAACAAAAACCAGACTCGCCGCTTAAACGCGGGGCCGTTATGCCATAATCAGTCCTCTTCTACCTATTATACTTTTTCATCGTTTATTCCGTATACTTGTTAGTAACATTGTAAGAACATAAGGCAAGACTATTATGATTAAAAAGCTCCAAAAAATTGGTAACAGTCGAGGTATTTTACTAGAACAGGCTCTGCTCAAGCTTCTAAAAGTAGAAGGTGATGACCAAGTGGAAATTATTCCACATGATGAAGGTCTATTAATCAAAAAGGTTAATGCTAAATCTGCTTATCAAAAAGTCAGTAAAAAGCACCGTAAATCATTGGATAAACTGAGTGAGTAATGAATACTCCTACCTTTCTAACTATGGAAGATATTTTATTTATCCACGAGCAGGAGATTCAAAAAGCAGGTGGTGATTCAGGTATTAGAGAGGAACAAAATATTCAAGCTTGTGTGGACGCTCCCAAAGCAAGCTTCGATAGTATATATCTGAATGACTTGTTTGAAATGGCAGCCAGCTATATCATTTGTTTAGCTATCCGACATCCATTTATCGATGGAAATAAACGAACTGCTTTGGCCTCTTCTCTGACTTTTTTATACCTTAATGGGTATGAAGTCAAGGAATCTTATGACCTAGAGCTTGCTGACTTAATACTGAGTATTTTATCAAATGACGCCTCCATAAAAGATGTTGCTAAACACCTAAAAGAGAATGCTACAAAAAGATAAGGGTACAGTTCACAATCATTTCAAACAGGGTTCAAAACTTTAATAATAAAAACCAGGCTCACCCCCTTAAACACGAGCTAGTACTATGCCTAGAGAAAATATCAATATGAAAATCGTTATTGGCAAAGACATAGAGTTAATAGAACAGGCTCAAGCTATTCGTCATCAAGTGTTTACTCTTGAACAGAAAATCCCACAAGAATTAGATTTTGATGGATTAGATGAAGTCTCTTTTCATGCTCTTGTAACTGTACAGGGTGAACCAGTTGCTACAGCACGTTTAACTATTAACGAAGATGGCTCGTCTGTTATGGCAAGAGTAGCAGTTATCAAGCCATATAGAGGCTTAGGTATTGCATCTAAAGTAGTGAAGACTATATTGGGGCATGCTCAAAGCTTTGGCGTACAGACAATTAAAATTCATGCTCATAGTTACCTGAGAAGCTACTACGAAAAACTAGGTTTCAAATTCATCCAAAAAGCTGGGTATATTGGTGGGCATCAGTTAATTGAAATGCAGTGCAAAATAGTTCGTATCAACAACTCTTAACGCAGATTTATTCAACTAAAGGAGAGTTTCATGAACTATAAATTTGTATTATTTTTTATGCTACCCATTTATATTTGGGGATGCTCAACAAAATCGGAACCCTACCCTACCTCAGGGACAATTGAAATTATTTATACTGAAGGAGATAATAAAGGAACGGGTTTTTTATTTGAGGAGGGAACCTCTTTTACCCTAGCAAAACGGCCAAACACTAAAGCAGATTTTTTAGTTTTAATTTATAGCACTGACAGTCATGTTGAGGGTTTATTTTTGGCACAACCAGACCTAGAGCCCTCTTTTATTTTATTATCGCAAGCAAACGATGCAGATATTGCAAATTCCTGCTTTGATACATTTTCGTTTTTTCCAGACACCACATTAACTGAGTTGGCTATACCTTTGAAGAAAAATCAGGTTTGGGGAGTAAAAACTAGGAATAATCATTATGCAAAAATTTTGATTTTAGAATCCTGGGCAACTGAAAATGCATCGCCTACAAATTCAATATCTCATTCAGGAAGTTTTACAATGAAATGGGCATACCAACCCAATGGAAGTAGAGAGTTTTAATTGCCTAACAACCATTATAAATCAGGTTCAGGCTTAGCTTCGTAATCTTAACTTTTACTTATCTAATTAATTCTGTTACTTTCAGAAAAACAAAACCTTGTCGCTAAAACTGGTTGATTTTGTATGCGAAAGATTCTACTTCCATTATTGATGCTTTTACTTTCACCAAATATTGTGGCTCAATCAAAGCTATTTAATGAGCTTGAGTATAGGGTTGAAATTGGTGCTTCGCAGAACAGTTTATTTTATACAACTGGCGCTAATTATACTCCGGTTGGGGGCCAAACAGATTATAATTTTATAGACTCTTATTTATTACCCTCTTTTCAAGTCACTACTATTTACCCTTTGGGAGAAAAGTTTGAGCTAGATATACATACTTCGTATTTAGTATTTGGTGGACGAAAGGAATTTGGCGATGGAAATGAGGAGCGCCAGCAAATTAAAAGTTTGGGGCTTGGAGTCACTCCCTCATATTTGATAACAAATCAATTTCGAATTGGTTTAATATTAGAAGATAATATATCGTACTTGATGCTGAAACTGTTGTTAAGTACATGCAAAATACCGCTACGTATGACGAAACCGAAGCACATAATAACCATGTTTTAAGAGTAGGGTTACGAATTGATTTTAATTTTAAGGGCTTTGTGCTTGCTGGAAAATATTCTATGACTGCAACGGATTTATTAAACGATGATTTTTTTGGTGACCTAAGCAAAACAAACAATAATATTGGTATATCTCTTGGATATCGGTTTGGGAAATAAATTCTAAATAATGACACGTAATTTCGGGATTATTACTTTTATCATTTCTATCACCTTTCTTTTGGGAGGATGTGTAGCTCATGCCCCAATGAGTGAGTCTTTGATGTTTCATGACAAGGCAACAAAACCCACTCATAATAGCTCGGTTGAACTTGGAGTGGCAGGTACTTATTCCTCTACAAGAAAAGCAGCGGTTAAATTTGCAGAAGAAGTATATCCTGAAGAGAAATACAAAAGTCATGACAAACCAGTAAATGCTAATCGGTGGAGTGGCGGCTTTTATCTTGCTCATTTTGATGATGAGGGACGCTATGCTTTTTCTACAACTTTTGGCGTTTTAGTTATAGGTTGGGACGCTAGCATAAAACTCTGGGGACGTAATTATCTTACTGCAGCATATTCTATTTCGCAACATGGCCAACTTTATGTACAGCATCGCGCATTTAATAATCCGGAGTACGGAATTTCATTAGGGTTAGGATATCAAAGTAGTGAATTCACTTTTGATGATGGTTTATTTTCTCTCAAAAGCAATAACCTAAATGCATTTGGAATGCGGGGTTTTGTAATAATTAGAGATGAATTAGGTACTTCACAAATGAAATTTGGAAGCTTTGTAGGGTATGCGCCATTGATTAATCAACCGATAATTCAGTTTACCCTCTCGTTTGGCAAGCTTTGAGCGGCAAGTGTGTATGTAGATTTAATGTTATTGGGAATTGAGGAAGTCAGAAGTCAGAAGTCAGAAGTCAGAAAATAATAAAGAATACTTCTTACATAAAATATAATTAAATACTTGAGTGCTCTATAATCGTAGTCGATTGTGTTCTCCTCCTTGAGAAAGAGGAGCTAGAGGTGGTCGAAGATGTACTCCTAAAATGAATACTGCCCGAATTTCAGTGGATTTGTACGTGTCTTTTATAAAACAATCCTGCCCACCGATATCTAATTTCAATCCATTTACCCCGAGAAAAATCTCGGGGCTATTCATATTTAACACCTTTGGTGTTGGGTTTCCTCGTCAAGAAGGTTCTTTTTCGTGATGCTGTTTGGAAGTTCCAGCTTCCTGTGGCGAAAGAATTTACCAATCAGGTAGTAAAATACTTACAATAGATATAACAACAGCCCAAAACATCCTCCTCCTTGAGCTAATCCTTATACAAACCATTAATGTCCTCCGATTCCAATTTTCCCCGAGTTAGTTTATGGGCTATTTATATTCTGAAAATCAATTCTAATAGCCGAAGTTATCTGAGTGATGTTTTGAGGTTTTCTTTATATTGTTTTTTTTTGAAAAATGTATAATTCATAGATCTTAAATATTAATAGTGTTGATCAGGTTTTTAAGAAGACAGTTTGGACAGGTTTAAAGATACAGGTAGTTATTTTGTCTGGTTACTTTTTGTGGCGGTTAGCATTATGAGTTTTACAGGCTGCGGTTCGTTGCCGGCACGTACTTGGGAGTCGTCGACGGCATTAGATATGGATGAGGCAAGGCAAACGAGACTTGGGCAGGCAATTGCGCCTATTACAGCCAGAAATCAAGATTTGACGGGTATTTTTGTTTTAGAGAATTCACGTAAAGCTTTCGCAAGTCGAGCTTTATTGTCTGAAGCAGCTGAAAAATCAATCGACGTTCAATATTATATTTGGCGCAACGACATTACCGGCACTTTGCTATTAAATGGGTTATTAGATGCCGCAAATCGAGGAGTTAAAGTTAGGCTGCTACTAGATGATATGAATGGTGATGAGCTTGAGCCATTATTATTGGCTTTAAATTGCCACGAAAATGTTCAAGTACGGTTATTTAATCCCTTTCGACATCGTAGAGTACGAGCCATTGATTATGTAACTGATTTATCGCGTATCAACAGACGTATGCACAACAAATCATTTACTGTAGATAATACAGCTACCATTATTGGTGGGCGTAATGTTGGCGATGAGTATTTTGGTGCGAGTGATGAATTTACATTTTCTGATGTGGATGTGTTGGCTATTGGCCCTGTTGTAGAAGAGGTTTCTGAAGATTTTGATCGATATTGGGCTAGCAAGTCTGCTTATCCATTAGAGAAAATAGTTAATAAAACTGCATTAAATAGTAGTTTCCTGGCACAAACAGCAAAGGAAATTAGAGAAAGTGCTAGGGCTGATAAATATATTGAAGCATTGCATGCAGATACTTCTATTCAAGCTTTAGTTCGACATGATTTACCTTTTATCTGGGCGCCTACTTATATGCTTAGCGATGATCCTATAAAAGGTATCGGGAAGGCCGCACCAGAGGGTTTGCTAAGTACAAGTTTAGAAGAGATTATTGGTAGCGCAGTTTCGAGTGTAACTATTGTTTCTGCTTATTTTGTGCCCACTAAAGCGGGAGCCAAATCTATCATTAACTTGGTCGAATCTGGTGTTGCTGTAACTATCTTGACAAATTCTTTAGAAGCGACCGATGTTGCTGCAGTACATTCTGGGTATGCTCGCCATAGAAGAAGGCTTATTGAAGCTGGGGTACGATTATTTGAGATGCGTGGAGCCGAACAAAAAACGAATATGTCGGTATTTGGTAGCTCTGCAGCTAGTTTACATGCTAAAACTTTTGCTGTTGATAGTAAAAAAGTTTTTATAGGCTCCTTTAATTTTGATCCCCGTTCTGCAAATTTAAATACAGAGCTTGGTTTTATTGTTGAAAGCCCTGTTTTAGCTTTAAGAGTAGAAGATATTTTTGAAACTAGAGCCCATAATTATTATCAATTGAAGCTAAATAGCCATGGAGATTTATTCTGGCTTGAGCAAAAAGATGGAATTGAAATTCGACACGATAGAGAACCTTACACTGGCTGGTGGAAACGTTTTAGCGTAACCATGCTGTCCATTTTACCAATAGATTGGTTGTTATAGGCTAAAGAGAGAGAAGATTCTTTTAAATATGGGGAAGCCACTTTGCATGCACCTTCTGCTGCTAGAAAAGAATTATTTATAGTAGTAGAATATTACGAAGAGAATTAATCTGGTTAGCTTATTTGCCAGCCCTTTAGATGTTCGAAAATCAGGTAACGTAGATTTGTAAAGGCAGTTTAGTTGCTATCAGATCAAAATCTCTATCATTGTGGAGTAATTCCACCTGATGTTCAATACACCAACTTCCAATGAGCATGTCTACTGTTTTGCGAATCGTTATGCCTTTTGACCGAAGAAAACGAAAATTAGATGCTGCTTTAATTGCCAGAGGTTTCCCTCCAAGGTGCACACAACTTAACGGATTAAGGGCTTTTTTGACTAATTTAAACTCTTTATCACTATCGAAACCCTGCAGAATTTCAGTAAGAATAATATCTCCTAAAAGTACCGTATGCTCAGAAAGCATTCTGTCGAGACTATCAGTTTGTTTGTTATCTATTCCATTGAAATAATCAATCCAAACGCTAGTATCTACTAAAATCACTTTTCGTCAGACCTCATTTCATCTAAGTCCCCTTTCCAATGCAATTTTCCACGCAAGTTTTTGATATTCTCTTGCTTTTTGCGCTGCACTAATAACTTTAGTCCTTTTTCTACGGCCTCTTTTTTTGTTTTCAATTGACTGACTTTTAACGCCTCTTCCATCAAGACATCATCAATTACTATATTAGTACGCATAATTACACCTTATTTTTGTGTGTATTTAAATATAATTTATACACAACGAAGGTTATATCCTAAAATTTTTAAACACCTGAGATGCTAATAGGGCCATCCCGAAGCCTCGGGATTGTAGGGAATAAACACTTACAACCGAGCTATTCGCCTATAACTAAGTCTAATATCTCTAGATTGTTAACTATTTATCAAATAGAATGAAAAAGGCGTAAGCATATAATATCAAATAGTTAGCCGACAAAATAGAATCTTTTGATAAGGAGACAACGGAACCATAAAAATGAGCTCTCACCCAAAATTGGAACTGAAGCAAAGACTGAGTTAATTGCCATTTCATAAGATCCTGATCCATTAGCCAACGGACGGATGACCCTATCTTATTTTTCTTCCAATATTACCAACAAATTAGCTGACGCATCCCCCACTAAATAGGCAAGCCTTCGATTTTCATGATTTGGAGGGCGTTGGTGCTGGGGCAAGCACCTGGTTTTAGTTTATAGTCGAAGCTCATTTTACCATCTACTATAAGTTCTGAAAAATGCCAATTGCTGAGTTGAGGAATCTCCTTTTCCATGCCTGCAAGTTCTAAATCGTGTGTAGAAACTAAGCCCATTCCATTTTTACCTGCCACTTCTTTTAGAAAGGCAGCACTTCCTATATAACGCTCTTTGTTGTTTGTGCCTTTATAAATCTCATCCACAAAATAGAAAAGAGGAAGTTCATTTGGTTCTCTTAGTTCATCTAGCAAGCGTTTTAATCGCTTCACCTCAGCATAGAAATGGGATAGTCCGTCACCCAAAGAATCAACAATATTTATACTGGTAAAAACTCTAAAGTAACTTGTGGTTAGCTCTTTCGCATTTACTGGCGCCCCAGCATAAGCTAAAATTAAATTGATACCCACCGTTCTTAAAAAAGTACTCTTCCCTGCCATATTCGATCCTGTGAGTAGAAACAGCTCCTTCCCTGTTTCTACTTTAAAATCGTTAGTCACTTTATTAGAGTCGGCAATTAATGGATGTCCTAAGCCTTTTGCAGAAAATGGAGTCTCCTCATTTTCCTCAAAACTTGGGAATGGATAATCAGGATTTAATGCCGCAAAATTAGCAATGGAATTCAATGCTTCTAGCTGATAGAATTTATCGAGCCATACCGCAAGTTTTGGTTCTAAATCGTGTTTCAAATCCTCAAAACGCATGGCGTAATATAAATCCCATGGCATCATTAAATTCACTAGCGGCCAAAGAACCTGATTTGTTTGCAGTGATGCTGAACCTGCTAACTTTTTTACTTTTTTAAGATAAACAGATGGCTTTACCTTTTGCTGATGAAATACTTCTACAAATTCTGTGAGTAAACTTTCTTTCTTAAAATTAAACTGTTCTACTTGTAGCAAAATGGCGCCAAATCTACCAAGCAACTTATCTACTTCAAATGTGGCATCATATAATCCTGATATCTTTTCACTGTTTAGCTTGTAAATTATAACGTAGCTAAGTAGTGAAAGCACAAATGGAATACTGCTAATCACCCCTATTAGGGCTAATATCCCTAAACTGAGATTGGATATGGCTAAACCAGTAAGCACCGCTAATGGTAATTTGAATCCTGTTTTTTTGGGTAGCTTTAACCACTCTAACAGTTGATCCATCGACCAATCCCCTCTTGTAGCTTTTGTTTTTGTAAACAGTGCTGTAACTCGCAGTTTATCGCGAAAAATCTGAAAAGGTTTGAGATTTTGAATTAACTGTTGACGGTTAAGTATTTGCTGCGCAACAGGTTCTTGTGTTAAAAGCCAATCAGATAAAAGCTTAGAACTACCTTCGTAAATAGAGGTGTCGATGAGATGATGAAGAGATTGTTTGCCAACACAGTTTAAGTCATCTGCAAATGGATGATATTTTATATCTGCCTGAAATTCGGGTGTTTTAATGGCATCCCATTCTAGATTAATTCGAGCTATGTGTTCTTCTTTAATCTGTTTTAGAAATTCAAATTTCTTTAGGGTATCGGCAACTTGTTTATGTTGTGTTACTAAATAAAGAAAGAGCCCTATAAATGCTATTAGTAAAAATGTAAATAGGAACCCATTCAAGTCAGATCCTATAAAAAGAAATAATAGTATTCCAACAAAAACAGATAGCCGCCAATTCGATAATCGGCTACTCCCCTCTTCTAGCACTTGTATTTTGCAATTTATTCGCTGGATGTGACGTTCTAGTAATGCTTTCAATATATTTGTTTATTTAAACTGCTCTTTTAATTTCTAGTACCGCAATGGGCTACTTTAATTCTACTAAGGTGGCGCCCCAGCTACTGCTATCGCCCGCAATTCGGAATGAGATTACATGTTCGTTTCGTTCGAGCAAGCTATGCACTGTTTTACGAAGTACACCTTTTCCTTTGCCATGAATAATTCGAATAGATGTTATGTGTTTTTCAAGACAAGCCTCAATATAATCGGGAATCAAATCACCTAGCTCTTTTGGGTTAAAGTGATGTAGATCCAATATTCCGTCTATTGGTAATTTTACAGGCTCTAGTTCATCCAATCTCAATCCTCTTTAATATTAAAATAGTTGGTCAGGTTTTAGCTTATGTAATCAACAACTCGACGTTCGCTAGCAACCTTTAAAATGAATTGAACTACTTTTTGATGCTCAGGATGTGAGGCATATTCTTTCAGGTCTTCGAGCGAATCGCATGTGGTGGTAAGTACAATATCACAAACAGCATCGTTTACATCTTCAATAATATTTATTCCAACCTCAGCCGATTTTAGCGCGTCAATTTTTGCTGGCAAAGCTTCCAATAAACTTTTCATTTCGGCCGCATTTTCTGCTTTCGATTTGCCTTCAGCTTGGTCTTTTAACTTCCACATTACAATGTGCTTAATCATATTTATCTATTATTTTCTGCGTTTTTATTCGGGTAGAAATTACTCTTATTAGTAGAAACAATCCGTTATAAACTCAAATTTGGTTGGATATTATAAATTTTAAAATAAAACTAGTAACCACACTACACTATTCCTAATCTAACCATTAGCAAATCACAATAGATTGCCGGATAACTGTTAATTGATGCTAGGAACTCTTAACTTTAAGGTTCGGTTTAAGTCATCGAATTTGGCTTAATCTTCATTTAAAAAACCCATTTACATTGGATAATTCAAATATAGATAAAATTATAGCTGACGACCGTGGCGATGCTCACGTTGGCAGCTCGGAATTAACTCCCCTTCGTGCAGATGCATTTGAGAAAAGTGACGACGAAAAAATTGAGCTTATACAAGAAAATTTTGCGCAAATTATGCACACTCTTGGGCTAGACTTGACCGATGACAGCCTAAAAGGAACGCCTTACCGTGTTGCCAAAATGTTTGTTAAAGAGACATTTAAAGGGTTAGATCCTAAAAACAAACCTGATGCTCGCACCTTTAATAATCACTACGACTATACTGATATGGTTATTGAGAAGAATATTAGAGTTTCTTCTTTTTGCGAACATCACTTTCTTCCATTTATTGGAAAAGCCCATGTAGCTTACATGAGCACAGGAAAGGTAATTGGTCTGTCTAAAATTAATAGACTGGTTGATTATTACTCACGTCGCCCACAAGTACAAGAGCGCTTAACCTTACAAATTGCAAATGCATTAGCAGAAGCAATGGACACAGAAGATGTTGCAGTATTTATTGATAGTAAACACCTTTGTGTTTCTATGCGTGGTATACGTGATGTGGATAGTAGCACCATTACTTCCGAATTCCGTGGGGCTTTCAAAGAAAAGGATATTCAACAAAAATTTATCGATTTCATTAGAACCGACACCGATATATAAATACTCGATTTGCAAAAACAACTTCACGTTTACAATACTCTTAATAGAAGAAAAGAACTTTTTGAGCCACTAAATCCTCCTTTTGTAGGTATTTATGTGTGTGGGCCTACCGTTTACGGCGACGCTCACCTTGGCCACGCTAAAAGCTATGTTTCATTCGACTTAGTAGTTCGTTATCTACGATATCTTGATTATAAAGTGCGTTATGTACAAAACATTACAGATGTAGGTCACTTAGTTGGTGATGGCGATGAAGGCGAGGATAAACTAGCTCAAAAAGCACGGCTAGAAAAAGTAGATCCTATGCAAATTGCTGAGCATTTTACGTATACCTATTTCCGCGATATGGATGCGTTAAATGTTAAGCGCCCAGATATTGTGCCAAGAGCAACAGGCCATATCCCTGAACAAATTGCGATGATTAAGACCCTTATTGAAAAGGGCCACGCATATAACGTAGATGGGAATGTTTACTTTGATGTGAGTTCTGACCCAGATTATGGGAAGTTAAGTGGACGTAAAATTGAAGAAGCTGAATCTGGCACTCGCGTAGAAACAGCTTCAGATAAAAGGAGTCCCGCCGATTTCTCCCTTTGGAAAAAGGCTGATGACGAACATCTTATGAAGTGGGACTCACCTTGGGGCGTAGGCTACCCGGGTTGGCATATTGAGTGTTCAGCAATGAGCACTAAATATCTTGGTAAAAGTTTTGACATCCACGGTGGTGGTTTAGAAAATCAATTCCCTCATCACGAATGTGAAATTGCACAGTCGGAATGTGCCCATGGTACTGAGTTTGTGAAGTATTGGCTACACAACAATATGGTCACTATGGATGGGCAGAAGATGGGTAAATCTTTAGGTAATGCCATCAGCTTAGAAGAGTTTTTTGAAGGATCTCATAAACTTCTTTCAAGATCTTGGAGCCCTGGTGTTATCCGTTTTTTCTTACTACAAAGCCATTATAGAAGTACAACCGATTTTTCTGAAAGTGCACTTGAAGCTGCCGAAACAGGTTTAAAGAACCTTCATTCTATCATTTCTACTATTGATAAGGCAGAGGCAGGTTCTGGTGAGGCTTTCGATATTGATGCTTTTAAAACAGCTTTCGAAGCCACAATGAACGACGATTTTAACTCGGCGCAGGCAATTGCTGTTTTATTTGAACAGCTGAGAGAAATTCGTAAACGTATCACCGATAATAAAGCTCCTTCTAACCTAGAAGAGATAAAAGTATTCCTCCACTCTATTATTGAAGATGTACTTGGCATTTGGCCAACAGATCAACTAAATGATAATAGTGCTTTAACGGAAGGTTTAATTGAGCTACTTATCGAAATCAGAAAAGAGGCTCGAGTAAATAAAGATTTTGCGCTTTCTGACAAGGTAAGAGACGACCTAACCAAGCTTGGTGTGCAGCTTATGGATGGTAAAGACGGCACAACATTTAGTATAGATTAATGAAACTGCTGAAACTCATATTCAGCAAACTAATTATTGGCTTAGTACGCTTTTACCAACTAGCTATTTCGCCATGGACACGAAGTAGCTGCCGGTACAGCCCCACTTGTTCGCATTATATGATTGACGCGGTGAATGAATGGGGACCTTTAAAAGGTTTCTGGCTAGGATTAAAAAGAATTGGCCGTTGCCACCCTTGGGGTAGCCATGGTTACGATCCGGTGCCAGAAAATCCAAAGAAATTAAAAAAATGACATAAATATTATAACGCTGATGTTATACAGTTTGTAGAAATGCAGATTTACGTAACATCCTTACTTACATAGCATGACCGAAATTACTTTCAAAAAAAGACTTACAGTAGAACAAGTTGAAGAAGCCCACGATTTGGCTCCTAAATTCCAAGAAAATGGTTTAATACCCGTTGTAACCACCGACTATGCCACAGGCGAGTTATTAATGCATGGTTACATGAACGAAGAAGCTTTTAAGAAAACCATAGAAATAGGCGAAGCTGTTTATTATAGCCGTAGTCGCGAAGCTTTATGGCATAAAGGTGCAACTTCTGGTCTTACCCAAATAGTTAAAGAATTACGTATTGATGATGACCAAGATTGCGTTTGGATTCGTGTAGAAGTACAAGGTAATGGTGCTAGCTGCCACGTTGGCTACCGTTCTTGTTTTTACAGAAGCGTGCCACTTGGGGAAGAGTTCATCAAAAATGACGGTCGACTTCACTACGAAGAAACCGAAAAGGTTTTTGACCCTCTTGAAGTTTATGGGGATGCACCAAATCCTACTAAACTGTAAATATTTGAGCGTTTAGGCTCCCTTTAAAAAAAGAAAAGTCGCACTGGCTTTTCTTTTTTTATTTAGTTTTATGTCTCCAGTGTGGTATTATTTCGATTAACCATTCAGTTCTATTTCGCAAAATGCGCTACTTCTATATTTTAAGCTTTTTATTATTTCTTACTACTACAGCTTTTTCTCAAAATTCTTTCGAAGCTACGGTACTCGATCATGAATCTGGCGAACCCATTGCTGGGGCAACAATATTCTTCCCTTCTTTAAACCTAGGCACAAGTACAGATATTTATGGCAAAGGAACCGTCATTAATATCCCTAAGGGAACTCATCGTATTGAAATTCGAAATTTGGGCCACGAGAAGCTTACAATTAAGCGAACTTTCCCATTATCATCCTCTTTACAAAATCAAGTATTCGAACTCGAACATGATGAAATGGAAGAGGTTATTATAAGCTCAACTAGAAGTACTCGTACTATTGAAAGCATCCCAACCAGGGTAGAATTTATTGCAGGAGAAGAACTTTCTGAAAAAGGAAATATGAAGCCTGGCGACATCCGTATGCTCTTAAATGAAAGTACAGGGATTCAAACACAGCAAACTTCTGCTACCAGTTATAATTCTAGCATTCGTATTCAGGGCTTGGATGGAAAATATACACAGCTGTTGAGGGATGGTCATCCGCTTTATTCAGGTTTTTCTGGTGGATTGAGTTTGATGCAAATTGCTCCCCTCGATTTAAAGCAAGTTGAAGTTATTAAAGGAGCATCCTCTACCCTTTACGGTGGCGGCGCTATTGCTGGTTTGGTAAATTTAATTTCGAAAACTCCCGAAGAGGAACCAGAACTCAGCTTTATGTTTAATGGTACTTCTGCACTTGGTTTAGATGCTAGTGGGTTTTATTCAGATCGAAATAATAAAATCGGAACCACTGTTTTTGCATCCTACAATAAAGGAACTCCCTTCGACCCTGCCGATATAGGTTTAACTGCCATCCCAAAATTTGAACGCTTTACTTTAAATCCTAAACTATTTGTGTATTTCAATGATGAAACCACTTTAAATGCAGGTTTAAATTTTATTTCTGAAAATAGATTAGGCGGTAATATGCGTCATGTTGAGGGTAAAGATGTGACTAATCCATACTTTGAGAGAAATGATACTGAACGACTTTCTAGCCAACTTCAGTTAAATCATCGATTGAGTGATTCTAGTTCATTAACCATCAAAAACAGTGTGAATTATTACGATAGAACCGTTGAAGTTCCTAGTTATCTATTTGCTGGTAAGCAGATATCGTCATTTAGTGAGGCTACAATAAATCAGTATAGCGAGAAATTAGAGTGGATTGCTGGCCTAAATCTTTGGACGGATAGCTTTGATCAGACTAAAGGAATTGGTAGCCAAGATTTAAGTTTTACGGATGCTGTGTATGGAGCCTTCATCCAGAATACATGGAATGTGCAGCCAAGTTTGGCTTTGGAAACTGGTTTTAGAATGGATTACCATGATGAATATGGTGTGTTTGCTCTCCCCCGTTTGTCAATACTTTACGAAGCCTCTCAGCAATTAACTTTTCGCTTAGGCGGTGGATTAGGATATAAATCGCCGACGGTATTTTCGGAAGATGCGGAACGTTTACATTTCCAAAATATCAATCCAATAAATCCTAACACTCTTCATGCAGAGCGCTCATTGGGTGGGAATTTTGACACCAATTATAATCTGGTTATTACAGATATGCTGTCGATGTCTACCAATGTGTTATTTTTCTATACGCGGATAAATGATCCGCTTGTACTTGCTACCTCTGGTTCAAATTTCGAGTACATTCAGCCTGATGGCTTTGTAGATACCAAAGGTGTAGAAGTTAACATGAAGTGGAGTTACGGCGATTTAAAACTGTTTGTGGGTTATACACACGCCGATGTGAATGAGCATTACAATGATAATATCACAAAACATCCACTTGTTGCAAAAAATCGATTGAATAATGTACTGATGTACGAAAAGCATGATAATTTCTGGATTGGATTGGAAGCGTATTATTTCAGTCCACAGAAATTAAGCGATGGCAGCCAAGGAAAGTCCTACTGGATTACAGGTGTAATGACCGAAAAAAGGATAAGTGAAAACCTCACAGTTTTCCTAAATTTTGAGAACTTCTTAGATACTCGCCAAACTGGTTTCGATACCATTTATACAGGCACCATATCCAACCCACAGTTCCGCGATATTTACGCCCCCGTTGATGGCTTTGTAATAAATGGTGGTGTAAAGCTTAAGTTTTAAAAATAGACATGATAGATATAAGACATAAGTATTGAGATATAAGAAAATTCTTCATTCAACCCCTCTCTTAAATCTTATATCTTACTACTTAAGTCTACTTCACCTTCTTTAGGACTTCATCCGCCAAGAGAATTGCCGCTTTAATGTTTTCTCTAAACCATAGCTCGGGTTCTATTAGCTCGACTTCAGAGACAACGAGTTCGTCGCCATTATTCCACATCACATCAACGCGAGCATAAGTAGGCGTGGGTTCACATGCAGCTACTACTTTTTCTGCAAAGGCTATTTCATCAACTGATGCAGTATAGGGATGAACACTTCCGCCGAAATCATCCTGCACTCGGAAATCCCCATGCTTAGCTTTTTTGAGAATAGCGTGCGTAAATTTACCTCCAATCACCACTAATGATATTTCACCTTTCCTTTCAATACTATTTTGAAAAGGTTGAAGCATCAAATCTTCATTTTTAATCAATGCTGAAAATGTAGATTCTAAATCCGCCACATTTTGTGAATTAATTCTATACGTATGCCTTCCACCACCTGCAACAGTTGGTTTTAGAATGGCATCCTTCCAATTACTTTGTTGGTGGATTTGAGTTAGAGATCGCTGTTCGCCACGTCTTATATAAAGTGTTTCAACAACAGGAATTCCATTCTTCTCTAAATCACGCAAATACCATTTATCCATATTCCACCAAATTTGTGAAATGGGATTGATGGCTTTTGTCTGGCTTTCCACTTTTTTTAACCAAGCTTTAAATAACTCAATTTGGTCGAAATAATCCCAGGTAGATCTAAATAAAATTGCACGGGTACTACTCCAATCAAAATCTGAATCAGCCCAATCCTTTCGAGTAACTGTTAGGCCTTTTTCTTCTAGGGACGCTATCACAAGCCCGTCTTCAAGAAGCACGTTAGAATTATATTGTGTGTCCTCTTTAGGATTCAAATATCTTGATTCTGTGAGAATAACCACATCAAAAGGCTTTTTCATATATGCTTTAATTGGAAATATATTGACGGATAATGCTTAATTAGGCAAATTACTATTTAGCCTAGCGTGCCTAATATCGAGGTATTTTAAAAGAGATGGTATAACAAGTTCTACTTTTTGTAATTCCCATAAGAATGTATCATCCAATAAAAAAAGCCACCATTATGCTGCTTAAAACAGACAAAATGATAGCTTTTATAAAATATTAGTGAACGATTTTAGAAATAACGCTCAGAGTTTAATTTAAAAATTAGCCTCTTCTTCCGCTGCCACTTCCTTTACGTTGTCTTTTCTCACGGTTTCCCTTCGGAAAACCACCACCGCTACTTCCTCTGCTGCTTCCGTAGCTACCACCTCGGCCGCCACTTCTACCACCGCCGCCACTACTGCGGCCAGAGCTTTTAGCATCTTGTTTAGATGGTTCTACAGCAACATCACGTCCTTCAAACTGAGTGCCTTTCATACCATCTACAAGAGAACTCTCAAATCCTTTTTCAACATCAAAAAAGGTGAAGTTGTTTTGTACGTCAATCTTACCGAAATCAGGTTTAGAACCATTCATATTTTCATTAATCAGCCCCATTAAACGAACAGGATTCAAGCCATCTCTGCGACCAATATTAATGAAGAAACGCTCAAAGTTAGAATCGTTATCATCTCTTCCACCTCTACTGCCACCGCGGCCGCCTCTATCCTCGCGGTCATTTCTACTTCCTCTATCGCCTCTACCTTGCGCATTCAAATCGTTAGAGTTTTTGTAATACTCTAAAAATTGATTGAATTCAACCGATAAGAACTTTTTCACTAAAGTTTCACGATCGTATTCGGCTAATTTCTCTAAAGCTTCAGGTAAGAATTTCTGCATATTTTCTTCATCAATCTCGGTTTCTTTAACCGTATCAATAAGATTTAGCATTCTAATTCCACAAATTTCTTCGCCACTCGGCACTTCTTTTTTGATAAAGCTTTTGCCTGACATACGCTCTAAATCACGTATTCTACGTCCTTCTCTAGTATGAACTATTGATATTGAGATACCATTTTTACCTGCACGTCCGGTTCTACCACTACGGTGAATATAAACTTCTAAATCGTCTGGTAAGTTGTAGTTAATTACGTGTGTAAGATCATTAACGTCTAAACCACGAGCAGCAACATCGGTTGCAACTAGTATTTGAAGTTCCTTTTTTCTAAAACGATCCATCACATCATCCCGTTGGGCTTGTGATAAATCACCGTTTAGTAAATCTACATCATAACCGTCTTTATTTAGCTTATTAGCTATCTCAGAAGTTTCCATTCGTGTTCTACAGAATACAATCCCATAAATACCAGGATTCATATCAGTAATACGCTTTAGTGCCTGAAAGCGATCTCTTGCATTTACCATGTAATAATGGTGCTCTACATTCTGTGCACCCGCATTACGTTCCCCTACCGAAATTTCTTCAGGGTTATTCATATATTTTTTTGCAATCTGTGCAATTCCTTTTGGCATAGTAGCAGAAAACAGAAGTGTTTGTTTCTCTTTTGGAGTGTCTGCTAAAATAGCGTCTAAATCATCTTGAAAGCCCATGTTAAGCATTTCATCGGCTTCATCTAAAACGAGAGTACGTACATTGGTAACGTCTAGCTTTCTTCTCTTAATTAAATCGAGCATACGGCCTGGTGTACCAACTACAACTTGGCAGCCATTATCGAGCGCTCTTATTTGGCTAGATATATTAGCACCACCGTAAACGGCAACGGTTTTAACACCTTTAATTTTTTTCGAGTATGCTTTAAAATCTTTAGCAATTTGAATAGCTAACTCACGTGTTGGTGAAAGTACCAATACTTGTACTGCGCCTGATGAGGCGTCAACTTGGTGTAAACTTGGAAGCCCAAAAGCTCCAGTTTTACCTGTTCCTGTTTGTGCAAGAGCAATTAAATCTCTTTGTGATGCAAGAATTGTAGGGATTGCTAATTCTTGTACTTTGGTAGGTTCTGTAAAACCTAGTAATTCTACGGCTTCAAGAAGTTCTTCTTTTAGACCTAGTTCTTTGAACGTTGGCATAATTTTTATACGTTTTTATCCCGTTCAAAAAAAGTATGCTGCGCGACGTTCTTGCCCGGAATTATTTAAGTGTAGGTGAGCTAATGACAAGAGGCAAGCAGACAGCTTGATTTATAAAGGCCAGCAAAGATCTATAAACCTGAAGATCTATACAAAAGTATTCCATTCCAGACTTATCGCGAACTCACGTTTTCAATAAGCCCCCAATATAGGCATTATTTATTAAATTATTACCTGAATAATAAAAAATAATGTAGTAGTTTATAATGCTTAGCATTGTATGTTTCGGCACCCGATGACTTAGCCCTGTTCAAACTATAATAGCCCTTTATTAGCCCACTATGGAAGTAATTAAACAGCATTATCCCGAGGCCGTAACAATCAGAAGCCTTGCTGAACAAATAATTCGTGATTTAAATGCACAAGATTTATCCATTTCTAAAACCATCTGGGCAACTTCTCTGTGCGCCGATGAAGCAAATAATGCTGTAAATATATTATCAGTGCTTTTTGCAGGCAATGGCCCCTTTAATCTTGGCGGGATGTCGGGCTTACCTTTTATTGGAAAAACAGGGCTGTTAGCCTTTGCTAGTCACATTCCTACAAACGGTGGTGCTTTTATTATTTATGGCCCACACATCGGAATTACTAATGAAGGAGAATTAGGAAAAATTCGTCGTGATGAGCAGGATTCTGATTCTAATTGCTGCGGCTCTATAACTTTGGGTGTTGAGGTTGCAAAAGCAGGCAATAAACCCTCTGAAGTAGACCGACTTGATCCACAACAGAACCGCGTTGAGCAAATTCTTTTCGCAAAACGAAAGGATATTCTTAATGCCGTTGACCCAATGAAAACAGCTACTGAAATTATTTATAAAAGAACACACCGCAGAATTCACGAAATGATAGAATTAACCGAAGAGGCCTTCAAAGGCACTTTGGTTTATACTATGGGCGGTGTTTTAGTAAATTCAAATTGGGATAAAGAGGATAGCTTTGAAGTTAGAGATGTCAAGTTTTATGATTTCAGATAATATTTTTAGCCTCTGAAGCTTTTAAAGAACTCAATTACGGAACTTGAAAACTTCCCCATCGACCTCATATTCAAGTACCCGCACAGAAAGACGAGTGTAGTTTGTAGTAAGGTCAATATCGTTTTATATGGTGCTTGAAGTGGGTAAAATGAAGCTATCCCCCCTAGAAAGAACCGGTTTATAAAAGCTAAGAGGGCGAACGAAATAGCCATACCTATTAAGAAATTTAAGGCTCTGCTAGAACTTAAATACTTATCTTTTGCACGATAGTCGGACTCAATCTTCTGCTGAAGATCAAATTCTAGCTCTTTCCTTTCTAGCTCCTGCTCTATTTTATTTTTTGTTTTCATTACTATTAACCGCTCTGTATAAGCAAAAAATAATAATTTATGCCAATAGAACAACTTTTAAATTTGCGAAGTGATAAGTCATCCCTGTAGATGTTCACTAATTTGTTGTTATAATTTTGAATTACTCCTAGTAAAACAATATTGGTCATCCTGATCCAACTTTTTAGAAGTACCAAAATATCAGCGATATACCCAACATCTACAAAGACACCCCCACTTTATGAATTGTGAGAAATCAATTGAATAAATGCGGCCATTCTACCTAGTTTCTATCCCTCTAATTCCTAATAACTAGCCACTAATCCCCATGTCTATTCTTCATATAAGAATTCTATCATATTCCCGTCTGGGTCGGAGATAAATAGGAATCGTCCTTTTTTACGGTTTGCTGGGCCACTTAAAATAACCACTTCCTTATCTCTGAAGTAATTCGCTATTTCATCTATTTCTTCTGGCGTATCTACATAAAATCCGAAATGATCTACTCTAAAGTCGCGTGAGGTTGAATCATAACTGGTTTCGGCTTCTACAATAACAAGAGTGTCTCCGTTGCCTACGTTATACACGGCCATGCTCTGCCCCATTGTTCGTAAAAGTTCAAAGCCGAGTATATCCCCGTAAAACTCTTTCGAAGCATTAATACGGTTAACTCGTAAAGTAATGTGGTTTAATCCTGATGGTTTAAATTTCATTCGTACTTTTGTAATATATTGTGGATATAAATTTAAATGAGGTGCCTACATTCTAAGAATAATTTCAGTTCTTTATCGAACCTTTCTTATACTATAATTTACTTAGTTTTAAGCGAAGTAAATTAGAATTTTGAGCCATAATAAAACAGTGTTGTATTGTCTACATTTTATATAGTTGCTACTCCAATCGGAAACCTAGGTGATTTATCTCCACGTGCTGTGGAGGTATTGAAATCGGTAGATTATATTGCCTGCGAAGATACTCGCACTTCGGGTAATATGCTTAAAAGCTTTGGAATTGATAAACCGAAATTTTCCTTTCATGCCCATAACGAGCATTTTAAGATTGAGCATGTTTTAAACATCTTGCGTAGCAACCAGAGCGTTGCTTTAATTAGCGATGCAGGGATGCCAGGAATTTCTGACCCAGGATTTTTAGCGGTCAGAGCCATCATGAAGGAAGGCTTTAAAGTTATTGTAATACCAGGGCCCGATGCAGCAACTACTGCTTTAGTTGCAAGTGGTTTACCTAGCGATAAATATGCCTTCGAAGGTTTTCTTCCCCACAAAAAAGGACGCCAAAAGCGACTTGCTGAACTGGCCAATGAGGAACGCACTTTGATATTTTATGAAAGTCCTCACCGTGTATTGAAATTGCTTAAAGAACTTGGTGAGCATTTTGGTAATGATAGGTTGGCTGCTGTAGCCCGTGAACTAACCAAAGCCTTTGAAGAAGTTGTACGCGGTACCGTTGAAGAACTATATGCCAATTTTGAAGCTAGAGACGCAATAAAGGGCGAAATTGTCGTTGTAGTAGCAGGTAAAAATTATACAGAATGATAATGGATAAGTTTCTTCATAATAAGTGGGCTGTATCAATAACAGCGGGGATTTTATTGGGTTTAAGCTTCCCTCCGGTTAATATTTCGGTACTAGCTTTCCCTGCTTTTGTGTTGCTCTTCTACCTTACCGAACACACCGATAGCAACAAACAATTAGCGTACTTCAGTTATGCAGGTTTTGTGGTTTGGAATATTATCACAACTTATTGGTTATTGATGGCTAGCGCCCCTGCTGGAATTGCAGCTATTCTAGCAAATAGTGCTTTAATGACTATTCCTCTTGTCTTAGCGGCTATTTTTTCGAGGAAATTAAAATCTCCTATTCTTATAGCACTTCTTCAAGCAACAGCTTGGGTTTCTTACGAGTATCTGCATCATAATTGGGATTTGTCCTGGCCATGGCTAGCGCTTGGCAATGCTTGGTCAAATCATGTAGAAATTATACAATACATCTCGGCAACTGGGCATTTAGGAATTTCTTTTTGGGTGGTTTTAACAAGTGCTTTAGCTTATCAAGCACTAAAAGCTAAGAATTTGAGATTGGCTATCATCACTACTTCCGTATTTTTTGTATTCCCAGTTATATCCCTAATCTTATATAACAAAGCGGATAGTGCGACCACATCTATAACTGAAGTCGCAGTAATTCAGCCCAATCATGATTCGTACCAGAACTATGCTGGAATGAGTGGAATGACTGAAGTAATGGATAGCCTTTTTGCACTAACCGAACGTGTGATATCACCAACTACCGATTTAGTAATTTGGCCCGAAAATGCCATTGATGGGCAAATTTATATAGACTCTAGAGCTGCCATGCGTATTTCAAATGCAGCACGGCAATGGAACACTGCTTTTATTGCCGGAACTGGGCTTATAGAGCTTTACGACACCCCACCTGCCCTGTACCTTGGTGTAACTGGCGGTAAGGCTTACAACATCTATAATTCCTCCTTATACGTAACCAAAAGGGGTGAGATTTCTCATTATAACAAAGCACATTTAGTACCAGTAGTAGAACGAGTTCCCTTTCTTGAATTTTTATCTACCATAGATATATTTAATTGGGTTAATTGGGGTAAAATTGGTGGTTTTGGCAAAGGCGAGGAAGCTACAACTATAACCGGAGACAGCTTTGTTACAGGTGGATTAGTTTGCTACGACTCCGTTTACCCCACGTGGATTAGAAAGTTTATACAAAATGATGTTGGCTTTATTACCATCATAACTAACGACGGCTGGTGGGGAAATACTAGTGGGCACCATCAACATTTTGCTTATGCGCGACTTCGTGCAATTGAGTTTGATCGCTGGGTAGTACGTAGCGCTAACAATGGTATTTCTGGGATTATTAATCCCAAAGGCGACATCTTGGTTAAAACTGATTATTGGGAAAGAACAGGTTTTACCTATAATGTTCCCTCCATACACACAAGCACCTTGTATAATCAATTTGGCGATTGGCTATCGTATTTAAGCCTGATACTTACATTCAGTTTTTGGGCATACTTGGCTATAAAATCCCGAAGGGAGTCTAGCGAGACCTAATCTGAATCTTCACGTTAAAACGTATCTCTTGGTTTGTTCTTGGTGGGATAGATGAGCCATTTGGTATCACTCTATTATAAGTGTACTCAAAGTTTGACGTTATGGTATTAGATATTCTGTAGCCTAATACCAGTGAGCCATTAATACGCTTTTGGCCTGTTTTAGATTGTGGGTCGTATTTATACTGGTTCACATCATCGCCGAAAACGGAATAGTCTTTAAAGGCCCGTATTAAGTCATTTGGAAGGATGAAATTCTGGTCACTATCTTCGCTATAAGCACCATTCAACGACAGGTCAATATTATTCCGAATTTTAGGGAACATCGGAATACGCACTCTTCTAAAGGTATAGTTTAAGTTGAATTTAAAACCTTTTGAAACACGCTCAGTCACCGTTTTACTAGAAAGCGCTAATGAAGTAATTCTGTTCCTATCGAAACCAAAATCTGTTTTTAAAGCCGATTTCCAAGTGATATTAAGTTGAATGAGTGGGCTAAAGCGTTGCTCTACGGTAATTGCCGAAGGCTCGTATCTATCCCTGAAATCAAACACAGTAAATATGCCCCCAAGCGACTGTGATTGTTCTTGATCTTCTAAAGTATTGAGTTGCCATCCGAGCCTATAAGTTCCTTTATAAGCATGGGTAATAGATGCACGGCTCATTTTTTCTCCGATAATAGGAATCAACTTTTCAACACCTTGCCAAGTAATTCGCCAATCTGGTTTCGGAATTGGAGTGAAATTTTTATCCCCTATAGCGCCGGTTCCACTGCCTAAATATGCTCGCCTAAAATCTTCTTGTAGGGTGGTTCTATTTAATACCGTTCTACCATCTTGATTACCTTGATCGTCTCGAATTACATTTCCATCTAAATCTTCAAAAGCAGTGGCTAATTGTGCTTTAAATAACTCTCCATATCCTTTACCGAAAGCCCATACAGATGATGTGATTTCGCCAGAAGCAGAGTTTGCTGAGGTTATGTTGTTATCAGCCCCGAGGTTTAAAGTCTCTGAAGTGTTTTCGCGCCAGCCTGTCCCCCAATCTAAATCAATGCTAAGATTCTTAAACGGAGTTAGTCGAGTTCCTAAAGTTATATTGTCGGAGTAGGTATTATTTACCGGCAACTGAATAGTGCTCACACCATTAACATTATCAATGAGTTGGCGACGAGGAATGCTCTCATTAAGACCAAGTCTATAACCCAATGGCGGCGAATATGTGCCAGCATCTTGGCTAGCAAAGGCATAGTAAATTTGTGAGTCGCCACTGTAACCAGCTTGGCTAGATGTTTTACTTCGCTTGTAGCCTAAATCTAGATTTTTCATGCTAAACACACTTAAAAACAACTTCCGCCCAATATATTGAGCATCTTCAAAAATATTATCTTTTCCTTTTAATGAGTCCGCTTTGCTTATTCCCCTTTCTTTGGTTGCTTTAGCATCTTCTTTCCTCATATTCTCAATAAATGAAAAGCCATTCAAAATCTTTTCAGTATTAATTTTTGCAGTGTTATCTAGTTGAAGAGTATTTGAGACTTTTGCACCGAGGTTAGATCCACTTGCTGAGTTATTCCACTGGTAACCACCGCCATACGATGTTGAGTAGCTGAGCCAATCTAATGCCTTTATATTATTTGTACGAGGCCGCCAAGATGCCGTATATGTTTCTTGATAGCTTGTTCGGCGCCCAGCTAATGTATCAGAAACTAAGCCACTTAATACTTCAAAAGTTGGGCGAACTCTATACTTCAAACTATCTACTCCAGTTCCATTGCCCTCTTTTATACCCGCGCTACTCAAATCATAATTGGTCGCACTTCGGAAGGATGTTTGTATACTCGGTGTTAAGTTGTAGTTCAACCCAAAATTTGATCGTTCTGAGAACGTATGCGTTTGCTGAATGGGCTGTAAATCGTCATTTCCTAAAACTAGCCTTCGCTTCTCGTCATAACTTCTAATTAAAGAGGCCGACGCTGAAATGCTACTTGGCATGTAACCAACGCGTAATGCTGCAAGAGTTCCAATAACGGGTACCTTTTCAGTGAATTTGAATGGTCTAAAAAGGCGGACGTTTTTAAAATTCAGGTTATAATTAACCCCCGTTGTGTAATTCCAAGTATCTTGGAATTGTAGCTGCGGATTTCTGGAATATCCCTCATTATATACATAGCTAAGTTTGAGGTTATCGATGGTATGCTGTGCTAATTTACCTTTCGAATTACTCTTAGATATATTTGAGATATTTAAAGAATTACTTTGGCTAACCGACTGTATTTCGTGAATCTTATCATCTATTAAATTGCGCTTTTCTCTACTCGATGCATCCTGACGAATATTAACCGATTCTTTAAAATCATCTAGCCTAACATCACCTTGATCGGGTAAAAACTTAGGTGTTGAAACTGAACGACGAGTAGATACCGTTACAGGAAATGTCCAATTATATCGATCTGGCACAAATTTATGCATGTTTACGGTAGAGCTTAACGAGTACGACTGCTGATCGGCTTTTTCTCGATTTCCTAGTCTCGATTCAAGTCCACCAAAACCACTGGTTCTCTTACTATAATTTGCATTAACGGTGGCAAAGTCGGCAAGTTTAAAGTTGGCTTTAGCATTTGCAGCCCATCCATTTTCATTGTCAAAACCTGAAACCCTTAATTCGTTTACCCACATTTCTGCATCTAAAATAGGCGTTCCTATCGGGTTAGGATCGTTCATATCGTAAGGGTTCCGAATTCCTAAGGCTAATTCTGAAACCTTATCTAGCGATGGATTTCCTTTTATTGCAATTACAGCACCAGGGGCTGCATCACTCCCTAATATTCCTCTTCTCTCGTATAATTCCGATGGATTAGCTCCAGTACTATTCCGGTCTTGTTTTAACACATTAAATGCCGATATAATGATATTCATGCTGTTTTCATCATACAACCAAACTTGCTCGGCCTCAGCATCTAAACGGCTACCTTCATCGGGATTAAAAGATCCAAAACCGTAATTGGGATCAGACGGAGTTACAGGCTGCCTATATTCATAAAAATCATTTTCTAAATCACTCCCCATCCTTACTACTAATTCTGCATCACTCCTATTGTCATATCCTTCGCCATGCACAAACATTCTGATATTAGAATAATTGAGTAGGTTTAATCCACCAGGATACACCCTCTTAACCATTTTCATTTCGCCAGGACCAAGATTTTTTGTTTGCAATACTAGCGACTGCTCGTTAGCTAAAGATTGAACTTGAGCTCCTCTATTTACTGCTCGAATGGAACCTTCTGGCTGGCGATAAGGAATTGGAGCACGACTTCCATTCTCTTCAATATTTACGGTACTAACTTTAAAATCTGCATTAGAATTTTGTGATTCTGTAATATTTGTTACTCCACGCCATTGGCTACCCACAAATTCAAGAGTAGCAAAACGTAAAGTAAAAGGCTTTTTATAACCCGACATCCAAATTCTTATGTAAGAAATATTTTGGAAGTCACTTATATTACCAATGGTTCTAATAAATTCAGTAAGTGGAATACGAACCAATCTCCATGTTCTCTCTTGCACTCCCCCATCTACTTTATCTACTATAAAAGTACCGTTAGAGCCAATTTCTAGATTATTGAAATCAGCTGGGTTATAATCTATTTCGTACTGGAAATAAGAATTCGACTGCTGAATGTTTGATGAAGATCTTAATGCTTCCTTATCTGGCTTTAGTGTTATTGCTCTTTTTTCGCCACCAGAAACTGGGGTGTTTCCCTCGTGATAGCCGCGGATACGATGGAATCTTTCGTGAAGTTTTAAATCGCTTACTTTAGATTCTCCATAGTAGATATAATCGTCGTTCGAGGGATCCGCTTCTATTTTTTTGAACTCATCACTATCCGGGCCGTAAGCATCGCGCATTGCATTTACGAAAGACTCAAAAAGGGTGTGTTCGTTATAAGTGCCCTCGTAACCACCATGGCTAGGCACACCATCTAGCCCAACATCCTCAAACTCTCTTCTATCATTAGAAAACTGACCCATTGGTTTCGGTGATATTGAAGGCACGAAAGATCGGTTAGAAATATCCCGCTCTAAGTTATCCAGTTCGGTTGCTAAACCATCTTCAGAGTTTGGCCTAAAGTTTGGAACAATATCTTCCGAGATTATTCCTAAATCGATATAAATTTTCCCATTATAATCCTGCACATCTTGGGCGCTCGGGGCTTGGCCGTCGGGCAGTACACTTTGAACCCAAAATTCAAGGAATTCAATGTTATTCTGTGCCAAATCTTCTTGCCCAGAAGGTAGCACCGCTGTCATTCCTCCCCACATCTTTTCAGGGGTATTTTCGAGTACATCCTTCAAATTCATATTATAGTTATAAGGACCACGCTCTGTTGGATTGTAATACACATCTAGCGTGTTTATAACTTCTTCTTGGGGATTGTTGGTTTCTCTACCTTGGAAAATATCTTTAACAAATACCACTCTCGATTCTGGTGTTCTGCTAACGTTGCCTAAAATACTCGTCACATTTCGAGGAATATCGTAGTAAGAAAACTTTGCTCTTAAGTCAGATCGATCCATTCGGGATGAAAGGTCTGAAGCAGGTTCTGCCGTAGAGTTGGGATCGAATGTAATTTGATCGGGAGCGTATCCAGGAATTGCAGCGGGGGCCGCTGGTAAGTGCCAACGAGTTGGATTATTAAAAGGAATACTGTATTTCGCGCCCTCAAAATCATCTATAAAAACTAGCCCTTCTTCTTCATCTTGGTACAGCTTCCCCTTTTTAATAGCATCACGGATAGCATTAGTTTGTGATACACCTGGCCGGAGCTGAGCGAACTCTCCACTTAAACTAAAATTAGAAGCTTCTTTGGTTTGCAGAAGTGGAATTCTATCTATGGCACGTGTAAGCCATGGGGTATCGAATCTTGCCGAAGCATCTAGACCTAATAAAGTGTTATTTATAGGCTCGTTACCAATTCTTATTTTATCACTATTTGGCTGTTCATTAAGCCTAAAAAAGGTGCTACCTAACTTTATATCATTATTAAATTCATACTCTGCTCGTAATCCTGTGAAGTTTTTTTGCCCAATTACAGCAAACTGATTGCTTTCAAAATCGATCCGAATATCTTGCCCTGCAGCTAAATATCTATCATTTAAAATAGTCACACTTCCGAAAGAATAATCCACTTCGTAATCAGTTCCTTGATTCAGTTCTACACCATTCGCATAAACATGAACGGAACCTTCTACTATACCGCTAAACGCACCTAGTAGGAATGTGCTCGACATCCCGCCAGCCGAGTTTCCACTAATTCTAAAAAATCGGTTACTTTCTACGTTCGCAGCAACACTTTGTTTTTCGGTGTATAATTCTTTGAAGACGAGCCCCGATTGGTCGTCGGGTAAATCAGCAATAAGTTCTTCCATTCTCGATCCAAAAGGCTCTAAATATGGAAACATAATACGACCACTTCCCGCATCAAAAGTAATTGCACCAAAATCGATTAAGTTATCGGGAGTTGCAGCGCCTTGAGTGTTTAATCTATCCAGTCCTAAATCTTGAATAAGCGGTGTAGATCTGCCTGAAATCCTATCACTATCGATATTACTTCGAGTAACCTGTAGATCAAAAGTCAGTCCTTCTGAGGTTACATTATTAATACCTAGCGAATAAATATTACGGAGGGTAAGTGGCCATGCTTTGTTGCCACTGTCAAGGTTTTTGGGGCGAAGCAATTTAAAATAACTATATCCACTCGACTGTGCTAGCACATCACCAACGCGCACGTTTTGTTGAGTCACTGGATCTCGATAAGAAAATGAAACCGCAAGAGTGGCTTCATTACCAACTCTTCTTCTTAAGCTTACTATACCTAATGCCTCATCAAAATCGTAGTCTGTACCACGTTGTAGTAATTTATAGTATCCCTCTTGAATGAGCTCGCCTGGTAAATTAAATACATCTGGATTTATGGAGGGTTCTGATCGGAGTGAATCCAAGAGTTCATCATCCATAACATCACTATCGTTGCCCGGTAGCCCATAAGTTCCATTTCCGTTATCGTTCACTCCTAAATCAACAAAGGTATAGGCTTTAACCGCATCAGCATCTGTTCCTGAGGCGGAGGCGTCCTGAATCCATACATTAAGTTCAGTTACTTGATAGGCAATTCGTAATTGCTGTGGATTAGATACATTATCTTCAAAAACTTGCCTGTTATAAAAGTCTATAAAGAAGTGACGGTCATCATCATATTCGGCGGGACGCAAACTAAACGGTACTTCTTGAGCCCCACCTTTAATGTTTTGCGAATTACTCTCCCCTTTTTGCTGCGATATAACCGAAGTTAATCTAAGTGGACCAACTTCAGCAACCGATTTAATACCAAACAGCGATCCACCACCACTGATTAATGAGTTACCAGCATCCATCGAAACGTTACCCATTTCAATCTGCTTTATTATCTCATCTTCATAGCCTTTGTATTCAATCTTAAGTCGGTTTTGGAAATCAAACTGACGCTCGGTATCCCAATCGGTAGCAATGGTAAGTTTATCACCAATAGAACCCTCAATATTAAGCTGCAAATTCTGGTTAAAAGTGGGGTCAACGGTTTTTTGTTGATCTTCTGGAATATTAGGACTTTCAACTTTCTGAATGGATGCACCTACGTTCATATTTGCAGATCCATTCACCCGCAAATTTACTTCTGGTTTACCAAAAATAGTTGTGAACGCAGATTTCTCGCCCCCTGGCACTTTAATTTTAAAATCTAATAAACCTCTACTTTGGGTTTGTTGCTTTCTTGCCTCTTCAACCAATTGTAAGCGCAGTGCTTTTTTCTGGCGATCTTTCTGCATTATTGCATACTCATCGAAACTAACTACGGTGGGTATAAATGCTGGTTGCCCCGCTAAGGTGCGCTGTATGGTGTAAACATCGAGGGTATCCCAAGTAACGGTAACTTTATCTTCGTTTGGCAGCAACTGGTAAAAGCGCCCAATCTTTTTACTGCTCAGTTTCGATAATATACTTTCTGAAACGGGTTTATAGATTTTAATCCCAACTAATGCTGAGTCTGGTACCGTGGCAATGGAGTCTTTCGGCGCTGTTTCTTGGGCATACGCCACCCCTGTTGCTAAAATGAGGCACACTGGAACGCATAATAATAATTTATAAAGCTTACTAAATAGGTACAATAGCCTGTTATAAACTCGATTATTTAATTGGATTCTGTAGCGTTCAGGTAATAGGCTTCGGGGCTTAAGACATTTGGGTTGTGAAACTGGTGAAGATAATAGCACAAATTTAAGTTTCTTGAAAGTTTTAATCCCTTCTATAAAACGTTATTTTAGGATTAATAAATGCATATTATCTGCATATTTATTGCGCAGTTAGTTTTTAATGTTATAGCACCATATTGGGTAAATTATTTAACAAATTACAGTTAGATTTATTAAAAAGACATCTCGGACCTTTTTTGTTCTGCTTTTTTACAATGATGTTCCTTTTACTGCTTCAGTTTTTGATTCTACACATCGATAAACTGATTGGCAAGGATATACCCATTTCTGTAATTATAGAGCTTATACTAACCAACCTGGCTTATATGGTGGTGTTAGCTGCCCCCATGGCAGTGCTTATTGCAACCCTAATGGCATTTGGTAAATTCTCAGAACTCAATGAACTAACAGCCATCCGTGCCTCTGGTGTAAATCCCATCCGCTTAATGGCGCCTGTATTTATTGCGGCTACCTTATTATTTATTGGCCTTGCTTGGTTTTCGAATAGCGTTTTGCCTGAAGCAAATCATAAAGCACGCTCATTATTTATAGATATTAGGTTAAAAAAACCAGGTTTTGATTTAAAACCGAACTCATTTTACGATGGTATTGAGGATTATACATTTCTAGTTAATCATATCGACAACAAAACTGACAGTTTATATGATGTAGTTTTATTCCAAGAACCCACCGATAATAGAGAACGTGCGTACATCACTGCAAAGAAAGGTAAACTGGTATCGGAAGGATCTAATGGCCTAACCCTTTTTCTTATCGATGGTATCATGCATAAAACAATGCCATCAAATTCAAATGCCGATGTTAATATAGAACGTACACGCTTTCAAAAGCATAGAATTACATTCGACATTGGAGATCTTTCATTCGAGCGCTCCGATCCTGACCGACGAAACCGAAGCGACAGAACCATGAATATCCAATCTATGCAAGTTATTGTGGATTCTTTACAGAAGGAGATAAATCAACAGTACCTAAAAAGTGCAGAAATGAATTACACCCTTCCAAAAATCAAAGCTTCCGATATTGCCCAGCAACGCGATTTCAGAATTCTGCTAATAGACGATATCGACTCTGTTAAACAAGCTCCTTTAACCTCCGATTTAATAGTCCTTAACACCATTAACACTCTAGATGAACAGATTGAAGTATTAGGGCGTACCGTAACCGATTTACAGAACTATAGAGCTACTTTCCAAAGTAGTAACGCCAATATTGTGTGGCGTTTAAAAAGTGTAAGCAAATATACCGTTGAGATATACAAGAAATTCTCTATTCCTTTTTCATGTATAATATTTGTGCTTTTGGGAGCGCCTATTGGCATTTTAACTAAGAAAGGGAATTTCGGTGTGGCAGCTATCATCAGCTCTGTAATTTTAACTATTTATTGGATTTCACTCATTCAAGGCGAGAAATTGGCTGACCGTTTATTTGTATCCCCTTTTATTGGCATGTGGGCGTTTAATATTATAATGGGTATTGTTGGCTTAGTGATGCTGTTACAGCTCACCTCAGAATTTCAGATAAACCGATTATTCCACCGACGTGTTTAAACTTTTTGATAGATACATATTCTTTCGTTTACTCACTATTACCCTATCGGTATTAGCTATACTTATTTTCATTTTTATAATGATAGATTTCTCTGAGAATAGCGATGACTTTACCGATAATGGAGCAAAACTTGCAGAAATTTGGGGCGATTACTACCTCAATTATATTCCTGAAATGATACGATTGGTGGTACCTGTTGCAGTGTTTACGGCGTGTTTGTTTCTAACTGGCCAACTTTCTGAGCGTTTAGAGATTACTGCTTTAAAAGCAGCTGGAGTAAGTTTATATAGGCTAAGCCTGCCTTTTATCGTCTTTGCTATTTTTGTAGCTCTCATTATCAGCTATTTAGATGCCAATACCATTCCAACTTCAAATAAAGAACGAATAGAATTCGAACAAAAGTTTATAAAGCGGAAGTCGGAAACTATAGACCGAAATAATATCTATCGAGAGCTTTCTGACAATTCTGTTTTGAGAATTAGCTTCTACGATAAATCTAAGAATATCGGTTATCGCATCAATATAGTCGGTATTAAAGACACAGGTATTGAGCAAACTCTTACTGCTAATCAAATGCACTGGCAAGAAGAAACTGAAAACTGGATGCTACATGATGTTGTTGAGAGAACCTTTTATGAAGGCGGATATTCTGAAAGAACCGTTGCTGAACTAGATACAATGTTAAGCGTTTTACCACGTGATTTATCGCGTACTACGTCAGATATCTATCAGCTCACTTATAAAGAGGCACAGGACTATATAAACTCTATTGCACGAAGTGGCGCCGGCTCAATTAATGTTCCTAAGGTACAATATTTGGGCAGAGTGGTTTACCCATTCTCAATCATTGTGGTTATGATTGTAGGCTTTTCGGTCGCCTCCGTTCGCAGGCGTGGAGGCAAAGGTATTTATATAGCTTCAGGACTAACCATCAGTTTCTTATATCTAGCATTCATGAAAATTGCAGAGCCATTTGGCTATTATGGCGGCATCACACCACTCACAGCTGTCACCCTACCGCATATATTTTTCTTACTCTTAGGAGTGGTTCTACTAATTCAGGCGAAAAAGTAAGAAGTAGGTTTGAGGAATGAGCTTTGAGCTGTGAGAATTCAGATTATAGAATTCAGCATGAAATGAGCCTCCTGACTTCCGCACTGGGACACCCAAAATCAAAAATTGAATAAAGATTGAATTTGACGATGCTCATCTGTCAAGAGAATAGTTTTTTTTATAGTTTCATTAGTAATTGGATTTTTAATTTCTATC
>Ga0265293_10002989_pt1 | contig 32403 bp, 18 predicted proteins | sample Munlanlewell138R_FD_192505 | JGI IMG/M metagenome (GOLD analysis project Ga0265293, IMG submission 192505) | Leachate microbial communities from a municipal landfill in Southern Ontario, Canada - Leachate well 138R | ecosystem: Engineered > Solid waste > Landfill > Unclassified | place: Canada... | reverse complement strand
GTTTCACAGATTCCGGTTTCTATATCACACAAAAGCGGATTATTTTTTGATGTTTCTTTATTCATGTTATTTGTGTTTGATTGTCCTTGACTAGCTGTAACGCCTAACAAGGAAATTAATAATGTTAAGAGGTTGATTTTAATTGACATAATGCTACTGTGTTAACTTCTAATAAGTTAGTTATTTTTTTGCTCTTGTCATCCCTGCATTTTTTAACTTATAAAACTTGATTTTTTAAGACAATGCAAATATACTACGATTAAAGTGTATATTTGACACGGATTTCCTTATGGGAAGTAGTTTCCTATAGGATACTACCTTGAGTTACGAGAGGTTTTTTGAAGTATTTTAATGTAAATTGAACGCAATGAAAAAGAAAGCAGTAGTAAACAATACGCCCGTTTGTCAAGTCAGGATGCAAGCCATCAGTGATACCATGAGTGTTTTATCCGGCAAATGGAAGTTTCACATATTGGGAACGCTGATAGAAGGCAATAAGTTGGGATTTATGGATTTGTTGCGTGAAGTGAACGGAATCGGGACTAAAATGCTCTCCAAAGAACTTCAGGATTTGGAAATGAATCACTTGATAAACCGAAATGTTATGAATACAAAGCCGATAACTGTTGAATATTCGCTTACTGAATACGGTAAAACGCTTGCACCGCTTATTGATGAGCTGGCAAAGTGGGGCGTTCAATATCGACAATCAATTTATGGTTTGGAGCGTGATTGATGCAGTAAAGCTAAGGTTTTTAATACATGCATATCCTACAGCGTTATTCATTTTTAAATGCTGTTTTGTGCGAGAAAAAAAATCCTTTACGATTGTTAAACGAGCTATTATTTTGATTCCGGTGTCGGTATGGAATTTATAATCCCATTACCAACGGAAAATGGATTTGCAATTTGAGCCGGAGCAAAAGCCAGACAGAGAAGTGCTTTCCAATCCCAAAGCAAAGAAAACCAACTAGGTAGTTCGCCTTTGGAAAACGCTAAACTAAACAAGAAAACCCTTTACTAAGTACATACCAATGGGGGATGAAGCCTACGTGGCGTGCCTCGGCTGACAGGTTCAACATGTATACTTGGCTTGCCGAAGTATGGAGGCCGCCAAAAAAAATAGATTTTTTACAATAGATTTACTACGATGTAAAAAAAGTTTTTTTGTTAAAAGCTTTTTGACGACCCACTTAGCATCCTGTTTATTATGTACTGGTTTTTCTATTTCACTTCCTATTCTTTCAATTATTTTCGTCCAATACTCCTTCATTTCTGCACGCTGTTCCGAGTTCAATAATTTCTCTTGGTGAATTCCAATAATTGATTTTTCTTGATTTTCAGTTACACGAATTTGAATAGTTGACATATTTTCCCAATGTTTCGGTTTCCAATTCAGTCGAATGTGGGAATTTGCTTTAAAAACAAGGACAAGACCTGTTATGCCATTTTCAGTTTCGTATTCCTTTTTAATTTCAAGTTCATTTTTTAATTTACCTAACCAAATTTTCAGTCCTTTCTCGGAAAACAGGAAATCCCAAGCCTTTTGGCGTTGAACAGAAAAAGTTTTTCTAATTCCAAATTGAAATCCTACGTCTTGGGTTTTTCCGACTTGATTTTTCATTTTATTGGTTTAAATGCTATTGCGTCAATTTCAATTAAAAATTCTGGATTTATTAGTCCTGCAACATACAAAACTGTAATAATTGGTGGATTTGCGCTTTGTCCTAAAAATTTCTGCGAAACTTGAAATGCTCCATACGCATCTTGCCCTTGGGCAATGTGAATATTCAATTTCACTAAATTCTCAAAATTTACTCCACAAAAATTAAGAGCAATTTCAAGATTTTTCATTACTTGTTCGGTTTGCTTTAAAATATCATTTTTTCCTACAAATTCTCTGTTTCCGGTAACTGCATTCTGTCCACCGATATAAATTGTCTTACCCTTTCCTTCAGTCGTTATGATTTGAGAAAATGCAGGGTTTTTAATTAGTCCGTCTGGATTTATGTGTTCCATTTTATTCTCCATTATTCGTTTTTTTAGCAGGTAACGGTTGGTGTATGAAGCGTTGGGCATTTCGAAGCACTTTCCTGTCAAGCCGCTACATATTTTATTAATTGTAACAACCTTAATATCAACACAAACCGCCCAATGATTTATACACTTTGTTGTGTGCCCGTGCTTTAGTTTCTCAGTCTGTCCGTGTGTTGGGACAGCCATACGCTGCCGGCAAGTTTTGGTCTGAGGGATGGCTTGCGCGACTTGCTCCCGATAAAAATCGGAATGTATGGTTGTGAAGCGTGGGTTTTATGTTCCATTTATTTCCAATAATTGATACTTTACATTTGCTATCAATTGCGATGCAATTTAATGGGTGGTTTCATTAATGCGTTTTATAATTGAACTACGGCTTTCAGAAACCAAAATCCGGTTGCGAATAGGATTATCTTTTTCTTTGAGTTTGTAGTATGCTTTTTGAATGACATCGCGTTTCTCCTCAAAGCTTTCCAATTGGCTGATGTCTTCAAAATCAACAAACTTTAGCACATCTATTTCGTTGTCTTTAGTATGTTTCTCGAAATAGAGCTCGTAAACCATAAAATCAATTATTTCTTCAAAAACACTGGAAAGCAATTCATTTGAAATATTTTCCATTATATTTTGAGGTGATTTTTTTATAAATAGTATGTAGTCAACTAAGCAATCAAACTTCTTTTCATTTGCTTCATTGGGATAGTGCACCAAAAAAGGTTCTAATGCCTGTACGCTTATAATCTGGTCACCGGTACCTGTTTGAGGAGAAGTTTTAAATAGTTGATATAAGCCGGCCTTAGAATTTAGAACAGCTGTTAGGTATTTAATCTTTTCTCCTGTGGCTATGCAGGTACTATCCAAACAGTAAATTTCTTCGTCGGAATAGGCAAAACGCATAATTGAACCTATTCGTTTCCAGATTACTTTTTCTTTTTTAAATTCAAATAAATATGCACAGTTTCTCAAATTATATGGTGTAATACCCTGGTCTTGTCTTTTATTTACCTTTTCCCATAATTTGGGAGCGTTTAAATGCTTTTTAATTGCAGGATACTTTTCAATATCAATTGGAAGAATGTCTAATTCTTTAACTCCATTATGAGTATTAATAATATAATCATCTTTCCACTCCACATGATATCTTTGAATTTCGCGCCCTTTTAGTATAGGTCTTATTATTGAATCAGATGACTTATCCTCGGCAACAAGTTCATCACGTTTTGCCTGGTCAATTATAAACGCTTCATTAAAACCAGTTTTTATCCCAAAGTTGATTTTAATATCCCAATCCTTTAATGGCTTCCCAAACTTTTCAAATGCTTTATTAATCAACAATTCCTCCTCGTTTAATACAATCCATGCATTCTCGTTCACGTCTTTGAGCGGAATAAAGTCCTCTTTTTCTAAGGAAGAAATTTCAAACCGATTCTTTATTTCTATTCCTTCTACATTATTGTTGAACGAATCGTTTTTTCCAATAAAAATATTTGTATCAACCGTTGCGCTATGAAAAATACCTGGACCAAGAATTAATATTTTCAGCGGATTAATTTTAGTAAAATAGTTTCTTAATGCCTTTCCATAACCTCCACGCATCCATTTGTTTGAAGTAATAAAAGTTAGATTCCCATGGGGTTTTAGTAGCTTAAAACCTTTTTCATAAAAAAGACAATAAATATCTCCAGTACGTGTAAATGTTTCAAAACCTTCTTTTTGTAAAATATCAGCTTCTTCTCCCATTTTTTGCAATTGGATATATGGCGGATTACCAATCATAACATCAAAACCACCCCCAGAGCCTGTCGAAGGTTCAAACACATCCATAAAAAACAGGTGCCAAAGGAAATAGGGGCGTTCATCGGTTTTTTCAAAATCGAGTAATTTCTTTCGAGCTTCGCCCTTTTGTGTCAATAGTTTTTTGCGGTTTTCAATTTCCTTTTCTGTTTTAACAGTATTTTGTAAAAGGTCTTTTTTGCGTTTTAAGGTTGATTCCAATCCGGCTATTTCAATCAACAACTGATTTTCATATCCTTCCAGCGACTTATCGATATGCTCTGTAACTATTTTATCAATTTGCTTTCGTATGTTGGCTTTATCATTCTTATCTTCAACCTTAAAATAGTCAGAAATCAATTGTTTAATATCTACCCTGTTTTTGTCAGAAAAGCCATAAACAGAATCGGGTTCACGAAATAAATCCGGCTCAATTATCCTAACTTTAGGTTCATCAAATAAAGCTGCCTTGCTTAAATCAATGCCTTCATAACTTTCCAACAAACTGTTGCCCTGCATAATTTTGTAGTCGAGGTTGGGCAATGGCTGAGGTTTGGATTCATCTACTACCAAAGCCAGCCAAAAACGAAGCTGAGCAATATCAACAGCACCTTTTTCAAGGTCAACACCATAAATGGAATTTTGAATGATGTCCTTTTTTACCTGTGCCGGATTAAATTCCTTGTTAGTTCTGAGATAGGGATAAATAAATTTTTTGGCTTCAAAGATTTCCTGCAACATGCCAATTGGGAAAGCACCGGAACCAATAGCCGGGTCACAAACTTTAATTGCATTCAGCTTATCATTCAGTTCAACGGCATTGTCCCTTTCGGCAAAAAAGCCGGAAACGGCATGATTACGCACAAAGTTTGCTACTGCGTCTGCATTCTTAAAATGATTTTTTAAATATTCGATAAGGCTTTCTTTGCACATGTACTGCACCACCTCTTTAGGCGTATAGAAAGCCCCTTTTTCGCGGTTTTCTTCCAGCAGGTTTTCAAAAATATGCCCAAGCATTTCCGGGTCAATCCCAACTTCATGGTCATCGGGGCTGTTTTCGTCGATGGTGAAATTGTATTGCTCGAAGAAGTCCAATAAGTCAAAAAAGAACTTTTCGGGGAAATCAATATTTTTTGTTTCTTCGGGTTTATCCGCATCAAAAAGTCCACCGTTTAAATAGGGAACACGCGAACCATTTAGTTTTCCCTTCAGTCCTTTAATTTCAAGCAAATCATTATCACGGATGGTATTTAAAGTATTAAAAAAAAGCTTTGTCAGACACTTGCTATGGAACTTTTGTTTATCCTGAAATTCGCTATACAGGTTTTGCATAAACTTTTTGTCTCCATCTATCCATTCTTTTGAATTGGCCGTGCACCCCATCCAAGCTTTCTTTTGCAGGAAGTGAAGAAACACAATCCGTCCAAGCAATTTTTTCACAAAATCACGAATCGGTTTTTCTCTTTTTTCTTCAGCTTTGGATGTGTCAGTATCCAGCAAAATATTTCTGAACCCATTTTCAGGGTTGGCAAGGTATCGCCAGAACTTTTCGTAATGTTCTTTATAGGTTTTAAAGAAATCGTTTTTAAGTGGCTCAACAGCAAAGGCATCAATAACTTCCTTAATTCCAATTTCCTGATTTTCCTTTTTCTTGGCAAGGACTAACAAACGTTTTGCGGCAGTGGTGCAGGCTTCGTTATCGCCTAACAGATAAGTGTAGCGTTTGGGTTTGGTTTCGCCTTTTATAAACGCTCCGGTTTCGAGGTCAATTTCCGACCATTTTGCAATAAATGAAAAACGGTAATCTACCTGATTTTTAGAATAGAAAAAAACCAAAGCCCCATGCGTAATATTCTGGTCGATATGTTTGATTGCAATTTCACGAAGTCCCTGCCTGTTCCGGTCAATATATATGGAATCGTCCACTTCTACTTCAAAAATCGCCAATGATTTACCATCATCCAGTTTTACAAGCCCGGTTTGCTTACCCGATTTTACTTTGCTTTGTTCTTCAAAAGGATTTGAAGGATTTGTAAAATACTGGACTTTATTGAACAGCAAGGAAAATATAGGTTTCCAGTTTTTCTCAAAATTGAAATCCTCACGCAATATATTTTTTAAGTCTTTTTCTTTCATGTTAAAAGCTATCAAACTATTTTGTTGGGCTTAACAAAATGGTATTATTATTTCAATTTCGAGATATCCGTTTTACTTCTTAATAAAGACTTCATTTGTGTAATTGCCATTTGGTTTAGCTGGTTTAATCTTTCCGGCTGACTTGCTTCCTGGTGTATGAGCATCGCATTGATGCTTTCCAGATTGGTTAGAACTACCAACTGCTCAATAGAGGCAAAATCCCTGATGTTGCCTTTTTTGTCGGGATTTTCAGTGCGCCACTGTTTCGCGGTTTTACCAAAAAGGGCCATATTCAATACATCTGCTTCGTTGGCATAAATAAAAGAAACCTGTTTTTTGCTTAATTCTGCAGGAATAAGATTTTCCTTAATGGCATCGGTATGAATGTGGTAGTTAACTTTGGCAAGGGTGCGTTGAAGATTCCACTCAAGCTGCAGTCGATTATTTTCTTCTTCTTTAAGTCGTTGGAATTCTTTGATCAAATAAATCTGAAATTCGGGGCTTAGCCACATTGCAAAATGAAACGCAATATCTTTATGAGCATAAGTTCCTCCATATCTGCCGGCCTTAACTATCATTCCAATAGCATTTGTTCTTTGAGTCCATTGTCCAACAGACATGATAAACCTATTTACGCCAGATTCTTTTTCAATTACCCCGAATTCGGGGTAATTGAAATCAGGGTTGTTAATTTTTTCCCATGTCCCCAAATATTCCAATGTATTCTTATTTGTAATCCATTTTCCTATAAGCCCACTTCCTTCCTTAAATCCGGATGTCATATCTGTAAGGCTAATAAAATCAGTATCATTTTGAGCAAATACTGTTATTGCCGAACCTTTGACATGTATTTTCTTGTTTTTCGCCATAATTTTATTTGCTAAAACTTTCACTAATAATAATTTCGGGATTGAATGATTTTGGAATTACAACAACCTTCTTATCTATAATTTCTTCTTCCTCTTGTTTAATCGGATAGCTTTTAAGAATTGCAATGATGCGTTCTAAAATGATTACAGGTTTTAACGGGCTTTTCTTTACCGCCTTTTGTAATTTATTGATATCCCTTTGCAGGTTTTGAAATTTCCCTTTTCGGATAGCCTCTTTAGCCAAAATAATTAAATCTCTTTCCGCTTCATTTGTAAATGGTAAATTCAACATGGCATCAAGGTATGAGATGGCGCGCTTTTCATTTGGCCCTTGCGTAACATCCACCTTTTTATCGCGTGCTTTTTCCTCTTCAATTTTCTCAGAAAATACTTGCAGTCCAATTTGAACTTGCTGATGGTGTGATTTATGAAGGTCGATTCCTTTTTCGTTTTGTAAAGCTTCAAACCGCCTAACCGTTTCTAAAAACGTTAGTTCCTCATAGTCGGCATCCTTTTTCACAAAAATGAAAGCATCTCTTTTATTGTCGCGGATAAAACAAATTGTTCCGTTATCAAGTTCTTCATTTTTTCTACCAACCCTTGCCCGTAAAGGCATGTTTTTGATTTCCTTAAATAAAACCGGATTCTTTTCACGTATATCCCGAATCATCATTAAATAAGCCAACTTTTCATCTTTATCTTCCTCCATTTGCTTGTCGAACAAACCAAATGTTTCAAATTCTTCATCCGGCGAATAAATTTGGCTGTCTTCACCTAATGCCGCATGAAAGGCTTGTAACTTCATAATAGCTTTTTTTTCCAGTTCAATATCGCTATTAACTTTGGAAGTCGGGTAAAAATTATATACATGAACTTCGTTGGCAGTTGATCCAATTCTATTTACCCGTCCAATTCGTTGCATTAATCGGGTAGAGTTCCATGGCGTATCATAATTAACAATAACATTGGAACGATGCAGGTTCACACCCTCAGCAAGAACTTCTGTCGAAATAACGATATCGTAATCATCCCTTTGTTCGTTTTTTAAGAAATTCGCATCAAAATTACTCCGCACCAAAGGCATTTTATCTTTTCTTGTTTTACTATCAATTGTTAATATGCGATAATCTACATGCTTTGGCAATTCTCTGAACAAATAATGCGTGGTTTCCTTACTTTCTGAAAAGACTACCAGTTTAGATTTCGGATTTATTTTTTTACTTAAAAGTACTTCTTTTAAATATTTAATAAACACCTCAAGTTTAGGATCATCTGTTACTGACTGCCACTTATCATTTAATTTTATTAGTAGTTCATAATCGTTTTTTAAGCCAGGTAAAAAAGGATGCTCAAAATCATCTGGTTCGCAAATCTCTATAGTCGGGTCTTCAAGTGTCATTTCAATAAGCAAAGTTTCCAATTCATCTTCTTTACCTTCATTAATCATTTCAGACACAGGAAAATTGGGAGCAATATATATCTTACCATTTTCAAACATGGTAACCATTGCTTTGGTTGCCATCATAAACCGTTCGATAGACATTTTGAATGCATAAAAACTACTATCAATTCTTTTCACCAGCAGCGTTTTCATGATTTTTGCCAACTGGCTCGAAATCATGTCCGCTTGTTTGTATTTGTTTTTTAGATGCGGTTTTAGAAACCCTATCGCTCTGTATCGGTTGTATGTTAACCCCTCGGTAGGATGACTCAAAACACGTATTGTATAATCATACAACTCATCCAAAAACGGGTCTAATTTGTAAAAAATCTTTTTAGGCTCTTTTACTTTTGGAAACACAACGCCCTGTTTAGCCAGATCATCAGCGTATTGTTTATGTTCCATTAAATCTGTTCTTGTTCGTCGAACAATTAATGGCTCAACTACTTTCGTTCTTATTCTTTCATAAATTAGTTTTACACCAGCTTGAACAAGTTTTATATTAGATTCCTTTTTCAGTTTTTTATAAGCATCTATTTGAACCCTAAAGAAATTTTGAAGATTTGATACTTCAAGACTCGAGCTTTTACTGTCTTGAAAGAGGTACACCAAATTCGCAATATCTTCTGGTCGGTTGTTCAATGGGGTTGCAGAAACCAACATTACTTTTTTTGGAGCATTTGTTCCGTCAGCTAAGGTCCTTTGCGTTGGCGTTTTGCAGATTTTTTGAAGCTCGTTATACATTGCAGCCGTATCGGTTCTGAATTTATGCGCTTCATCCACAATGATTAAATCATATTTTTTAGGGTCTCGTACTTTGTGTAAACTTCCATTAGTTATGATTTTTACATTGTCAAGTCTAAATTTATCGGTTGTCTCAACCCAATTTTCTTTTAAAGCCGGTGGCACAATTATTAGTGTCCGTGAACGATAAGAGGGGAAACCATTGTAATAGAAATACTTCTTTGCAATAATTGTTGCGACAATTGTTTTTCCAAGTCCAACTACATCTGCTAAAAAGAACCCATTATGTTTAGTCATTTTAGCAAATCCATCATTTACGGCATCCACCTGATAGGATAATCTTTTGAAACCTTTAGGTAGATCAGTAATGGAATTTGGGTCAAACTCAATACTTTTTCCAAAATATTCAATTAAGAATTTTAAGTAAACCTGATACGGTGTATAAGTGTCATTTAAGTATGTTTCTTTCTGTAGTTTTTCGATGTGTTCTTCACTAATCGGAATTGAATCTTCCCATAATTCATTGAACGTTTGCGTAGCAAATTCAATATCTGAATTATCTCTTAATTCTGCGTTGAATTCAAAATTTTTCGATAATCCGGCATCAGTTAAATTACTCGAACCAGTAATAACGGAACCATAGCCATGGTCATGTTTCTCCTTTTCCCTGAAAATGTATATTTTGGCGTGAATATTTTGTTTTGGATGAACGCGAATTTTTACTTTTCCAGTTACTATATCTGAAATCAGTTGTAACATTCCAGCTTCAACTTCCTTGTCATATTCTGCTGCCTGAATATTTTTTTTGATTTCATTAAAGAATTCATTTTGTGCTCTTTCAGCGTTTGGGTCAAAGATTAGCCCTTGTTGATTTGCTTCATGTATCAGATGGTCAATATTGATTCCAACAAGTATTCTTATTTCTTCTGCTTTTTCAACAAATTCCCTTATCCTGAAATAACCTGAAGCCCTGAAATAACCGACCAATGCATCTAAAAAATGAATGTTTCGATGTTTAAAAATTCCTTCAATTTTATTGATGAGGGTATTTTCTTCTTTATTTGTAAAAAATTTACTACTCATAAGCTTCAAGTAATTCAGTTAATCTTTATTTACGGTGTTTTAAGCTGCCAGATTTTCCTGAATTTGAGATTTTATGAAATAAATTTCAGCTTTTCTTTCAGGATATTCCAAAGTGTTTGCAGGGACTGACAACATTTCTTTGATCGCTTCCCTTTCATTTCTCTCAATTTGACTAAGAAATGAGGTGACGATTTCGAGTAAAGCTGCAACTTTTCTCAATGCTGGTTTGCGTAGTTCTCTGTTTATCCAAATATCTTCTCCAAATGTTTCAGTCATGTTAATTTTGCTTTGACAAATCTGTCAAAAATAATCAATTAATTGCAAGCTGACTTAAAGTTCTTTGGAAAAAATTGCACGCGTTGGCACGCTTTTGTTTGCGCTTCGGCTCGTGCGGTTTGCCAATGTGTGCAATGCGGGTTGGCAATTATTAATTTTTGTCATATTTCAACTATCGGCACGGGTCTTTTTTAGCATGAAACACAACAAGAATATATACGAAACTCTTCGCATACCTCCATCACAATACCTATCACTACCAATACCAAATAATTTTAACCGCTTTTTCATTGGCTTATGCTGTTTTATAACCGACTTCAAATATAGAAATATTTTTAATGGACTTTTTACAAAATCTCACCACCCCATAATAAGATAAAAAACCTGAATATTTTATTAAAATATTGAATTACAATAATATAAATGTTAATAACTAATATGATTGATAGTAACTAATTTAAAAATATTTTAGAATAAATACCCAAACTATCTTGTGAGGCAGTGCATGATTAACTTGCAACAAAAAAAAGCCGCACAGTCAAAGGACAACTGCCATGCAAGTCAGGGCGCGACTATCTTGCGATAAAAAAAAGTCGCGCCTTGACCCTCTAGCCTAAGCCGCACCTCCATAAAATCCGACAAATCCGCGTTATTCACTTTATTCCCGAGAACGAAGTGATTCGGGATGGACCAAAAAACTAATCCAACCCAGCTTCATTCTCCCTCACGCAACCATCCTAAAGACAACATTCCTTTTTCTCGAATAAGTTTTATCATTTCCTTAAAATTTCAACCTCCATCGCTAACGAACGAACCTTAATGCTTAATGATCGAATCTCCTCCAATAATAAAACAAGCTTCGATTATAAAATTTAATATTTCTTACACCATTACTGTCCAGCTTTTCCTAAAACCTACACCAAAAAAAAGGACCTCCTTTCGGAAGTCCTTTTTCAAGAATTATGCAGTGATGTCGGTTTATCTGATAATCACCTTTAGGGCTTGTTTCAGGCCATTTTCGCTTGTTAAGTGCAGAATATAAACGCCTGAACTCAAATGATGTGTAAGCCTTTGTGTACCGATTCCGTTGAGTTCGCTTTGCATCATGGGCTGTCCCATCAGGTTGTAAACCGCCAAGCTAACTTTTTCCTTGCCGGTCTTCTCAATCACAAACTCACGCTGTGTGGCATACGCCTTCATCAAGTCAGCAAAACCTTCGTTCAGGCCAATTTCAATCAGGTCGATAACCAGAATTTCATCCAGTCCGCCAACAGGATTCACGGTATTTGTTGTTCCCCAAACGCCATCGGCAGCCTGGTAGGTTTTAAGTACTGTACCATCAACCAAGTCACGGATTTCAATCAGCTGGATACCATTCTCGTTCATATTCGGGATGATTGTTCCCCAATGACCGTCGTTGCCGGCTACTTCGTCTTTGTAGAAAGCAGCATATTGCGACACATTGGCAAAGTCAACGCCAATCGTCTCGATGCTGGTAGCAGCAATCGGCTGACCGTCGCGGCTGTTGTCATACAACAAAGCAAAGCTTTTTGGCGTATCGCCCGAAATCGCTCTGATGGCGGTTCCTTGTGTGGCGTCATTTTCTGTTCCGAAGTTAATAACTGTCGCGCTATTGCTTGTTGTCAGATAAGTTGCAGCAGTTGTTCCTTCGTTTCCGTCGTTGAGGCGCACACGCATAAACACTTCGTTGCCGGGTGTAAAGCGTGCGTTTCCGGTAGCTTCGGTGATAAACCATCCCGAATAACTTCCGCTGGCATCCGTTTCAAAAGTACCATAACCGCCATCAGTTGTGAAACTGGCGCTGGTGCTACGGAAGAAATCTCCAGAAAGGTTTACAAAAATGATATTACCGGCGCCATTGGTGGTGGCATCGTCGCCGGCAACCACTGCTTGGTTAATATAACGATAAGTAGAATTAGGCATCAAATTGCTGATAGTTAGCCAGTAAGCATAAGGCAAACGGTTGTTATTGCCGCCGTCTTGTCCCTGAATATATTGTGGAACAATCTCGGCAGTGATGGCAGGCACAACTTCACCGGTAACTTCGCCATTCAGCGTAACCAATGCTTCAGGAGCATCACCCCCAGTATGCGAAATGTGTACGCCAGCGTAAAGTCCAACTTCCAAACCTGCTTTGAGGCGGGCATAAACTGTAACGGGTTGTCCGGTAATCACGCCATCAGCGAAGGCTAAAGTCAGGCTTTCGCCGAAGCCGCTGTCATCACTGGAAATTTCGTAGTTAGCCGGAGCTGCTACCGAAATATTGCCTGTTCCAACAAGATTTTGTGCCGAAACCGTATAGGATTGAGAATCAGATGGGCCTTCGCCAACGAAATAGCTAAAGCCATTGAGCGTAGCTGGGCTGGCCGTGATCATCGGATCAGTTGTGTTCACTTCCTGGAAGTCATCCAGGCTGCGGGCAATCACTTGAAAATCGTTGTTAAACTGTAGAATAACGGCTGTAATATTCTGTAATTCTACTGGAATATCGGTGCCAATATAGTCAACATCAGCATAATGTGTGCGGAAAACTCCAGTGCCGCTTGGATCAGTGATGTCGTAGTTGGTGGTGGCAGCAAACTGTCCGTCAGCAACAAAATCAACCATATTTACCGTTACAAGTTTTGCCTGGTAGGTTCCATCCAAATCTGTGAGATTAACCACGGCTGGAACAACAGTGTTTCCGGTGCTTGTAGCAACACCCGGATCGCTGTTTGGAACAAACTGAATCATGCCTGCATAAGCGGTTAAAGTTCCGGTGAGGCCGGTAATGCCGTCATACAAGTTATAAGAAGTTGTGATAATACCGCTTGCGTCATCAATTAGGATAGCAGCTGTTGCATCTTGAACATACTTCGTATTGCGCGTGCTGCTCTGGAATGTAAGCACAGCCTCGCCCGTAAGCTGATAAACAGTGCCATCAGCAAGTCCGGCACGCAACTCAGCAATGGTTGCAACTGGCACGATATCGCCAAAGGTGTAAGCAGCTGATCTTACAGGGCTATCTTCGTAGCCTTCAAGCTCACCATAAGCCCACAAAGTGGTAGCTTCCGAAATGGCTACCGGTGTGGTGTATTCCGTCCAAGGCCCGCTTGCAGATGCGTCGCTATAATATAAGGTGGCACCGGCAGTAGCAGAACTGATGCTTACATCAATCGGATCGAAATAATTGCCGGCAGGAGGGTTGAAGGTCGGTGCTAACACAACAGGTGTGCCTCCTTCGTAGGCTGTCCAGGCTACGTTGTCAATCACAACTTGTCCGCTGCTGTTTTCAACGCTGATGAATTTAATCACTACCTGCCCTGACATATTAACAACAATATCGCCGGAGTTTTTAATGATTTCTGTTTCTCCATCACTGGTAACAGTTCCAACAACTACATCATTTACAAGCACATTCAGGTTTACGCCGGTGCTAAAGGCTTGCATATAATCAAAGTTAATCGTGCCAATACCGCCATTGATTACGCCTGAATATACATTTGCCTGTGGTGTACGATTGCGGCCAAGCATAAGGGCTTTACCCGTAATTTCAAAATCACCACGCGACTGGAAGAAAGTCCAGGTTGAGCCGTCTTGGCCTAAGAAAGTGCCATCAGCATAGCTGTTGCCTTCAAGTGCTAAGTTGGCAAAGGTTTCAAGGCCACCGCCAACAGCAGGATCGCTCACGTTTCCGTTCAGTGTAACAGTTTTGTCAGTTGCGCCATCAGAGCTGGCTGTAATCATTTCGCCATTGTAGGTGCCGGCATCAAGCCCGGCTTTCAGTCGAACGTAAATGCTTGTTTCAGCTACTGTCCCGGCAACGGCCGTAATCTCAATAGGATCAGCAGCAACGAAATTTGCGCCGGTTCCTAATGACATTTCGTAATTTGTTGGGCCACCAAGGCTTAAAACTTCTGTAAGATTCAAGGCACTTACTGTGAAGGATTGTTCAGCCGATGGGCCATTACCAATTTCATAAGTAAAGCCATTCAAGGTAGCAGGACTTACGGCAATATAAGGATCAGTGATATTGGCTTCTTCAAAGTCGGCCAGCATGCGCGGAATGAATTGCAGGGTAGAACTGAACTGCAAGACAACGCCAGTGATGTTTTGCGTTGTTTCTGGAATTGGCTCACCGATATAATCCAAATCGCTGTATTGTGTGCGCAGAACTCCCGATCCGGTTGGGTCGGTGATGGGGTAGTTTGTGCCGCTGGCAAAAATTCCACCATTTGTAAAGTCAACAAAGTTTATGGTAATTAATTTGGCCTGATACGTCGTATTAAGCTGCGACAGGCTTACTGTTTCAGGAGTAAGTGTGTTACCCACAGAGCTTGCGCTACCGGGATCGGATTCCGGAATAAACTGTATCATATTGCTGTAAACAGACAGCGTTCCGGTGAGGCCGCTGATACCGTCATACAGGTTGTAATCGCTGGTAATAACGCCGGGTGCATCGTCAATCAAGATAGCGCCGGTAGCATCCTGAATAAATTTCTGGTTGCGGGTGCTGCTCTGGAAAGTAAGGATAGCTTCTGAATTCAGCTGATATACTGTACCGTCGGTGGCGCCGTTGCGCAATTCAGCAATGGAGTTTACAATAACCAAGTCCGAGAAGGTATAAGCAGCGCTTACAACAGGGCTGTTTTCAAAACCATCTGCGGAGGCATAAGCCCAAATGGTAGTAGCTTCGCTCACGGCGATAGCAGCGGAATAAGCTGTCCAGGGACCGTTTTGTGAAGTGGTGCTGTAGAAAATTGTAGCATTTCCGGTAGCGGAAGTAAGGCTCACATTGATAGGATCAGCATAGCTGCCTGCCGGTGGGTCAAATACAGGAGCAGCGGCAGTAGGCGAACCACCTTCGTAGGCTGTCCAGGAAATATTGTCGATAACAACTTGTCCGTCGCTGTTATTTACGCTGATAAATTTGATCGTTACAGTTCCGTTGATATTGGCGTTAATTGTTCCCGAATTTTTGATTACATCTTTTTCATCATCAGAAGTAACATTGCCTACAACAACATCATTTACAAGCACATTCAGGTTTACATCTGAACTAAAAGCCTGCATATAGTCGAAATTCAGTGTGCCAACGCCACCATAAATAGTTCCTGAGAACACATTGGCTTGCGGTGTGCGATTACGGCCCAGCATAAGGGCTTTTCCAGTGATTTCAACATCGCCGCGCGACTGAACGAATGTCCAGGTTGAGCCATCTTGTCCTAAGAAAGTGCCATCCGCATAGCTGCTGCCTTCCAGATCAAGATTATCAAAAGTTTCTAAGCCGCCACCAGGCGCTGAACCGTCGTAAACAGAGCCGTTAAGCGTGATGGTAACATTTTCTGCTCCCGCTGCATTAGCCACTACAATACTGCTGTAATCACCTAATGACAATCCGGCTTTTAGTCGCACATAGATCGGAGTTTCCTCAACAATACCACCCGTTTGGTTGACAATGATCGGGCTTGCCGGCACGAAGTTGCTTCCGCCTGTTGCAGAAATTTCAAAGTATTCCGAGTTGGTCGTAAGGGCGATACCAGAAGTGAGGTTGATACCGCTAATCATAAACGACTGTGGATTTGACGGACCGGCATCTATCGGATAACTGATGCCGTTTACAATCATTGGGTCAGCATAAATGGTAGGATCAGTTACCGGAGCGTCTTCAAAATCAGCAAGGCTGCGTGGTATAAACTGGAAAGTACTGTTAAACTGTAAGATAACACCAGTAATATTTTGGGTCACTTCAGGAATGGGTGTGCCAATATAATTCAGGTTGCTGTATTGGGTGCGCACCACACCGCTTCCTGTTGGGTCATTGACCGGGTAGTTTGTACTCTGGGCAAAGTTCCCGGTAGTATTGAAGTCAACGGTATTAACTTTCACCAAACGAGCCTGATAGCTTGCGTCTAAAGTGCTGAAAGTAACCTCGACAGGAGTAATGGAGTTTCCGCTGCTGCTGGCTGCTCCAGGATCTTCAACAGGAATAAACTGCACCATATTATTATATACAGAAATCGTTCCGGTGAGGCCGGTAATGCCGTCGCCAATCTCATAGGCTGTGGTGATTTTTCCGGCTGCATCATCTATCAAAATACCGGCTGTGGCATCCTGAATAAATTTTTGGTTACGGCTGGAACCAGCGAAGCTCATAATTGCTTCTCCTGTAAGCTGATATACTGTTCCGTCAGTAGCTCCCTGGCGTAAAGCAGCGATATTAGCCACTTGTGTGATGCTGGTAACCTCGCCGCTAACGGGGAGTTCAATAAGACCAATATTGGTATCTTCGTGTGCAATAGCTTCGTTTTTATTGCCTGCTGTAAGACCGGCTTTCATACGCACATACATGGTGCGGGGTTGTGCAATCAATTCGCCGTCAGCATACTGTAAAATCAATGAATTGAACCAGAACTGGTTGTCAACAGATATTTCGTAGCTGGCGGGAGCAGTAACGTCAACGCTTCCGCTTCCAACGAAGTTGAAACCGCTAATGTCATAGCTTTGAACAGCTGACGGGCCTTCGCCAAGCGCATATTCAAATCCACTGAGAGAGCTAGGATTTAGCACGAGCGTAGGATCAATTGTAACAACGGTATAGCTTTTCTCTGGACTAATTTTGGTGGCCCCTAGATCGTCTTCGGCAGTGATGGCGTAATAAACTGAAACGCCACCAGCCTGAGCCGGAATAGCTGTTGCAGTGGTATAAGTATTGCCTGTTCCAAGATTCATGGCAATCGTATTGGTAAGACTTCCACTGGCTAAACCCCAGTTTAGTTCAACGCTGGAAACCGTTCCGTCGCCGTCAGTAACATCAGCCGAAACACTGACAGTTTGCGTAGGTAATACGTCGGTGGCAGGTGTTTGGATGATATTGGCAATGGTAGGAGGGAGGTTGGAAGAGCCGCAAGTATTTTCATGGCTTCCCAAATTAGTCCAGTCATCCTTTTCCAAAACAATCCATTGTGAGTTGTCGGTATCAGTTCCGGCAGATAAAGCCCAGTTTGTAGTGGGATCGCAAACATCCGCTTTTCTAACAAGTGTATGATCTTTGGTAGCATTTGTAATTCCAGCAACGTCCCATCCAGTTCCAGGATCAGGACCATCTTCACCAACAGCATCGATTAAGGTAAAAGTGCCACCCATATCTTTTGCAATTCCAATGGCATCGTCACCGTTAAAGTTGATGCTACCAGTGGTTTCATTAGCTAAATCAAGGATATCAGTGTTCGCAGAGTTATTTGCAACGATATATACACCTCCATCGGGAATGCTGACACCTGTTGCAAAATCAAATGTGTTTTCAGGCCATGATCCACCATTGGCAATAAACCAAAGTTGGTAAGAAGCTAAAGAAACACTAACGCCTGTTCCGTTATAAATCTCGATATATTTATTATTGGATGAGCCCTCGCTGTATTCAGAAATGATCAAATCCGAAACAGCACCGCTTGTAGCTTCTTCGGTGGTAGCAGTAGCTTCAGGAGCGCCATCTGTTTTATAATTTACTTCGGCATCGCTTCCATTGTAGGCAAATATTTTAAAGAAATAGCTGCTGTTGTCAGAAAGTCCGGTGAAAGTATGTGATTGTACCCCCGCAGCAATATTTTTTACTAATCCGCCGTCAACTTCTGCAATTCCATCAATAGGAGCAGTAATATCAGCATAGCTGATGCTGCTACCTTTGATCAGGTAAGCATTTGCGTCGCTGTCTGTCCAGCTCAGGCTAATGGCAGAGCTTGATAAAACTGTCGCATTAAAGGAAGTCACTTGAGCAATTGGTTCTGTAATGGCTGCTGTGGTAACACTTCCGCTAAGCGTTACAAGCTGATCAGCAGCACCCGCAGAACTTGCTGTAATTTCCTCTCCATTGAAATCGCCTACAGCGAGACCTGCTTTGAGGCGCACATAACTCAGTGTAGAAACTATTGAACCACTAGTTTGGTTCAATGTGATCGGGATTGACTGAAAACTAATATCATCTTCAGAAATTTCATAATTAGCCGAAGGCGTGATGATTACGTCAGCTGTCAAATCGTTGCCTTCAACCGTAAAGCTTTGTGAAGCAGAAGGGCCGCTGCCTTCTTCGTAGGTGAAACCGCTAAGTGAAGTGGGAGCAACTGAAATTATAGGCGTGTTAGGAGTTAATGCTTCAAAATCAGCTAAGCTCCTTGGAATAAACTGCATCGTTGCTCCAAACTGCAAAACAATACCCGTAATATCCATTGGTTCTGTTGGGATACTCGTGCCGATATAATCCAAATCGCTGTATTGGGTGCGAATAACTCCGCTTCCCGAAGGATCAGTGATGGGATAGTTTGTACTGGCACTAAAGTTTCCGCCATCAGTAAAAGTTACCTCTGAAACCTTTATCAACCTGGCTTGATAGCTGTCGTTTAAGTTGGCTAATGTTACACTTACAGGTGTTAAAACATTGCCTTGGCTTGTAGGTGTGCCGGGATCCATAACCGGAACAAACTGAATCATATTTTGATAAGCAGCTAAAGTGCCGGTCAATCCAGTGATACCGTCGCCGATAGCGTAAGTGGTAGTAATTACACCGCTGTTGTCATCAATTAAAATAGCTCCGCTTGCATCCTGGATATATTTTGCATTTCTGCTTGAAGTCTGGAAAGTCAACAAGGCTTCACCAGTCAGTTTGTAAATGGTGCCATCCGTTGCTCCAGCCCTCAAAGTAGCAATGTCAGCTACTTCATTGATGGTTTCAAAGGTGTAAGTCGCACTGCCCACATTACTCGGATCAAAACTCGTGGCATAAGCAATTGCTTTAAGCGTTGTGCTTGTGCTTACATTGACTGGCGCTGTATATTCCGTTGAAGTATTGTCGGGTTCATCACCATTTGTGGTGTAGTAAATGGTAGCAGCAGGCGTAGCTGATTCAATAACAACGTCTTGTGCAGTGAAATAAGTGCCTGTTCCTGGTGTGAAAGTGGGCGTGGAGGCTTGTGGTGTTCCACCGCCAGTATATGCAGTCCAGCTAATATCATCAATAATAACCTGTTTTGAGTTTAGGTTCACAATTTTAATGATTACACTACCTGAAATATTGATGTTTTCTACAGAAAATAGGTGCTCATTAAAATCGTCAAAAAGAGTTGATGTTCCTTGTGAAACATCGTTAACAAAGAGTTCAACTTGACGATCTCCGCCTCCGGTAAACCCTTTGTAAAGTTTAACACTGAAATTACCAATACCTCCATCGATTGAACTAGAAGTAATCGAACTGTTATCAGAAACACGACGTAGCATAAGAGCTGGCAAATTTATCCCAGAGCTATTCGCATCACCATTTCCATCTCTTGAAGCTACAAAAGTCCAGCTAATCCCATTGTTGCCAATAAAAGTATCGTCTCCATAACTAGAAGTTGCATTACTATTCGTAAAATCTTCCAGACCCTGCGCAAACAGCGATCCGCCAAAGATCATAAGGAGACTTAAGAGTCCCACTAATCGTAATTTTCGTTTCATAAGTAAAAAAATTTATTAATGATAAAATGTAAGCTATTGATTTCGTTGTAAATAAGTTTGGTTTCAAATAGCAAAATACTACTTGAAAAAGTTGAGCAAGTTAAGGCTTTTCCTGTGATTTTCAAGCTGCAAAATTAAGATTATCTGCTTCATAACTGCTTTAAAGTAATGTTAAATTTTGAGGGCTGTAGGCTAAAAATTGCCGGTTAAGCCCGAAAACCTATCATTACGGATTTTAAGAAAAATAAAACAGAATGGATAAAACCATTTTAGTTAAGCTTATCGGCTTTCCAATTGGGGAAAAAAATTACATTTGTGATACAAAAACTCATATACCATGAAGCAGGTTATTTTAGGTTCCGGTGGAAGTATTGGCAACTTGCTCGCCAAAGAATTGACGCGTTTTAAAGCAGACATCCGCCTTGTTGCACGCGATCCACAGCCCGTGAATGCTACAGACGAAATTGTGAAGGCAGACCTCCTTGATCCCCGGCAGGTGATGGAGGCCGTGAAAGGCTGTTCGGTGGCTTATCTGACAGTAGGTTTGCCTTATAAAGCAAGCGTTTGGGAGCAGCAATGGCCGCAAATAATGACCAACGTAATCGACGCTTGTAAAAAACATAAGTGTAAACTGGTTTTCTTTGATAATGTATATATGTATGATCCTGAGCAAATTAGCCTAATGACCGAAGAGACACCCATCGCACCAACAAGTGTAAAGGGAAAAGTGCGCGCAAAGATCGTTCAAATGTTGATGGATGAGGTAAAAGCAGGCAATCTTCAGGCATTGATAGCCCGCTCCGCTGATTTTTACGGCCCGGGAAAAATGAACAGCGTACTCAACGAAACTGTCCTGAAAAATTTCGCCAAAGGGAAAAAGGCCAACTGGCTGGGCAGAGTGGATGTGCCACACGCCTTTACATATGTTCCTGATGCTGCCAAAGCCACGGCCATGTTGGGAAACACAAAGGATGTTTGGGGGCAGGTGTGGCATTTACCCACAGCTTCTGAACCACTTACCGGCCTCGAGTGGATGGAAAATATCGCTGCCGAAATGGGTGCTAAATGCAAGTATAACGTCTCAGGCAAAGGCTTGCTAAAGATTTTGGGCTGGTTTATGCCGGCCCTAAGTGAACTGCCAGAAATGTTGTATCAATACGATCGCTACTATGTGTTCGATAGCTCGAAATTTGAACGTAGGTTTAACTTTGAGCCAACACCTTATGTGAAAGGCATACGCGAAACTGTTCGGCATTTTTCTTTATAGAATATTTTTTTATTAGCGCACGCAATAGGTTGTCAGGAGATTACGTTGTTTTTCAAAACATCTCCACCTGATGACTAAAACCAAATCACTGCTACTTTGGGTAGCACTTGCAATCGCTTTTACCTTACTTTTTTATCAACAGAAAATTGGCCTCAACCTTTTGATCTTTGAGTTGCTGTTGCTTTTTACTACCCGGAAAATGTATGGCTGCTTTATGCAAAGCAAATATGCCAAAGTGCTGCTGGCATTGGTTTTTAGCAGTCTGCTGGTAGTGATTATTGTCAACTCTGTCCTGGCCATCACGGCCAATATCATCTTCTTACTCTTGCTTGCCGGCTGGCTGGCACAACAGCAAACATCCAACTTTTTGTGGGCAGCAATTAATGTGCTGAAAAATATTTTTGTTGCACCACTGATGGGCGTTTACACCTTATTCAAAACGGCCAATAATCCAAAAAGTAAGGCTGTTAAAGTTTTTCAAATCATTGCTTTTGCTGTAATCATTTTTGTTCTGATAGTACTTTTTTCAGCAGTCTATTCCTCGGCCAGTCCGTGGTTTGGCGAGAAAGTAGAAGTAGTTCTGAATCAGTTTTTTAGTTGGTTAGAAAACATCAATATCCAATGGCTACCTACCTTTGTGCTTGGCGTGATATTATCGGCGGTATTTTTGTTTTCAAAAGCAGACAGCACGCTGATAGAGCTGGACAAGCAATTGGATGAACTAAGCATTCAAAGCACAGAAAAACAGTCGGGTATTTATCGAAATGGGCTGATCGTTCTGGTGCTTTTTCTAAATATTTTGTTGCTGGTAGTCAATTGGTTCGACCTGAAAAACGTATGGCTATTCTTTGAATGGAATGGCGATTTTTTAAAGCAATTCGTGCATGAAGGCACTTATATGCTGCTGTTTTCGGTGGCTTTGGCCGCTATTGTGATGCTGATCATTTATAGCAGCGCGTCGCACAAAATCCAAAATAACAAAATTTTATCCGGCCTCAGCTATTTCTGGATAGCACAAAATGTGTTTCTGATTTTATCGGTAGGTATGCGAAACTATTGGTATATGAGCTATTTCGCGCTGGCTTACAAGCGTATAGCGGTGGTCTTCGTGCTGATTCTATTGCTCGCCGGGCTGGCTTTGTTGTTTTTGAAAATCAAAAATCACAAATCAATTTTCTGGTTGATAAAACAAAACGCCTTAGCGCTTTTCCTGATCTTAGGCATCTCGGCACTTCCCAACTGGGACGGAATTATCGCGCGTTACAACCTGTCACATTACCAAAAATCCTTTGTGCACTTCGATTTTTTGATTCAGCTGACCGGCAAAACCCTGCCAATTTTAGATATAAAAAAAGCTGAACTTGCTGCTATTGAGCAAGCTCAGCAAAAATTATTCTTCTTAGAAGCAGATTTTATGCCAGCCGATGAGTTTCATAAACGCATCCGGAAGCGGAAACAGAAGTTTATCGAACAAGTCCAGAATCGTAGTTTTTTATCCTGGAATTATGCTGATTATCGTGCTGTTAAAAAACTCATAGCTTCACCCGAATCAAAACTTTCTAAGGATTAATGAGCAGTTTCTGACTCATTTTTCCGGATTCGTGCTTAATTTCAAGTACATAAATACCGGCAGAAACGTCTTTTATATCGAGTTTAAACAGCTTATCCACAGCGTTTAATTGACGTTGTAATACGATTTGATTATTCAAATTGCGTAGTTGCAGCTCTATATTTTGAGATGAAATTTCCGGAAGCGCTATCCACACAAACTCATTGGCCGGATTTGGATAACACTTTATTGCTTCTGGCTTTGCCTTAACTTGCACCAGGCCGACCGGCGCATTGAGTCCACCTGAAAAGCAAACGATTTTGCCTTCGCGGCCTCCGGCAACCATTTCGTATGAGTTATCACCCGTAATATCCGGAATAACGGTCAGTGCATCAATGGCTTGACTATAAGGAGCTGAAAACAACTCGGCACCATCGCTTCCGTTATAAAAACCGGCATAATTACTTTGGTAAAGTGTTCCGACAGCTAAATCATTAATTAGATCGCCGGTGATGTCGGGCGTCACGGCTACGTTCCAGACTTTATCAGGCATGGATTGGCTAAAAATTTGGTCGCCGGTTTGGCCGTCATAAACAATCAAAGCACTGCCGCTGTATGCCATGGCAATATCCGTGAAGCCGTCATTATTGATATCGCCAAGAGGCAACAAGCGCAAAATAATGTTGTTGCCAGCAAAACCTTGTGACAACAACTCGCCATTGGCGGCATTTAGCAGATACAGCTGACCGTTGAAACTTCCGGCTATCACATCTTTTATACCGTCGTTATTGATGTCGTCTAATTGTGCCAAGGCCCAAACCGAACTACCGGAAGTGGTGTAACTCCATAAAATATTACCATTGCTGCCATCAATTGCTTTTGCAAAACCCTGTGTTTCTGCTGGATTGGCACAGCCGGCCAAGGCATCAGGAATACCATCGCCATTTATGTCTTCGATAGCAATCACCGCAAAACCTGCCCCGCCCAGAAAAGCTTCCCAAATCACAGCTCCATCGGTTCCGTTGAGGCAGTAAACACGCCGCGGCCCGTTATTATCCTGGTTATTACCTGCTGCCGCCAATACATCTGGGATTCCATCGCCATTGTAATCAGTGCTGGCATCTACCTGATAAACCCAGCCGCCACCACCGTAATTGGTCGTGCTATGCTTCCAGATTTGTTGCCCGGTTTTTCCGCTCAGCGCTACAATAGAGCGGTCGCCCCATGCTGTACCAACAACCACATCTTCAAAACCATCTCCGTTAATATCGGCAATTATATCAAGTGCATTCTGATGATAAACCGATCCGGAATAAATCTCTCGTTGCCAAATCTGTTGCGCCACGCCCGAAGCATTTCCATTGAGTAGCCTCACATAATTATCTTCGGTGCAAACCACCAAATCTGCTTTGCCATCTCCCGTTATATCTGTAATTGGTGCCATAGCCTTTGGACTTCGGTCGCTGGATTGCGGCACCTGGTAAGCCCACAGCTGCTCACCAATTTCGTATTCTTGAGTTTGCGCAGCACCTTCTAATGGAACGAGATAGCTACCCGTATTACCGTTATTTGAAATGATCAGTTCGGCATTATGGCTGCCTTCCGTTTGCGGAAAAAACCAAACTACAACATCCAGCATTCCGAGCGGAGAAATAGTAATCGGCAACTGGAAATCATAGCGCACATAAAAATGCGGACTTTCCAGGTCGATGGCTTCAATATTTAAAGCAGCATCACCGTAATTTTGCAAAATTATATGCTGCTTTTTACTGGCTGTCGTTCTGATGGTTTCAAAGTTAACAGCGGTCAAATCCGATGTCAGCAAAGGACCGCCAAAAAGTCCGTGGCCGCTCAGTTCCAACGAAATTTGCGGGTTTATCGGATCGTTTGAGTTTACCAATGCTTCGGCTTCGTAGAAACCAATTTCTGTGGGTTCAAAAAGCAGTTCAATACTGGCTGATTCACCGGCAGCAATAGTTACAGGGAAATCGGCATTGGCCGAAAAAGGCATATTTTCGGGCAGGCTGATATCTTCAATAATCAAATCCGCCGAACCGGTGTTTTGAACGACGAGATCGTGGCTGCTGCTTTCGCCAATTGTCGTGTTATTAAAAGAGATAACAGTTTGTGAGATAGCAATGACCGGCGTTCCGGCTCCCGATAAATTAACTTTGTAGAGCGTGCTGTTTCCACCAAGTTCGCCATCCACGTACCAAAGATAATTCCCGTCGAAAACAATGCCAGACGGCTTGATGTTCTCGCAGGATTCGCTTTGCAACAGCGTGCCATCCGTAGTGGTTTTGTAAAGCATATTGGCGTTATAATCGGCCATCCAGAGCGCATCGCCTTCGGTGCAAATATCCCAGATTTGGTCGTTTGGTGGCGTAAATTGCGACAACACAGTACCGCTTTCGTCAATTTCGTAAACTGTGCCGGGATCGGGATAATAGGTTGAAACCCAAAAACCGCCTGATTTTGCAGCAATCCCTGACATATAGGTGTCCGCCAGATCAATTTGTGAAAGCACCTCGCCGCTGAGGCTCAATTCCAAAGCATAAGCCGTGCTGCTGTTTTCGCGGTCTATAATCCAGATGCTGCCGTCTTTGAAAGTCATGCCGTAAGTGTCGCCAATTTCAGGATTTGTGAACAACAATTCGGCATTGCCCGTAGCCGGATCAAAGAAATAAACATTGCTGCCATTGGCGCCATAAATCCCAAAATAGAGTAGGTTGCCATCGGTGGCAAGACCCGAAGCTTTGCCCGGAATTTCGTAACTGGCTACAATTGTCCAATCAGCTCTGAGGGGTGTGAAAGCGATTACAACAAATAATGTGAGGAAGGTAAAAAACTTTTTCATGTCTGGAAACTTTTGGTTCGTAAAGTCTTATCCCTACAAAAATAAGTTTTTATAAAAGCAGAAGCAATAAATTTAATGGGAAATTGAAAAATTTTAGAGATGAAACAGGGTAGTGGCATTGCTGCGCGGAAGCACATGAATAAGTTCAGGTAGCTTGTGACCGTTTCCATTCAGGGCTTTCAGGGCACTGGAATGTGCCAGCTCAGGCAAATTGTTGTGCTGACTTAAATGACACAAAAAAACGTTTTTTATGCCCTGATGAAAATGTTTTTTCAAAAAGTTGGCGGCATCGGCATTGCTCAAATGGCCGGTACTGCTGCGGATTCGTTGCTTCAAATGATAGGGATAGCTACCCTTTTCGAGCATCTCCTCATCATAATTAGACTCCAAAATGATTGCACTGGCCTTTTTGAGGTAAAAAATTACCTCTTCATCCAAAAAACCCAAATCAGTGGCCAGCGTAAGACTTGTTTGGTTGTTTCGCAAATGATAACCTACATTTCCAGAACCGTCGTGCGAAACCTTGAAGGGGTTGATTTCCAGCCCTGCCAGGATAATTTTTTGTTTTGGTCGGATGGCTTGAAACAGCTCCTGATCTATTTCTTTGGTCAGGTAATGACTTGCAATACCGCCCAAACATTCGGCGGTGGCCAGCACAGGAAGCCGGAATTTATTGGCCAAAACCGGCAGCCCTTTGATGTGATCGCTATGATCGTGCGTAATCAACACCGCCTTGACCTGTGCCATGCTGATGCCGTTCTCCGCCAGCGATTTCACAATCCTGCGGGCGCTTATGCCGGCATCAATCAAAACGCCTTCATCGCCGCTGCCAACAAAATAGCTGTTGCCGCTGCTTCCGCTGGCAAGGCTGCAAAACACAAAAGGGTAGAGACTTGAAAAAAGGTCCAAAAGCAAAGATTTTGAGGGCAAAAGTAGTGAAAAGGGGGCTGATAGGATTAAAGTAAAATTCATAGTGCCTTCAAAAAGCATTAAATTTGCCACAAAGAAATTGTAAATGAAAAAGAAGCTAACAACAGAATTGCTGAAAAAGGCGGCTAAAACTTTCTGTGAGAATGAGTCAACTTATTCCAATAAAGAGCTCTATGGTGTTACCGATGGTAAAGCTTTTGGTACTTTTATTGAACACAAATTTCAAAGTTTTCTTGAGGAAAATTATACATTTGAGAAAGGTTCGTCAGCAAAAGGAATTGATTTGCCAAGTGAAGATGTTTTAACGGACATAAAAGTAACTTCGGTTAAGCAGCCTCAATCCTCTTGCCCTTTTAAGAATGCAAAACAAAAAATATTCGGATTGGGATATAATTTACTTGTCTTCGTTTATGAGAAAGCAGATGACCACGAACGAGGAACTGCAATATTGGATTTTGTAAGTTGTTCATTTCTTGAAAAAGACAGAACAGCAGATTATACGACGACTTTTAGAATAAGAGAAATGGTAAAGGATGGGGCAATAAAAGAAGACCTTATAGCTTATCTTATTGATAAAAATATCCCGGCTGACGAAATATCTTTAGATGAAATTGCTGATAGCATTTTGCAAAACACACCTGAGCAAGGCTACCTGACAATATCTAATGCCTTACAATGGAGGTTGCAATATGCGAGGGTTGTCAATCTTACTGAAAATATTAGTGGAATTTCAAAATTAATAGATAAAGTGAATTAATGGATTTCAGCACAATAGATATATCAGCCATTAGCTTTGAATATTTCATATCAAATCAGAGTCAAATTACAGATTTACAGTCGTGTAATGATTTGTTGCGAGAAAAATGCGGTGTAAAAAGTTTTTTTGAAGACGAAAAGCAGTTAAGCCGGTTTATTGCGTTAATAGCCGAAAGAAATAACAAAGCTGAAGAGCCAGACCGTAGAGAATACGGCGATTTTCAGACAAATATAAATTTAGCCTTAAAATCAGCAGACTATATAAAGTCAATTTCAAAGGACGAAAACATAGCGTTTATTCTTGAGCCAACTTGCGGTAAAGGACATTTTATAATTGCCGCACTCGCCACGTTTACAGATATTAAGCGAATTGTTGGTATTGAAATTTACCAACCGTATGTTTGGGAAGCAAAATTTAATATTTTAGATTTTTTCTTAATCAACAAGAACCGTTCAGTACCCTTAATTGAAATATTCCATGCCAATGTCTTTGATTTCGATTTTGAAAGCTTGTCAAAGGAGACACGAAGTCTAAGTACTTGCATAATTGGAAACCCACCCTGGGTAACGAATTCAGAGTTGAGTTCTTTGGCCTCGAAAAATCTTCCACAGAAATCAAATTTCAAAAAACATACTGGTTTTGATGCACTTACAGGAAAAGGGAATTTTGATATTGGAGAATCTATTTCACTATTGATGTTGAAGCATTTTTCGTCGCATCAGGGCTATTTTGGCTTTTTAGTGAAAAATTCAGTTGTTAAAAATTTAGTTTACGACCAGAAAAAGAATCTTTATCCTATAAATAAATTGAAAAAGTTAGCCATTGATGCAAAAAAAGAGTTTAATGTTTCAGTTGATGCTTGCTTTTTTGTTGCGGAATTTAATCTCCAAGCCGGCCTAACATGTTCTGATAATGATTTATACAGTTTACAGGAAAAGCAGATTTTTGGATGGGTGAATAATAAATTTGTAAATTCAGTATTGGATTATAAACAGGCCAAAGATATTGATGGAAAATCTCAGTTTGTTTGGCGACAGGGTCTAAAGCATGATTGCGCTAAAGTGATGGAGTTTGAAAGAAATAATGGCCACTATATAAATGGGTTAAATCACGAACTGCATATTGAAAGTGATTTGGTTTACGGATTGTTGAAAAGCTCCGATTTAAAACACACCCAAACAAATACCTATAGAAAACTAACAATTGTAACCCAAAAGAAAATAGGGCAGGAAACAAATTACATAAAACGGGATTACCCCTTAACCTTTGAATACCTGAATAATAACAGCGAATATTTTGATAGAAGGAAATCGTCTATTTACCAAGGGAAGCCTCGGTTTTCTATTTTCGGCATAGGCGATTATTCGTTTATGCCCTATAAAATTGCTATTTCTGGAATGTACAAAACGACGCATTTCACATTGGTGACACCAGCTAATGGCAAACCCATCATGCTAGATGATACCTGCTATTTTATTGGTTTTGAGAAAGAGAAATATGCAAAAATTGCATTGTACTTGCTAAACCATAAGCATACACAGCAGTTTTTAAAAGCTATAATCTTTACCGATTCAAAAAGGGCTGTGACCAAAGATATTTTGATGCGCATTGATTTTTTAATGCTCTATAAATTATTCGATTATACATTGATAACCAATAATATTGCTGTTGAAATTGAAGATTGGGAAGATTTTGGGAAATTATTAGAACAAAAAACGGATGCGAAGCAAATGACTTTGTTTTAAACAGTGATTCTATTTATATAGGTAAGCTTAGCATGTGGCTATAATTCTCCTTGTCAACACAATGGATGACGCCATGAAATCTTTCATCCGTTAATTTACACAATTGACTGCTATTTTACCATTCGAAAATCAACCTCTTCCCAAGCCGCAATTATTTGTAATTTTGTTGTAAATATTTAACCCATGAATATCCAAAAAGAAAAATTGGAGTTGATTAGCTGGATTGCTGAATCAAAAGATAAAAGCTTGATTCAGCATCTGCAAAAACTTCGATCGATGGATGCAAAATCTGCCGACTGGGATGCGGTTCTTCAGGCCGATCAATTGGAGAATATCTATCAAAAATTGATGCTCATTGAAGAAGACAGCAAAGCCCGAAAAGACATTGCCGACAAACTTTATGAGGGTTATTTATAAGGATTTTAATTTTGATTAATTGTCAACTTGTTCTTCAGCAGATGATTATCAATTTTTAAACCAAACTTCTTCATAAGTTTCACAGAAAACAAAAAATATTTATGTCAATATCCACTTTTAATCCCAATGCTGCTGCAGCAGAAAACGCCGGTATTTTTGGCCTGCCTTTCGATGCCGATCAGTCAAAAATCATCATCATTCCCGTTGAGTGGGAAATCACGACCAGTTACGGAAAAGGCACTGCCGACGGTCCCCAAGCCATTAAAGAAGCTTCGATGCAGGTCGATTTGCACCACCACGATTATCCCGACCTCTGGAAAAAAGGCATCTGGATGGATAGATTTCCGGCTGACTTACGAGAGCTTCACGACAACTTAATTCCTGTTTCAGAGCGAATTATACGCGCAGCCGAAACAGGCGAACTTGAATCAAACCCAACACGTTTCAAACCACTGTATGAACAAATTGAAGCAGCTACCCTACAAAAAAATACCTGGCTAAAAACGCGTATCTCCCATTGGAAATCACGTGGAAAAGTGGTTGGACTTCTCGGTGGCGATCACAGCATACCTTTAACCTATCACGAATACCTGGCCGACCAAAAAACGGATTATGGGATAGTTACCATTGACGCACACCTCGACCTGCGGAAAGCGTATGAAGGCTTTGAATACTCGCATGCCTCCATATTTTATAACGTGATAACACGCTTCAACAACGTGAAAAAGCTGGTTCAGGTGGGCATTCGCGATTATTGCCACGAGGAAGCCGACTTTGCCATGCTCAAACAGGAACGCATCAGCGTCTATTTTGACCGTGAAGTGCGCAAACAACAATACGAGGGTAGGAGCTGGGCCGAGCAGGTGCAGCAAATGGTGTCGCATCTACCGCCAAGAGTGTATATCTCCATCGATATCGACGGCCTTGACCCAACGCTTTGTCCAAACACCGGAACGCCTGTCCCGGGCGGCTTGCAGTATGAAGAAATGATTTATTTACTCAATATGATTAAAGAATCAGGTAAAGAAATTATCGGCTTCGACTTGTGTGAGGTTTCACCTGGCACCGACGACTGGGATGGCAATGTAGGAGCGCGGGTGCTGTTTCAGCTGTGCGGTATCTCGGCCTAAAAGAGATTCTTTATCAAGCTTTATAAGGTTTAAAGTGTTTTTTTTGGCTGCCGAAAGGGCTAACTTTGCAGCCTGAAACCTAATTAACGACATGAAAAAGATCGTATGTTTTGGCCCAGGGCCACAGTTCAAAGGCGGTATAGCCAATTACAACACCTCGCTGGCCAAAGCTTTTGACAAACAGGAGAACACCAAAGTGGACATCGTTTCCTGGACGCAGCAATATCCGGCCATCATTCCACGTGATTTTATCGACCGCAAAAGCAAAGCCGATCAGCTGGAAGGCACCCATATCGGCTTGCATTATGTCACCAATTACAACAATCCGTTTTCGTGGCTGCGTACCGTGAAGCTCATCAAAAAGTTAGGTGCTGACCTGGTGATTTTTCAGTGGGCCATTGCTATTCAGGGCATTCCACTCGGTTTTATCGCCAACCGACTGAAAAAGGCTGGAATTAAAGTAGTTTTCGACCTCCATTTTGTGATTCAAAAAGAAGGAAGTGCGCTTGATAACAGATTCACAGCTTATGGAATCCGTAAAGCCTGGGCTTATGTGGTTCACGCCAGGCAAACCGCGGATGAGCTAAAAGTATTGTTCCCAAAGCAAAATTTTATTGTCGGTACGAAATTTGAAAATGTTCCGCCTAAAAGCAAAGCCGTCCTTAAGCTTTATCATCCTGTTTATGATATGTTTAAGCCCGATCCTAACTTTGATGTTGAAGCCGAAAAGGCTAAACTGGGATTGAATAAACACGTATTTTTGTTTTTTGGTTTTATCCGTAAATACAAAGGTTTGCACCAGGCTATTGAGGCTTTCGCAAAGCTGGCTGCCCGGCGCGATGATGTGAGTTTGTTGATCGTAGGTGAGTCGTTTTGGCAAACACTTGATCAAACAAAATGGTCGACACGACTGAAAAAGCAGCTGTTTGGAACTGCCAAAAAGCTGTTTTTGAAAAAGCAGGACGATGAAGGTGATTATCGTCCACTGGATTTAATAGAAGGCTATGGTATTCAGGATAAAGTAGTTGTGGTAAATGAATTTGTGCCAAACGAGGATGTTCACCGTTATTTTCAGGTGAGCGATAACCTGATCTTGTTTTACCTCACTGCGACACCTTCAGGAGTTGAATCTATTGGTTATAACTTCCAGATGCCTATGCTGGCAACCAATGTCGGTCATTTTCCGGATACGGTAAAAGAAGGATTTAACGGCTATCTGGCATACAATAACATTGATTCGATGGTTGAGGTGATGGAGAAAGCCATCAAGAAACCTCTTTTGCGTGAGAATATTCGTAAAACTTCTGCCGAAATGAGCTGGGACAACTACGCAAAAAGTATTTCAGCGCTGATATAAGAGCTGGTATAAAGGAGTTCAAAGGCCAAAAAAACCGACAATTAATTAAAATGTCGGTTTTTTTTGATTCTTTAAGCTTTTAAAAATCGTCGTCATCCTCCTCGTCTTCATAATCCAATTCAAAATCGTCATCGAAGCTATCGTCAATAAGCTCAATGTCATCTTCCCAATCAAAATCTTCCTCTAATTCATCCTCATCATCTGATGAAGCATTCAAATCATCTTCATCAAACTGATCGGCTTCCTCCGGATCTTCCTTGGCTTGCATAAAATTTCCGGCTTTTAATTCCTTTAACACAGCTTTCGACACATAAAATTCATCGATATTATTACTGCAAAAATCAATGTACTTAGGGTCTTTAGCAAATACTTCCGCCAGACTTAGGCCTTCATACTTACCGAAAGTAAACCTGGCATCCACATCATAAAATTTCATATTTTCTCAGATTAGAAATTTGGTTAAAATTAATTTTAGCTAATTAAAAGAGATAAAATTAGCTTTTTCAGTTTGCAAACATATTATTTTTTAAAAAGAAATGGACCATC
>Ga0265293_10002988_pt1 | contig 32406 bp, 46 predicted proteins | sample Munlanlewell138R_FD_192505 | JGI IMG/M metagenome (GOLD analysis project Ga0265293, IMG submission 192505) | Leachate microbial communities from a municipal landfill in Southern Ontario, Canada - Leachate well 138R | ecosystem: Engineered > Solid waste > Landfill > Unclassified | place: Canada... | reverse complement strand
TGACGTTGATTGCGCCGATCGCGATGGAAGATGGCCTGCGTTTTGCGATCCGCGAAGGTGGCCGCACTGTCGGCGCCGGCGTGGTAGCCAAAATCATCCAGTAAACAGCGCGTGGCAAAAACGGCGGTCGGGCTCAACCCCGCGCCGTCGTTTTCGCAACAAACACTGTTCCAATCTTCTTTTTTGCTTGACACCCTGCTTAAGCGAACTTAAAATCTCGCCTCCCTTTTGCAGGGGGTTTTCAGCAGAGGCTGGGAGCAAAGTAACTGGAGTTCGTGGTTCCATGCAGAGTCAGCGTATTAGAATTCGTCTGAAGTCTTTCGATCATAAGCTGATCGACACTTCGACCCAGGAGATTGTCGAGACGGCAAAGCGCACCGGAGCCCAGATCCGTGGTCCGATTCCGCTGCCCACTCGCAAGGAAAGATTTACAGTATTGATCTCTCCGCACGTCAACAAGGATGCGCGCGATCAGTATGAGATTCGCACCCACAAACGGCTTCTGGATATCGTTGGGCCGACGGATAAGACCGTCGATGCCCTGATGAAGTTGGACTTGGCTGCTGGCGTGGATGTACAGATCAGTCTTGGCTGATTGTTGCAAAAAAGCCTAAAGCCCCGTTTGGGGTGTGTAACGCTCTGAAATGGGCGGCCATAGCGGGTAAAAGCCCCGTACACCAAGAGGTTCAAAAATGAGTGTTGGAATCGTCGGCCGCAAGTGCGGCATGACCCGCGTTTTTACTGACGCTGGTGTCTCTATCCCGGTGACTGTGATTGAGGTTGACCCCAATCGCATCACTCAGGTCAAAAGCGATGAGACGGATGGCTATGCATCCGTTCAGGTTGCCGTCGGCAGCCGTCGCGCCTCCCGTGTAACCAAATCCCTTGCAGGTCACTACGCCAAAGCTGGTGTGGAGGCTGGTCGCGGTCTGTGGGAACTTCGCCTCGATGGTGCCGAAGAGCAGTTCGAAGTCGGCTCTACTCTCACGGTGGAGCGCTTCCAGGCTGGCCAGGTGGTCGATGTCACTGGTGTCTCAAAGGGCAAAGGCTTTCAGGGTGTGGTCAAGCGCTGGAACTTCAGCATGCAGGATGCCACCCACGGCAACTCGCTGTCTCACCGCGCGCCTGGTTCCATCGGTCAGAACCAGTCCCCGGGCCGGGTTTTCAAGGGTAAGAAAATGGCTGGTCACATGGGTGCAGAGCGTGTCACTGTGCAAAACCTCGAGGTTGTTCGTGTCGATGTCGAGCGCAACCTGCTGTTGATCAAAGGCGCCGTTCCCGGCGCTCCGGGCGGTGATGTGATCGTCAGCCCCGCAGTAAAGGCTTAAGGGGATCAACCTATGGAGCTTACTATTTCCAACGGTCAGGGCGCAGCGGGAACCATCACGGTATCCGATGACGCTTTTGGCAAAGACTTCAACCAGGACCTGGTGCATCAGGCGGTCGTGGCTTACATGGCGGCTGGTCGCCAGGGTAGCCGGGCTCAGAAAACCCGCTCCGAAGTTTCTGGTGGCGGCAAGAAGCCGTGGCGCCAGAAAGGCAGTGGTCGGGCACGTGCGGGAACCATCCGCAGCCCCCTGTGGCGCACTGGCGGTGTGACTTTCGCGGCCCGCCCTCAGGATCATACTCAGAAGATCAACAAGAAGATGTATCGCGCTGCCATGCGGTCAATTTTCTCTGAGCTGGCGCGTCAGGATCGCCTGGTGGTGGTGGAGGACTTCGGAATCGAGGAGCCCAAGACCAAGGCGCTGATGACCAAGCTCGGCCAGCTGGGTCTCGATAATGTGCTGATCGTCACCGAAGAGGTGGATCGCAACCTGTACCTGTCGTCGCGCAATCTTCATAAGGTGGATGTGCGCGATGCCCTCGGTGTCGATCCGGTGAGTCTGATCGGCTTTGAGAAAGTACTGGTTACAGTACCTGCATTGAAAAAAGTAGAGGAGATGCTGGCATGAACAAAGAACGCATCTTCAAGGTGCTGATTGCGCCGCAAGTCTCTGAAAAAGCGACGAATGTTGCTGAGCAGGGCAATCAGGTTGTATTCAAGGTGGCCCGAGACGCCAACAAGCGTGAAGTCAAAGCCGCTGTGCAGCAGCTGTTTGGTGTCCAGGTTGAAGACGTCCGCGTGCTTAATGTCAAGGGTAAAAGCAAGCGAACCCGCCATGGCATTGGCCGCCAGTCCGACTGGAAAAAGGCCTATGTACGTCTGGCGCAGGGTCAAGAAATTGACTTTGCCACAGCTGAATAAGGGGTGTTGACATGCCTGTAGTCAAAAGAAAGCCAACATCGCCTGGTCGCCGCTTTGTTGTCAGCGTCGTCAATCCGGACCTGCACAAGGGCGCGCCCTATGCGCCGCTTCTCGAAAAGAAGAGCAAGACGGGAGGTCGCAACAACTCTGGCCGGATTACTACCCGCCATGTGGGTGGTGGTCACAAGCATCACTACCGGGTGATCGATTTCAAGCGCAACAAGGATGGCATTGTCGGTAAGGTCGAGCGTGTCGAATACGATCCCAACCGCACCGCCAATATCGCCCTGGTCTGTTACAAGGACGGCGAACGCCGCTACATCATTGCGCCCCAGGGGGTCAAGGCAGGAGACCTGTTGCAGTCCGGGCCCGCTGCGCCGATCAAGGTGGGCAATACGCTGCCGCTGCGCAATATCCCCGTGGGCAGCACCATCCATTGTGTGGAGATGAAGCCGGGCAAAGGTGCTCAGTTGGCGCGCAGCGCCGGCGCCTCTGTCCAGCTGGTCGCCCGCGAAGGGCAGTACGCTACCCTGCGCCTGCGTTCGGGCGAGATGCGCAAGGTGCCTGCCGACTGCCGTGCCACGCTGGGCGAGGTGTCCAACAGTGAGCACAGTCTGCGGTCGCTGGGTAAAGCCGGTGCGCAGCGCTGGCGCGGTGTGCGTCCCACCGTTCGCGGTGTGGCCATGAACCCCGTCGACCACCCCCATGGCGGTGGTGAGGGCAGAACCTCCGGTGGTCGTCACCCTGTGACTCCCTGGGGCGTGCCCACCAAAGGTTACAAGACGCGCAAGAACAAGCGCACAAGCAATATGATCGTTCGTCACCGCAACAAGTGATAAACGGCGGCAGAGAATAGCCAGGAAGAGGAAACTAAAGTGCCACGCTCCCTGAAAAAAGGTCCATTTATTGATTTGCATCTGCTCAAGAAAGTGGAGCAGGCTGCGGAACAAGGCGACAAGCGTCCGATCAAGACGTGGTCGCGTCGTTCCATGGTTCTGCCCGAAATGGTGGGCCTGACGATTGCTGTTCACAATGGTCGCCAGCATGTACCGATCCATATCAATGAGGAAATGGTCGGTCACAAGCTGGGCGAATTCGCCGCCACCCGCACTTACCGCGGACACGTAGCGGACAAGAAGGCCAAGCGCTAAGCGCAGGTTCGAGTAGAGGAATATACGGTGGAAGTAGCAGCAAAATTACGTGGCGCGCGGATCTCCGCACAGAAAGCCCGTCTGGTTGCTGACCAGGTTCGTGGCAAGGCTGTAGAGGAGGCGCTGGACATCTTGTCGTTCAGCCCCAAGAAAGCCGCCACACTGGTCAAAAAGGTCCTGGAGTCAGCCATTGCCAACGCCGAGCACAACGAAGGCGCGGACGTGGATGAGCTCAAAGTTTCAACGATTTTTGTTGACGAGGGCATGACGCTGAAACGCATCAAGCCTCGTGCCAAGGGCAGGGCTGATCGTATCTTCAAGCGCACTTGTCACATAACTGTGAAAGTTGCCGACTAGGTAAAAGGCATTTAGGAGACCATTGCATGGGTCAGAAAGTACACCCAACCGGGATTCGCCTCGGAATTGTAAAAAAGCACCGTTCAGTCTGGTATGCCAGTCCGAAGGATTACGCCGACAAGCTGAATGCGGACCTCAAGGTGAGGGAGTTCATTCACAAGCAGCTGTCCCACGCGTCGGTGAGCAAGATCGAGATCGAGCGCCCCGCCGAGTCTGCACGGATTACCATTCACACCGCCCGTCCAGGTGTTGTGATCGGTAAGAAAGGCGAAGACGTCGATAAGCTGAGGCTGGCGGTGGCCGCGGAAATGGGTGTGCCTGTCCATATCAACATCGAGGAAGTGCGCAAGCCCGACCTGGATGCTGCACTGGTCGCCCAGAACATCGCCCAGCAGCTGGAGCGCCGGGTGATGTTCCGCCGGGCCATGAAGCGCGCTGTCCAGAACAGCATGCGGCAAGGTGCTGAGGGTATCAAGATCCAGGTCGGCGGCCGCCTTGGCGGTGCAGAGATCGCGCGTTCCGAATGGTACCGTGAAGGCCGTGTGCCGCTTCACACCCTGCGTGCCGATATTGACTACGCCACTGCCGAGGCGAATACCACCTACGGCATCATTGGTGTAAAGGTTTGGATTTTCAAAGGTGAAGTTCTGGGCGGTCAAGAAGCCGATCAGACCAAAGCCAAGAAATGATTTTGGAATAAGGGTCGATCGAGATGCTGCAACCAAAACGTACTAAATTCCGGAAGCAAATGAAGGGCCGCAACCGCGGTCTCGCGCAGCGCGGCAGCAAAGTCAGCTTTGGTGAGTTTGGCCTCAAGGCAACTGACCGCGGGCGCCTCACCGCGCGCCAGATCGAGGCTGCCCGGCGCGCCATGACCCGCCACATCAAGCGTGGCGGGAAAATCTGGATTCGGGTTTTCCCCGACAAGCCCATTACCGAGAAGCCTCTCGAGGTTCGTCAGGGTAAGGGTAAGGGTAACGTGTCTTACTGGGTGGCGCAGATCCAGCCAGGTAAGGTTCTGTATGAAATGGAAGGTGTCACCGAAGAGCTGGCGCGTGAGGCATTTGCCCTGGCCGCCGCCAAGCTTCCCCTCGGCACCACCTTCGTCAGACGCTCGGTGATGTAATGAAAGCCTCAGAACTTCGCGACAAATCCGTGGACGAACTCAAGTCTGCACTGCAAGCTGAACTGGAAAAGCAGTTCAAGCTGCGTATGCAACACTCCACTGGCCAGCTGGGCCAGTCGCACCGGCTTGGCGAGACCCGCGAAAATATTGCACGTATCAAGACCGTGCTGAACGAAAAGGCAGGTGAGTGAGATGAGTGAGAAAACAGCTCGTACGCTGTCCGGCAGAGTGGTCAGTGACAAAATGGACAAGACTATTACGGTGTTGATCGAGCGCCGTGTAAAGCACTCCGTCTATGGCAAGATCATCAACCGTTCGACCAAGGTCAAGGCGCACGATGAGAACAACCAATGCACTATCGGCGACCTGGTAGCGATCCAGGAAACCCGCCCCATGTCGAAGACAAAGGCGTGGGCGCTGGTCGAAGTGATTGAAAAGGCAGCGTCAGTTTAATCGCGCTTGGCAGTAACGGTTTCGGAGCGGAACAATGATTCAAACGCAAACCTATTTGGACGTGGCGGATAACAGTGGCGCTCGCCGTGTCATGTGCATCAAGGTGTTGGGCGGTTCGCATCGCCGTTACGCCAGTGTTGGTGACGTTATCAAGGTATCGGTAAAAGAGGCCATTCCCCGCGGCAAGGTCAAGAAAGGCCAGGTGATGAACGCTGTCGTGGTTCGCACCAAGAAAGGGGTTCGTCGTCAGGATGGCAGTCTCATCAAGTTCGATGACAATGCTGCCGTGCTGTTGAACAACCAGTTGGCGCCGATCGGAACCCGTATATTCGGGCCCGTGACCCGCGAGCTGCGCGGCGAAAAATTCATGAAGATTATTTCTCTGGCTCCAGAAGTCCTCTAGGCCCGAGGAGGTTGACGATGGGTATGAAAAAGATCAAGCGCAACGACGAAGTAATCGTCATTGCCGGTAAAGATAAAGGCAAGCGCGGCAAGGTCCTTCGGGTTCTTGACGACGGCCGCCTGCTGGTCAGTGGCGTTCAGGTGATCAAGAAGCACCAGAAGCCCAACCCCCAGCTGGGTGTTGCCGGTGGTATCGTCGAAAAAGAAGCCCCGATCCACGGATCGAATGTGGCTCTTTATAATCCCGAGACCAGAAAGGCGGATCGCGCAGGCTTCAAGGTTCTTGACGACGGCACCAAGGTCAGGGTTTTCAAATCCAGCGGCTCGGTCGTTGGTGGCTGATAGGGTATATTGAAATGGCCAAGCTTAAGCAAGTGTACAAAGACGAGATCGCGCCGAAACTGCAAGCCGAGCTCGGTCTGGCGAATCCGATGGAGACACCCCGGATCACCAAGATCACCCTCAATATGGGTGTAGGTGAAGCGGTTGCCGACAAGAAGATTCTCGAAAATGCGGTCAACGACCTGACCCTGATATCCGGCCAGCGGCCGGTGATCACCAAAGCGCGGAAATCTGTCGCAGGTTTCAAGATTCGCGAGGGCTGGCCCATTGGTTGCAAGGTTACCCTGCGCAACCAACGGATGTACGAGTTTCTGGAAAAGCTGATCGATATTGCCATTCCGCGGATTCGCGACTTCCGTGGCATCAGCCCGAAATCCTTTGATGGCCGTGGCAACTTCGCCATGGGTGTCAACGAGCAGATCATCTTCCCCGAAATCGACTATGACAAGGTAGATAAACTGCGCGGCCTGGACATCACCATCACGACCACGGCCAAGAATGACGAAGAAGGCCGCGCATTGCTGCGGGCGTTCAATTTTCCTCTGAGGGGTTAAGGTTACAAATATGGCAAAGACATCAATGATCGAACGGGAGCAGAAACGCTCCAAGCTGGTAGCCAAGCACGCAGTCCGGCGCCAGGAACTGAAAGCTATCATCAGCAATCCCAACAGCTCGGACGAAGAGCGGTGGGAGGCCCTGGTCAAGCTTCAGAAACTGCCCCGTGACTCGAGCCCGAGCCGGCAGCAGCGCCGCTGCAGGATAACCGGTCGGCCCCATGGTGTTTACCGGAAGTTCGGTCTTTGCCGAAACAAATTGCGCGAAGCGGCAATGCGCGGGGATGTTCCCGGGCTTGTCAAAGCTAGCTGGTAAGTGACGAGGATTTATTCAGAATGAGTATGCAAGATTCACTGGCTGACATGCTGACGCGCATTCGCAACGCTCATGGCCGCGCTCACGCGACTGTCGTCATGCCTTCCTCCAAGCTGAAGGTCTCGGTTGCCGAAGTGCTCAAGGCCGAAGGTTATATTGCCGACTTCGCCGTTAGTGGCGATCTCAAGGCACAGCTGACCATTACCCTCAAGTACTATGAAGGTAAACCGGTCATCGAAGAACTCAAGCGTGCCAGTCGCCCGGGGCTGCGCTACTACGCTGGCGCCGGCGAGCTGCCCAAAGTTCGCGACGGTCTCGGTGTTGCAATTATTTCGACCAGTAAAGGTGTCATGTCTGACCGTGCGGCGCGCTCTGCCGGTATCGGTGGCGAAGTGCTCTGTACAGTTTTCTAACTGGCATTATTTAAAGAGATTGCGAGATGTCTAGAATTGCAAAGAATCCTGTCAAGCTCCCGAGCGGTGTGGAGATGAAACAGGATAGCCGTCAAATCATCATCAAGGGCAGCAAGGGCACGCTGACCATCCCGGTGAATCCGCGGGTTGTCATCAGCCAGGAGGACGACGTTCTCACCTTCAGCGCTGCCAATGGTGATCAGAGCTCAAAAGCCCAGGCCGGTACCTTGCGGAGCATCGTCAACAACATGGTTGTCGGTGTCAGTGAAGGATTCGAGCGCAAGTTGCAGTTGGTGGGTGTTGGTTACCGCGTTCAGACACAAGGTGGTAAGGTCAACCTCACTCTCGGTTTCTCCCACCCGGTCGAGTACCAATTGCCGGAAGGTGTCACTGCCGAGGCCCCGAGCCAGACGGAAATCATTCTCAAGGCCGCCGACAAGCAATTGCTTGGGCACGTGGCCGCCGAGATTCGCGCTTTCCGCCCGCCGGAGCCCTACAAAGGCAAGGGTGTCCGCTACGCGGATGAGCAAGTACGTCGTAAAGACGCGAAAAAGAAGTAGCAGGTCTGGATGATGAAAGACAAGAAGCAAGCACGTCTGCGTCGCGCCCGTCGCACGCGAATCCAAATGCGCGAGATCGGGGCCACCAGGCTGACCGTACACCGCACCCCTCGCCATATCTACGCCCAGGTAATCTCTGCGGCGGGCGACAAGGTGCTGGCCAGCGCTTCCACACTGGACAAGTCGCTTCGCTCCGACGCGACCGGCAATATCGATGCCGCCCGTGGGGTGGGTCAACTGGTCGCCGAGCGGGCACGGGCAGCGGGTATTCAGAAGGTATCTTTTGACCGCAGTGGTTTCAAATACCATGGTCGCATCAAGGCGCTTGCCGATGCGGCTCGTGAAGGCGGTCTGGAATTCTAAAGGTTGACACATGGCTAACAATCCAAGAGAAGTAGATCCAAACGAAGGGCTGCAGGAAAAACTGGTCCAGGTAAACCGGGTTGCCAAAACCGTCAAGGGTGGTCGGATATTCGCCTTTACCGCGCTGACAGTGGTCGGCGATGGCAAGGGGCGCGTGGGCTTTGGTCGCGGTAAGGCGCGCGAGGTTCCCCAGGCCATTCAGAAGGCCATGGAAGCAGCCCGGCGCAATATGATCGACGTGGACCTGAATGGCACCACGATCCAGTACCCGATCACGGCCAACCACGGGGCATCGAAGGTTTACATGCAGCCGGCCTCCGACGGTACTGGTGTAATCGCCGGCGGTGCCATGCGTTCGGTTCTCGAGCTCGCCGGTGTCCAGAACGTACTGGCCAAGTGCCATGGTTCCACCAATCCGGTGAATGTCGTTCGTGCTACTTTCAAGGCGCTCCAAGGCATCCAGTCGCCGGAGGCCGTTGCTGCCAAGCGCGGCAAGTCGGTGGACGAGATTGTTGGCTAAGGCTGTTGGCCGCTGAGACAGGAATCAGAAAATGTCCAAGAAAACTATCAAGGTTACCCAGGTGCGCAGCGTCAACGGTCGTCTGGCTGCTCACAAAGCATGCATCTCCGGCCTGGGTCTGCGTCGCATCGGCCACACCGTCGAGGTGGAAGATACGGCCTCTGTGCGCGGGATGATCAACAAAGTCAGCTACATGATAAAGGTTGAGGGAGAGTGACCATGCGTTTGAATACACTTAGCCCCGCCCCCGGGCGGGTCAAGGAAGGCAAGCGGGTCGGTCGTGGTATCGGCAGCGGCCTTGGCAAGACCAGCGGCCGTGGCCACAAGGGCCAGAAGGCCCGTTCCGGTGGCCGCGTGCGTCCGGGTTTCGAGGGCGGCCAGATGCCGCTGCAAAAGCGTCTGCCGAAATTTGGTTTCACCTCCAGGATCGCGATGGTCAGTGCCGAAATCCGCCTTGCCGAGCTCAATGCCATCGGTGGCGATGTGGCCGATCTCGCTGCGCTGCGTGAAGCGGGACTCATCTCCGCGAAGATCGAGCGCGCCAAGGTGTTTCTCTCCGGAGAGCTGACTAAAGCAGTCACCGTCAAGGGGCTGGCCGTCACCAAAGGTGCCAGGGCTGCGATTGAAGCTGCTGGCGGTAAGGTCGAGGAATAAGTAGGCACTCTGCAAATGGCTAAGACAGGCAACCTGCCGGCTGGTGCAGCAAAAGGGTTAGGCGAGCTTTGGGCTCGCCTTCGCTTTTTGCTGCTGGCCATCATTATCTACCGCATTGGTACCCATATCCCGGTGCCCGGTATCGATCCCGATCGGCTGGCGAACCTGTTCAACCAGAACCAGGGGACGATCCTGGGGCTGTTCAACATGTTTTCCGGTGGCGCTTTGGAGCGGATGAGTATCCTCGCTCTGGGAATCATGCCCTACATTTCGGCATCCATCATCATGCAACTGCTGACGGCGGTGACACCCTCGCTCGAGCAGTTGAAGAAGGAAGGTGACGCCGGGCGGCGCAAGATCAGTCAGTACACCCGGTACGGTACGCTGCTCCTGGCGTTGGTACAGGGTACCGGCATGGCCGTTGGCCTTGCCGGGCAGGGGCTTGCCTATCTGTCGGATTTTTCGTTCTACCTGATTGCCGTGGTATCGCTGGTGACCGGCGCGATGTTCATGATGTGGCTGGGTGAGCAGATCACCGAGCGGGGTATCGGCAACGGTATCTCGATGCTGATCTTCGCCGGCATCGTCGCCGGGCTCCCGAGCGCCGTGGGTCAGGCCTTCGAATCGGCTCGCCAGGGCGATCTGCATATCCTGGCGGTGCTGGTGATCGCCGTGTTGGCGATAGCCATAGTCTACTTTGTGGTGTTCATCGAGCGCGGGCAGCGGCGCATCACCGTCAACTATGCCCAGCGCCAACAGGGGCGCAGGGCCTACGGCGGCGCCCAGCAAAGCCACCTCCCGCTCAAGGTGAACATGGCGGGCGTGATCCCGGCAATCTTTGCCAGCAGCCTGTTGCTGTTTCCGTCGACCATTGCCACCTGGTTCGGGCAGGGTACCGATGCTCCCGATTGGCTCCAGGATGTTGCCTTGTTCCTCGGCCCGGGCCAGCCGCTGCATGTTCTGCTGTTTTCGGTGCTGATCATTTTCTTCTGTTTCTTCTATACGGCACTGATGTTCAATCCACGTGAAATCGCCGACAACCTCAAGAAGGGCGGAGCCTATCTGCCAGGTATCCGTCCGGGTGACCAGACGGCCAAGTACGTCGATAACGTGGTCACCAAGCTGACAGTGGTGGGTTCGCTGTACATCACCGCGGTTTGCCTGTTGCCGCAGTTCCTCAACGTGTATTTCAACGTTCCTTTCTATCTGGGCGGGACATCTTTGTTGATCGCGGTTGTGGTAACCATGGATTTCATGGCCCAGGTGCAGTCGCACCTGATGTCCCAGCAATATGAATCGCTGATGAAAAAGGCGAATTTGAAAGGGTATGGCGGTGGACTCCGCTAGCATTTGAGGTGATATGAAATGAAAGTACGTGCATCTGTAAAAAAAGTATGTCGCAACTGCAAGATCATCAAGCGCAAGGGTTCTTTGCGAGTGATCTGCAGTGTGGAGCCCCGTCACAAGCAGCGGCAGGGTTGATCCCAGGCGACGATTGATTTTTGTTGCTTTTGAGGATATGATCTTGCGCCTTTTTTCGCCCTTGGTGAATCTGCGGCCCGGCACCTAGAAAGCAGAAACAGTAGACAATTGGAGTAAAACGAATGGCCCGTATTTCCGGCGTCAACATCCCTGATAACAAGCATGCGGTGGTCTCGCTCACCTATGTTTACGGAATAGGTCCCACCACGGCCAAGCAGATCTGCGCTGCAGTCGGCCTGGCTGAAGACATCAAGATTGCTGCACTGTCGGAAGAGCAGCTGGATGCGGTCCGCAACGAAGTGGCCAAGCGCACTGTCGAAGGCGACTTGCGCCGCGAAGTGAACATGAACATCAAGCGCTTGATGGACCTCGGTTGCTACCGTGGTTTGCGTCACCGCAAGGGCCTGCCCCTGCGTGGCCAGCGTACCAAGACCAATGCCCGGACCCGCAAAGGTCCCCGCAAGCCCATTAAGCGTTAATCTGATGCCAGCACCCTGGCAAGTTGAGTGAACTAGGTAATTTTATGGCCAAGACACCCGCAAAAACGACTCGCAAGAAGGCGAAGCGTACTGTGATTGACGGTATCGCCCACGTGCATGCCTCTTTCAACAACACCATCATCACCATCACTGACCGCCAGGGCAATGCGCTGAGTTGGGCGACGTCCGGCGGCTCCGGTTTCCGCGGTTCGCGCAAGAGCACTCCGTTCGCCGCCCAGGTGGCAGCGGAGAAAGCCGGCGTCGCCGCGCAGGAATACGGCTTGAAGAACCTGGACGTCCAGGTCAAAGGCCCCGGTCCGGGCCGGGAGTCCGCAGTGCGCGCACTCAACAACGCCGGGTTCAAGATCACCAATATCACCGACGTGACGCCGATCCCGCATAACGGTTGCCGTCCTTCCAAAAAACGTCGCGTTTAACGAGGAACAGAAACAATGGCCAGATATTTGGGTCCCACCTGTAAACTGTCGCGTCGTGAAGGAACCGATCTGTTCCTCAAGAGCGGTATCCGCCCGCTGGAGTCCAAGTGCCGCGCCGAGAGTGCCCCCGGGCAGCACGGTCAGCGCCGCGGGCGGCTTTCCGACTACGGTGTTCAGCTGCGCGAAAAGCAAAAGGTTCGTCGTCTCTACGGCGTGCTCGAGAAGCAGTTTCGCAACTACTACAAGAAGGCTGCGGCCGCCAAGGGCGCGACGGGTGAAAACCTGCTGTTGCTGCTGGAATCCCGTCTCGATAACGTGGTCTACAGAATGGGTTATGCCGCGACGCGTGCGGAAGCCCGCCAACTGGTAGCTCACGGTTCCATTATGGTCGATGGCAAGAAGGTGACCATCCCCTCCTGCCAGGTGCAGGCTGGTGAGGAAGTCAGCGTTCGCGAGAAGGCCAAGAAGCAGCTGCGTATTCAGTCCGCTGTTCAGCTCGCTACACAACGCGGCTCTGTCGACTGGGTCGAAGTCGATGCCAACAAACTGGTTGGTGTCTTCAAGCGCACTCCCGATAGAAGCGAATTGCCTGCGGAAATCAATGAGAACCTCATTGTAGAGCTCTACTCCAAGTAATTGGTTTTTTTGTCAGCTTACACCACAGGTACCCGTATGCAGACTTCAGCGACAGAACTTCTTACCCCGCGATCCATTGACGTGACACTGCTGGCCGCCAACCGGGCCAAAGTGGTACTCGAACCCCTCGAAAGGGGCTTTGGTCACACTCTGGGGAATGCTCTGCGCCGCATTCTCCTTTCCTCGATGCCTGGTTGCGCTGTCGTCGAGGTGGAGATCGATGGCGTCGAGCACGAATACAGCACCCTGGAAGGTGTACAGGAAGATGTCATCGACCTGCTGTTGAACCTCAAGGGTATTGCTCTGGTGATGCATGGCAAGGAATCCGCGGAGGTCACTCTCAGCGTCCAGGGACCGGGAGAAGTCAAGGCTGGCGACATCCAGCATGACAGCAGCATCGAGATCAGGAATCCCGAACATCTGATTGCGACCATTACCGGCAAGACCAAGCTGAACATGCGCATGAAGGTTCAGCGCGGGCGGGGTTACCAGCCGGCGGATGCGCTGGGCGGAGACGAAGATGAGACGCGCTCCATTGGTCGGCTGCATCTCGATGCCAGCTTCAGCCCGGTGATGAAGGTCGCCTATGTGGTCGACAACGCCCGGGTCGAGCAGCGCACCGACCTGGACAAGCTCATTCTCGATATCGAAACCAACGGGACCATCGATCCTGAAGAAGCCATTCGTCGTGCGGCCACTATTCTGCAGCACCAGTTGGCGGTCTTCGTGGATCTCGAGAGCGAGAAGAAGAGCGAGCCCGAGAAGAAAGAGGATGAGATCGATCCCATCCTCCTGCGTCCGGTCGATGATCTGGAGTTGACGGTCCGTTCCGCCAACTGCCTGAAGGCGGAAAGCATCTACTACATCGGTGACCTGATTCAGCGCACCGAGGTGGAACTGCTCAAAACCCCGAACCTTGGTAAGAAATCCCTTACCGAGATCAAGGATGTCCTGGCTTCCCGCGGGTTGTCTCTCGGCATGCGCCTGGAGAACTGGCCGCCGGCCAGCCTCCGCCGGGACACTGAAAACGCTTGATGGTCGCCCTCCGGCGGCTGATTGACAATATTGCTGTGAGAGCAACCGTTTAAGGAATTATTGCTATGCGTCATCGATACAGTGGTCGCAAACTGAACAAGACCGGAACCCATCGCCGCGCGATGTTCCGCAACATGATCGCCTCCCTGGTGGAGCATGAAGTGATCAAGACAACCCTGCCGAAAGCCAAGGAGCTGCGCACGTTTGCCGAGCCGCTGATTACCCTGGCCAAGGCGGACAGCGTTGCCAATCGCCGCCTCGCCTTTGATCGCCTGCGCAGCAAGCAGGCTGTCGGCAAGCTCTTCAACGAGCTGGGCCCGCGTTACGTGGCGCGCCCCGGTGGCTACATCCGTATCCTCAAGTGCGGCTACCGCACCGGCGACAACGCACCAATGGCCTATGTCGAGTTGGTTGATCGGCCGTCGGAATCCGATACTGCCGGCGCCGTCGATGCCGAATAAGGCTTGATGGCATTAAGAAACCAGGGCCAGGCCCTGGTTTTTTTATGGCTGCCTTTTATCCGTTGGATCAGGATCCGTGGTCGAGCCGTGCGCCGCTCTGATCCCGGATACTCTTGCAGCTGACGTGGTGGTAGGTTCGGGTGTCCAGGCACATCAGGCGCAGCCGACCGCCCCATACACAGCCGGTATCAAGGGGAAACAGGTGGTCCCCGCGGGCAACCCCGTCGAGGGCCGCCCAATGGCCGAAGACAATATCGTCGCCGGCGGTCTTTCGGGCTGCATGGCTGAACCAGGGTGCGAATCCCTTGGGCGCCGAGCCGGGGCCGAGCTTGCTGTTCAGCTCCAGCCGGCCGCTGGCGTCGCAGAAACGCATGCGGGTGAAATAGTTGGTAATCAACCGCCAGCGGGACGGGCCCTCGAGGTTTTTGTCCCAGGTATCGGGCTGATTGCCATACATGGTGGCGAGCAGTTGCCCGGGCTGCTCGCCGTGGAGGATGGTTTCCACTTCGCGGGCACGCTTCAGCGCTTTGCGGATGCTCCACTGGGGGGGAATGCCGGCGTGGACAAGAGTGAAGCCGTTTTCCGCAATCACTAGGGGATGGTGCCGCAACCATTCGAGCAAATCGTCGCGATCGCGGGCGGTGAGGATATCCTGAAGGGTATCCTTGTGGGACGGGGAGCGATGACCGCGGGCCACGGCCAGCAGGTGAAGGTCATGGTTTCCCAGTACGCTGCGGAAACTATCGCCGAGACCCTTGCAGAATCGAAGGGTCTCCAGGGAACTGGGGCCACGGTTGATCAGGTCGCCGACCGCCCACAACTGGTCCCGTCCGGGATGGAAACCGACACTATCGAGCAGTCGCTCGAGACAGGACAGGCAGCCCTGAATATCCCCTACGGCATAGATGGCCACTGCGTCTCCCCTAGTTGATCGTGCCCGGAACCGCCAGCAGGAACACGGGAATCGGCGCTTCGAAGACCGAGCCATCACCCCGGAGCATGTGATAGGAGCCTTCCATGGTGCCCACCGGGGTGTCCAGCATCACGCCGCTGGTATAGCTGTACGACGTGCCCGGGTCGATGGTGGGCTGCACGCCGACGACGCCTTCGCCGCGGACTTCCTGGATCTTTTCCGCGGCATCGGTTATCAGCCAGTGGCGGCTGACGAGGGTCAGGGCTTCCGCTCCACGGTTGCGAATGGTGATGTGGTAGGCGAACGCATACTGGTCGTTGCCGGGGCGGGATTGTTCCGCCAGGTATTGAGTTCTGACGGTGATGTCGATCGGATTAGCGGTCATGTTGACGGGCCAACTGATTACTCAAGGTGACGAATTCATCGACCGCCAGGGTCTCCGGGCGACGCCCGAGATCCAGTGGCAGATCGTCGAGATCGTAGCGGTCAGACCAGATTTTGAGATTGTTGCGCAAGGTTTTGCGGCGCTGCTGAAAGCTCTGCCGGACGAGTTCGAAAAGCAGTGGCGGATCGACTGCCGTCAGGCTCTTGTGCTCGTGGGGGCACAGGCGAACGATGGCCGATTCGACTTTGGGCGCAGGGACGAAGGCTCCGGGTGGGACGGAGAAGACAAAATCCACCTGGCACAGGTACTGGACCACGACGCTCAACCGTCCATAGGCCTTGCTGCCGGGCGCGGCGGCGAGGCGCTCCACCACTTCCCGCTGGAGCATGAAGTGCATGTCGCGGACTACCCGCTCATGAGCGAGGAGATGGAAGATCAGCGGCGTGGAAATGTTATAGGGCAGGTTGCCGACGATGCGGAGCGGCCCGCGATCGGCGAGGCTGGTGAAATCAAACTTCAGGGCGTCCTGCTCCATCAACTGAAATGCCGGATAGTCGGTAAATTTCTGCCGCAACAGGTGGATGAGATTTCTGTCCAGCTCGATGGCGGTGAGATGTGGATTGGCGGCGAGCAGAGGGCCGGTCAGGGCGCCCTGGCCCGGGCCGATTTCCACCAGATTGTCGTCCGCGCGAGGATTGATCGCGGCGACGATGCGTTCGATCACATGGTGATCGACAAGAAAGTTCTGGCCGAAGCGTTTGCGGGCACGGTGCCCGTCGAGAGTCGTCATCGCGCTTTTCCCTGGCAGGCGGCCATGGTGATGGCGTAGTGAATGGCTGTGGCCAGGCTGCCGGTGTCGCCGCGCCCACTGCCAGCGAGGTCGAGGGCGGTACCGTGATCGACCGAGGTGCGAATGATGGGCAGGCCCAGGGTGATGTTGACCGCTGCGCCAAACCCCTTGAATTTAAGTACCGGCAGGCCCTGATCGTGATACATCGCCAGCACCGCATCGCAATGATCGAGGTATTTTGGCGTGAACAGTGTATCCGCGGGCAGGGGGCCAACGGCGTCGATGCCACGTTCACGGCTGATCTCGAGCGCGGGGGAGATGGTATCGATTTCTTCGCGCCCCAGATGGCCGCTCTCGCCGGCATGGGGATTGAGGCCGCATACCAGGATGCGCGGGCGGGCAATGGCAAATTTGTGCTTCAGGTCGCGATCGATGATGACGAGGGTGTCGATCAACCCTTCCCGGGTGATGGCGGCGGGTACCGCGGCAAGGGGCAAATGGGTGGTGGCGAGCGCCACGCGCAGCCCCGCGGTAGCCAGCATCATCACCACCCTGGGGGTGCCGGTGCGCTCGGCAAGGAACTCGGTGTGCCCGCTGAAAGGAATGCCCGCGACATTGATGATGGCCTTGTTCACCGGCCCGGTCACCAGACCCAGGCAGCGGCCGCTGAGAGTATCGTCGACCGCGGCCTCGAGACTGGCGAGCACCGCGCCGGCATTGGCCGGGTCGAGGATGCCGGGGCGAGCCTTTCCGGCCAATGGCACAGGGCGAATCGCCAGATCCCCCCCGCCCGCGAGTGGCCGGCCCTCGGCTGCGCGCAAATGCAGGGGCAGGTTCAGCGCGCTGGCCCGGTCGCGGAGCATATCGGGATCGGCGTAGGCCACCAGTTCGCAGGGCTGAGGTCGCTGGATCAGCTGGATCAGCAGGTCCGGGCCTATCCCGGCGGGTTCTCCGGGGGTGATGGCGAGACGCATGTCAGATCTTTATGTCGACAAAGGCTTCATCGCGGATCTCCTGAAGCCAGATCTGCAGTTCCGACTCGAATTTGCGTTGGCGGAGGATGTTCTCGGCCTGGTTGCGCTTGATGTCTTCGCTGAAGTCCTGATCGCGGCGCTCGGTCACCTGGAGGATGTGCCAGCCGAAGTCGCTGCGGAATGGCTCGGACACCTCGTCGATGGCTATGGTGTTCATCACCTGTTCGAACTGGGGAACGAACTTGCCGGGCAGTGACCAGCCCAGGTCGCCACCGTTGAGCGCCGAGCCGATATCCTCGGAGTGTTCCCGGGCGAGTTCGGCAAAGGGCTTGCCCGAACGGATCTCGGCGGTGATCCGGGTGAGCTCGGCGAGGGTTTCCTCGTCGCTGCGGATTTCGTTGGGTTTGAGCAGGATATGGCGGACCTTGCTCTGCTGGATCAACTGCTGGTCGCCGCCCCGTTTATCGTAGAGTTTGAGGATGTGCAGGCCGGCGTTGCTGCGGACCGCGTCGGTGACCTGGCCGGGCTGGAGGCCCGCGATGGGGCCGATCAGGACATCCGGCAACTCGGACATTTTGCGCCAGCCGAGATCGCCGCCCTGGAGGGCGCTCTGGTCCCCTGAGTGGGCTATGGCGAGGGTGCGGAAATCATCCCCGGCGGCGATACGCTCGAGGATCATCGAGGCTTTGTCGGTGGCCGCGTCGACTTCGTCGAGACTGGCCGCTGAGGACAGCGGGATCAGGATATGGCCGAGGTTGACGTCGGGTGAGACCCAGTTGCGGCCCTCTTCGGAGACGAGGAAGTTCTCTACCTCCTGTTCGGAGATGAAGATACGGCGATTGACCTGGGCCTGCTGCACCCGCGACAGGGTCATCTCGGTAGACAGCTGCTCCTTGAGAGCGGCGACGCTGAGTCCCTGGCCGGCGACTTCCTCCAGGAACTGTTCAGTGCTCACGCCCTGGCTCTGGGCGATGCGGGCAATGGCCTGGTTGAGCTCCTCGTCGCTGATGCGCACCCCGGCACGGCGCGCCATTTCAAGCTGGATGCGCTCGAGAATCAGGCGCTCCAGAACCTGGGGAACCAGAGCTTCCTGGGACGGGGGCTCGGTGCCGGATTCCTCGATGCGCTGATAGATGGACTGCACGCGCTCGTTGAGCTCGCTGGTCATTACCACGTCGTTGTCGACGACGGCGGCAATACTGTCGAGTAGTTGCAGCTGGGCCTGGCCGAGGGTCGACCACAGGGCCAGCACCAGGCTGGGGATCAGGATTTTGGTGGAGTGTTTGATGGCGTGCAGCATGGATCAGGGTTCCGGGGGTTGATAGCCGTAAATGCCTTCAGTAAGGATACTGTTGACACGGGTTCCTGTGCCGGCCAGACCTCTGAACTGGATTTGCAGGAAGAGGCCGGTACGATGGTCGAGGTCGTCGGCGAGGATGAGCGCGTCGTCGCGGTCGACCCAGCGTCGAGCGACCAGGGCGGCGCGCCAGCAACAACTGGAGTATTCGAGGCCGGCAAAGGTTTCTAGTTCCTGGTTGGTTTTGAGATCCTGGTTGTAGCGGCCCAGCAGGTTCCAGTTGTCGGATATCGGCACGACGAACGAAGCATCGATCTGGTCGATGTCGGCGCGAATGGTGTCGAACCGGGTGCCGTGGGACGCGAATTGGTAAAGCAGATTGTCGCGGCGGGTGTAGCGGTAGACGAGATTGAACACCGCGCCCTGGCGGTCGTTGTAACGCAGCGCGGCACTGCCTTTGTTGATGGCGCCATCCTGCTCGTTGAACAGCAGGTCGGTCTGCAGGCGCCAGTGGCGCCAGAAGGTGGCGGCGAGCTCGGCGGCGATATCGGATGTATCCCGGGTGAGATCATCGGTCAGCGTCGGATTCAGCGTTACCCGGCGCTCATCCTGGTAGTAGATCTGGCCGAGGCTGAAACGCAGGTGTTCGATGCCGGTGTCGGCGTTGATCAGCCGCGAGGTTACGCCGACGGTGACCTGCTCGGTGTCGCCGATGCGATCGCCGCCGGAAAAGCGGTCGTCGCGAAACAGCTGCTGGTAGCTGAAGGTGAGGTCCGACGTGTCGAAATTGGGGATGGCCGACTGGTCCTCGTACTCCGACCTGAGGTAGAACAGGCGCGGCTCGAGGGTCTGGATATAGCCACCGGGCCAGCCGCTGCGTTTTTCGAAATAGAGGCCGGCATCCAGGCTGGTCACAGGCACCAGCACATCGGGGCTGTCATCGGTCTGGTCGAGCAACGGGTTGTCGAGATCGTAACTGGCATACTTGATTTTGGCGCTGGGCTTGAAGAAGCCCCACAGCCACTGCTTGTCCCAGGTCAGAGCGTAGTCGGCCCGCAGCCGGCTGCCGGTCACGGTGGTGTTCTTGCTGTCGCGGGTCAGGAAAGTGCCGGAGCCGATCAGGTCGTCTTCGCTGTGGTCGAACATCACGTAATGCTGGCGGAGATTGACGATCAGGTCGCCGGGAAGACGGTACTGACCGTTGGCATCGAGTCTGGGCAGTTGCTTGTATTGCTCAAGGCCGCCCCTGATCAGCGTTTCGAACTCCTGTGCCTGGACCCTGAAATTCCAGTTGTTGGTGACGTAGCCGGTGGCGATCTGCTGATTGAGGTGGCTGCGGCTGTTCGATTCGAGGGTGGCGGTGCCGAGGTCGCGAAAATAGTCTGGGTCGCTGACGTCGGTGTAGTCGATGAGAGTGTTCCAGCGATAGCCGATGCCGCCCAGGTGCTGGACACTGGCGAGCCAGCGATCGTCGCCCTGGTAGGGCTGGCGGATGCCGGCGGCGGTGACTTCGCGGCTGACGTCGCCGCCGTCATCGTCCCACAGGTAGCCGCCGGCAACGGCTGTTTCGCTCCAGCGGTTGAGGTAGCGGAACTCCGTTTCCAACATCGCTCCGCGCTCCTGGACGTAGCGCGGGGTCAGGGTGGCGTCGTAGTTCGGGGCCAGGTTGAGGTAGATCGGCTGGGAGTAATCGACGCCGTTTTCGTTGCCTACCTGGATCACCGGATAGAGCAGGCCGGAGGCGCGGTTGTTGGAGATCGGGAAGCGAATCCAGGGGATGTACAGTATCGGCCAGTCCTTGACCTCGAGGCGGACATGCTTGGCCACCGCTGCCCCGCGGACGGTATCGATGTCGATATCGGCCGCTTTCAGCTGCCAGGCATTGTTGCCCGGCTCGCAGGTGGTGTAGGTGGCGTTGTCCACGTAGATGAGGTTGGTGTCCCGTTTCTTGAGGTTCTCGGCAGTGCCCCTGACGCCGCTGCGGTGCAGCAGGAACGTGGCATTGTCGACGTCGGCGTTGCCGGTGTCGACGTCCAGCAGGGCGTGTTCGCCAAGGAGCAGGATTCCCGGTTCGCGAAAATTGATATTGCCGCTGAGCTCTACGGTACGGTTGTCCTGGTCAACCACCGCGCTGTTGCTGCGCACCTGCCGGTAACCCTGGGATACCTGGACATCGCCCTCGAGGGTGGCGACGTTGCCCCTGGCCTCGGTGGTGGTGGCGCTGACCCGCATCGACGCCTCATCGGGGTCGAGAGCCGAATCCTGGTAGTCGCGGGGTGGTTCGACGTAGGCGCCGCAGCAATTGCTGCGCATCAATTCCCGCTCGGCCTCGGTGAGGGCCTCTTCGGGCACCCAGTCGAGATTGCGCGGCAGATGGATGCGGGGTTCGTCGTCCTCCTGCTGAAGCGGGCCGGCGACGGGGCGCGCCTCGGGCCGGGAGTAGGATGGGCCGGTCAGGGGCGCTTCATTGCATTGCCAGTTGCCATCGGCGCCGGCGTGGCACGACCATTGGTTCTGCACTTCGTCGGCGCCTGCCGCGACGCCGGAGATGGCGAGAAGATAACCGTAGACCGCGGTATAAAGCGGTTTGCGTGCACCAAATGAGGTCCAGCCCATTGAATAATCTGCTCGGTTTGATTGGCGGTCTGAAGTAAAGAGAGGGATTTTACAGCAAGTTTACCCATCTGCGGGCGCTGCGGCCAATATTGCGGTGATTTGCGCTAGAATTCCCGCTTTTGCTGGGGATGTCGATGGCTGAGGTGGCTTCGCTGTGTGCGTGGGCGCGGGAATCCCTGCCGGATTTCGTGGCGGCCGTTTCGTCCATACGGGCGACACCCGTTACCGGTGACGCCGGTTTTCGGCACTACTATCGCCTCGATACCGCGCCGAGCCTGATCGCGGTGATCGCTCCTCCCGAACGCGAAAACAACCCCGCCTTCGTCGTCAAGGGGCGCGCCTTGCGCCATGCCGGCGTGCATGTGCCAGCAGTTCATGCCGTGGACTATGAGCGCGGCTTCATGCTGCTCGAAGACCTCGGCGACCAGCTCTTTCTGCCGTTGCTCGGCGCCGATTCCCAGGCGCTGCTCTATGGCGCCGCCGAACGCACGCTGTACGCAATCCAGCGGGTTCCTCCCGACCCGGAGATTTTCCCCGCCTACGACGAGCGGCTGCTGCTCGATGAAATGGCGCTGTTTTCCGACTGGTTTGTCGAAGGACTGCTCGGCCTGCGGCTCGATGGCGCCGAGCGACAACTACTGGCCGACAGTTTCGCCATCCTGCTGGACTCGGCGCTGGCCCAGCCCCAGGTGGTGGTGCACCGCGACTACCATTCCCGCAACCTGTTGTGGATGGCCGGCGGCGAAGTCGGGGTAGTGGATTTCCAGGACGCTGTGATCGGTCCTTTCACCTATGATCTGGTATCACTGCTCAAGGATTGCTATATTCGCTGGCCGGCTTCGCAGGTCAGGGCGCGCGCGCTCGATTTCCTGCGCCGCGCCTGGCCTGCCGTCGGCGCCGGCCAGGTTGTCGACGACGACCAACTGCTGGCCTGGTTCGACCTGATGGGGCTGCAGCGCCATATCAAGGTGCTGGGTATCTTCGCCCGGTTGTGGTTGCGGGACGGCAAGGCCCGCTATCTCGACGACCTGCCACTCGTCCTGCGTTACACCCTGGAGGTGACGCAACACTACACGGAATTTGCCCAACTCAACCAATGGCTTGGCGATCGGCTGCTGCCCGCAGTCGAGACCCAGCCCTGGTACCGGCCCTGGTGACAGGCAGGAGACTGATTCTATGAAGGCAATGATTCTTGCTGCGGGCTTTGGCGAACGTTTGCGCCCCCTGACAGAAACCACTCCCAAGCCCCTGCTCGACGTGGGCGGCAAACCGATGATCCAATACCACGTCGAACGGCTCGCCGCTGCGGGTATTCGCGAGATCGTCATCAACACCTCCTGGCTTGGCGAAAAGATCGAATGCTTCCTCGGCGATGGTTCACGCTTCGGTGTCCGTATCGTCTGGTCCCGCGAGAGCGAACCGCTGGAAACCGGCGGAGGCATCCGCCGCACCCTGCCGCTGCTCGGGCCGGCGCCGTTTCTGGTGGTCAATGGCGATGTCTGGACCGACTATCCCTTCGCCAGCCTGGTGGAGCGGGACTGGTCTGAAGATATCGATGCCCACCTGGTGCTGGTGCCCAACCCGCCGTTCAAGGTGGTGGGCGATTTCGTGGTGGGCGACGACGGCCGCGTCGGTTACCCGGAACCCGACAAAAAAACCTACACCTTCAGTGGCATCAGTGTGATGCGGCCGGAAATCTTTGCCCTTTACCCGGCGGCGTCCGAGTGCTTTCCATTGCGCGACGTGCTGGCGGGCAGCATCCGCGCCGCCAGCGTCTCGGGTGAGGTGTTCGATGGGCAGTGGTGGGATGTGGGCACCGTCGAGCGCCTCAATCTGCTCAACGGACGGCTCGCCGGCAAAGTGCTGGATGCCTCGCAAAAACCCCGAATGCGCGCTCAAATCGCCTGATAATTTTTTGCCGCTCCACTACAATGCGCCCCAGTGCGGGCCTCCGCTCCGGGCGGCCGCCACCATCATCCAACCTGTTCTGCGAGGATCTATGTTCAACGTCCTGGAAGCCCTGCCCCCCGACCCCATTCTCGGCCTGACCGCCGCTTTCAAGAAGGACGCGCGCACCACCAAGGTCGACCTTGGGGTGGGTGTCTACAAGACCGAGGATGGCCGGACGCCGGTGATGCGCGCCGTCAAGGCGGCGGAGCAGCGGCTGTTCGACGAGGAAGACACCAAGTCCTACATCGCCCAGGTGGGCGTCGAAGCCTATAACGACGGGATGATCAAGCTGATCCTCGGCGCTGGCCACAACGCCGTGCGCGACGGGCGGGTGCGTTCGGTGCTGACGCCGGGCGGCACCGGAGCCTTGCGTATCGGCGCTGAAGCCATCAAGCGGATGAATCCGACCGCTACGGTGTGGGTTGGCGATCCCACCTGGGCCAACCATTTCCCGGTGATTCAGGGCGCGGGACTCAAAACGGAGATCTACCCCTATTACGACCAGGCCAGCCGCACCATCCGTATCGACGATATGTTGGCGACGCTGGCGGATCGGGCCGCCCCTGGCGATGCGGTCTTGCTTCACGGCTGTTGCCATAACCCCTGTGGGGCGGACCTGACCCTGGAGCATTGGCAGCAGATCGCCGAACTGCTGGAGCGCAAAGGCCTGCTGCCTTACGTCGATCTGGCTTACCAGGGATTCGGCACCGGCCTCGACGAGGATGCCCAGGGCATTCGCCTGCTGGCGGATAAGGTTCCCGATGTCCTGGTGGTCAGTTCCTGCTCGAAGAACTTCGGCCTCTACCGGGAGCGCACCGGCAGTATTACCGCCATCGCCCAGAGTGCCGACAAGGCTGGCGCGGCGGAATCGCATTTTGCCAATATCGCCAGGGCCATCTACTCGATGCCCCCGGCCCACGGCGGCTTCCTGGCGGGCATGGTGCTGCAGGATGAGCAACTGCGGGCAGAATGGGTCGCCGAGCTGACCGAAATGCGCGACCGGATGAACGGCCTGCGCGCGCTGTTCGTGAGCAAGATGGCGGAAAAGACCCCTGGGCAGGATTTCTCCTTCATCCAGCGGCAATTTGGCATGTTTTCCTTTCTCGGGATCAATCATGCGCAGATTGCCCGGTTGCGGGATGAATTTGGTATTTATGTGGTGGGGTCGAGCCGTATCAATATCGCCGGCATCAGCGAGGCCAACATCGATTACCTGACCGACTCCCTGGCTGTCGTGCTGGTGGATTGATCGCCGCGGGGAATGACCGGGCGCGCCCGCTCGGTCATTCCCGGGCAGGCCGCTTCTTGGCTGCGCGGCCTTTCCTGTCCGTCGGGGCGGCTCGGGGAGGTAGGGGCTTGTCGTTGAAATCCAGCGCCAGGTCGAGCGCCTGGCCGAGAAACGCCACAACCTGCTCGAACTCGCCGTCATCGAGGGCCCGCGCCCGGTCCCGTGCGCGATAGAGGTTGATGAACTTGAGTTCGCGCTCGGCGCTGATCAACAGTTTGTCCATTCCCGTCAAGCGCAGCAGTTGCCACTGCAGCGGAGCGTATTCGCGACTGTAGTCGAAGACAAAGCCCATCGGGTCGTTGCGGGCGTGGAACGAGGCGAGACGGTAGAGCATGTCGAGGTTGACCGGGCTGCGCCCCTCCTCGATGGCGCTCAGCAGGTCCGGGCTGTCGAGGTGGAGCGCGCCGGCGAGATCGTCGATGGTGAGCCCCGCCACTTCACGCAGATCCTTGAGGTATTTTCCCGCCCGGCCCATCTGCACCATGGCGTCAGGGGTGCGCATCAGCAGGTCGAGGAGATTGCCGGGCTGCTTTGACCAGGTCTGGGTGGTCAGCTCCTGGAGACCGCGCAGCAGCATGTCGAAGGCGCCGCCGTGGCGCTCGGTGGTGTTTTTGTCGTTTCCGGTGGACTTGCCGTCTTTGCCACTGGTTGCCATGTCGGGTTGCTCTTGTCCGGGCTGTCGGAGAAATGTACTCCGTCGTGCAAAAATAAGCGAGATGGCGAAGGGCTCGTGCCCGGAGGTCGGTTACTGATCGAGGAGTGATATGAAATGACGATTGATTGGAGCGACACCATCGCCGCGGTATGGCGGCCCAGGACGGGGGCGTTGCGGCCGGTGCGGCGCATGGATCCGGTGCGACTGGAGGATTTGCTGGGCATCGATGGCCAGAAGCAGGCGCTGGTGGCGAATACCGAGAAATTCCTGGCCGGCGAGACGGCCAACAATGCCCTGTTATGGGGTAGCCGGGGCACCGGCAAGTCATCGTTGATAAAGGCGCTGCTCAATGGCTATGGCGGGCGTGGGCTGCGGGTGATCGAAATCGACAAGGACGACCTGGTGGACCTGCCGGAGATCGTCGACGATATCCGCGAGCTGCCCCAGCGCTTCGTCATCTTTTGCGACGATCTTTCTTTCGAAGAAGGGGAGACCGGCTACAAGCACCTGAAAAGCGTGCTCGAGGGTTCGATCGAGTTGCCGCCGGAAAACGTACTGGTCTATGCGACCTCCAACCGCCGTCATCTGATCCCCGAGCGCCAGTCGGAGAACAGCGGAGTGCGCATCGTCGATGGCGAATTGCACTACGGCGACACGGTGGAGGAAAAGCTGTCGCTGGCTGATCGTTTCGGGCTCTGGCTGTCGTTTTACCCCTGCAGCATGGCCCAGTACCTGGCTATTGTCGACAGCCTGTTTCCCGACTACGAGGGCGACCGTGACTCCTTGCACCTGAAGGCCAAGCAGTTCGCCCAGACCAGAGCCTCGCGCAGCGGCCGGGCGGCAAAACAGTTCCTGCTCAGCGTCAGGCGTTAGCGGCGCCGGCCGCCCGCACCCCGACGGCCCGGGGTCAGCCCAGGGCTTCCTTGGCGGACACCACCGGGCGGCTCTCGCGGGTACCGCGCATGCGGCGGTCCGGATCGGAGGGATCGTTGGGGGAAATGACGACATAATCGTCGCCCACTTCCAGCAGGGTGCCGACAAAGGGCATCTCATCGAAGCTCTCGGGCACCCGGTAGCTTACAGTGTCTCCCACCTTGAAGGTGTCGGCATCGAAGTTGAACTCGAAGGGGCAGCTTTCGGATGCCTGGGTTTGCTCTGATTGCATGGTTTTCTCCATTAAGCTTGTCTGTTGCCGGAGCTGCTCAAGGCGCCGGCGGAGGCAGGGGAATGCCCTGGCGTTCGATCTCGTGGAACAGGAAGGCCGCGAGACTGTTCATTTCATCTTCATTAAAGTCGACAAATGCCGGCATTTCACGGTGTTTGTCGCTGCCGCGGATCCATGTCATCAGTTCTGTTTCCGAACGGCGGACGAGCAGGGTGGCGGGAATACGCTTGAGGTAATCGCCGCGACCGCTGCGCGGATGGCAGGCGGCGCAATTCTCCTGGAACAGGACCTCGCCGGTGGCGATGGCTCGTTGCTTCTCCTGGCGATCGTCGTCATCCGTGCGCTGGCTGTCGCAACCGGTCAGGGCGGCAGCCGCCAGTGCTGCGATCACAAAGAACCTCGTTATCATGGTCTTTCATCCTGCTTGCGTGGCGTTATTATAGTCGGGGGGGCGATCCCATCGCCGTCGATTCTGCACACTTTCCGCTGCCGGGACAACATCGAGCGCGGTTTTTGCTGCGCCGGATCAAGCCGCGCCGCTGTCGCGGCAGCGGGCGGTAATGGCCTGGACGATACCGCTGCTGTCGAGACCTGCCGCGGCCAGCTGCCGTTCTCTCGGGGCGTGATCGACGAAACGGTCGGGTAGCCCCAGGTGCATGATGGTGGCGGTGATACCGGCGGCGGCCAGGTATTCGCTGACGGCGGAGCCGGCACCGCCCATGATCGCGTTGTCTTCCAGGGTGACCAGCAGATCATGGCTTTCTGCCAGTTGCCTGACCAGCCCGGTGTCCAATGGTTTGACAAACCGCATGTCGGCCACGCTGGCATCCAGCTCGGCGGCGGCGGCAATCGCCTGTGGCAGCAGGGCGCCAAAATTGAGAATCGCCGCCCTTCTGCCGTGGCGGCGGACTACGCCCTTGCCGATCGCCAGGGTCGTCAGTTCCGCGGTTACCGGGGCGCCGGGGCCGGTGCCCCGGGGGTAGCGCACGGCGGCGGGGCCATTGTGCTGATAGCCGGTAGAGAGCATCTGCCGGGTTTCGGCTTCGTCTGAAGGTGTCATCACCACCATGTTGGGGATACAGCGCAGGTAGCTGATATCAAAGCTGCCGGCGTGAGTGGCGCCGTCCTCGCCGACGAGGCCGGCGCGGTCGAGGGCAAACAGCACATCGAGATCCTGCAGGGCGACGTCATGGACCAACTGATCATAGGCGCGCTGGAGGAAAGTGGAATAGATCGCCACCACCGGCTTCTTGCCCTCACAGGCGAGACCGGCGGCGAAGGTGACAGCGTGTTGTTCGGCAATGGCCACATCGTGGAAGCGCTCTGGAAAGCGCTGGGCGAAAGCCGTCATCCCGGACCCCTCGCACATCGCGGGGGTGATGGCGACCAGGCGGGGATCCGCCATTGCCGCGTCCATCAGCCAGGTGCCGAAAATATCCTGGTACTTGGGCGTGGCCGGCTTGGTCGGCGTCGGCCGGTCCTCCTTGGGCTCGACCTTGTTGAGTGCGTGGTAGCCGATGGGGTCCTGTTCGGCGGGAATGAAACCCTGGCCCTTGCGGGTAATAGTGTGCAGCAATACCGGTTCCTTGAGCTCCTTGAGATTGCTCAAAGTCTGGATCAGCAGCGGTAGGTCGTGGCCGTCGATCGGACCGATATAGTTGAAGCCCAGTTCCTCGAAGACGATGCCCGGCGCGACCATCGCCTTCAGGTGTTCTTCCGTCTTGCGGACGAAAGCTGCGGCGGAGGGCATGGCTTTCAGGGCCTTCTTGCCGCCCTCGCGAATGGAGTTGTAGAAACGGCTCGCCCAGAGCCTGGAAAAGTAGGTGGCCAGCCCGCCGACATTGCGCGAGATCGACATGTTGTTGTCGTTGAGCACCACCAGCAGATTGGCATCGGTATGGGCGGTGTGATTCAGCGCCTCGAATGCCATGCCGGCGGTCATGGCGCCATCGCCTATCACCGCCACCACCCGGCGGTCGAGGTTATCCATGCGCGCGGCGATGGCCATGCCGAGGGCGGCGCTGATGGAGGTGCTGGAATGGCCGACGCCAAAGGTGTCATAGGGGCTTTCGGAGCGTTTGGGAAAGCCCGAGATGCCGCCTTCCTGGCGCACATTGAGGATGGCGTCGCGGCGCCCGGTGAGAATCTTGTGGGGATAGGTCTGGTGGCCCACATCCCATACCAGCCGGTCGTCGGGCGTGTTGAAGACATAGTGCAGGGCAACGGTGAGTTCGATCACCCCCAGTCCGGCGCCAAAATGTCCGCCGGCCCGGCTCACCGCGTAGAGCAGATAGGCGCGCAACTCGTCGGCGAGCTGCAGCAGCTGGTCGTCGTCGAGTGTGCGCAGAGCCCCCGGGGAGCCAATATTGTCCAGCAAGGGCGTGATGGGACGGTCCTGGGGGATGTCGGTGAACTTTCTGGGCATTGGTGGGCAAGGTTTTGGGTAGGGGGCGATTCTACACCAAAAGCCGGCGATTTCAGTGGTCGCGATGGACGATGAAATCGCCCAGGGCCTTGAGGTGGGCGCGGCGGTCGGCGAAGTGATCGAGTGCCGCATCGGCGGCATGATGCAGTTCGACGAGCTTGCGCTTGGCGCCCTCCAGCCCCAGCAGCGAGGTATAGGTCGGCTTGTTGAGGGCCTGGTCCGCTCCCTGGCGTTTGCCGAGCGTGGCGGTGTGGCTCTCGACGTCGAGGATATCATCCCTGACCTGGAAAGCGAGGCCGACGGCGGCGCCGTAACGGCGCAGGGCATCGAGATCGCTGCTGCCGACGACTGCGCCGGAGGACAGCGCGCCCATAATGATGCTGGCGCTGATCAAGGCGCCGGTCTTGGTGTTATGTATGGCTTCGAGGTCGGGCAGGTCGAGCGCCCGGTTGACGGCATCGAGGTCCAGAGCCTGCCCTCCGACCATGCCGGCGGGTCCGGCGGCGAAGGCCAGTTCGCGCACCAGCCGCAGGTTGAGGATGGCGTCGCCGCTCTCGGCAGCGTCACCCTCGCAGAGAATCTCGAAAGCCAGCGCCTGCAGGCCGTCGCCGGCGAGAATTGCCGAGGCCTCGCCGAACACGATATGACAGGTCGGCTTGCCGCGGCGCAGATCGTCGTTGTCCATGGCGGGCAGGTCGTCGTGGATCAGCGAGTAGGCGTGGATCATCTCCACCGCCGCCGCCGCACGGTGGGTAGCGGCGGTAGGAGCAGCGGTAAACAGTTCCGCCGCGCCGTAGCACAGCGCCGGGCGAACGCGCTTGCCGCCGTTGAGCAGGCTGTAGCGCATGGCGCGATAAAGTGGTCGGTCGTCGCTCCCGAGGTAACGGACCAGATGGCCGTCGACCTGCTGCTGGCAGCGGTCCAGAAAGGCGACCAGATCCACGGTCATTCGCCGTCTTCCAGGCGATCGAACGGCGCGGCTGTAATGTCGCCTTCGCGGTTGCGAGTCAGCATTTCCACCCGCTGCTCCGCCTCCTTGAGCGCGTCCTGGCATTCACGGGTGATTCTGATGCCCTTTTCAAAGGCTTTAAGGGACTCTTCCAGATTCATCTCGCCTGCTTCCAGGGAAGAAACCAGTGTTTCGAGCTGGGCCAGGCTTTGTTCGAAGTCGATACTTTTTTTGCGTGCCGCCACGGTATTCTCCGGAAAAACCGCCACCCTATCCGAGCTCTGCCGGTAGGTCAAAGCCTGTCTGTGTAGGAAATATCCTACAGTAAATGGAGCTTTCTCCCAATAGCCATCTGCCGGTGAAAAGAGTACTTTGACACCTGCATGGAAGCAACTGCGCACGGATGTGCACCACCAGGGAAGGATAAGGATGTCCGTCCTCATGGAAGATGGTGGAAATCGCGCCGTGGACTTGGCGCAATCCTATACTGCTTTGCGCCCTGTCACATAGACGTGCGGGGCGCTTATTTTTTTTGCAGTCCTTCACTGTTTCCCCCTGCCCCCCGACTTTTCCTGTTGATCCCTGGAATCATCGGGGTAATATGTTGGTTGAACCGGCACACGAATGAGGTTGGCTTTCAATCCTCCATTCCCCCTCAAGCTGCGCCTTTGTGCGCGCCCGCGATTTCGGCTCCAGGGCTGGAAGGGGCTGGTCGCCCCGGTATTCTCGCTGGTTTCCCTGCCGGTTTGCAGTGCGTCTCAACTCCCGATAACGCTGGTGATGGCCGTGTTGGCTCCCCGCGGGGAGCACCGGCGATGATGCCCCCCCTGATTTTGCGCCTCAACACCGCAGGTCAGCCGATCGAGTGGCTGGAGTGGCAGCAGGCTGTCTGTCTCTATGCGCGGCAGTTGGTGGTCTGGAGTCTGGGAGATGTGGTGCGCAGGGTGGTTGGCGGGTGCTCCCGCGCCACCGGCCAGCGCTCGGTGGTGGAGCTGCCGAGCATCATTGCCTGTGGCGGCGAACAACTGGCGCGACCGAGAGTCCGTTACCCGCTGTCGAACCCCACCTTGTTTGCTCGCGATCACTTTACCTGCATGTACTGTGCCGCACACTTCCCCGCCAGCCAGTTGACCCGCGACCATATCGTCCCCTTGTCCCGCGGTGGCATCGACCGTTGGGAGAATGTCGTCGCCGCCTGCCGGCGCTGCAACCAGCACAAGGCCAGCCATCTGTTGGAGGAGATCAATATGCAGTTGGTGGCGCTGCCCTATCGACCCAACAACGCCGAGTATCTGGCGCTGCTCAATTCACGGCGTATCCTGGGGGATCAGATGGAGTTCCTGCGCGGGCAGTTTTCCAGGAATGGCCACCGCCTGTGAGCTTGGGGTCAGCCCACTGCTGATCGCGGCCATCTGCTGAAAGGGCCGATTCGGGCCGGCGCGAGGGCAGCCGGCCCCAATCTGGGTACCGGATCAGGTAATGAACAGCAGGTCCTGCTCGATGGTGGTCAGAATAGCGCCCAGCTTGCGTCCCTGGAGGGCGGCCCGGACACCGCTGCGACGGGTGGCGCCGATAATGACGATATCCGGGTCGATCTCCCTGGCAACCGCCTGCATGACCACGTTGGGGGCGCCCGCCTGCAGGTGGATGCGCTCGTTGGGGATCCCGGAGAGTTCCACCAGCTTGCTGCGATCCGGGTAGTTGGAGGAATCGTCATAGGCATGTACCAGGTGCAATTCGGCACCGTACATCTGGGCGGCGATCTGACCGGCGTGGAGGATGCGCTGGTTGAGCTCCGACAACCCCTTGTCGCGGAGGTCGAGGGCGATCATTACCGGGCGGCGGTTGGGCGGACGGGTCGACTGAACCACGGATACCGGCAGTGGAGAGTTGCGTACCAGGTACCAGAACTCATCGCTGAATGCCCTGTTGGTGTTGACGCCGGGGTGGGAGACGAGAATGGACGAGGCGTTGGCCCGCATCGCGGCATGCAGGATTCCATCTGCCCAATCCTTGCTCCAGGATATTTCCATGGTGGTGTCGAGATTTGCTGCGCGGAACTGCTCGCCCATTTCGGCCAGCCAGGTGGCATTGCGAAACACGGCCTCGTTATCGGCGCTGGTATCGGTGCTGGACGGGTCCACGGCCACCAGCAGATGAACGTCCGGCAACTCTGTGAATGGCCCGTTGAGCGCGGTATTGATGACCCTTTCCACGGCGGGCTGGGTGGCGGCCGCGGGGTTGACTACGATTAAGAGCTTGTCTTCCATTGCCACGGGATACTCCTCGTATCAGGTGATTTTTTATAGTCTAGTCTGGAAACGTTCCAGTCGAGCTGATCTGGAACAGCATATTAGCGCCGCGGCGGACAAATGGGAACGCGCCGGGCAAGGCTGGTGTCCGGCGGGCGAGGCGTCAGGCCAGGTTGTGGTCGAGCCATTCGAGTACCGGGTGGTAAAACCCCGGCAGGAGCGGCCCGAGTGCCTCGAGGGCCCGGCGCAGCTGGCCAGGCGATCGGGCGCACAGGTTGATATGCCCGACCTTGCGACCGGGGCGCACCTCCTTGCCGTACCAATGGAGCTCGGCTTCGGGAATCGACAGCCAGCGATCGTCGCGGGCAATGCCGAGCAGATTGACCATGGCGGTAATCCCCTTGGCGGCGGGGGTGACCAATGGCAAGCCGCAGATGGCCCTGAGATGACTCTCGAACTGGCTGACGCTGGCGCCGGCCTGGGTCCAGTGGCCGCTGTTGTGGACCCGGGGCGCCAGCTCGTTGATCAGCAAGCTGTCGCCAACCCGAAAACACTCCATGGCCATCACCCCGACGTAGTCGAGGTTGTCGAGCAGGGCGCCGAGCATGGCTTCAGCCTGGGATTGCAGCTCTGCAAGGCGCTCCAGGGGAGCGATCGAAGCGGCGAGAATCCCGGCGGTATGGAGGTTTAGGGCGAGCGGGTAGAAGTGCTTTTCGCCGCTGGCGGCACGCATTCCCACCAGCGAGACCTCCTCGTCG